>Ga0134126_10003210_pt1 | contig 20449 bp, 16 predicted proteins | sample KB31752_FD_96881 | JGI IMG/M metagenome (GOLD analysis project Ga0134126, IMG submission 96881) | Terrestrial soil microbial communities with excess Nitrogen fertilizer from Kellogg Biological Station, Michigan, USA - KB3-175-2 | ecosystem: Environmental > Terrestrial > Soil > Unclassified ... | reverse complement strand
CGTCTTTGCCCGCAAGAAACTTGAACGCCTGAGGGCCGAGCCGGAAGAGAATTGGGACCTGATCTGGAATACCACGCTCGTCTATTCGCTGTTCCCGAACACGATCCTGATGGTGCAGGGTGATCATGTCGAACTCGCCCGCATCTTTCCGCGCGAGGGTCGCGTCGACCGTGCCGTCATGGAGCTTGGAGTTTATGTTCCGAAGGCGCCCACGACTGACGAGGAGCGAACCCATTGGGACAAGAACATGCAGCTCATTATCGATGTGGTGACGGGCGAGGATTTCCCGGTCGGGCGCAGCATACAGATCGGCCTGACCTCGGGCGCGCAGACGCATACAGTATTTGGCCGCAACGAACCGGCAATGATTCACTACCATCGTTCGCTGCGGGCAGCCCTTGAGATTCCTCCAGCCGCGCAGCAGGCCGCGGAATAAACCTCTTCCCCGGCGAAGGACCCGCCATGGCGGGATCGAAGCCGGCAAAAACCGGATGAAAGAGACAGATGACGGCGAGCTTGATTGATGTCGATCGGCAGGCTGGCGTGACCGTCGTGACGCTGAGACGTCCCCCGGTCAACGCGATGAACATCGATCTCACGGAGGAAATCGCATCTGCTTTTCAAAACCTGGGCAAGGATCGATCGGTCAAATCCGTTGTCCTGACCGGACACGGCAAATCCTTCTGTGCCGGTGTCGATCTCAAGACAGTCCCCGCTTTCGGCCCGGCGGATCAACGTCGCATGGTGGATGCATTGAACCGAGCGTTCTATGCGTTTGCTCCTGCCCTGTTCCGGTGGTCGGCGCGATCAACGGCCACGCTATCGCCGGCGGGCTCGTCCTGGCGTTGTGCTGCGACTGGCGTATCGCTGCGAACACTGCCTTCCTTACCGGTCTGACGGAAGTCCGTGTCGGCGTACCCTATCCCATAGGCGCCATGGAGGTGGTCCGACAGGAGCTGAGGCCTGAAATTGCCCGCCGAACGATCCTGTTCGGCCGGAACATGACTGCGTCAGCGGGCTTCGAGGCCGGTCTGTTCGACGAGATGGTGGAGGCTGATGCGTTGCCCGGGAGAGCGTTAGCTGCGGCCAATGAATTCGCGGCCTTGCCGCAAGCCGCCTTCATCGCTTCGAAACGACAGCTTCGAAAACGGGCCTATGAGGCGATTGAAGCCGCGATCGCGGGCGCCGAACCTCTGTTGAAGAGCTGGCTCTCCCGCGAAACGGTGGAAGCCGCGGCAGCGGTACTCGCCCGCAGCGCGTAAGCCAGCGCTGGCGGCGGATCGCGGAAGCGACCTATCTCAGTCGACGCCGTCGCAGACGAACGCCACGCGGATCGTGGGGTCGCCGATGGCTTCGGCGGCATCTTCGAAACGAACCTTGCGCGTTACGACGCATTCCGGGCACCAGTGGCCGGCCGTTACATGCCCGAGGCTGTCCGGCAAATGCGCGCGGGCATTTACACGGCTTATCTTCAACGTGACTCCCACGCCGTACATATGCCGCAGCGGCGTCGGCGTCAGCTCGACGAAATCTCCGTACATGCGCTGGCAAACGCCGTTCGGTTCGGTGGATCGAATCGCAAGAACCAGACTGGCATTGCTCGCGCCGGCGTCGATGACGATGGGAAACAAGCCAATGGGCTCAATTCCCAGTCCGGTGGGTGCTTCATAGACCTCGGCGCCCAGGGATTTGGCGTGCGCGAGCCGTTCGGCCGAATCGTCGAGATAGACCACGCGACCGGCACCGCGGCTCAATGCGATCTGCACGGAGAAGAGGCCTAGCGATTGCCCGCCGCCGCCAATGATCAGCAGCTCGGCGCCGGGCCTTGCCTGTAGCCATGGTGTCACGGCGACAAAGGCGTCGGTGGCCCCATCGGCAAGCGCGGCGGTTTGCGACAGCGCATGTCCTGTTGGATGTCGCACCAGCATGTTGTCTGCGAAAGGCACGCGGAGCAGATCAGAAAGCCCGCCACCATACTCGACACCGCAAAGCGGCTTCAGGCCGAAAGATGAGCGAAACGGCACGCTTGTGCAGGCGTTTGTATGACCACGTCGGCACCGGTCGCACTCGCCGCAGCTGATCTGGAAGGGAACGATGACGAGATCGCCAGGCACGAACGTTTGCACGGCGCTTCCGACGTCAACAACCCGCCCGGACGTCTCGTGTCCCAGCGCAAATGGGCCGGCGAGACCAGACTTCCCCCCGGCAATCACGAGATCCAGATCACATCGCGTCACGGCAAGCGGCTGGATGATCGCGTCGCGAGCATCCTGAATGACCGGCGCCGGGACATCCCACCATTCGACCCGGTCTTCCTTGACGTAAGTCAGTTGTCGCACGCGGCGTTCCCCACGAAGGCAATAACCTTCGATTTGCGACGCTAGAGTCCGGCTTGGCGTGCGACAAACGAATTGCCCGCTTCATTGATGAAGATGTTTCATCCAGGCGGGATGCGGCAACCTGGCGCCCTCAGCCCTTCGTTGCCCTCTCGACGGCCTGCGACAGCCAGCGGCGGAGTGTTGCAATACGCCGGGTGTTTGCATGTTCGGCGCGATAGACCAGATAGAACCGATCGCCCCGAACCGGCAAAAGGTCGAACGGAACGACCAGCGATCGGCCGAATTCCGGGTGAGCGGTGATCAAGGGGTGCATCGCCAACGCCACCCCTTGTCCGCATCGGGCCGCCTCCAATGCACAGAGGACATTGTCAAACCACAGGTCGTTCTCCGATTCCGATCGCTCGATGCCGGCCGCCTTCAGCCATGCGGGCCAGGCGCCGCTCGTGGCGCCAATGTGGATCAGCGGTTGTCTGGCCAAGTCGAGAGGCGATTTCAGTCTTCTCGCGATCCGCGGCGAACAAACCGCGACGCCACGTACCTCAAGCAGGGGATCGAACCTCAGGCCCGACGAGCGTTCGCGGCCGTAACGAATTGCTGCGTCGACGCCGCCGCGGTCGAAATTGGCATATTCGTGGGTCGCCGCGACCTGAAGCGAGGTGCTTGGAAATCGCTTTTTGAAGTCCTCGAGCGCGGGAATAATTACAATGTTGGTGAAGAACGGAAGCGAGCTGATACGAAGTCCCGGCCCGTTGGCGCCGCGAGTCTGCATTTCGAGACTGCCGAGCTCAAGCGCATCGAGCGACGAGCGGACAGTTTCAACATAGTCCTGGCCCGCTTCTGTCAGACGGATTGCTCGGCCGGCTCGCTCAAACAGACGAACACCGAACTTTTGCTCCAGGCCGCGGATGCGGTGACTGACCGCCGATGGCGTAAGCCCCAAGTCCCTCGCTGCGCGCTGGAAGCTGAGATAATTCGCAGCCATCTCGAAGGCCTGCAAGGCCGCCAGCGAGGGCGTTGCGCGTCGATGACGAGGCTTGTTCATTTCGCAAGATGAGCATTTTTCATCCTTCAAGAAAAGATCGGCCTTGCACGAAACTCCGACGGGGTGTTGGCGGGGACGCGGCCCGTCAAGCCGGACGCGGCGGGTGCCATTTGCGCCAGTGCGCCGCGATCTCAACACGCCGCGTGATCCACACTTTGGGATGACTTGCGAGCCAATCAAGGGCTTTTGCCAGTCCAAATGCGCGCCCCGGATGCGCAATGATGCGGTTGTGAAGCCCGAAGCTGAGCATCCGCGGGGGATCCTCGTCGATCACGCATTGCACGGCATTTTTTATGTAGTCGAAATAATCATTGCCCGTTGTGATGCCTTGCCGGCTGAAGCGCACGTCGTTGTGCACAAGCGAATAAGGGATCACCAGCTGGTCGCGCGAGCCAACCTTCACCCAATATGGAATTTCGTCGTCGTAGGCGTCGCTGTCGTAGGAGTATCCTTCATCCAGCAAGATTGCCCGCGTGGAAAGTGATGGGGCGTAGCGCGTGTACCAGCCTTCCGGCCGGGTCCCCATGCACCTGGTGATAATCGCTGTTGCAAGCCGAACGTGCTCGCGCTCCGTTTCCGGAGCGAGATTTACGTGCATCTCCCACCGTAACCCATGACCGGCGACATCCCAGCCGGCTTCGCGGATAGCTGCCACAGCTTCCGGATTCCGCTCGAGCGCGCGGGCGACGGCAAACACGGTGCAAGGAATGTTTCGCTTCGTGAACATCCGATGCAGGCGCCAGAATCCAGCCCGGCTCCCGTACATAAACATGCTTTCGGCCGCCAGGTCGCGGCCAGCAACGGCAGCGGTGGCCCCTTCTGTAAGTCCGGCCTCGGAAGCGGGGTCGCCGTCCGGCACGGAGTACTCGCCCCCTTCCTCGTAGTTGATCACGAAATTGACGGCGACATGCGCATCATTTGGCCAGCGAGGGTCCGGCGGCTGGCGACCGTAGCCCCGGAAATCACGCGAACGTCCCGCCTCCGCATCACTCATGTGTGGGTCTCCATCATCCGCCGCAGCTTCGCCCGCCAGAACCTTCTGGCGCGCGTGAGCTTCGCACAGCCGCGGGCTTTCCGTCGACCGGGAGGTCACCAGAAACGGTGCCGATCCCCGCAGTTCACCCACATCTTGACAGTCTGCCAGCACACCTCGCTGACGGCTTCGTCACCTGGCGCAATGGGCGGCAATTCCAATTTCGGCGCATCGTCCCGCCAAAGATCATGCCACGGCATTCGCCAAACCCGATCGGGGCCTGTCAGTCTTCAACGAGGAGCTTTTGGGGGTGCCAAGCCGAGAGCCCTGCCGTCCGGCCGGGCGCCGCGCCGTCAGTACACATTCTTTGGGTGCAGCAATTCGTTGACGGTCTTCATGATAATGATGAAGTCAAGGCGCAGGGACCAATCGTGTATATATTCGAGATCCCGCCGAACCCGCCTCTCCATGGCTGCGAGCTCGCGCGTCTCGCCTCTGCAACCATTGACTTGCGCCCAGCCGGTGATACCCGGCCTCACCTGCTGTCGGTCGAAATATCTGCTTATCAGGGCCGAATAAATTTCATCATGAACCAGCGCGTGCGGCCGCGGCCCCACCATCGACATGTCACCGCGCAACACGTTGAAGAGCTGAGGCAGCTCATCGAGGCTGGTTTTTCGCAGCAGCCCTCCGACCCGCGTGACACGGGCATCTCCGCGCCGCGCCTGGCAAACGTCCTTGCCATCCTCCAAGCAGGTCATGGTCCGGAACTTCAATATTTGAAACCGCCGACCATTGTGGCCACCACGCCATTGCCTGAAGAAAATCGGTCCACGTGAATCGATCCTGATCGCCAGCGCAACCATGACGAGCAGCGGCAGGAGAACGAGAAGCCCGATCGAGGCAAGCACAACGTCGCAAAGCCTCTTTGTCTTGCAATTTGGTCCTCGATCCGCCACTTGACGTGGCGATGGCAGCGTCCGTGCGTCCGGACTCTCGGAAAGCGGAGCGATGTCAACGCGTTCGAGCTGTGCGTCAGCGACCGCACCTGACGCAAATACTGAGAGCGTAGCCCGGTCGTTTGCGGCCCAGCTCGCCGCTCGGCTCAAGTCGCGCCACTCGGCAGGACTCCGCGGAACGTCCCGCAGAGCGAATGTGGCGGTGCGTCGATGACCTACCCACTGCATAACAACCCTCATTCAAGAGGGCGACGACCATCCTGCCCCGGGAAATACCCCGCCCGGGCCGCCGCACAACATGATGATTGAGACCGCGCTATCCCGTGAGGCAGAGCACTTTCAGCTTTCGCTCAGGCTGCGCTGCCGCCAAGGCCGGTTTAATCCGATGAAAACGCTACATGCGGTGCAGCAATCTGGCGACAATCCATCGGAGCTAAAGCCTGATGGGCCGCGTCTGATACTTTCGAGCCTTTTCTACGTGTTGCCTTATCCAAACGAAGCACGCGCGTCGTGAGACAACGAACATTAGCGCGTGACTGCCGGCGGATACTGCGGACAGTTCACCGCCAAGCACGCAGCGGCAGCTCACTACAGATTTGGCCGACGTCCAGATGCACTTCCTGCCGCAAGCCGTGCGGCGGCATCACAAAGGAGGGGTCACGTCCTCGAGATAGGGAGGAGAATAGCCTCCGCGCGCCCCGACAAGACCGACCCGAACAAGCGCATCTGCAATTGGCGGGAAGTGACGTTCAAGGAACATACGTGTTCGCCTGAGGATCCCTATCCGCAGTTCCTGGTTCAAGATGCAGCGAACCAGCTCCGGTTCATCCCATGGAACGTCGTGCCGTGAGAACTTGAGATACTTGCTGGACGGAGACCGAAGCATCTCGTTCGGAAAGAGCGCAATCAGATCTCGATAGACCGGGACAAGTCGCGACCGCATTGGCAGCCGCTTCATCTGCGCACAAAGAGATGCCGCGAGATTCGTTCCGTCGGCGAGAGCAAAATGGCAGGTCTGCGTGACCCGCGGATTCATCTCCAGCAGCCAGGCTTGATTCGCCGTATCGAGAACGAAATCGAAACCCACAAAGCCAGACAGCTGTAGACGTTCGACCATCCGCTCACAGACCCCAGTCATCTCCGGATGATCGATGACCCTGACCACGCTCGCAGGCCCGTGGTCGTAGGTTACCTCGACCGCTTCGACGCTGATCCCCGCAAGGACCTCGCCCTTCCAACAAACCACGGCCCTGTTGCTGGGCCGACCAACTATGTATTCCTGCAAGCTGATCGTTCGACGAAGCGGCAACATAAACCGGCCCAGAACTTCCGATCCGAGCATGACGCCGAAAAGCCGTCGACCTCGCCAGGTGCAAGGCGTCTGCAACTCCCAAACTGCGGCTCGGAGATCGGCCGGCCTTCTTACGATCCGGACGGATCGCCCCCCATCCGACTGATCAGCCTTGGCCATGATTGGATAGCTCAGGCCGCCTTGCGCTGAATCGAACGCGCGATCGGCCGGTATCACGACGGTCTTCGGACAGCGTAACCCTTCGCGTTCGGCAAGAGCCAGAAAGTCACTCTTGTTTCGTGTCAGGGAGAAACTCGCCGGCGGCCCGAGCGACAGCTCGATGAGATCGACGATGCGTCTGCCGGCCTTGTCTCCCGATGCTCTCACGCACTGATGAACCCTTTGCAGGTCTCTGACCGCGCCGTCATCGGCGCAGGCAAGAAGGTCCGGAGACCATCGATCGATAGCCCGGATAATCGATTTCAACCTGGAACGAGTGTGGTACGCGAAATGGTGCCGGATCCTGCGCGCTTGACGTACCGGATGCCCGCACGGTGTGAGCGCAGCCACACCAAACCCGGCGCCGGCAAGCGCGATCGATATTCGGGCGGCGAGCGGGTTCTTGTGCGTGGCGAACACAAGAATCTTCGATTGCGAGGCGTTTTCACATTTACTCATTGCAGCCCGGAATAGGCGCATTCGCGCTCGGCTTCCGTCGCTCGCCGTTTGGTTGAGAGCGAGGCCCGAGCCAAGTGCTTGGACAGCCGGCTGGCCGTAAACTGAGCGCCGCAAGCAAACCGAAGAAGAGGACCGAAGCTTTCGGCCGCAGCCGATCCGACAAAGAACAGCCCCGGGACCGATGACTCGAAGCTCGAGGACAATTCGGGGACGTCATTCAATAATTTCAATTCCGAGGTGATGGCTGCACCAAGGAACGGCAGACGGCGAATATCGGGACGATAACCTGTCGCCGCAATGACGTGTTCGGTTTCAATCCTGTGCTCGCGTCCATCCTCCGATCTGAGCGACAGGACCACTCGGTCGCCGACAGGCGCGGCCAGTTTGATCTGATACCCCGCCAAAAGCTGAACCCGTTCAAAGCGTCCGCGCAAGAACCAGCCTCCGGCCGGTCCAAGAAAGCCCTTGATGAGCCGATATTGCGCCTGCTTCGGAAGGTTGTGGAACGCCAGCGGCAAACGCGCAAAGAAAAAGTGCTTCCAGCCGGGGCCGACCGGAGAAATCGGTCGGCGAACTGACTCGACGAAGGGGCGCGGAAGCTCCATCCGGGAATGAAGCTCGATCGACGGCCGCCTTGCGACCATTCTCACACTGGCGCCTTGCTCGTGAAGCAATGTCGCGAGCTCGGTTGCGGATGCCCCGCCGCCAATGACGGTCACGTCACGCCCTTTGAATCGGCCCGGATGAACGTGAGCGGAGCTATGCGAGAAGAGCCTGTCAGGCAGAGACGTCAATTGTGGCGGGATATGCTCGAAGTGGCTCAATCCGGTCGCGATCACCACGGATCTGGCTGCGACGCTTTCACCATTGCTGAAGTCAAGCCTGAATCCGGCGCGACCGCGTTCAAGCAAGGTGACTTTCTTGTTCTCCAGACTGGGGGCAAATCGTTGCTGGAACTCGAGACCATAGGTGTAAAAATCTTCGACCCGGACCGGGATACCAAGATCGGCGTATTCGATGTTGCGCTGTTCGCAATAGCGGCGGAGGGTGAATTCTGCGTTGGGATCGTACAGTGTCGATGCAAACCCATCCGATTTCAGCAACATGCCTTTCGGCATGTGCCCGCGCCAAAACTGCATCGGATCGCCGATAATTCGATGCTCGATGCTCTTTGAACGAAGATGTGCGGCAATTGATAGTCCGTACGGGCCCGCCCCGATAATGGCAACATCTGTATTGCTAGGCATTGCGACGCTTCCCGCTTTCACTCGCTCTCCGATAGCAACTCTTCGAGCGAAACCAGCCGAAGTTTCAAGAAAGCGTCTCCAGGACAATCAGACACAATCTACCCCAGCTCACCAATCCGAACGGAGCTCAGCAAATACTTAGCCTATACAGGCAATGCCAAGTTGCACGGCCAAGAACTCGCCGAAATACGTAATGTATCAAATAAATTGGCAGGCCAGCGAAACCCATTGGAGTAATCCGCCGGGAGTCGACCGGCACGATGCGCCCGGCCCGTGATCCCGCGCATAGCGCCGGGAATCCAGGGTTTTTCGCGTGCAGTGCCCCTGTTATCAGCACCTTCTGATACCGAGTGACAACACCGCGCACGGTGCCGGCAGTGCAAAAGGAGTACTCATTTGGAGTGATTGCGGTGTTGCTCCACCTGTCGTCATGATCGCTCACGACGAAGATCGTCAGGTCGAGGAACAACTCTCTGCTGCTGCCCTCGCAGCCAGAAAGCCGCGGTGCCAGGTTGAGTGGAAGTGGTGTCAGGAAACTAGTTATGCGTGGCCTTTACACCCGCTCAACCTGCGCCGTGGCGAAATATCCGGCGCCACCCAGCGCGATGCTCGGCCATCATCCCGGGAGATGCGAAGGGCCTACCTTCGCCAAATACAGCGCGGATCGAAACGGGAGATTCATTGATGCTCGATGCGACAAAAGGCAGCCTTCACACCATCGAGTTGGAAGAGCTTCAGCAGGACCCCCGAAGTAACGGGAAAAGCTTCAGGACCCTTACCGAGAAAGTACGCCAGCGCCGGCGCATGATCATGATGGCGGTGCTGGTCGGCACCATAGCCGGATGGCTGACAGGCCTCGCTTACATCGCCGTCAGGGCGTCAGCGTTCTCCGCTTCGTCGGAGCTGTTGATCTCTAACACGACGTTGCAATTGTCCGGCCCCGAGGCCGTCGTCACACAGATCCTGGTCGAGAACTCGCTCATCCAGAGCGCGATGGAAGTGCTGAGGTCCGGCAGCGTGCTGGAGCGCGTGATCGACAAGATCGGATTGGAAGAGATCACGCGCATGTCGCCGCAGTCGTTTGCTTTTCCCTGGAGCTCCGCCCAGTCCGAATCGTCTTCCGAGGCCAGTCAGAAACAGGCGGCGATCGCATTGTTGAGAACCAACATGGTTGTCAAACGTGTGGGCACGAGCCAGATCATCTCGGTCCGCGCGAAGGCCGTAAGCGCGATCGACGCAGCGACGCTCACGAATGAGATCACGAAAGCATTCGTCCAAGAGTTGTACGACGCGAACGCCGTGGTGACCACGAGCGCCGCGTTGCGGGAGAGGATCAAGGTGCTGGGTCCGACCGCTCGGATCATCAGCGAGGCTATTCCGCCTAAATCGAAAGATGCCCCCTCGAACGCACTTGCGTTGGTGTTCGGCATCATTCTGGGCGGCATGTTGGGAGCGACAAGCGGCCTCCTCTTGACTTTGTTCGATCGGCGCCTGCGCACCGTCGAGCAGGTGGTCGCCGTGACCTCGGTCGAGTGTTTCGGATTCATGCCCCTCGATGAGCAATCTTCGCTGCTCGCGGAGACCGACGACGAAGTTGGTGCCGAATCCATGTTGACGCGCTCCGCATTGCGAGCGGTGCGTTCGGCGGCGCTTGAGAGGTCGACAAGGATCCCGCACATCATTGGCGTGACGTCATGCAACGCGCGCGAGGGAAAGACAGCCCTCGCCAACAGGCTGGCCCGCTTCCTGGCGCAGGATAACGCGCCCGTGCTCTTGATCGATGCATCCTGCCTTGATGCGGCGCAAGCCGGACCGCCGGGCCTCCACGAATTCTTGCGAGGGACGGCCTCGCTAGAGGACCTCATCCTCGACAACATTCGTCCCAACCTTGATTTCTTGCCGAGAGGAAAGAGCGTTGGCGATCTCGACCTGGTCTGGGGCAATCTCATTCACGCCGTCAATGATGGGCGCGAACGCTGCTATGAATGGATCATTCTGGATTTACCCCCGCTTTCCAGGGCGATCGACGTCCGCTCTGCGGGCCAGGCCTTCGACGAACTGCTGACCGTCGTGGAATGGGGACGCACCTCGGAGGCTCAGCTCGATCAGGCCCTGCGCGCGCTGGGTCCCTTGCGTAGCAGGCTCCTCGGCACGGTCATCAACAAGATTCCGCGGCATTCACTCAAGCCCGACACGGCAAGCGCTGCTCAGCCGGAAAGCTGGGCGGTTGCCACGATGACCGATCCGCGATCGCAGCAAATGAAGGCCAGCCATGACCCAGAAAAAGTTTCCTGAGATCGCAGCCGCACTGGCCCTTGCGATGGTTATTGCCGCGCCGCCGACGGCTACGCTGGCCGGCGATTACACGCTGGGAATCTCCGATCGGGTGAAGATCAAGGTGCAGGAGTGGCCGTATCTCGACGGCGAATATGTGGTGACCCCCGACGGGGCCATTGCGTTACCCCTGATCGGCAACATCAAAGTCGCGGGCCGACATTTGAGCGATCTGGCGCAGGAAATCTCCGATCGCTTCCAGCAACGTTCCGCGGGCTCGGAGCGGGTCCTGGCCGCCGTGGAAATCGCCCAGTACCGCCCCTTCTCGATCACGGGGGACGTCCAGCGTCCCGGCGAATTTCCGTATCGGCCGGGCCTTACCGTGCTCCAGGCGATCAGCATCGCAGGCGGCTATTACCGACCTGAGTTGGGCCTGCTGCGACTCGGTCGCGACGTCGTCGCTGCGAGAGGCGAAATCCGCACCCAATCGACCAAATTGAATCGGCTGATCGCGCGCGAAGCCCGGTTGAACGCCACGCTCGACGGACGCGAGGACATTCCCCTACCGCCGGAACTTGCGAAACTGAAGGACGATCCGACGATCTCGACGATCATGAAAAATGAGCAGGCCGCGCTCGAACTGGCTAACGAGGTCAAGCGCAGCGACCAGGCCGCGTACGAGAACATCAAGACGCTTTATAACAACGAGATCGACACGCTTCACGGACAAGTTCAGGCTCTCTCGCAAGAGACAGACAGCATTGAGACGCAACTCAAGGAAATGCGCTCGATGGCCGCGAGAGGCCTTGCGCTTTCACCAACCATGTTTGCCCTGGAGCGCTCGCTTGGCCAGGCGCGGAGCCAGCAGATGAGCGCGGAAACGAACATCGTGAGAGCACGGGAGAGCATCACGTTGGCCGAGCAGAAGGTCGTCCAGGCCCAGCAAGACAGGGCTCGCATCGACAGAAAGGATCTTCAGCAAACCAGGGACGAAATCGCCGAAACGCGCACGAAAATCGCGACACAAGCCCAGTTGCTCCACGAGGCGCAAGTTAGCGCGCCGGCCGAAGCGCGCGATCGACTGTCTGTGGACGGCGAACGGCCGGACTTCACCATCCTTCGAAAGGACGGCGAAACCATGCGGGAGATGGCGGCGGACGAAACGACATTGGTGGAGCCTGACGATATCATCAAAGTCCCGACTGTCCGCCCGGCACCCACTGCCGCTGGCCCACGCGGCCCTGTCAATCTCTCGCGCGCTGATCCACCCGATGGCTAATGCATGAGCGGGCAAAGGGTGCGGCGGCTCCCTGAGAGGACCATGAGCACAGGAAAACACATGAACCGTGCTCTTGTCACACCTGCCGCAGCGGCCCTGCTGCTCGTCGGCAGCATGGTTTCTGCGCCCGCCATGCTTGCCCATTACAGGCAGCTCACTCCCTATCACAGCCACATCCATCGGATCGGCTCGCCGACGCCCGACAGCCTGATTCTGAACGCGAGCTTCGAGAACGGGCTCGGCGACTCGAACAACCGGTACGGCAACACGTCGCGCATGCGTTCCGGCACCGGCGCGCTCCAGGTGACGGCCAGCTCGACCGAATATCAGGAGACTGGTGGCTCGACCGGCGGCACCACCATGATCTCCGCCGACTGGGCGACCTACAACATCTCGAAGGGTCCTTACTGGGCATATAACAGCACCTGGAACAAGGGCAGCCTCGTCAACGGGAAGGACTTCACGCAGTCGCTGACGCTGGACAATGTCAACTTCCCGAACGGATCGGTGCTCGCATGGTCCTTTCCGAACACGCCGGGACCAAACAACGTCTACTCAGCTCCGTGTTTGATGTTCGGCACCTATGCGCAGGTCGTCGCACCGACTCCGACAATCCCCTACAAGCAGATCAGCGCCATCAACACGTTGATGGTAACGCACAACGTGACGCTGAACAGCGATCCGACCAAGTTCGATGCGATTTACGATTTCTACCTGCAATCGTCGACCGATACCTCGTCACAAGGTCTCTTCGAGATCGAACTCCACATGCACACACCGCAGTATTTCATCGACTGGATCAACACCTCGTTGAAGAAATACGATTTCACCGACGCCGCCGGCACCGACTGGATCATCGCGTCGAACCCAGGCGTCAATCCGCCCATGATCATCTTCGTCCGGGCGGACTTTGCCGACCACCTGAACGCCACCGTCGACCTCAAGGCATTGCTGATGGCGGCGAAGGCCAAGGGCCTGCTGACCGGCAATGAATACTTCACTGGTCTGGCGATGGCCGTCGAGCCGCGTGAGGGCTCTGGCAGCATGACGATCAACTCGCTCTCGGTGACCTACGACTAAGCCTCGCGCGAGCCGCCAGCGCTCGACCAACATGACCCGCTGCCGGAACCTGCCGATCAGGCCGGAAGGGCGGTGCTGACCTGCAGTTCCGCCCTCGCGGGAAGAGCCGGTTTGCGGATGATGAAGAGAAGGTCATTGTAGTCGGAGCTCAGGCGGCCGAGGGACAGCACCTGAAGCACCTTCTTGTAGGCCTCCACCAGCTTCTGCTTAAGGCTGTCGTCGGTCAGGCCGCTAGGGATCCCATATTCGGCGGCCAGGACCAGTCCGTTCTCTCCGCAGAACGCCCGAATGCCTTCGCGCGACACCACCTTGTCGTAGGTGACTGGATAGGGGCCGTAACCTGGCTTTCCGGCGTTCTTCTGTCCGACGATCAGACGATAGAAGAGCACGTGAATCCAGTGCGGCGTCATCCTGGAGGTGAAGCCGTACACCGAATATGGGTCCGGGATCATGATGATGATCAGCCCGCCCGGCTTCACCCATCTGTTGAAGTTCTCGAGGACCTGTTGCGCCCCCGGCACGTGCTCCAGAACATAGGAATTGAAGATGACGTCGAAGGTCCGCTGACCCAAATCGGCCGTGCGCAGATCCCCGACGATGGCTTCGTGGAGATCCTTTGTTTCGTCGCGCCGGATGCGCAGGGCTTCGGGGTCGAGGTCGATGCCGGTCAGCACATAGTCGCCGTCGCCGATGTCGAGCCTGTTGTGGTTCCATTTCTGGCCGCAACCAGCTTCAAGGATTTCAAGAACCTTGCCAGGATCCTTAATCGAGCGAATCTCGCGGGACATCACCTCCGCCGCTTCATTCGAACCGTTCGTCAGCGGAATTCGGGTTCGTGCTTTCATCGACTTGGCTCCCTTGGCGCGAGCTACTTCTCGTCCGGCCGGCCACTCCGATGCGGCGCATCCGGCTTGATATCAACAGTCATTGCCGGCACGAGACTCAGCTGGCCAGGCTGTCTCGTCCCGAATAACCGAGCTCCTTCGATCCGCGTTCCGGGCCTCTGACCGCATTCAGACATGTCACCCAGGAAACAAAACTCTGCTCTTTCCACATTGCCAATGGTTGGGCTGGTCCGCCGTACTCGGATCGGCTCGCTGCCATAATCCGGGTCGCAAACTCCCTCTCATCGCCGACCGGAACAAGACCATCCCGCGCGACGACATCCGACAGAGCGCCCGTGTCATACGCAATGACCTTCAGTCCCCGTGACAGCGCCAGCACGACTGTTCCCGATGCTGTCACCAGACGGTACGGCGCGATCAGGACATCGGTTTGTGCCAGCACAGTTGCGATCTCGACGTCGCTCAAATGACGTTCGGATGGGCGACGTACCACCGTTGTGAGAGCATCCACTTTGGCGACGACCTCGGAACAATCCCCCTTCCCGGCAAACGCAATCGAAATGCGATCCCGATCGCCCGCCTGCAAATGGCTGAGGATGCCTGGAATGCGATCCAGGCCCTTGTCTGGCCGCAGCTGCCCCAGCACGAGCAAGCGGCATCGAGGTGACGGGTCGGACTCGGGGACTGCTCCCCTCGCCCACGCCGCATATTCAACGAACGGAAGATGAGGAACGACAACAGCCGGGCGCCCGCCCACATCGGCAGCGTCCGCCGCCAACGTCTCCGAATGAGCCACCAGAGCCGACACTCTTCGCCACAGCAGGCGCCGGCTCAGCGCCCCAAGTCGAGGCAGAGCTTGCTTGGGTTTCGGATCGTGCGCGATGACGACCACCCGAGCACCCAGATGAGCCAACAGCGCAAACGCCAATTGATCGTACCAGCTTCTCGTCATCACTACGAGGACAGTCGCACCACTCGCCGCGGCGCACGCTGCGACCAAGAGACCGTGCAGCTGACGAACGATTTGAACTATCTTGCCGGACGGCGTATTCGAGGGAAGAATGCGTCGAACGAAGACACGGCGCGGGCTCCACTCCGTTTTGACTGGAGCCACGACCACGACCTGAAACACGTCGCTGAGCAATGCGGCGAGCTCTCTCCCGTAGGGGTTCGCGCCGTCGGTATCATAGACCAGGATCCGGCTCTTCTCTTGCATCGTCAAGTTCTCTAACGCTCGTTTTGCGCAGACTCCAAAATGGGCAATCGAACCGGCCTCGCGACGCGTGCGGCCTCAATGCCATCAGGCCTGCATGATCGCCGAAACGTATTTCTCTGCCGTGCGATCCGGGGTCCGCGATCGTGCGACATTGTAGGCTGCAAGGGCGAGCTGCCTCACCAAAGCCGGGGAGTCCGCCAATCGGGCAATGAGTTCTGACAAGGCCTGCTCATCCTGCGGATCGAACACCAACCCGCTCTCGCCATCCTGGACGAGATCCAAGGTCGCTCCCGCGTGCTTGGAGGCGACCAGCGCCAGGCCACTCGCGGCCGCTTCCAGCAGCACCATTCCAAAGGGATCGTCGAGCGTCGGCAGCACGAACACGTCGGCCGCAGCATAATGGATAGGCAGCTTGTCTTGATCCACGAAACCCGCAAAGCGTATTCCGCGAACTTCCAAGCTTCGAGCCAGCGCCTCCAGTTCGTCTTGCTGAGGACCCGAGCCCACGATCGTAAGGCTGACGGGCTGCCGGACCGGGCGCATTCCGGCGAGCGCCCTGATGAGGTGTTGCACACCCTTTCGGGGAATGAGCCGTCCAACACAGAGAAGGCGAAGCTCCGCCCGGTCGGACCAGTCCCTGGTGGCACCGACCGCCAGCAGGGGCGCCAGGTTTGTCGTGTGCGGGGCCAGGAAAATGCGACCCTTGGCACCGAGCTCCTCGAAACGATCTGCAGCCGGCTTGCTCTTGGCAATGAATCCGGAGGCTCTGGGCACCAGGACCTTTCGCGCAATCTGTTGAAGCCGCCCCAATTTTCGCTCGTAAGCCGGCGTTCCATCGCTGAAGATGATCAGCTTTGCGCCGCTCAACTTGCAGTACAGGCAGGCGTAGAAGCTTGGGATTGAATATCCGCCGGAGATAATCACGTCGGGCCGCGCACGCAGCAGTCGCCAGATTATCCTGGGGCTGATGTAGTAGTCGGTCGTGTCGGCGCTTCGCCTGATTCTGGCTCCCCCGATCACGCGATACGGGAAGCCGAGCTTCTTTTCAAAATTCCAGCCCATTCCGCGCCCCGCACTTTCCGCACAGAAGAGACAGAACAGGTCAACTTTCAAGGCCAGCGCGCGCATGACTTCGTTGAAGTACGGCGTTGGAATATCGGTGAGAACCACGACCCGGGGGCGCGAGATCGCAAGCGGCGGCGCATATGGCGACAATACTTCTTGGGAGCTCGAATTTGGCAACCCGCGTCTCCACAGAACCCTATGATCCATCTTCAACTATTTAATATTTAATATCAATGCTTTTAATATCGAGATAAAAACAATATCATATTAAATAATCAGGCATCAAGCCCGAGCGAAAGCCTACGATGTCCGAATTGATTGAATCCGGAAAACTCGCGGCCAGCCTGTCCGCAAGACGCTTCCGGGTCGAGCAAGGCCAGCCACTCGCGGCGACCGTTCGCAATCTGCTCCTTTACGGCCTTCTGTTTCACTTGTTTGCGTTCGAAGCGACCACACTCTTCTCCAGTCCAACCGAAAGCGAGCTGGTTGCAGACGCCTCGAGCGACGCGGGAAACCTCTATAATCAACTGATACTTCCGGCGGCCTTTTTCGCGGCCTGTACTCTGGTCTATGCATATCGTGTTCCCGCCCGCGTTTTGTTTTCTGCTACGATCCCGATGGCACCTCTCCTGCTCGTCATGGTGCTTTCCACGGCCTGGTCTGAATATCCCGAACTGACGATCAGAAGAGCGTCTCACGAACTGATCGAAGCAATCAGCTTGGCGCTGCTTGCCTCTTGTTTCACGAGCGCAAACGTAATCCTGAAGATTTTCTTCCGAGCCTTTCTCACCATAGGCTGTTTGGATCTGCTTTCGTCGTTCATCTTTCCCAACGCGCTCACTTCGCTGGGACTTGCTGGAATTCATGGCCACAAGAACATTGCCGGCCAATTCTTCTTTACAGCGATCCCGGTGTACATTCTGGGAACGCTCTACAGGCAAATATCGGGAAACAGGTTGATCGGCTTGTTTGCCCTGCTATCCGGCATCGGAATGCTCATCCTTTCCGAATCGAAAACTTCTCTTGGAGCGACAGTCTTCGGATTGGCTTCTGTGATGCTCGTGCGAGGGCTGTCGCACCGCGATTTCGCCGCTCGTGTTCCATGGTTGTTGGTCTGCGCGATGGGGCTGATTTGTGCGGCCATTGCCATCATGCTCGAGCCGTCGGACGAGCTTCTGGAAACGTTAGTCGGCGATCCGACGCTCACAGGGCGCGATGGGGTTTGGCAATATGCAATCAGCAAGTTTGCTGAAAATCCTGCCGGCGGCACAGGCTATGGAGCAATTTGGCAGATCGGACCGCAAATCCAGCTCGCTCTCAGGGAAATGGGAATATTTCTGGTCTTTAACGAATCCCACAACGGCTATCTCGAAATAATTGCACAATTGGGCATCATCGGCATTTTTTGCTTTTTGATATTTCTGGTAGCAACTCTGCTCAACACGCTTTGGTACTGGGTCAACGTCGAGAAACATAGGCTGTGCGGAGCAGGTGCACTTGCAATCTACCTTTTTGCCGGACTGGCTCTATCCAACGTCACGGAGTCACTCTACTTCCAGTCTGGCATCGGAAGTTTTGGTACATTGATGTTTCTGGCCGCATTTATAGCGGCGGGGCGCAGGCGAACGATGATGGCGTCGACTGCGCGGGCCTCCTCCACCCTTGGTGTCGACAGCAGGTCGAGGCGACCTCGGTGAGACTGCTTGCCGCGAACGTTCACACTGACCACCGAACATCTCACTCGTCATTGGTCGAGAGGCTCAATCTCGACAATCGACGGCCCGGACAGACGTCCTTCGAACAGGATCTGATGAGCAGGCTCGCGCCGGCCGAAGGATGGTGACACCCATCCCCTTCCCGCGTCGTCCTCACCGAAGGCGATACGGGGCTCGAGCACACCGTCACCCCTGAACTCCGCCATCGGACGACCGGCCTTTTCGATAACGATGGAATTACGTCTGCGGTCATTGAGACGAGCAGATAGGCGAGGATTGATAAGGAACGATATCTGTACCGGAAGTGGATCCGATCCGCCGATCAACTCATCCGCGACGATGATCCTTCCTTCGTCGGACATGGAAACGCTGCGTCGATGCAGAACTCCAAATTGTTTGAGATACCCATCGTGCTCGGCGACCACCTTGCCGGTCGGCGAAGCGGAACCGCATACGAGGCGAGTATTCGATTTCGCCGACCAGTTGAACGATCCCGCGGTTGAGCTTGAAGAAACACCGACGATCGACAGAGTATTGTGGCTGATCGAACTGCGAAACCGCTCGCGCCAAAGCGGCGCGGAATTATAGACGTATGTGCCGGGGTCGACGACCACTTGTACTTCGCCGATCGACAACCACACGCTTAATGCGTCAGCGTGTCCGTGGGCCGCAATGGACAAATAGCCGAGAGGTCCATGGTCGAAAACAAGCACGACGGGATTGGACGGGCGCCTACGCCAGACACTGTAACCGCCCGCCTCCCAGGTCCTCGTCCCGACGAGCGGCATTGCAGGAGCAGTGCTTGCAACGGGCTTTGGCGGGAAAAATATGGCGTCGCGCAGATCGGGGCGGCTATGCGATGAAAAACTGACTGGATGGTTCAAGTAGCTTGTAACGCTTCTGGCGATTGAAACGACGTAGGAGGGATCGCCACAACTGTCTGTCCCGATCACCTTCCCGTCGTCGCAGTCCCCGATCCTCGGAACACTCCCGGCGGGAGAGGAGATCCACTGCACATGGTCGACCCAGGCCAGGAGGCGGTCCCGAACCGACGTCGGCAACAGCTCGGACGCGAGATCTAGAGCGGAAAATGCGACCAGCGCCAACTCGATCGAAAAAGCGGCGTAGGTTGGCGACTGTTCCGCGCCGATGCCGTCACCCAGGATTTGCGATTCGAGCTGGATCATCAAATCATCCAGGTCTCTCCTTACATTCATCCCTCGATCAATTCCCGGCGCGAACGTCACGCAAACGATCGATCCCGCCAATTCGGCAATCCGATGATTGTTTTGAGACGAATGCAGAGACGGATATCTCTTCAGCCAAAAGAAGTGCGCGGAGAAAAATCGCTCAATCTGGATCCGGGTCGCCTCGTCGAGTTGCTCCAGGCCGACAATTGAGAGCGCTACCGCTACAGAAATAGCGCGAAGCGCAAGCTCCACGCCCGAAATCCAATTGAGGCCACGGTACGGACGGTTTCCTTGCATCCACGACAGAATAATATCCAGGACAAGCTTGCCGGTTTGGGGATCGCCTGTGACCCGCGCGTGGACCGCGAGCGGGACCAGAAACTGCAAGCGGCTTATTTCCCAGACGTGTTTGATTTCGCCGTCGGCGCGAGTGCGATAGGAAATATCGAAGCAGTAGTCGTCCGGACCGCTCAACGGAATTCCCGCCGCATCGAGATGCCAAAATGCAGGCGCGGGTGGCATCGCGCAAGTATGCGTCCATAATGCGCCAAGCAACTCGAATTGTCCTGCGATCGTGCTTTGAGCCTGTTTGGCGATCCTTGCCCTGAGTTCGTCAGGTATTTCACCGTAGGCGCGCCGAACGTTGGGGAGTTCCAGAATATTTCCCGTGGCCGATATTTCGGCCCATTCCCTGTTGAATCGGCGTCCCGACAGGCGAAGAACCTGTTCGGCCGTTCGATGGCCGAGCTCCGGCACGCTCATCGCGGCCAATCGTGACTTGTGCCATCGAATCGAATCGACGATTCCGGCCATATCAGCAGCCGCTCGGCTTGAACATTCGCAGGAACAGCTCCAGGTTCATGAGCGACCACAGGATTTTCTCATGGTCCTGCCGTGCGGCCATATGTTCGTCGACCAGTCGCGTGACTACTTTCCGTTCAAAGATGTGTCCGGTCAGCGCCGAGGCGCCAGTCAAATGATCGCGGATGAATGACTGATAGGGTCCTTGCATCCAATTGCTGACCGGAACGCGAAAGCCGATCTTTTTACGGTGGATTATGTCTTCCGGCAAAATTCCGTTCATCGCCTTGCGGAGAACCAGCTTGCCGCCTTTTCCACCCAACAGGAACTTGTCGGGAATCCGCGCGACCACTCTGGCGAGCTCGGTGTCCATGAATGGCATGCGTCCCTCAATGGACCCCGCCATCATCATGCGATCTCCTCTTTCGAGGAGATTGTCGGGCAACCAGGACGTT
>Ga0134126_10003209_pt1 | contig 20450 bp, 17 predicted proteins | sample KB31752_FD_96881 | JGI IMG/M metagenome (GOLD analysis project Ga0134126, IMG submission 96881) | Terrestrial soil microbial communities with excess Nitrogen fertilizer from Kellogg Biological Station, Michigan, USA - KB3-175-2 | ecosystem: Environmental > Terrestrial > Soil > Unclassified ... | reverse complement strand
GGGGATCAGCTGGGGTTCGTTCGTGCCGTGGATGCCGACGACTCCGCCGCCCGGCCATTCGCTCAGCGTGGGCGCGTATGCACTCGTGCCGAGGGCGAACGGCCCGTAGGCAGGGGAGCCGACGGCACGCAGCTTCTCGAGCACGTAGAAGTTCCCGGCAGGCGTGACCGTGCTCGGCTTGCCGACCCCGACGCGCGTGCTGAAGATCGCCTTGCCTTCGCGGAACAGCGTCGCGGTGAGCGAGGTCTGGTCGACGAGCAGGTAGCTCTTGACGACGTGCAGCGAGCCGAGCGCCGAGCGGGGCACCCAGCCGCGGCGTCCGTTCGGCCGCTCCGGTACCTCGATCTGGAGCCAGGTGGAGCCCGAGCGCTGGCGCGCCGAGGCGAGGACGAGATACAGCTCGGCCTGGTCGTCGACGGTGAGGAAGCGCAGGCGCCCGATCGGCCGCCCGAGCGCCGACGGTGTCGCGCGGATCAGCGAGCTGCTCGTCGGGTAGGCCCAGCGCGAGAGCGTGCGCAGGTTCGAGAGGCTCTTCACGACCACGCGCGGCCCGGCGGCGCCCGCCGGTGCGACCGTCAGCACGCAGGCCAGGAGAGCCGCCACGAGGCCGCCGAGCGGCCGGCGCAGCCCGGGCTTGCTCGGAGCGTCCATGTCGCCTCTCTTACCCCGTGAAGTGCGGGGTGATGACAGCTGAGTGGCAGTGAACGACGGTCAGCGCGCGCGAGGCTTTCGTGGCTTTGCCGCCGGAGGTGGCCGGCTTCATCGTGATCGACGCCTTGACGCGGTGCGGGCCGACCTTCGACTTGGAGATGTCGATCTTGATCGACAGCAGCCCTTTGCGCGCGTTGCCCGAGGTGAGGCGCTTCAGGCGCCGCCCGTCAAGGTAGAAGATCACGCTGCTGACGCCCGCCGACTTCACGCTGGCCGTGAAGGTGCTGCGGACGCAACCCTGCGGGCCGCGCAGCGACGGCACCGTCGCCGAGGCGAAGCCGAGGACGCCGGATTTGCTGCTCGAGGTCGAGCTGGAGCCGGAGGTCCCGAGCACGCCGGATTTCGGCGTCGGCGTGGTGCCGGGGGTCGTCGGCGGCGTTTTCGGTTCTTCTTTTTTCGGTTCTTCGCCGCCGCCTTCTTCTTCGGTGATGGGAGCGACCACGACTTCGTTGGATTCGTGCTTGATCGGTTCGCCTTCGCCTTCTTCCGGCGTGCCCGTGATGACGGCGACGTTCACGACCGATTTGCTTGTGGAGTCGGCGGCCGTGATTTTGTGGGCGCACACGATCGTGAAGACGCCCATCGGTTCGACCGGCGTGCTCGGGATCCCGGCGATCGTCCCGGGGTCGCAGACCGCGTCGGTGAATTTGCTGAACGTCAGCGGCGTGTTGCCGGTGTTGGTGACGACCATCTCGTAGAGGATCGTCTGCCCGACCGCGCCCGTGAGCGTTTCGGTGGTGAACGGCCCGCCGAGCGACTGGAGCTTTTCGATCGCGAAGCCGCCGAACGGTTCGCAGCGGACCGCTTCGTGGATGTCGAAGCCGCCCCTGAGGCCGTTCGTGTTCCAGTTCGAGCGGATGTCGACGGTCGAAGGGCCGACCGGCGCCGCGACCGGGATCACGCTCGTCGCTTCCGAGCCTTCGAAGGTGAACGTTTTGCCGGGGAAGACGATGCGGAAGGCCGGCGGCGACTGCTTGTGGATCACCACGAACTGGTTGACGACGTTCGGGCTGCCCGGTACGACGGGGAAGCCGTGGTAGTGCACCGTGATGCTGGTGCAGTTGATTTCGACTTCGGCGTTGCTGTCAATTTTGTGACCGAGCCCCTTCGCCGGCTGTTCTGCGTGGCGCCGCGCGTGTTCGGCTTCCCGCGCGGCGCGGCGGCTCTGGCGTTCGACGGCGCGCTGCCTCTTGCGGGCGTGCTGTTCGGCGACCAGCTGCGCGCGCGCCTGTCGTTTGGCCTCGCGCTGCGCTTTCGGCGAGGCTTCCGTTTCCGGCGTCGGTTCGCCGTCGCTCGCGAAGCCCGCGGGCGCGAGCACCACGAGGCCGAGGATGGCCAGGATCGCGAGCGCGAGCAGCCGGTTGCGGCGCACGCTCCGCGCGGTTCTTCGGGCCCCTCTTCGAGCGGACGGAAGCCCCGGTCTGCCGGGGCCGGGTTGGGAGCCCGACCTCATCCCGTTCCGCCTATCCGGTCCCGCTCCATGGGTAGTTGGCCCCCTTCGGCTTTGCCACATTCACCTGTCGTCTCCGTCCCGCAGCTTCCCCCTCCAGGAGATGCGGCTAGCGCCGCTTCAGTGTCCCGCTAGGACCGCACGTATTGATCCCCTTGGCAGGGGGATCTTTGAGTGATGCGAAGGGTGAGGCAACGGGTGATGCAGACCTCACCCGGAGGGCGTTGGGGACCGATATGATCCCGGCGTGGCCGAGCAGGGGACGATCACGGTGGCGGTGGGTCGCTTCGACGATCTGATCGCGCGCGGGTTGCGCGCCCTGATCGACGAAGACGCGCAGCTGGAGCTGGTCGCCGAGGACGTCGCGACGGCGCGGCTGCCGACGATGCTGCGCGGCCGCAGCCCCAACGTCGCGATCGTCGATGCGGCATCGCTGCGCAACCCCGCCGAGGTGCGCACCCTCTCCGCACGTCATGCGGCGACGCACCTGCTGCTGCTCGCCGACCGGCCGAGCAGCGTGGAGTCGGCGCAGCTGCTGGCTTTCGGGGCCGCCGCGTGCCTGGCGAAGTCCACGCAGTCGCGCGACGTGCTGAACGCGATCCACCTTGCCTCGCGCGGATTGCAGCTGACGCCGCGCGACGCGCACGGCCTGACGCGCGGCTCGGGCCTGCTGACGGCGCGTGAGGTGGACGTGCTGAGCGGCCTCCAGCGCCGGCGCTCGAACGCGCAGATCGCCGCCGAGCTGCACGTGAGCATCGAGACGGTGCGCACACACGCGCGCCACATCTACCGCAAGCTCGGCGTCGCATCGCGGCGCGAGCTGCTGGCGCCGAGCACGCTCGGCGGCGACGGCCGTCCTCGCCGCTAGATTCAACGCGTGGCGAGCGAGCCGTCTCTGCGCGTCGCTCATCTGGACGCCGACGCCTTCTACGTCTCGATCGAGCTGGGGCGGCATCCGGAGCTGCGCGGACGGCCCGTCGTGGTCGCCGGGAGCGGCCCCCGCGCGGTCGTCACGACCGCCAGCTACGAGGCCCGCCGCTACGGCGTCGGCTCGGCGATGCCCGCGTCCCGCGCGCGGCGGCTGTGCCCCCAGGCCGTGTTCCTGCCGCCGGACTTCACCACCTACCGCGAGGTCTCCAGGCGGATGATGGCGATCGTGCGCCGGCAGGTGGAGCACGTCGAGGTCGTCGGCTTGGACGAGGCATACCTCGACCTCTCCGGGCTGTTCTCGCCGCGCGCGGCGATGCGGCGCCTCGTGGCCGAGATCGCCGCGGCGGTGGGGATCACGTGCTCGGTCGGCATCGGGCCCAACAAGCTCGTCGCGAAGGTGGCATCGGACGCCGAGAAGCCGGCGGGCTTCGTCGTGCTGACGCGCGAGGAGGCGTGCGCGCGCTTCGCCGGCTCGAAGCCCGGCCTGATCCCCGGCATCGGCCCGAAGACCGCCGAGAAGCTGGCGGCGATGAGGCTGACGACGCTCGGCGCGGTCGCGGCCGCCGAGGAGGGCGTGCTCGTCGAGCGCTTCGGGCCGAACCTCGGCCGCGACCTGCAGCGGCGCGCGCGCTTCGAGCACGGGGGGCGGATCTCCAGTGCGCGCAAGGTGGTCTCCGAGTCCCGCGAGCGCACGTTCGACGTCGACATCAGCGACGCGGGGGAGCTGCGCGCGATCCTCCGCGAGATGGCGGTCCAGCTGTGCGCGAGCCTCGAGCGCAACCAGCGCAGCGGCCGCACGATCGGGATCAAGGTGCGCCTCGACGACTGGACCACCGTCACGCGCGCGCACACGGTCGCGAGCCCCACCCGCGACCCCGAGCTGGTCGCAACCGAATCGCTCAGGCTGCTCGACGAGTACGCGCCGCCGCGCCCGGTGCGGCTGCTCGGCGTGCGCGTGGCCGGGCTGCACGGCGACGAGGCCTCGGGGCCGTCCGCGCAGGCGAGCGATCAGCTCGCACTGCCCGTATAGGATCGCCTCATGACCCTCGTGCGGATCGGGCAGGCCGAGCTGGACTGCGAACGGAGTGGATCCGGCCCTCCTCTTCTCCTGATCATGGGGATGAGCGGGACCGCCCTGCACTGGGGCGAGCCCTTCCTCGAGGAGCTTCGCCGCGACTTCGACGTGATCGCCTTCGACCATCGCGGCGTGGGTGCCAGCACGCGCCTGGACGGTCCCATCACGACCCCGCAGATGGCCGCTGACGCGGCGGCGCTGCTCGACGCTCTCGACATCGACTCCGCCCACGTGCTGGGCATCTCGATGGGCGGCATGATCGCCCAGGAGCTGGTGCTCGCGCGGCCCGAGCTCGTGCGCACGCTGGCGCTCGGCTGCACCTACTGCGGCGGGCCGGACGCGGAGCTGGCGCCGCCCGGCGTGATCGAACGGCTGAACGCGGCGATGAGCTCGGGCGACCGGGAGCTGGCGATCCGCACCGCTTGGGAGATCAACGTCTCGCCGGCGTTCGCGGCCGACGAGGAGGCATGGGGCCGGTTCCGCGAGATCGCCGCGCAGCGTGCGGTCGCGCTGCCGGTCGTGCTCGCCCAGCTGCAGGCATGCGCGGCCCACGACACGAGCGCACGGCTCGGCACGGTCGACACGCCGACGCTCGTCGTGCACGGCACCCTCGACGAGCTGCTGCCGGTGCGAAACGGACGCACGATCGCCGAGCTGATCGACGGCTCGCGGCTCGAGATCTTCGAGGACGTCGGGCACCTCTTCTTCTGGGAGCGCCCGGAGCAGAGCGCCGAGCTCCTGCGCGCCCACGCGGCCGTGCACGCCTGACCCAGGCAGCGCCGTGGCGGCAGAGCAGCCCGAGCCGATCGAGATCCTGGCGGACGGGGCCCGGCTGAGCGGCGAGCTGAGCGGCGAGGGCGTCCCCGTCGTGCTGCTGCACGGCCTCACCGCGACGCGCCGCTACGTCGTCATGGGCTCGCGGACGCTGCAGCGATCGGGACATCGCGTGCTGGCCTACGACGCCCGCGGGCACGGCGCCTCCGACCCGGCGCTCGACGGCGACTACGGATATCCGCGGCTCGCCGGGGACCTCGCCGCGGCGATGGATCGGGCGGACTTCGAGCGCGCGGTCCTCGCCGGCGCCTCGATGGGCGCGCAGACGGCCGTCCGTCTCGCCCTCGATCACCCCGAGCGCGTCGCCGCGCTCGTGCTCGTCACGCCGGCCTTCGATCCCGCCTCGGCACGCAGCCCCGAGGAGCTCGCCCGCTGGGACGCGCTCGCCCGCGGCCTGCGCGAGGGTGGGGTGGAGGGCTTCATCGCGGCGTATGAGCTCGACAGCGTCGCCCCGGCGATCAGAACGACCGTCGAGACCGTGCTGCGCCAGCGGCTCGCGGCGCACGAGCATCCCGCCGCGGTCGCCGACGCGCTCGAAGCGGTCCCGCGCTCGGCGCCGTTCGAGGACTCCGCGGAGCTGGCCCGAATCGACGTGCCCGCGCTCGTCGTCGCCAGCCGCGACGAGCCGGACCCGGGTCACCCGCTGGCGGTGGCAGAGCAGTGGGCCCGGTGGCTGCCCGGCGCCCGGCTCGTCGTCGAGGAGCCCGACCGTTCGCCGATCGCCTGGCAGGGGGGACGGCTCTCGAAGCTGATCGCCGAAACCGCGCGTCTGTGATAGCGTACACACGTATGCCAGTACGCGAGTGGGACGGATCGAGCTACGACCGCATCTCCGGGGTCATGCAGTCGATGGGCATGGAGGTCCTCTCGCGGTTGGAGCTGGCCGGCGACGAGACCGTGATCGACGCCGGTTGCGGCTCCGGGCGCGTCACCGAGGCGCTGCTCGCGCGCCTGCCGCGCGGGCACGTGATCGGTGTCGACGACTCGCCCTCGATGATCGAAGCGGCCCGGGAGCGGCTCGGGCCCGAGGTCGAGCTGCGGGTAGCCGACCTGCTCGAGCTCGAGGTCGCGGAGCCCGTCGACGCGATCTTCTCGACCGCGACGTTCCACTGGATCACCGACCACGAGCGGCTGTTCGCGCGGTTGCGCGCGTGCCTGCGCGACGGCGGGCGGCTGCTCGCCCAGTGCGGGGGCGAGGGCAACATCACCGGCCTGCGGGCACGGGCGATGGTGCCCGGCGGGCGCGAGCCCTTCGCCGAGCACCTGGAGAAGTTCCGGCCGCCGTGGGAATACGCGGGGGCCGAGGTGACGCGCGAGCGCCTGCTGGCGGCGGGCTTCTCCGAGGCGGAGTGCTGGCTCACGCCGGCGCCACAGCAGCCCGGGCAACCGCGCGAGTTCCTGCAGACGATCGTCCTGCAGCCCCACGTCCAGGCGCTTCCCGAGGAGCTGCGCGAGCCCTTCATGGACGCTGTGATGGACGAGCTCGGCGAGCCGGTGGTCGTCGACTACGTGCGCCTGAACATCGACGCCCGCGCCTGACGCCGCACGCGGGCCGAGACCCTAGACTCGCTGGGCGTGAGGCTGCGAAGCGTCATCGCCGTGTCGGTGGGCGCGGTCGCGCTGTGGGCACCCGCCGGAGCGTCGGCGGCGACGATGCTGTTCGTCAACACGACCGCGGACATGTCGCTCGCCGACCATCCCGAGCTGTGCGACCAGGGCAAAGGACCGCTGCAGGGCGTCTGCACACTGCGCGCGGCGAGCGAAGCCGCGGCGACGCTCTCGGGGCTCTCCAAAGGCGCGTCGGAAGTCGTCATCTCGGTCCCATCGGGCCACTTCACCCTGACCCGCCATGAACCGCTGCGCCTCGGCGACGCGGCGCACTGCCGCGGGGCCGGCGGCAGCGAACCCGCGTGCCCGCTGGCGCTCTCGGGCGCGGGCGCGGAGCAGACGACGATCGACGGCGACGGTGCAACCGGGCTGATCGGGATCGCCAAAGGCGCGGGTGCGGTGACGGTCTCGGGGCTCACGCTGACGGGCTCGGTGGCGAGCGGGGGAGCGCTGGAAGACCGGGAAGGCCCGCCCGTGACGGTCCTGGACAGCCGCCTGGCCGGCAACTCGGCCCCGTCGAGTGCCGGCGCGGCGGTGCAGCTCGAAAAGGCGGCGATGCGGATCGTGCGCAGCGCCGTCCAGGGCAACAGCGCGCGGGCCGACGGCGCGATCCTCGTCGAAGGAGGGACGCTTGCCCTCGAACGCTCGAGCGTCACCGGCAACCAGGCGCCGTCGCAGGCCGCGGCGATCGGGGCGCTCGAAGGTTCCCATCTGGTCCTCGTCGACTCCACCGTCGCCGCCAACGGCGCCGGCACAGACGGCGCGATCGCCGCCGCCGGCGGCAGCGACGTGGCGCTCCGCGACGTGACCGTGCTCGCCGGCGCCGGCCCGGGCCTCGGCCTCGGCGCTTCGACTGCCGCGACGATGGAGGGCTCGATCGTGAGCGCGGCACCCGCGATCTCCTGCGCGCCCGGCGTGGTGGTGAGCTCCCTCGGTCCGGGCATCCTCCGCGGCGGCGCCGCCGGGTGCACGACGGCCGGAGTCCCGCCGAGCGAAGCGGATCCGGTGCTCGGCGCCCCGCTGCAGGCCGGCCTCGTGACGGTGCTGCCGCTCCTGCGTGGCAGCGCGGCGCTGAACGCGGGCGGCGGCAGCTGCCCCGCCAGCGCAGTGGAAGGCGCCGCGGTCGACGAGCGGGGCGTCCCGCGGCCGCTCGGCTCCGGGTGCGACCTGGGCGCGTTCGAGAGCGCCGCCGACGCGACGGTGTCGCTGGCCGCCACGCCGAGCGTGCCGAGCGCCGGGAGCCAGTTCTCGCTGACGGCGACGGTCAGCGCCGCCGGTGGCGACGCGCTCAGCGGAGTGACCGCGACGATCGTGCTGCCGCCGCTCGCCAACCTCGCCTCCTCGCCGGCCGCCTGCGCGGCGAGCTATCTCCCGACGACGGCACTGACGTGCGACGTGGGAGCGCTTGCCGCGGGGACCTCGCGGCCACTGATCCTGGGCGTGCGGGCACTCGAACCCGGCACGCTGCCGCTCGCTGCGAGTGTCCTGGCCGACCAGGCCGACTACGCGCCAGGGAACGACAACGCCTCTCTGGGGCTGGGGGTCATCGCCGCCATCCCGGTGCGCCCGGCGGCCGTGCTCGTCTCACGCACCCTGCGGGTCGACCGCCAATGGAACGCGCTCGCGCGGCTGCGCTGCATCGGCGCGGGCATCCCGTGTACGACGGCACTCGTCCTCTACGGCCTGCACGGGCGGATCGCGGCGCATGGCCCGCACGCCGCCAGGCGGCTCGCCGGCGCCTCGGCGACCGTCGGCGCCGGGCGCACCGTGACGGTTGCGATCCCGCTGTCCAAGCGCGCCAGGCGCCTGCTCAGAGCGCATCGGCGCGCGCGCACGAGGTTGCTGCTCTCGACCGGTCTCGCCCCGCCCCGGCGCGCGCTGCAGACGGTCACGCTCCTGCGGGGGCGCTGAGCTAGACGGCCGCGAGCGGCTCGTCCTCGGCGCCGCCCGCCTCCTCGGAGCCGGCAGCGAGCGACGCGTAGCGCCCGCCCGCGGCGAGCAGCTCCTCGTGCACGCCGCGCTCGACGATCTGCCCGCCGTCGAGCACGAGGATCTGGTCGGCTTCGCGGACGGTCGACAGCCGATGGGCGATCGCGATCGTGGTGCGACCGCGCGCCAGCTCGTCGAGCGCCTGCTGCACGGCGCGCTCGGTCTCGGTGTCAAGCGCCGAGGTGGCCTCATCGAGGATCAGCACCGGCGGGTTGCGCAGCACCGTGCGCGCGATCGCGATGCGCTGCTTCTCACCGCCGGAGAAGCGGTAGCCGCGCTCGCCGACCAGGGTCTCATAGCCCTCCGGCAGCGAGGCGATCAGGTCGTGTATCTGCGCTGCGCGGGCGGCATCTTCGATCTCCTCATCGGCGGCCTCGGGGCAGGCGAAGCGAAGGTTCTCCCGGATCGAGGCGTGGAAGAGGTACGTCTCCTGCGAGACCAGCCCGACCGTTCCGGCGAGCGAGGAGAGCGTCACGTCGCGCACGTCGACGCCGTCGATCTCGACGGCTCCGCGCTCGGGCTCGTACAGGCGCGCGACCAGATAGGCGAGCGTGGTCTTGCCCGACCCCGTCTCGCCGACGAGCGCGGTCCGGGTCCCGGCAGGGACTTCCACGTCGATGTCCTGCAGCGTCCAGGTCGAGCCGGCTTCGTAGCGGAACCACACGTCGCGCAGGCGGACGTCGCCGCTGACCTCGCTCAGCGCGCGCGCGCCCTTGCGCTCGACGATGTCGATCGGGAGGTCCAGGTACTCGAAGATGCGGGCGAACAGGGCGAGCGAGGTCTGCACTTCCAGACCGACGGAGAGCAGCGACTGGATCGGGAACAGCAGCCGTGTCTGCAGCGTCGTGAAGGCGACCACGGTGCCGATCGAGATCGCGTGCGAGCCGGACGCGAAGCTCTCGCCCGCGAACCAGTACACGAGCGCCGGCATGATCGCGAAGCTCATCTGGACGGTCGCCATCCGCCAGCGGCCCGCCATCCGGGCACGTACCTCCAGGTCGGCGAGTTCGCCGGACTCCTCGCTGAAGCGGCGGACCAGCTCCGGCGAGCGTCCCATCGTCTTGCCGAGCAGGATGCCCGACACCGACAGCGACTCCTCGACGAGCGTCGACATGTCCGCGAGGCGGCCCTGGCGGACCGACTGGATCCGCCGGCGCTCGTTGCCGACGCGCCGGGTCAGCCAGACGAAGAACGGCAGCAGCACGAGCGAGAACGCCGCCAGGCGCCAGTCCAGCAGGAACATCGCCACGATCACCGCCACCACAGTCGTGACGTTCTGGACGATCGAGGTCGCGGTCGAGGTGACGACGCTGTCGACGCCGCCGATGTCGTTGGCGATCCGCGACTGCACCTCGCCCGTGCGGGTGCGGGTGAAGAAGGCGAGCGACATGCGCTGCAGGTGCGCGTAGACGGCGGCGCGCAGGTCGTGCATGACCCGCTGGCCGACCTGGTTGGAGATCCAGGTCTGCGCGACGCCGATCACCCCCGTGATCACCGACAGCGCGATCATCCCGAGCACGAGCTCGGTCAGCAGCACCGTGTTCTTCTGCGGGATCGCTTCGTCGAGCACCGCGCGCAGCAGGAACGGGCTCAGCACGCCGAGCCCGGCGGCGAGGAAGATCAGCGCCAGCAGCAACGACAGGCGCCGCCGATACGGGATGAAGAGACGCCCTATTCGACGCAGTGAGACCGGAGCGGCAGGGACGTCCTCGGGGCGCAGTTCCGATGCCGGCCGTCGGTGGCCGTCCCCCGAACGCCCCGGCGAGAAAGGCTGGGCGCTCACCGTTTTGACTGTAGCGGGCAGCTGAAGGCCCCCGCCTGCGCGTGATCGCCCCGCCCGTGGGAGAGAGGCGCCACGGACGGGGCGATCGAGGGCAGATGAGCCGGCCGCGGAGGGGCTTCCGCGGCCGACACGATGCGGGGGTCTAGACGCCGGTCGCAGCCGGCGTGGCGCCGCCGCCGTGGTGCTCGCGCCGCACGCGGACCGAGTGCACCAGGCTCTCGGGGTTACGCAGCGCCCCGGCGATCGAGAGGATCGCAAAGCCCAGGCCGCTGAGCAGCAGAGCCACGCCGACGACGATCCCGAAGAGCCCGACCTGGGTCGCCATGTAGCTCGAGTTGAGCGCGCCGGCCAGGGCGGTCTCCTGTACCCACACTTCGCGGGCCGGGTTGTTCACAGGCGTCCCCTTCGGCGTCTTCAGCGCTTGCGATTCGACGTCGGTCCCCTTGCCGTCAGCGCTCGCGTAGCGAGGCATCTGCGAGTAGTACAAGCCGCCCGTCGCCTCGAGGGCATGGATCGTCATGTACTGAGCGAAGCAGCGAGCCTCCGAGCCGCTTTCGATGGCCTTGCCGGCCACGGTGCAGGTAGGGAGCGACAGGCTGTTGACGTCGAGGCCGGACTTGGCCGCCTCCGCCTTGATGGCCGTCGGGGTCATGTCCGGCGTGCCGACGATCTTCTGTTCGGCCAGGCTGTTGTGAACCGTGCTGCGCCCTTCTGCGCCCATCACGATCGCGCCGACCCCGAATCCGATCAGCACGACCGCAGCAAGCATTCCGCCGATCTCCAATGCCCGTCTCATGACGTCCTCCTCCGTTGCGCATTTGCTGTTCGGAGGCAGTCTCGTCTCGCCATGCGGGACGAGCATCCGCGCCGCCCACCACTTTTCGCAGCGGCAAACACGCACGTATGCAGGGGGTTTTCCCGCAACGCGCGGCCGCGGCACCCGTGGCCGATGCGATGTTGGCGCGCCCGAGCGCGCTCTCAGGCTCTACGCTCAGGGCATGACTGCGGCCGGAGCCCAGGACCTCTCACCCGAGCAGATCCGTGTGCTCGGCTGCCTGCTGGAGAAGCAGCGGACCACGCCGGACACGTATCCGCTCTCGCTGAACGCGCTGCGGCTGGCGTGCAACCAATCCACCAACCGCGATCCGGTCGTGGACTACGACGAGGCGACGATCCGCGAGGCGCTCGACCGCCTGTACCGCCGCGGTCTGACGCGCCTGACGAGCAGCGCCGGCAGCCGGGCGGCCAAGTACCGCCACCTGCTCGCCGAGACGCTGCCGATGGACCGCGGCGAGGAGGCGGTGCTGTGCGTGACGATGCTGCGCGGGCCCCAGACGCCCGGCGAGCTCAAGCAGCGCGGCGATCGCATGCACGCCTTCGCGTCGCTGGGCGAGCTGCACGAGACGCTCGAGCGCATGATCCAGCGCGGCCTGGTGGAGCGGCTCGCGCGCCGCCCCGGCCAGAAGGAGGAGCGCTACCGCCAGCTGCTGGGCGGCGACGCGGAGCCCGAGGCCCAGGCCGGCTCGGCGCCGCCCGCGGCGCAGCCCGTGGAGGCGGCGCCGGCGGACGACGGCTTCGCGCGCCTGGAGGCGCGCATCGAACGGCTCGAGCGCGAGGTCGCCGAACTGCGCGAGCAGGCGGGGGCTGCGGCGGCGGGCGGGCCGCTGTCGACCGCGCCTGCGAACGGTGGCGCGTGATGCTGGGCGCGGGCGGGCTGAGCGTGCTTGCGAGCGCGTCTGACACGGCGACCGGCGTCGGCATCCCGGTCGCCGTCGCCGCCGGTCTGGTCTCGTTTCTCTCCCCGTGCGTCCTGCCGCTGGTCCCCGGCTACCTCTCGACCGTGATCGGCGTCACGCCCCACGACCTGCAGGAGGGAGTGGGCATCCGGAGGGTGCTCGTGCCGAGCCTGCTGTTCATCGCGAGCTTCTCGGCGATCTTCATCCTGCTGGGTCTGAGCGCGACGGTCATCGGGCACTCTCTGAACTCGCACAAACACGCGCTCGAGCAGATCGGGGGCTACCTGATCATCGCGATGGGGGTCGTGTTCCTGGCGACGCCGTTCGTCTCGATGTTGAACCGCGAGTGGCACTCCGAGACGCTGCTGCGGCTCGCCGGGCGGGGGGGACCGCTGCTCGCCGGCGCGGCCTTCGCGATCGCGTGGACGCCCTGCACGAGCATCACCCTGGGGGCGATCCTCACGCAGGCGGCGATCTCGAGCTCCGCGGCGCACGGCGCGCTGCTGCTGGCGTTCTACTCGCTCGGCCTGGCGATCCCGTTCCTGCTGATCGCGGTGGCGTTCGACCGCATGACCAACGCGCTGACGATCGTCAAGCGCCACTTCCCGGTGATCATCGGCGTCGGCGGCGTGGTGATGATCGCGCTCGGACTGCTGATCGTCACCGGCGAGTTCACGACGCTCAACAACCACGCCCAGGAACTCACGAACGAACTCGGGCTGCCGACGACGAACGTGTGAGGGCCCGACGAGCACCGGCGCCCCCGAGGGAGCGCCGGCGTCGTTTGCCTGAGTTGATGCTCGGGGTTCGCTGCTAGTGCCCGTACCGCGGGTCGATCCAGAGCTGGGAGACGTTGTAGTCGAGCCCCTTGCCCTGGCCTTCCAGCACGATGTGCATCGGCTGCCAGCCTTCGTAGCCGCCGTAGGGTTTGATGTTCATCGCCGGTGCGGTCGTCCACAGCGCGGCGTTGCCTTTGTAGGCGCCCGCGGACTGCGGTTTGAGCCAGCTGGCCTGGCCGACGTAGCCGACGAAGATGCCCACGCCGCCACCACCCGTGACCGAGCGCATGACGCCACGCGCCGTCGGGTAGTTCGACTGCACGCACAGCGTCGGGCTCGTGGCCCGCGCGCCGCTCGGGAGATCGAGGACCTGCCCGCCTTCGGTCGTGACGACATGCGCCCCGCCTTCGAGCGTCCAGCCCTGGGCGGAGAACCCGCCCTGGTCGAAGCCCGGTGCGGACTCGTACCAGTTCGTGTCCTTGAGGCTCAGGAACGGCTGTGAGAACTGCCCGGCTGCACAGAACGACGTGTCGCCGGAGTAGGAGTAGGCGGCCGAGGCCGCCGACGGCGCCACCAGAAGGGCGCCCAACATAGCTGCGAGCCCGAGGGCCCGGAAGCTGAAAAGGCAATGCTTCATTAGTACGCACCTTTCGAGGTGTGCACCGGCAGCCGAGCTATCTCGCCCATTGCGAGACCTCTAGCTTTGCGTCCCCGGCTCGCACCGGGTTTGCCCTTTTCAGTTTGGGGTTTGCACGCCTCTCATCGGCGGCGCGCCGCTGCACGTGAGCGGGGCGCCCCTGTTCTGGACGCTTCGTCCAACGGACGGGCGTCTGAGTCGTTCCCGCCGTCCTTAATGGGACGCGCGCGAGCAGCCGACGCTTGCAGGGTGCAGCTGGACCCCACCCTCGAGGAGCAGGAGCGGCTGGCCGAGACGCTGGAGCTCGAGCGCGCCCCCATGGGCGCCACCGAGCTGCGCGCCGCGGCGACGCTCACGCTGCTGTTCGCAGCGGGCACGGGGCTGCTGTGCGCCGCGTACCCGCCTCACGTGCTGCGGCCCGCCGCGGCGATCCTCAGCGTGCTCGTGTTCGCGGTGGCCGCTCGCGTCCCGTTCGACACGCCCTTCGGCTTCACGGCGCCCACCCAGCTCGCGTTCGTGCCGCTGATCTTCGCTTTCCCCCTCGCGCTCGCGCCCTGCGGCGTGCTCGTGGCGCTCGTGCTGGCCACGCTGCCCGACCTGATCGCAGGCCGCGAGCACCCCTCGCGGCTCCTGAGCGCGCCGGGCAACGCGTGCTTCGCGCTCGGGCCCGCGCTCGTGTTCGCCGTGGCGGGGACGAGGCCGGAGGCGGCCGGCGCAGCGCTGCTGCTGGCTGCTCTGATCTCCGAGTTCGCGGTCGACTTCCTCGCCTCGAGCCTCCGCAACGTGATCGCCCGCGGAGCCGACCTGCCCTCGCAGCTGGCGGAGTCGTGGGTGTACGGGATCGACGCCGCGCTCTCGGGAGTCGGCTACCTGGTCGCCCGGGAAGTTCCCACCCACCCGGGCTACATGCTGCTGCTCGTGCCGCTGCTGGGCCTGTTCTGGGTCTTCTCCAGCGAGCGGCGGCGGCGCCTGGAGAGCCTCGTGGAGCTGAACAACGCCTACCGCGGCACGGCGCTCGTGCTCGGCGACGTGGTCGAGGCCGACGACGGCTACACGGGCGAGCACAGCCGGGGAGTGGTGTCGCTCGCCCTCGAAGTGGGCAGGCAGCTCGGATTGAGCGCCGAGCAGCAGCGCAACCTGGAGTTCGCGGCGCTTCTGCACGACGTCGGCAAGATCGCCGTCCCCAAGGAGATCATCAACAAGCCGGGCTCTCTCAGCCCCGAGGAGTGGACCGTGATCAAGACGCACACCGTCGAGGGAGAGCGGATGCTCTCACGCGTCGGGGGCTTCATGCGCGAGGTCGGCATGATCGTGCGCTCCCACCACGAGCGCTGGGACGGCGGCGGCTACCCCGACGGCCTGGCAGGCGAGGCGATCCCGCTCGAAGCGCGCATCATCACCTGCTGTGACTCCTGGAACGCGATGCGGACCGACCGCTCCTACCGCCGCGCGCTCTCGCACGAGGTGGCGCTCGCCGAGCTGCAAGCGGGGTCGGGGACGCAGTTCGATCCGCGCGTGGTGGAGAAGCTGCTCGAGGTCGTCGCGCCGGAGGCGGCCGGCGCCGGCGGCCCTCTACCGGCCCCCGGAGCCCCCAAGCGGAGCACGGCGGCGCGCGCCCGGCGGGCGCCGGTCGCTCACTAGCGGGGCGCCTCAGGCCAGCGCAGCCTGCTCAGCCGCCGCGGACGGCTCGGGATCCGGCAGCCGCAACATCCGGCGCGAGCCCGCAAGCCCGCCGAGGCTCGCGAGGATCGGCACCAGCAGCGCGATCTGCAGGGCGAGATCGGTCGCTTTGCGGTTGATCCGCAGCACCTCGGCGCGAACGTCCTCGGGCTCGCCGGCGAGCGTCTTCGCGAGCTGCGCGTTCGAGACGACCTGCGCGTCGTGCTCGAGCGTGTCGGCGATCTTCTGCTGCTGGGCGGGCGGGATCACCTTGCTCGATTCGGTCATGTTCGTGAACGCGATCGAGAGCGTCGCGAGCAGCACGCCACCGGCCACTGCAAGCCCGAAGGAGAGCCCGAACGAGCCGCCGGCCGAGTTGACGCCGGCCGCCTCGCTGACGCGGTCTTCCTCGATCGGGGCGAGCGTGTAGTTGTTGAGCTGGGAGACGAGCAGCCCGAGCCCGGCCCCCGCGACGATCAGCGGGATCGTCAGATACCAGCCCGAGGTCGCCCGCGGGACGATCGGGATCAAGGCGACCATGCCGAGCGAGCTGAGCGCGAAGCCCAAGCGCACGATGCTCGCGGGCCGCCGGCCCTTGATGCGCCGCCCGGCGAGCATCGCGGCGGCGAACATCGTCAGCGACAGCGGCGCCAGCGACAGGCCCGCGCTCAGGGCGTCGTACTCGAGCCGGATCTGCAGGAAGATCGGCAGCGCGATCATGGCCCCGCCGAGCGTGATCTGCTGCAGCGTCTGCTCGGTGATGCCGATGCGGAAGTGCGGCAGGCGGAACAGGTCCGGGTCGAGCACGGTCGGCTTGCCCTCGCGATGGCGACGGACGAGCCAGCGCGCGAGCGCCCACAGGCAGGCCGCCCCGGCCGCGATGATCAGCCCGACGTACTCGCCGCCCTCCTGCCAGACGAGGATGCCGAGCACGACGCCGCCCATCCCGAGCACGGACAGGAGCGCGCCGACGACGTCGACCTCGCGCGGCCCGTCATAGGGAGCGTCACGGATCAGGCGGATCTGCGCGAGCACGACCGCGATCACGACCAGCTCCAGGCCGAAGCCCACGCGCCATGAGAGGTAGGTGGTCACGAAGCCCCCGAGCAGCGGCCCGACGGCGGCCGCGATCGCCGCGGAGGCGCCGACCATCGCGTAGGCGCGCTTCTGCGCGGCGCCCTCGAAGTTGCCGTGGATCAGCGACTGCATCGCCGGAAGCAGCAGCGAGGCGCCGAGCCCGCCGATCACCGCCCAGAACACGAGGATCGCCGCGAGGCTCTGCGCGAGCGTCATCGCCAGCGCCCCGATCGCGTAGCCGAGCAGGCCGATCACGTAGGCCCGCTTGCGCCCGATCAGGTCGCCGACCTTGCTGCTGATGAGGATGAAGGCGGCGGAGACCAGCGCCTCCAGCGCGATCGCCGACTGGACGCCGCTGACCGTCGTGTGCAGGTCGCGCACGACCGCCGAGATCGAGACGTTCATCAGCGACGTGTCGACGACGAGCACGAACATCGCCATCGCGAGCAGGACCGAGAGGCGGGTGCTGCCCGAGCTCGTGCCCTCCTGCGGCGCGTTCGCGCCTTCCGCCGTGGCCATACGATGACCCTAAGGGCAGCGCTCGCCGCGCCGCTCCCCCGATCCGGACGAGACGCGCCCTGTGCGGCGCCTCAGCCGGCCGAGGCGGCCGCGGCCGCCGCCGCGTGCCCGCGCTGCTCGCGGAACCGCGCTTCCCAGGCCTCCTGGTTGCGCTTGGCGTCGAGCACGAACGGCGAGTAGCCGATCGCTTTCACGATCCCCTCGTTGATCGCGGAGTCCGGGGAGGGGAGGGGGCGCATCACGTCGACGAAGAGCACCACGCGCGTCTCGTCGGTGTCGTTCCAGACCTCGTGGTTGAAGGTGTCGTCGAAGACCATCGACTTGCCCTCCTCCCAGTGGCGGTAGTCCTCGCCGACGCGGATGCGGCAGCTCTCGGCGTCCTCCGGGACGATCAGCCCCAGGTGGTAGCGCAGCACCCCCTTGTAGGGGCCGCGATGATCGAGGATGTGCTTGCGGGGGGAGAGGATCGAGATCATGGCGGTCTTCATGCCCGGGATCTCGCGCATCAGCGCCGCCGTGCGTGGGCACATCTCCACGCCCAGCTTGGCTTCGAAGCCATAGCCGTAGATGAAGAAGGTCTTCCAGCGATCGTCGTCGGTGATCTCGATCTGGTCCTTGGAGATGTCCTGGAAGTTGGCCAGCGCCTCGCGGTCTGAGAGCAGCGCGGCGGCCTCGTCGCGGATCACCTCCCAGTTGGCCTCGATGTGCTCGACCCACGGGAAGCGCTCGAGCGGGAAGAAGGTCGCGTCGCCGACCAGCGAGCGCCTGCCGATGAAGCGCTCGATCGGCGCGAGAATCCGCTCTCCGATGCGGATCGTCAGCTCGACGGTTCGGTCCCACAGCGTCTTGTGCTCCATCTTGCGCACCTCCGCATCCCCCCAGGGTTGACCGCCCCAGCTTAGTCGCGCGGCGGACCGATCTCAGCGCGGGGGAGTAGGCTCGCTGACACGCGAAGAAGGAGGCTCGATGAGACGTGGGTTCCTGCTGGGCGTCGCCGCCGCATTCGGCGCCCGTGCGCTGATGCACCGCGTGCTGCTGTGGCAGTTCGCCCGTGACCTTGCGGCCCTGAACGCGGGCGACTACCGGCCGCTGCTGGCCAACTACGCCGAGGATGCGGTGCTGCATTTCAACGACGGCCCGCACCGCTGGGCCGGGGAGCACCGCGGCAAGGCCGCGATCGAGGCCTTCCTGCAGGAGTTCGTGGGGGCCGGCCTGAAAGGCGAGATCCGCGCGCTCTGGACCGGCGGACCGCCGTGGGCGATGACGATGGCGGTCCGCTTCGACGACGAAGCGACGGCCGGCGGCCGGCGCCTGTACTCGAACCGCGTGGCGATGGTCATCCGCACACGCTGGGGGCGCATCGTCGAGCAGCAGGACTTCTACGAGGACAGCGAGCGCATCCCGGCGTTCGAGCGGGCGCTGCGCGAGCACGGAATCGAGCCGGTCGCCGTCTGAGCGGCTCCCCGGTTCCGCGGACACGCACGATCCCGTTGACTTGACAACGGAGTCCGTCGGCGACTAGCCTGCCTCGCCGGATGGTGTGCGCGCGCAGGGGGCGCCGCACGGAGACAGCGCGCCGGGGGGCCGCGCAGGAAATCGAGGAGGGACGATGTTCAAGAGGGGATCTCGCGTCCTGCCCTGGGCGACGGTCGCGGCGCTACTCGCGCTCGCGATTCCGGCCACGGCGAGCGCGTCCGGATCGTGGGTCTCGAGCTCGGCGCCGATCGGCGCGAACAAGAGCTGCGCGAGCCCGGGCTTCAGCAGCATCCAGGCGGCGCTGAACGCCGCCGGGAGCGAAGCCAAGATCAACGTCTGCGGCGGCAGCTACGTGGAACAGATCGAAGTCACGAAGCCGGCGAAGATCGCGCTGGCCAGCGGCTCCGGGACGGCGAAGCTGATCATGCCGAGCACGCCGGCCGAATCGGCGACGAGCTGCGACACGGCCGTGCCGGGCGGTCAGACCGACGAGGTCTCGATCTGCACCTCCGGCAAGGTCAGCATCACGGGTATGACGATCGAAGCGCTCGCCCCGATCAACACCTGCCTCGGCGCGCTGAACGCGATCAACGTGGGCGGCGGCGGCGAATTGAAGGCGATCGGCGACACGATCATCGGCGCCAGCACGACGCTGCCCGCGATCAAGGGCTGCCAGAAGGGCGTCGCGGTGCTCGTCGGCTCGCACAAAGCCGCCGTCGTCGGCCACGCGATGCTGAAGAACGACACGATCAGCTCGTATGAGAAGAACGGCCCGACGGTCGTCGGGGCCGGCTCGACGATGAAGGTGATGAACACCACCGTCACCGGCGAAGGACCGAGCCCGTACATCGCCCAAAACGGCATCGAGGTCGCGTTCGGTGGCAAGGCCACCGTGATGGGCAGCACGATCAGCGGCAACGAGTGCGAAGTCCCGGGCGTGTGCAGCTCGAGCAGGATCGAAAACCAGGCGGACGGCGTGCTCTTCTACCAGGCCGCCGCCGGCTCGAGCGTGTCCGCGTCCTCGGTCTCGGACAACGACCTGGGCGTGTACTACTCGTCCGGCAGCGCCACCGAGCCGAGCTCGCCGCAGGTCAAGATCACCGAAAACCACCTGACCGACAACCGCTACGAGGGCGTCCTGCTCGAAGAAGGCAAGGCCTCGATCAACCGCGACACGATCTCCGGCACCGGAGAACTCGGGATCGCGGTCTTCCAGGCCTCCTTCCAGGAATCGGCGAGCTCCTCGTCGGCCAGCAGGACCACGATCGAAGGCATGAGCGTGGCGGCCGTGGGCGTGCTCACGGAAGGCACGGGCCCGGCCGGGACGTTCACGATCAAGAACAGCTCGATCTCGAAAAACGCGGCTGAAGAAAGCAACGCGAGCTCGAACTTCACGATCGTGAAGAAGAACGACAGCTGAGAGGCGGCTGTTAAAGGCCCCGGCCCCCGGCCGCTTTCGCGTGCCGGGGGCCGGGCCCAATCAGGAGGGAATCGTCCGGAAGTTGCTTGCTATGCGGCCTCGCGAAGCGCCGCCAGCTCAGGGCTCTCGGCGAGCTTCTTCAGCGCGCGCTGCTCGAGCTGGGAGGCGCGCTCGGCGGAGAAGCCGAGCCGCTTGCCGATCGCGGTGAGCGTCTGGGGCTCCTCGCGCCCGGTGCCGAAGCGGAGGGTCAGTACCTTCCTCTCGGTTTCGGGCAGCTGGGAGATCGCACGGTGCACGATCTGCTCGCGCTCGTGCTCCCAGGCCGTCTCCTCCGGCGCCTCGGCGTCGGAGGGGAGCAGGTCGCCCAGAGCGGTGTCGCCGTCCTCGCCGATCTGCTGGTCGAGGCTGACGAGCGCGGCACGCTGGTGGCGCACCTCCTCGACCTGCTCGACGGGCAGGCCCGTCTCGGCGGCGAGCTCCTCGAGCGTCGGCTCACGGCCGAGGCGCACGGACAGCTCGCGCTCGACGCGCCCGACCTTGCGGGAGCGCTGCGCGACGTGGACGGGCAGGCGGATCGTGCGGCCGGAGTTCTCCAGGCCGCGCTGGATCGCCTGACGGATCCACAGCGTGGCGTAGGTCGAGAAGCGGAAGCCCTTGCGCCAGTCGAACTTCTCGCTCGCCCTGATCAGGCCGAGCATGCCCTCCTGGACCAGATCGGCCAGGGGCAGGCCCTGGTTCTGGTAGCGGCGGGCGTTGGAAGCCACGAG
>Ga0134126_10003207_pt1 | contig 20458 bp, 18 predicted proteins | sample KB31752_FD_96881 | JGI IMG/M metagenome (GOLD analysis project Ga0134126, IMG submission 96881) | Terrestrial soil microbial communities with excess Nitrogen fertilizer from Kellogg Biological Station, Michigan, USA - KB3-175-2 | ecosystem: Environmental > Terrestrial > Soil > Unclassified ... | reverse complement strand
GTTGATGTTGTCCTGGATCTTGTGTTGCAGTTCCATGCGGGTGGGCGCCTCTAGTGGAGGCAGAGCAGGGTCGCTGGCGTGGGCGATAAATCCGCCTCCGGGCTTTTGTTCAATGCGATAAGTAAAATGCGTAATGAGACGCTTGATCTCCATCACCGCGATTCTAACCCGCAGACACCCTCAGGGGTAGATTCCAAGGTGGGTACCTCGACGGATAGTCCATCGGGAGACGTGACTCAAAATGGCGGAGAGAGCATTCGTATTTCGCTCGGAGCAGTTCGTACAGCAGCCCCTGGAGGAGGTGTTCAAATTCTTCTCGCAAGCGGAGAACCTGCAGGAACTCACTCCGCCGTGGCTACATTTCAAAATATTGAGCGTCGATCCGATGCCGGTGCGGAAGGGAACGTTGATCCGCTATTCATTGCGCTGGAGAATTTTTCCCATTGGCTGGACGACGGAGATTATTGAGTGGGACCCGCCGCACGGTTTCGTGGATGTGCAACTCAAGGGGCCGTACAACCTCTGGCATCATGAACACCGGTTTGTCGCGGAAGCAAACGGAACCCGAATCATCGATGAAGTGCAATATGCGTTGCCCTTTGGGTGGTTCGGCCGGATGGCGCACGCGCTGAAAGTAAATAAGGATGTCAGGTCGATTTTCGAGTTCAGGAAAGATGCGATACGAAAGAGATTTGGAAAGTAATAATTCCAGTCGCAGTCGCCGCAAAGAAATTTGACGATCAGTTGTTTGAAGGCGAATCATCCCGGCACAACTACTAATCCACTCAGCCCGAGCGAGATGGTGAGGCCCGACCGCGAACAGGGAGTTTCAGGAGCGCTGCTGGAGGACGGGTTTGTGGGGCCAGGAATTTCCGACACCCACGGCAGACTCAGTTCATAGTCAGCACGACGCGGAAGCGGGCGCGGCCTGAGATCATCTGATCGTAAGCTTCGGCAGCTTTTTCCAGGGGATATTTTTCAATCATAGGGCGCACTCCGCCGAGGGCGCTGAACTGCATGGTTTCTTCGGAGTCTTTTGCGGTGCCGGAGGCCCAGCCTTGAACGGTGATCCGGCCGGAGATGTATTGCAACGGATTAATGTTGAGCGGCTCAGGGGAGGCGCCGACCACGAGCAGCTTGCCATTGCGTGCCAAGCCATTGACCAACACAGACATCGACTTCGAATCAGGCGCTGTTGCCAGAATCAAATTTGCGCCTCCAAGTTTTTTCAGTTCTTTTACAGGATCGGAGTTCGCGGTGTCGATGTATTGATGCGCGCCGAGTTTTTCCGCAAGCGGAGCCTTATCTCCGCCGCGGCCAATCGCGATGGTTCGGAAACCCATCCGACGAGCGTATTGGATCCCGAGGTGGCCGAGGCCGCCGATGCCCTGAACGGCGACCGTGTCGCCTGAACGAGCGCCGGCGTTGCGCATCGCGTTAAAAACGGTGATGCCGGCGCACAGAAGAGGCGCGGCGTCCGGAGCAGGAAGGTTTTCGGGAATGGCAGCCACTGCTTCAGCAGGAGCGACCATGTATTCGGCATAGCCGCCATCGAAGCTGAGGGCAGTAATTTTTTCGTTATCGCAATTGATGAAATCGCCCCGGCGGCAATAATCACAAATGAAACAGTGTCCGCCGTGCCAGCCAACCCCGACGCGCTGGCCAGGTTTCCAGAGCACAACATCGGCGCCGAGGCCGTCGATACGGCCGGCAATTTCATGACCAGGAACGCGCGGATACTGAATGCCGGGCCAGAGGCCTTCCTTTACGAGAGCGTCACTGTGACAAATGCCGCAGGCTTCAACCTTGATGCGCACTTGATTGCGGGCCGGTTGAGGCACGGGCCGCTCGACAACTTCAAAATTTCCTTTAGCGCGGGAGATCTGAACGGCTTTCATGGTCGCGGGCATCGAACAAACCTCTTTCGAAAAAGATCAGCACGTTGGAGACCTTGATCTTTTGCTATAGATGGAAATTTTCACGATCGGGATTCATGTGCAGAATTTGTTTTCGCTTTGAGAAGTGAATGAGAGTTCACAATGCAGCGTTTAGCTGTCGGAGCCGGCGGTCAGGAAAATGTTGTGAAGTACAGGTTCTTGCCGATTACTTTTAATGTGGTGGAATTACGGGTAGAATTCTCCTTCTTTGAAAGGACGGGCGATTGATCGTAGGAGTTCCGAAGGAAATTTATCCCGGAGAGCGTCGGGTTGCACTGACGCCGGTCGTAATTCCCATGCTGGCGAAAGCTGGGCTGGAAGTCGCAATCGAAGCGGGTTCCGGTGTAGCCGCGGGATATCCTGATGCGCAATATCAGGAGAAGGGCGCGAAGGTGTTGCCGGACCGCGCGGCGGTGTTCGCGCAAGCAGACATCATCGTTCAGGTGCTCTCGCATGGCGCGAACGATAAGAATGGCGGAAACGATCTGCCGCTGCTGCGGCGCGGCCAGATTCTGATTGGATTTCTACGGCCGCTGGCATCGGCGGAAACCGTTCAGCAAGTGGCGCAGACTGGCGCCACCGCATTTGCAGTTGAGTTGATGCCACGGACTACGCGGGCGCAGAGCATGGACGCCTTGTCGTCCATGGCGTCGATTGCGGGATACAAAGCAGTGATTGCGGTGGCTGACGCGCTTCCAAAAATCTTTCCCATGATGACCACCGCGGCGGGAACGATCACGCCTTCGCGGGTGCTGGTGATTGGCGCGGGCGTGGCTGGACTGCAGGCGATCGCGACCGCGCGGCGCCTGGGATCAGTGGTCTCAGCTTACGATGTGCGTCCGGCGGTGAAGGAACAAGTGCAGAGTCTCGGTGGAAGATTTGTGGAGTTGCCGCTCGAGACCGGAGACGCGCAGGATGCCCGCGGTTATGCCAAAGCGCAGGATGAAGCTTTCTATGCTAAGCAGCGCGAACTGCTGGGGAAAGTCATCGCCGAAAATGACGCAGTGATTACGACGGCAGTGGTTCCGGGCAAGAAGGCGCCGGTTCTGGTGACGGAAAGCATGGTAAAAGGCATGGCGCCGGGATCGGTGGTGCTGGACCTGGCGGCGGAGCGGGGCGGGAACTGCGAGTTGACGAGGGCCGGCGAGGCAATAGTGGCGCATGGGGTCACGATTATCGGACCAATTAATTTGGCAAACAGCGCTCCCTATCACTCCAGCCAGGTGTACGCACGGAACCTGACTTCATTCCTCCAGAACCTGGTGAAAGATGGGCAAGTGCGTCCGGCGGAGAGCGACGACATCATCCGTGACACCATGCTCACGCAGGGCGGGGAAGTGGTGAATCCCAGAGTGAGGGAGATTTTGGGTCTGTAGCCCAGTGGTCAGGGAGCAGCGGGAATTCTGCGGTATGCGTCAGTGACGGAGCAGTGGTCGGGGGTCAGTGATCAGCGCTCAGTTAAAGAGCCAGGAGGAGTAAATGCCATCGGATTTTATTTCCAATCTTTATGTATTCATTCTTGCTGGATTCGTTGGAATTGAGCTGATTAAGCGGGTTTCCCCGTTGCTGCACACGCCGCTGATGTCACTGACGAACGCCCTGGATGCAATCGTGGTGGTGGCGGCAATCATCATTGCCGGGCGACACGAGACCAGGTTGACTACAGTGCTGGGGGCGATTGCTGTGGCTGCATCTTTCAGCAACATGGTTGGTGGTTTTTTTATTACTGACCGCATGCTGCGAATGTTCAAATCCGGCAGGTCTAAACAATCATGACCGAGCTGGCACTGCAGCAGTATCTCGATTTCGCATATATCGCTGCCGTCGTTCTCTTTATTCTTTCGCTCAAGTGGCTGAGTTCTCCAGCGAGCGCGCGCCGGGGTGTGCTGGCCGGCGAGATCGGCGCGGCCATGGCGGTTGCGGCCACGCTATTCACTCCTGAGCTGGTGCAATACAAGTGGATCATCATCACCCTGATCATCGGCGCTGGAGTCGGCATTCCGCTCGGCATGGTGAAGATGACGGCGGTCCCGCAACGGACAGCGTTGAGCCATGCATTCGGAGCTCTCTCCGCGGCGATGATCGGCATCGCGGAATACTATGTGGGGACCGCGCCCGTGACCCGCTTTCAGATGGGAGAGATTGGGCTGGAGGTGATTATCGGTTCGCTCACCTTTACCGGCAGCCTGATAGCGGCAGGAAAGCTGCAGGAACTTTTGCCGCAGCGGCCGATCGTGTACCGGGGCCAGAACATCGTGAGTCTGTCAGTGCTGGCGGGGGCACTGGGACTGGCGATCGCACTGGTGCTGAATCCCGCCAATACGATTCTTTTTCCGATCATGGTGGTGGTTGCGCTGGTGTTTGGCGTGCTGCTGGTGACCCCAATCGGGGGCGCCGACATGCCCACCGTCATTTCGCTGCTCAATTCGTACGCAGGGTTTTCCGCAGCCCTGCTGGGATTTGTTCTGAACAGCAAGGTGCTGGTTGTGGCGGGCGCGCTGGATGGATCCTCAGGCTTTATTCTCTCGGTAATTATGTGCAAGGCGATGAACCGCTCGTTTACCAATGTGATGTTCGGAGCGTTTGGGCAGGTGCAGGGCCCGGCGGCGGGAGCGCAGGAAGAACGAGTGGTGCGGAGCGCGTCGCCGGAAGAGGCGGCTGGAATTCTTTCAGCGGCGAGCAGAGTTGTGGTGGTGCCTGGCTACGGAATGGCAGTGGCGCAGGCGCAGCACAAGGTGCGAGAACTTTACGATGTGCTCACCAAGCGCGGTGTGGATGTGCGCTTTGCCATCCACCCGGTTGCAGGGCGCATGCCAGGACACATGAATGTGTTACTGGCGGAAGCCGACGTTCCCTATGACCGCCTGATGGAGATGGACGACATCAATGGCGATTTTCCGCAAGTGGATGTATCGCTGATTATTGGCGCAAATGATGTCACCAATCCCGCGGCGAAGACCGATAAATCGAGCCCTATTTATGGGATGCCGGTGCTGGATGTGGAGAAGTCGCACACAGTGATGGTGATCAAGCGCAGTATGAATCCGGGATTCGCCGGGATTGATAATCCTCTTTATTACATGAATCAGACGCTGATGCTCTTTGGCGACGCAAAGGCGTTCGTCAGCAATATTGTGAAAGAGCTGGGGCACGGTTAATCGTTTGTTCCCACTTTTCGCGGAGCGGAGACAAGGGGCGCACCCGCGCCGATTCAGGTTTCTATTTCCCTCCAAAACCAAAGACAATTCCGCTGGAGAAGCGAAAATCATTCTGATGTCCATTGCCTGAAGAACTCACGAATTGATAGTCGAATTGGCCTGCGCGGACGGAGAAGTGTCGGGTAATTTTGATATCCAAACCGCCACCGAGAGCAAAAGCAAAGTCGGTTTCTGAAAAACCGGGCACCGGGTCGACGACAGGAACAGGCGCGACCGTGAAGTTTCCACTGCCGACATGCTCGGCGCCAAGCAAGCCATGCGCAAAAACGGTGTAGGAGTGCGCCCGGTGCGAAATCACAGGGCCGAGAAGGAAATCATAAATGTGCTGATCGGGAGTTGAGAGATTGACAGGAGGGATGGGAAGCGGAATCGCAATCTTCGCCGTAATAATGTTGCCATAATTCCCGCTGACATTTGCCTCTATGCCGAACCAGCGGCTCAGATTGTACTGGCCGGATGCAGTCCAACCGTTGAATCCAGGATGAACCCCGAAGGTTAAAGGGCACGCACCGCCGGCAAGAATGTTGCATTCATTTACGAGGCTGTTGGATGAGATACCGTGGGTGTCCACGTGCAGATAGGAATAGCCGCCGAAGATTTCAGCTTTCGGGTAATCCTGGGCAGAAGCCAGAGACGGTTCGAAAATGACTGCGACCACAAGCGCACAGGTGCAAAGAAATGAGCGACTCATAAGTCATCCTTTCAAGTCATGCTGTGCGTGGGGAAAGACGTTATCGTATGCTGAAGCGATCACTTGCAAGAGTGACGCTCGCATCCCCAACGCAAGTCGGTGACAACTGCATATACAATAGGCGCCGCTGAATGTTGTCACGGGTAAGAGATGGTTCAGTTTACTAAGTGTCACAACGAGCATTTGAAATATGGTCAGCTTTCTTTCCATTATTGCCCTGGGATTTTTTCTGGGGATGCGGCACGCCACCGATCCTGATCACGTGATTGCTGTGACCACGATTGTGAGTCGGGAGCGGCGGGTTTCGAAGTCGGCATGGATCGGGGCGTTCTGGGGAGTCGGCCATACGCTGACAATATTTGTCGTCGGCGCAGCCATTATTTTGTTTGGGTTGGTGATTCCGCCGCGGATCGGCCTGAGCATGGAGCTGGCAGTGGGAGCCATGCTGATCCTGCTGGGATTATTCAACGTAAGAAGCTTTTTCCGCGCGGTGCCCGCACCTGTGCAGACGGCAAGCGTCCAGGTTCACTCGCATCACCACGCGCACGGCGACTACATTCATACCCATCCGCACAGTCATTCGCCGGAGCAACACCCGCATGCCGCGGATCAAACGCCGGTTGCGCGGATCGATCGCGTGATGATGAGGTTTACGGCTTACCGGCCGCTGCGTCCGCTGATAATCGGAATCGTTCATGGATTGGCGGGATCGGCCGCCGTTGCCCTGCTGGTGCTGGCTACAATCAGGGACCCGCGCTGGGCCATTGCATACCTGCTGGTATTTGGAGTGGGGACGATTGCGGGGATGATGGTGATCACGATGAGCATTGCCTCCGCCTTCCACCTCGCGCGCGGGCCAAATTTTCTGCGGCGTATTGCGCTTGCTTCGGGCGTTCTGAGTCTGGCGTTCGGAATCTTCGTGGCCTATCAGATATGCGTGGTCAACGGGCTTTTCACGGCCAATCCTCAGTGGACGCCGAGGTAGCGATCAGCAATCAGGACCCCGCGGGACTACCTTTACAACCGGCGAGACTGGGATTTATATTCTCCGCTCATGGCTGAAGTGATTTATTGCAATCGTTGCGGCACGCAGAATTCTGCGCTGGCGAAGTTCTGCGCGAATTGTGGAACTCCATTCGGGGCTGAACAGACTGCCACCGTGGCTCCGAATGAAATCAGCCCGGGGGCGCAGGGTCCGGCTGACGTGCACACCGCAACGTCCGCGGCGCCTCATGTGTCAAGCGCGAGTCCTCAGCCCGCGTATCCGCTGCCTGCATATCCCCAAACTGCATATACGGCGCCCACGACCACCACCCACTACGCGGGGTTCTGGATTCGCTTGGTTGCAGTCATGATCGATGCGTTGGCATTGGGGATTGTGGTGTGGCCGATCTCCGGAATCCTCGCGTTGATGATCGGGGCCGCTGGTAATCAAGTTAATATGCCGGGGATCGGCATTCACCTGGTGCGTGGGATTGTGATCTGGTCTCTGTTCATTTTCGCGGGGTGGATTTACGAAGCCGGTCTGGAAAGTTCCTCGAAGCAGGCCACACTGGGGAAGATGGCGCTGGGATTGAAGGTGACCGATGAAAGAGGCCAACGGATTTCCTTCGCGCGCGCCAGCGGAAGATTCTTCAGCAAGCTCCTCTCCCGAATGATTTTGTTCATCGGCTACATCATGGCCGGTTTTACCGCCCGCAAGCAGGCACTGCATGACATGATCGCCGGCACCCTAGTGGTGCGGGCGCATTCGTAATAATCCCTTTTAATCACAGAGTCATAGGGGCGCAGAGAAAAATTGTGACGACTGGTATTGCCCAGATCACCCCATGATCCAGATCTGTTAATCCGCAGATGCTTTTTGTTCCCTGTGTCTCTGTGGTGAATAGCTTTTTGGGACGCCGCGATTAGAATCTCCTCGTGCCATTCTTTCTAGGAATTGATGGTGGAGGCACCAAGACCCGATGCGTCATCGGCGACGAAACGTCGGTGCTGGCGACGGGCAGCGGCTCCGGCTGCAATGTCGTTCGGGTGGGCGAGGCGTGCGCGCGAGATTCGCTTGCGGCGGCAATTCACGAGGCGTGTGTGCAGGCGGGAGTATCTCCGCAGAAGATTTCGCGAACGTGCGCCGGACTTGCAGGAGCAGCCGACGATGGTGTCGCCAGCCTGGTGCAGCGGGTATTGATTGAGATTGTGGGCGGCGCAATTGAAGTCATCGGCGACATGGAAATTGCGCTGGAGAGCGCGTTCGGCGGCGGCCCGGGCGTGATCACCATTGCGGGAACTGGGGCGATCGCATATGGCCGGAACAATCGCGGGGAAAGTGCGCGGGCTGGGGGATGGGGACGGCTGGTTTCGGATGAAGGTTCAGGATACTGGATTGGAGCGCAGGCAATTGGGGCCGCGTTGCGTCGGTATGATGGCGGGAAAAAGTCGCAGTTGCTGGATGAGTTGATGAGTGCGCTCGAGGTCAGAAGCGTTCATGACCTGGCGGTGAAGGCAAATTCCGATCCGGTGCCGGAATTTGCGCGGCTGTTTCCGGTGGTGTTGGAGGCGGAGAAGTCCGGAGATATGGCTGCAACCGAAGTGCTCGAGCGCGCTGGGACAGAGTTGGCGGCGACAGCAGAAATTGTGATCGGACGTCTGTTCCTGGAGTTGGAATCGGTATTGGTGGCGACGCATGGTGGAGTATTTACGGGAAGTGCCCTGGTGAAGGAAGCATTTCGGGCCGAGTTGACACGGTTGTGTCCGGAGGCCAAATGCATCGATGTTGCGGTTAATCCCATGTTGGGTGCGCTGCAGCGCGCAAGGCGCGAGTTTGGGATATGGCACAAGCAAGGAACAAGCCAATGAGCTCTGCGAATGGATCAAAGGAGGATCTTCAGCCTGAAGTTGCGCGCGTAGGGACAGAAACTGAGCTGCTCGGCGAAATGACCGAAGATCAGGCGCTTGCGGAACTGCAGCGCGCGGAGATCGGTGCCGCCGATATCGCGGCGCTGGCGAAGAGCGCGGTAGCTGCCAAGAGCCGCAAGTTGGGTCTGGCAATCGTGATGCATGCCCGAACTCCGCGGCACGTTTCCATTCCATTGCTCAGGCGGATGTTCACTTTCGACGTGATGCAGGTTACGCTCACGCCCGCAATTGCCGCAGATATCAAGCGAGCGGCGGAAGGGCAGATAGTGCTGCGGACGGAGTCACTCCCGCTCGGAGAAAAAATTTCACTGGCGAAGAGGGCTTCAGGACGGGTGGCAGCAGCGCTGCTTCAGGCAGGAGAGCCGCAGGTGATCGCACCGGCGCTGGATAATCCTCATTTGACCGAGGCTCTGGTGGCGCAGGCGCTTATGAGACCGGAGGCTCCGGCGGCTTTATTTCAATTGACCAGCGAGCACCGGAACTGGTCAAACCGGCGGGAAGTGCAGATTGCATTATTACGGAGCGATAAGACGCCAATCGGACGGATGAAGGAGCTGGAAAAGAATTTTACGGAGCAGTTTCTACGGGAGATTGTTGCGGAGAGCACTCGCGCAAAGAGTACGCCCGAGTCTCCAGATTCGTTGTGAAAATCGAAGGATCGAAAAAGCCGCTAACCGCATTGGACGCGCAGGGCCGGATCAATTGATAGCCCTGTGGAGTTCAAACCGCACCACTACTTGCAACTAGGTCGGCTTCGCGAGTGAACCGGTTTTTTGGGAAGATTCCTGTTTCATGTCGAACCTTTAGCGCCGATTTCCAGCGCCAGGCGATTACGCGGCGATTTCGGCGGCGGCTTTAAATGCCCGTTGCGCAATCTTCCTCACGGCGCCATTGCCTCTCGCGCGGGAGCCTCGCAGGTACTTGTTGCGCATGCTTCGGTTGCGGCGAGGTTATTACATTCAGGGTGAGCTACTTCCATACGGGCGGCGGTTCAGATTCGGCGGAGCCGTCGGCACGAGCATCTGACCCCCCATAATTCATCTTTGTCTTTGAATCGTGCATTACGGCGTTGCCGCGTCCCATGCGGGTTGAGTATTCCTCAGTGACGTGCAGGTTGTGGCCCATGGAAGTGAGTTTCTCGCGAACTTCGGAGGGCACGCGGGATTCGATATATATGTTGCAGCCGCGATCGGGGTGCACGGTGAAGCGCGCGTTTTCCAGCGCCTGCTGGAGGTTCATTCCGTAGTCGGCGATGTTGGAGACGAATTGCGCGTGCGCCAGGGGCTGGTTCGCGCCTCCCATGATGCCGAAACCAATGTGCTGATCTCCACGTTGCATGAAGGCGGGAATGATGGTGTGGAAGGGACGTTTGTGTGGCGCAAGTACATTGGGAGAATTGGGATCAAGCGAAAACAAAGCGCCGCGATCTTGCAGCACGAATCCCATGCCACGGACGGTGATGCCGGATCCGAATCCCTCGTAATTGCTTTGAATCAAGGAGACGATGTTGCCTTCGCGGTCGACCGCGGTGAGATAGGTCGTGTCGCTGTGCGGAGTGCCGTAGGAAACGTCACAGTTCGCGCGGTTGCGATCAATTAACTTTGCGCGCTCCCTGGCATAGTCTTTTGAAAGTAAACCTTTCACTGGAACTTTAGCGAAGCGCGGATCGGCGTTGTAGCGCTCCAGGTCAGCATACGCGAGCTTCATGGCTTCGATTTTCTTGTGGAGTTCGGTGACGCTGAGCGGCCCATCGGGAGAAGCCGGCGATGTCTCCATGATGTTCAGCATCTCAAGCGCGGCCATGCCCTGGCCGTTGGGAGGCAGCTCGTAAACGGTCCAATCGCGATAAGTAGTCGAAATCGGCTCGACCCATTCGGGCTTGAAGTCGGCAAGATCGGCAGCGGACAGGGTTCCGCCGAGCGCTTGCGAGGTGCTGAGTATTGCCTTCGCAATCTCACCTTTGTAGTAGGCGGCGACGCCGTCCTGCGAAATGGCGCGCAGGGCTTTTGCGAGATCAGGATTGCGGAAAAGCTCGCCGATGGCGGGCACTTTGCCGTTGGGCAAATACACCCGTTCACCTTCCGGGTCATGCGCGAAAATTTGCGGAGCGTCACTCCAGAATCCGTGAATGAGTTCGGGGACTGGATAGCCGTAATCGGCGTAAAAGATCGCAGGACCGAAGAGTTGTTTCCATGCAAGCTTTCCGAAGCGATTATGGAGCGCGTCCCATCCCGCGACCGCACCGGGAACGGTGACGGCGTCAATGGTATTGAGCGGCATCTTGGTCGCGCCCTTGGCCTTCATGTGTTCAAGGGTCAGAGCCTGCGGGGCCCATCCACTTGAGTTCAGACCATAGAGCTTGCCGGATTTGGCGTCCCAGTAAATCGCAAAGAGGTCTCCGCCAATTCCATTCATCATCGGCTCAGTCACGCCGAGAACTGCGTTAGCAGCGATGGCGGCGTCCACGGCAGAGCCACCTTTGCGCAGAATTTCGGCACCGGCTTGGGAGGCCTGCACGTGCGTGGTGGCAACAATTCCGTATTCGCTAATGACCATGGAGCGGGCAGTGTGTCGGTCCTGGGCGGAGGAAGCAACTGTGAGAAAGATCAGGAGCGTAGTCGAGCAATAACCGAGTCGAAACCTCATGAGTTCGGAATGTAACACGAGCGGAAATATTCGTCGATGTAGTTTGCGGCAGGCTGAAGACGTGCCCTGATACAAGCTCCTGGCATTGAATTGCAGTTGAGGGTTGAGAAGGCATCAGAGCTCGGGATCTTCCACGGGCTGGATCATTCTCGCGGAGCTTTGCTCCGCCGGACGGACGAGAATGTCCGTCCCCACATGGCCGGTGGAGTCCTTATAGGACCAGTGGGGGCTTGCGTGGTCGCTAGAGATCTTGGGTGGTCGGTGGTGAAAGCTACTTCTGGAAGTGTTCGAGGATGGCTTCGGCTTGAGTCTTGGTGACAACGGCGGAAAGGGCGGCTACGTCGGCGTGCTTGACGGCCTGCAGACTACCGAAGTGCTGTAAGAGGCGGCGGGTGGTGCGCTCGCCGACGCCGGGGATTTCGCGAAGTTCAGTGGCGCGGTCGCGAATCTGGCGGCGCTTGCGATGGAAGGTGACGGCGAAGCGGTGGGCCTCGTCGCGAATGAGCTGCACAAGGTGCAGTACGGGGCTGTGATGATCGAGGACGATGGGATCGTTCTCCTGTCCGCAGACGTAGATGATTTCTTCACGCTTGGCGATTGAGGCGAGTGGCTGATTGATGATCTGCAGTGAGGCCAATGCGTCAGCGGCAGCGTGAAGCTGGCCGAGTCCGCCGTCGATGAGGATAAGACTCGGCATCTCCTTTTCCTCATCCTGAATTCGCTTGTATCGCCGAGCAACCACTTCGCGCATGGACGCGAAGTCGTCTACGCCATCCACCGAACGGATAATGAACTTGCGATAGTCGGACTTCTTCATCTTGCCGTCTTCCCAGACAACCATTGAGGCGACAGTCTCGGCGCCCTGAATGTGAGAGATGTCGAAGCACTCGATGCGCCCCGGCAGCTCAGGGAGAGAGAGCGCATCCTGCAAAGCTTCCTGAATGGCGCGTGCGTTGGGCTTCATCACTCGGAAGCGCTGGTCGTAAAGCTGCTTGGCATTGTTGCCGGCAAGGTCAATGAGGGAGCGCTTATCGCCACGAGAGGGAACTGTGATGTGAACGCGGGTGGCGCGTCCGCCTTCGCCAGCCAGTTGCTCGGACAGAACTTCTTCGAGCGCGTCGCGGTCTTCGAAATCAACGGGAACGAAGATGTTGCGGGGAACATAGGGCTGTCCAATGTAGAGCTGAGTCAGGAATTGGGAGAAGAATTGGGCCGGACTAAAAGTTGTCGAGTTGCGCTCGGCAGAGTCCGCCGGGGCAGCTGTCCCCACAAGGTCTGTGGAGGGTTCGAATTCGGGCAGGTCTTCCCAGAAGAATTCGCGCCGGTCGAGGACGCGGCCACCGCGCATGTGAAAGAGATTTACGGCCAGCATGCCATTTTCGTAGTGATAACCGAAGACATCGGCGTCATCGCCTTCGGCGGCGGCAATGCGCTGCTTTTCCTGAAGCTGTTCGACGGTCGAAATCAGGTCACGATACTTGGCGGCACGCTCGAATTCCTGGGCTTCGGCGGCGTGGGCCATGCGTTCGCGAAGAGACTTCGTCAGCTCGCCTTGCTTGCCGTCGAGAAATAATTTCACATCGCGAACCGCTTCCTGGTAAATCTCCGGCGTGGTCAAGCCTTCGACGCAGGGCCCGAGGCATCGTCCAATGTAGTACTGAAGGCAGGGCCGCGGATGAAAACGGTCCAAATCCACGTTACAGGAGGGAACCATAAAGCTGCGGTGGATCAGGTCCACGATCCGGTAGGCCAGGTTTCCCGGGAAGAACGGGCCGTAGTAAACGCTGCCATCTTTTTTGAGGCGGCGAGTGACGTACACCCGAGGATAGCGCTCGGCCAGGGTGAGCTTTACGTAAGGATAAGTCTTGTCGTCGCGCAGCAAGATGTTGTAGCGCGGCTTCCGCTGCTTGATAAGGTGGTTTTCGAGGGCGAGCGCCTCTTTATTATTGGCGACGACGATGTAATCGACGTCAACCGCTTCGCGGAGCAGTGTGCCGGTCTTGGCGTCAGCGACCCGACCCTCGTGGAAATAGGAACTCACCCGATGGCGCAGACTCTTGGCCTTGCCGACGTAGATGACCTCTCCTTCGGCATTCTTGTAAAGGTAAACCCCGGGTTGGGCGGGGATGGAGCGAATTTTTTGCTGGAGGTCCATCGGAGAGCTGCTTCTATTTTAGTGGATGGAGGAGAGGCGGGTGGTCAGGGCGCGGCCCAGCGATGAGCGCTGTTTTTACATGGAACCGGAAGGTTAATTCCGTTGGGGAGGGCGGCTACTTGCCAGGAAATTCAGACCGATGATTCTCACAAAGGCGGCAATAGAGCGGCCTTTCGAATGGGCTCGCCTTCTTTGATTTCATAGATGGCGTCGCCCTGAATTTCGTCAAATTCCTGTCGTAAACCACTTGGCCAAAAAACTTCCAGTTTATTTATTACCGCCTGACTACCGAGACCGAAGTGGAGCCGGGTGTCGCTGGTTGAATTGTAACTGCCACCTGCGTGGATCTCGCCAATTTGCGTCATTTTAGAAGTTGTCAGGCGCACTCTGGCACCTACAGCGCCGCGGTTGCTCTTGGTCCCGATCAGGCGAAAAATGACACGATGGTTGGAGTTTGCGGTTTCATTCAGGAATACAGATGGCGGAGCGTCGACGTTAAACACCACCATGTCGAGCTTTCCATCATTGTTGATGTCACCGAATGCGGTTCCTCTCCGGGAATGGAGCATCCCAGCGTTCAGTCCCGCCTCGTCGGCTACGTCTTCAAAAGTGAGATTTCCCCGGTTGCGAAAGAGTTGCAGTGGCTCTGCAAACCGGTACTCTTTCGGAAGAGAATCCAGCAGCGACGAAAAGTTGCCGTTAGCCACCAGTATGTCCAGCCAGCCGTCATTGTCAAAATCACCGAACCCGGTTCCCCATTTCACCGGCGCCTTGGTCGAGTTCGCGATACCCGATTCGCGGGCCATGTCCACGAAATAGTCACCCTGATTCGAGTAGAGGCTGGCAGGCTGATCGTCCGCGCGGGTGACAAATAAATCGAGCTTGCCATCCCGATCAACGTCCCCGAAATCGGCTGCCATGTTCCCATAGCCGCGCCCGTCTGGCCCCACGGCGGTACCCATGAGCATGCCTTCTTCCTTAAAACTGCCATCATGCCGGTTGTGGTACATGAGGGTTGGCCCATAGTCGTTGGTGACGTAAAGGTCGGGCCAGCCGTCCCCGTCATAATCGCCCCATGCTACCCCCATACCGTGAAGCTTGTTCGGATCATCCACGCCAGCTTTCTTGGATACATCTTCGAACGTGCCATCCCCGCGGTTCCTGAACAAGATGTCGGTTTCACCTTCCATTCGATCAGGCAATTCGAACAGCACTCCGCGGTAGCCACGAAAATCCCGCGTCGGATCTGGAAGATGATTTACATCTGTTTTTACGTAACGGGCAATAAATAGATCCAGGTTGCCATCACGGTCATAATCAGCCCACGCGGCCCCAGTGCTGAAACCTCCGGCTTGGACACCGGCTTTTGCAGTCACGTCCTCGAATTTGCAGCTTCCGAGATTGTGGTAGAGCACGTTATGGCCGTAGCCGGTCACGTATAAATCGGGAAGACCGTCGTTATCGTAGTCTCCGACTGCAATTGCCATGCCCCACCCACGAGCATTCAACCCCGAAGATTTGGTTACGTCGGTGAAATGTATGCCAGAGGAATTGCCGTCCTGATGGTATAGCGTAAGCATCAAGTCTCCACCAGTACGGTATTGCTCGATGGTAGTGTCGTTGACTACTGCAATATCCAACTTATTGTCATTGTCACAGTCAAAGAGGGCGATACCGCCACCCCCAGTTGTTTCCAGGACGTAGCGCCGGTCAGTTCTGGAATTGGGCATGGTCGTGATTCCAATCTCAGAGGCAATGTCGCGAAAAAACATGCGGGGGTGGGGCCCCGGCTCCGCTTTGCTTGTGTTTCCTTTGGGGGCGTTGTCGGACCGGCCAGCAGGAGGGGAGTCTTGCGCAGCCATACAGAGTATGGATGGAAAGGAGCTTACGACTGCCACCAGAATCAGAATGACTGTGCCTTCTAAACCGAAAACATGCCGGCGCCTCCGAACATCTATCTCTGGATGACAGGGTGTTTCAGGTCGGTCGGACATATAAGAATTTTGCAGAAAACCATCCTAGATCAGCCTGAACCGTCAGCGCTCAGTTTTCTCATAACCCGGTTGCCTGCGGGGCCGAAACTTCGCGTGCCGGACCCTCTGGAGACCGGGAAACAACGGGAGCCACTGTTTTTTGCCGCACTGTATAAAATTTTCCTCAACTCTGGCTGATTGGAAGGCATCGGGAATATACTGGAGGGGCATCTAAGCCTTTCGGAGTGAGTAATTTACGATGTAATTAACTGCTTCTAAGGGTTGGCATTAACCGTGCTTAGGTCGAGAGTGGGTGTTTTAATGGTTTCGGCTTTTGCCAGAAATCGATGAGAAACAGACATCCAGAGTTTTACCCAGATTTTGTACGACGCGCATGGCGCGTCATCCCAGGCGGCAGATTTGAACTCTGACGCCCAGGTCCAAAAATCAGAGTGAGGAAGGAGTCCTCCGAGTATGAATCGCGCTTCTTTAGTCATTGCACTGGCAGCAAGCATGGCGGCGACGGTCGGCTGCGCCAGCAAAAATTACGTCAAACAACAGACCACGCCACTGATCAACAAAACCAACGAACTCGACGACTTGACCGCGCAGAATTCAAAAGCGATCAAGGATGTTGACGCGCGCGCCCAGGCCGGCATTCAACAGGTGAACGCGGCCGCCGCCGCCGCCGACCAGAAGGCGCAAGCCGCAGGTCAATCAGCAGCGCAGGCGCAGACCTCTGCGGACAACGCAGTGCACCGGGTTGATGTGCTTTCAAATGCCGTTGCCAATCTGGACAACTACCGTGTAGTGAGCGAGAGTGCGGTCCACTTCGGCTTCGACAAGGATTCCCTGACCAAGGACGCAAAGGCTGAGCTCGACAAGCTTGGAGCGACGGTCCCGAACACCAAGGGCTACATCATCACGGTGGAAGGTGGAACGGATTCAGTTGGCCCCGCGGATTATAACTATGCTCTGAGCGAGCGTCGCGCAAACTCCGTGATCCAGTACCTGGGTGAGAAGTACAACGTTCCGCCGCACAAGATTTACCTCATCGGCTTGGGCAAAGACAAGCCGGTCCAGGACAACAAGAGCCGTGATGGGCGTGCCGCCAACCGCCGTGTGGATATTCGTCTGATGACGAATACCGCCGAAGGCGCGCAGCCTGCCGCGAACGGGTCAGCTCCGCCTTCGATGTAGGTTTTCCCTCCTCCCCGGAGGACTTCGCCAATGGGCCGCTCTGAAAAGAGCGGCCTTTTTTTCGTGCCGAATCCACAAACGCCCTTAACCGCAAAGGCGCGAAGAACGCCAAGAATCCACGAGCTTCGAGAATCGGAAAAGGCGGTCGGAATGAGGTCTGGTTAACAACATCGATTCAGGGCCGAAATGCATCGTAAAAGCAGGACAGCTCGCGGTGTCATTAGAATATTCACATGGACAGATTGATTAGGCTCACGGTGGCTGCAGTATTTCTCTGCTGGGCCTTGACTACATTTGCTCAGCAACGTAAGGGGCCACGGGCGCAGGAACAGGAAAAGAATCAGCCCGAGACTTCCACTCAGCAGGATGCGCAACAAGACCCGCGGGCGAAGCCGGAGTCCACGCAGCGGGAGCGGGAGGCGGAGGTAAGTTCGAGCAAGGACACGCGGGTGGACCTGAGTCCTCCGGCAGGAGACGACAAGAAGCATCCACAGAGCGGGACGGCGGTGATGGATGCAGAAGATGCGAACACCGATGTTCAGGAAATGCATTCGTGGGACCCTCACAAAGCAGCGAAGGATGTGGAGGTCGGAGATTTTTACTACAAGCGGAAGAATTATCGGGCGGCGCTGGCGCGATATAAGGAGGCCCTGATCTATAAGCCAAACGACGCGCTGGCAACCTATCGATTGGCGGAGTGCCAGGACAAAACCGGAGATGGGTCAGAGGCGGTAACGCATTATCAGGATTATTTGAAGATTCTGCCGCATGGACCGTTTGCCGCGGATGCGCAAAGGGCGCTAGAGCGACTGAAAGCGGATGGGCCGAAGGAGTAGTTTTTGGCGGGAAAAGTTTTTAACCGCAGAGAAGGCAGAGTTCGCGAAGGAATAGCGGAGCTTGGCTCCGCAGGGCAGCCGGGGAGGGCGTCTGTTCGTGGGCAGAGATGAGAGTGTCGATCTGTGCTCGACCGGGCGGACAGGAATATCCATCCCACACGCTTCATGCCAATAGTATCCGCCGCCACACAGCCCATGCCCCCATGACCCGTTACTAGAAGTGCGATTGCAGTTCGGCGAAGGTTTTCAGTACCAGCAGTTGTCTGGTTGATTGGGGTTGCTCCAGCTCTTCGTGCTCCAGAATCCAGGTGTCATCGTGTGGAATGAACACAGCGTTGATGCCAGCGCGCAGCGCAGGATTGATGTCGGATTTGGGGCTGTTGCCGATCATCCAGGTTCGGTCACAGAGCAGTTCGTGCTTGCCGACAACTGAGCGATAAACTGTCGAATTTTTTTCGGCGGCGACTTCCACCTCGCGGAAATATTTCTTCATTCCCGAGCGTTCCACCTTTCCAGATTGTTCCCTCAAGTCGCCTTTGGTCACCAGAATCAACGCATGCCTGTCAGCCAGATATTGCAATGTCTCTTCCACACCTGGCAGAAGTTGCACCGGTTGCGCGGCGATGGTGTGGGCAAACCCGTGGATGGTTTCGTGCAACGCGGGCGTGAGCGGTTCGAGGGAAAGCTGCTCGAAGGTCTTGATGAGCGAGTGGGCGAAGCTGTGCAGCCCGTAACCGTGAGAAATAATCGCATCACGCTCGACATCGTTGAGAATCTCTCGAACCTCCGCCGGGGTGCGCTCACGATGATTCAGGAATGAGATGAAATCGGCGATGGCGCGCTCGAAATAAATATTGTTTTCCCAGAGCGTATCGTCGGCGTCGATGAGTAGTGCGGTTGGAACTGAGGGACGGATCAACGAGCTAGCGGGATACATACACACTGATGATACTCACTGATGCATGAGGATCAAGAAGGGAACCACCCGCGCAAACGGGAACCCACAACGTAGCTGCTAAAATCCGAAACGATGATGAATCGAGGGATAGTTGTAGCGGTGGCAATCGTGTGTCTTGCGGGCGCGGCACAAGTCAACTCAAACAAGAAAAGCACAGAGAAAGATACAGGGCCGAGGTCTGCCGAAATGCAGGTTGTCCCTGATCTGAAACAGCGCCTAGCGCGATTCAAGCAAGTCGAGATGCCGTTTCATTCTGCGGGCCTGAGCGAGCGCGAGAAACAAGTGATCTTGAAGTTGGTGGATGCATCGCGATATCTAGAAGATATTTATTGGAGGCAGGTCGATCCGGATGGACTTGAGCTCTACAAGTCGCTCGTAGGCAGTTCAAATCCGCAAGACACCGAGTTGCGGCGCTACATGTGGATCAATGGTTCACGATTCGACCTGCTGGACAATAACAAGCCTTTCGTGGGGACCACTCCGAAGTCTCCGGGCGCAGGTTTTTACCCGCAGGGAATTACGCGCGATCAGATCGAAAATTATGTAAAAGAACATCCCAAAAAGAAGACCGAGATCTACAGTCCGACGACGGTGGTGCGAAGGCATGGGAACGATCTTGAAGGCGTGCCGTATCACGTTGCCTATCGAGAGTTTCTTGAACCGGCCGCAAAGGATCTGCGTGACGCGGCTGAGCTGAGCACGGATACCGGGTTCGCGAAATTCTTAGGGCTGCGTGCCGACGCTCTGCTCAGCGACGATTATTATCCCAGCGATATTGCATGGCTGGAGCTAAAGCGTCCCAAGATCGACATCATATTCGCTCCGTATGAGACCTACAGCGACGAGTTGATGGGGATAAAAGCGACCTATGGTGCGGCGGTAATGATACGTGACGAGGCTGAGAGCCGCCGCATGGAGACGTTTCAGAAATATGTAGCGGACATTCAGGATGCGTTGCCGGTGGCAGCGGAGTACAGGCCGTCGAAACAGGGGCTGGAAACACCGATGGAGGTAGTGGATGCGCCGTTCCGGACGGCGGACCTTGGGCATGGTTACCAGGCGGTCGCGGACAATTTGCCGAACGATCCAAAGGTGCACGCGGAAAAGGGAAGCAAGAAGCTTTTCTTTAAGAACTTCATGGATGCGCGCGTGGACTACGTGATCATTCCGCTTTCGCATTACATGATGTTGCCGGAGCAGGTGGCGAAGGTTTCAGGCGAAGGATATTTACTGGGCACGATCATGCATGAGATCTGCCACGGGCTGGGACCGGATTTCGCTCATAATGCGAAAGGAGAGAAGATCAGTATCCGTGAAGCGATTGGGCCGATTTACGGTGGGCTGGAAGAAGCCAAAGCAGACGTCGTGGGAATGTTTGCACTCAAGTGGCTGGTGGACCACGGCGTACTGCCGAAAGAAAAGTTGCAGGAGTATTACGCATCATATGTCGCCGGAAATTTTCGCACGTTGCGTTTTGGCGCTGCGGAGGCGCATGGACAGGCGGAGATGATGGAGTTCAATTATTACCTGGAGCATGGCGGAGTGCGGCGGCTTGATTCAGGCAAGTATGTGGTGGATTATGAAAAGATGCCGGCACAGATTGAGGGTTTAGCCAAGGAATTGCTGGAGATCGAAGGCAAGGGCGACCGCGCAAGGGCTGAAGCGTGGTTTAAGAAATATGACGTGATCCCGCAGGACCTGCAGGTGTCTTTAGACAAGGCGAAAAGCGTGCCGGTCGATGTGGACCCGATATTTTCGTTTGGGAGGGAAGTGAAGTAGGAGCGCTTGCCCGGCGAGCGCGTCCGTGCCTTTCAAAATTTATTCCACAAATTCCACGAGCGGCTCCACCGGAATAATTCCGGCGCGGTGGCCCATGTTGAGCAGGCGGCGGATGGCTTCTTTGCCGTCGGGGCCGTAATCGAGGGTGCGCT
>Ga0134126_10003206_pt1 | contig 20458 bp, 19 predicted proteins | sample KB31752_FD_96881 | JGI IMG/M metagenome (GOLD analysis project Ga0134126, IMG submission 96881) | Terrestrial soil microbial communities with excess Nitrogen fertilizer from Kellogg Biological Station, Michigan, USA - KB3-175-2 | ecosystem: Environmental > Terrestrial > Soil > Unclassified ... | reverse complement strand
TACCAAGGCTGATGCCAATTCAAGCGCCATTATTGCCATGACCCTGCAAAGCAATACTCGCGCCCAGACTCAGGTGGACGACTATGCTGAAAATGTGCTTGTACAAACCCTTCAAACCATACCTGGTGTAAGCACCATACAGGTGTGGGGCCAAAAGAAATATGCCATGCGCCTTTGGCTCGATCCCAAAAAACTTTCTTCCTATGGGTTGACATCCCTTGATGTGGAAACCGCGCTGACCAACCAGAATGTGGAACTGCCAGCCGGGAAAATTGAAGGGAACACCACCGAGCTTACTGTGAGGACATTGGGACGGCTTTACACAGAAGAAGACTTCGATAACCTGATCATAAAATCTTCAGGCGACAATACGGTAAGGCTTAAGAATATCGGTTACGCTCAGCTTGGCTCCGAAAACGAAGAGACCATTCTTAAAGAATCCGGGGTGCCCATGATCGGCCTTGGCATTGTGCCTCAACCAGGCGCCAATTATATTGATATTGCCAATGAGTTTTATAAAAGACTGGATAAAATAAAGAAAGATCTGCCCCCCGATCTTAAAGTAAACATTGCGCTGGATGAAACCCAGTTTATCAAGCAATCCGTTTCAGAGGTAGAAGAAACACTGCTTATCGCTTTTGGCCTAGTTATTATCATTATATTCCTTTTCTTCCGGGATGCACTCATTGCCATCAGGCCGCTTATTGATATTCCGGTTTCCCTTATCGGCGCGTTCTTCATCATGTACATTGCAGGCTTTTCCATTAATGTACTCACGCTTCTTGCCATTGTGCTGGCTACAGGGTTGGTGGTTGACGATGGGATCGTGGTTACCGAAAATATTTACAAAAAGGTGGAAGATGGCATGCCTGTACGGCAGGCGGCATTTAAAGGAGCCAATGAAATATTTTTCGCTGTCATATCTACCTCAATAACGCTTGCCGCCGTGTTTCTGCCTATTGTTTTTCTCCAGGGCTTTACCGGTCGGCTTTTCCGGGAATTTGGGATAGTAGTAGCAGGAGCTGTGCTCATTTCAGCATTTGTGTCACTGTCGCTCACCCCAATGCTTAATGTAAAGCTTATCCGCAAAAGCCAGAAACGCACAAGGTTCTATGAAAAAACCGAACCGTTTTTTGTAGCAATGATAGGCGGTTATAACAAGGCTTTGGACAATTTCCTGAAAAAAAGGTGGCTTGCCATTGTTTTGATATTTGCCGCAGTGGTAATTATTTTATTCGTAGGAAGGCTGTTGCCATCTGAATTATCCCCGCTCGACGATAGAAGCGTGTTGCGGATAACCGCTACAGCGCCGGAAGGTTCTTCGTATGAGTTTATGAACAATTATATGGACAGTGTAGCGCGCTTCATTAAAGATTCCGTACCGGAGGCAAAGGTCAATTTAACTGTTACTGCGCCAAGCTTTTCAGGATCCGGTGCGGTAAATACAGGGTTTGCCCACATCACCTTAGTACCTCCAGAAGATCGAAAAAGAACGCAACAGGAATTGGCAGATTATATCTCAAGCCGTATCAAAAATATCCCGGGCGCCAAAGCCTTTGTGGTACAAGAACAAACAATAAGTGTGGGTTCGGGGAAATCAAGCCTTCCTGTGCAGTTTGTACTTCAAGCCGAAAATTTTGAGAAGCTGCAGAAATACCTTCCCAAATTTATGGATGAGGTAAATAAAGACCCAACGTTTCTCGGTACAGACGTGAACCTTAAATTCAACAAACCGGAACTTGTGGTTACCATTGACCGACCAAAGGCCAAAGAGCTTGGCGTATCAGTTTTGGATATTGCCCAAACGCTTCAGCTTGCATTTTCAGGGGAAAGGTTCGGATATTTTACTATAGCCGGAAAGCAATACCAGGTTATGGGCCAGTTTGACAGGGCAAACCGCGACCAGCCCATTGACCTGAAATCTATTTATGTAAGGAACCAGGCAGGGGACCTTATCCAGCTTGACAATGTGGTTAAGGTTCAGGAGCAGAGCAGTCCACCTCAGTTATACCATTTTAACCGCTATGAGTCAGCAACTGTTTCGGCAGGACTTGCACCAGGAAAAACTATTGGCGATGGCATAGCGGCAATGAACCGAATTGCCAAAAAAACGCTTGATAATACTTTTACCACAGACCTTTACGGTGCTTCAAGAGATTATGCCGAAAGTTCTGGCAACATCGTCTTTGCCTTTTTATTGGCGCTTGGCCTTATATACCTGGTGCTTGCTGCACAGTTTGAAAGTTTTATTGATCCGTTTATTATCATGTTGACTGTTCCCCTCGCGCTTGCCGGTGCGCTGCTTACCTTATGGTATTTCGGACAAACCCTCAACATTTTCAGCGAAATTGGAATTATCGTCCTTATTGGCCTTGTTACCAAAAACGGTATCCTTATCGTAGAGTTCGCTAATCAGCGGCGGGAACAAGGGTTAGATAGGCGCGCCGCCGTGCTAGACGCTGCCACATCACGATTCAGGCCAATATTAATGACAAGCCTTGCTATGGTGCTGGGAGCATTGCCTATTGCCCTGGCTCTTGGCGCGGGATCAAAAAGTAGGGCACCCATGGGAATAGCCATTATTGGCGGGTTACTTTTTGCCCTGGTTTTGACCCTTTTTGTAATTCCCGCAACTTATACTTATTTGTCGCCGAAACATCATACCATTATAGATGATGACGAGGATAAGAGATTAATGGAGGAACCTGATCATATTCATGAAGCTGCAGAGCACATCGCGAAGCTGAATTGAAAGATTAAAAGATTTAATACAGCATGAATTTTAACTTGAACCTGGTGAAAAAGCATTTTAGGATTATCTCAATAGCATTGGCTTTAGGGTGCCAGTTTATATTTGCGTCTTTTGCATTTGGCCAGAATCAGAAGACCCTGCCTGAAGTATTACAAACCGGTCTGAAGAATAACTTTGATATTCAGATTGTTAGAAACGTCTCACAGATCAGCGCTAACAATAATACTTTGGGGAATGCAGGCTTTTTTCCAACGCTTGAAGCTGATGGCGTGGGGACTGAAAGTGACCAGTCAATTCACCAGAAATACAGTACGGGCGGCGAAGTGCAAAAAAGCGGTGTGAATTCATTAAATATAAGTGCGGGGATACAGCTTGACTGGACTGTTTTTAACGGGTTTTTGATGTTTGCAAACAAACATAACCTGAATGCGCTTGATGCACTGGGCATGTTGAATTTTAAATACCAGGTCGAAACCAGTTCTGCCGCTATTATTTCAGCATATTATAATATTGTGCGCCAGGCGGAGCAGGTAAAAGTATATAAAGAATCCATAAAAATTTCAACCATAAAATTAGACATTGCTAAAACGAAATTTGATATAGGATCATCATCAAAATTAGACTATCTACAGGCAAAGGTTGACCTTAATGCCGACAGCGCCAATCTTATAAATCAAATTGCAAGCGTAAAAAAAGCTAAAAAAACACTGAATTATCTTATGGGAGAAAAGGATACATCTGATTACAATGTTGCAGATACAATAATTTTGGCCCCATTCATACCGCTAAACGGGTTGCAAAGTATTGCTTTACAACAAAATGAAACAATACTAGCAGCAGATGCCAGAAGAAAAGCCGCGCTGGCTCAGATAGATATTGCCAAGAGTTTTCAATACCCTACAGTGACTTTGTCTTCAAGGTACAACTTCAGCGACAATCAGACCCAGGCAGGCTTCCTCCTCTTGAACGAAGCGAACGGCCTGAATTATTTCGCGACGGCCCGGTGGAACCTCATTGAAGGTGGGACTATAAAACTCGGTATAAAAAATGCAGAAGTAACTGAAAATATTGCAGACATAATATTCCAGGATACCATAGCGAGCGTGGATAAGCAGATCGCGACAAATTATGAAGATTATGTGGCAAATATCAATCTTGTAAACCTTGTAAAAGACAATATGAAATTTGCAGTCGAAAACCTGGATATTTCCACTGAAAGCTACAGGGTCGGCAAAATTTCACTGGTTGATTTCCGTACCGCTCAGCTGGGCTATGTGAATGCCGTAACAAGCCTTGAAAATGCAGTCTATTCAGCAAAAAACTCCGAAGTGGCCCTTATGCGGCTTACCGGACAAGTGAGCAAAGAGGCTCAGTAGCAAAGTTTTTTCTTCGCGTTCTCTGCGATACCTTTGCCCTCTTTGCGGTTACCTTTTCATTCCTACTGCCTCAGAAATGCCAATGTTAAAGGCCATGCCTCTGCTGCTGCTTTAACGCTATAAGCCGGTTTTTCATGGTTGAAAAATCCGTGGTCGGCGTAGGATATTTCAACATTCATGTAGGGCTTCTCGGCTTTTTTCAGTTCCTGGATTACTTGCTCAACCTGTTCATGTGGAATATGCTTGTCAAGCCCGCCCCAGAAAAACAATATCGGCGCATGAAGTTCTGATGTTCTTTGAGACAATTGCGCAGCGATGCCGCCGCCATAATAAGCTACTGTAGAACGGAAAGGCAAAATGCAGTTTGCAAGAAAAGACATCCGCCCACCCAGGCAATATCCTGTTGTGCAGATATGATCTTTTTTTACCATGCTTTGGCTTGATAGCCAATTGTATGCAGCCGTTATATCGGCTTCACTTCCTTCGGCGGTCATGCCCTGAAAATGCGGCGCGATGGCATTGAAATCCGTATAACTACCTTCAAAGCCCGGAGGCGCTGTTCTGTGGAACAACTCAGGTGATATAGCCACAAAACCCTCTTTGGCAAACCGTTCGGTTACCTCCCGCATGAAACTATTAACGCCAAAAGCTTCCTGGAAAACAATAAGCCCCGGAAACGGGCCCTCACTTTCAGGCAGAGCAGTATATGCTTGCATAGTAGTGCCGTCAGATACAGAAAGGGATATATATTGGGTTTTGATGTTCATTGTATTTTATGATTGAAATACCTGGACTTCAAATTTAGGATTTTCTTTCGTTGAGAGATATATAATAGCAGCCTCTTAACGTTATCTTCTAAAATGACAAAACACACTGACTGATGTTTAAAACGCTGGATATCTTTCTAACATTTTTGCACCTGGCAATTCTTTTGTTTAACCTTTTTGGCTGGATATGGCCTTCTGCAAGGAAACTCCATCTTTTCGTAGTACTCGTCACCACATTTTGCTGGATCGTGCTGGGGATATGGCATGGCATAGGTTATTGTCCCATAACAGATTGGCAATGGCAGGTAAAGGCTAAACTTGGACAAACCAACCTTCCGGATTCGTTTGTCACATATTGCCTTTATGGTATCGGGCTAAAGATGATCCCTGTCCAAGTAATTACCTGGGCAACCGGCGTTTCATTTTCAATTGCAGGGTTGCTGTCATTGTATTTTAATATTTTCAGGAGGTGGATTCCGGGTTATAATAAGACCTGAAAAGATTACAAAAAAAGCCGCCCCGGTTTTTATACCAGGGCGGTTCCCAAGTCATTGGATTTTTGAATTTTATATAGAGACATATAAATTACCTGCAATGGCGGTATTCCGAACGGAAATCGCGATGGTAAGTCTCATGACGGTCAAACCTTTCAACCCTTCTTTCAGGAGCTCTCCTGAATTCCCTGTTTTCAACCCTGGCTCTTTCATGGAACCCACTATACCTGTCGTGCCGTGGGCCATCTGCCTTTGCGGGCATTACGCTCAAAGCGGTAAACAATAAACCAAATCCTGCTGCAATCATTAACTTTTTCATTTTCTTATTTTTTTAAATTGTTATTTGGTAGTAGAGTTACCAAGAGCGTGCCAAAGCAGTAATTATTTTATATTATATTGTTTACTAGTATATTACACGTAATAAAATTTGCTCCGTCAGCTTGAGTCCAGGCGAAAAATGAGTAACAGTAGAATAATTCATCAATGGCTAGGCAGTACCTGGTTTAAGAAATAATTGTAATTTACCCCCCGAAACCATTAGAAAACTTTTTCCTTGACGGATTCAATCATAAATATCCTTAGTGAGACTGATACCCATTTATTCTGGGAAGAAGAAGGCATTATTTGCATAAAATATAAAGTTCCTGTTATTGACCTGGAAGTGGCGAAAAGTGGATTAGCTACCCGAAATAAGATCACAGGCTACAAACCCAGTCTGGTGTTCGCTGATTGCTCATTGGTAACAAATTTAACGAGCGATGCCAGAACTTTTTATGCTTCTGAATCGAACGCGCAAACAACCACTGCCCTGGCTGCGCTTGCTACTTCAGGCCTGACTAAAATAATAGGAAATTTCTTTTTAAGCTTTCACTGCCCGAAAGTACCTTGTAAGCTCTTCAGTTCCAAAGAAAAAGCATTTGCCTGGCTACATGAACATAATGATCATTGAGTATAGTGGAATAAGTGACACGAATATCAATAAGCATGAATTATCTTTTTAATAGTGATACACATAGTTTCTGGGAAGAAGACGGTATTATTTTTTATAAATATCATATCAAAATAGTAGATCTGGAAACTGTAAAAAAAGTGGATTCCTTTAAAAGGAATATCCTTGGAGGGAAGCCCTATGTATATGGCGTAGATATGCAGGGAGTATCTTCCATTACGCCGGATGCCAGAAAATTTCTTGCCACAAGCGATGATAAAAACTACTGTAAAGGGACAGCAGTCATTGTTCATGATGCCCTTACACGGCTTATCGTTACCTTTTATCTTGCATTCGACAAGCCGGTTTGCCCGTTGAAATTTTTTGGTTCAAAGGAAAAGGCCATTGCCTGGCTTATGGAGAGAAAAGAACCTGCTTTTAGCGAATTGATATAAAAATCTTTTACGTTTTTATTTCTCAAAGTGCTTCAGTTCCAGGTTGTTCCCATCCCATTCCGCGTAAGAAAAATACTTGATCCAGTCCCCGAGATTAACGTATTTACTTCCCTCACCCAGATCCAAAACAAGCGGGTAATGCCTGTGGCCATATATAAAATAGTCAAAATGCTCTTTTTTAAGGAGTTCCTTGGAATGTATGACGAGCCATTCCTTGTCTTCCCCATAAAATTTATAGTCGTCAGTGCCTGTTTGTGCCCTGCTCTTTCTCGAAAAATAATTAGCAAGAGATATGCCTGAATTCGGATGCAGACGGCTGAAAAACCATTGCGCAATTTTATTGGTAAAAACTTTTTTCATGAGCTTAAACCCGGTATCGCCTGGCCCCAGGCCATCACCGTGCGCTATGTAGAATTTCTTATTTCCTATGGTTCTGGTGACCGGCCCATAATTAATATCTGCGTCCAATTCGCGGCCCAGGTACCCGCGCATCCATAGATCATGGTTGCCCGTAAAAATATGGATTTTTATTCCTTTGTCTGACATAAAGGCCAGCTTACCGAGCAAACGCGTAAAACCCTTGGGAACAGTATGTTTGTACTCGTACCAGAAATCAAAAATATCACCAAGCAGATAAAGTTCAGCAGCTTCATTTTCAATCGAATCCAGCCATTTTACAATCATTTTTTCACGGACAAGCGAAGATTCGTAATCAGGCGCCCCGAGGTGAAAATCAGAAGCAAAAAATATTTTGCCTTTATTGTTCAAAATGGTTTGGGCTGGTCAATAAAAAATACATGTATTTCCATTGGACCGTGTGCGCCAAGTACAAGGGTTTTCTCAATATCCGAAGTACGGCTGGGCCCGCTGATGATGCTTATCATGGATGGCAATGCCTGTGTGTCGTTTGTATTCCATTCGCCAAAATAATTTTTCAGGTCATAGCAAAGATTTTCCCTGTAAGCTACCACTACATGCACAGGTGGAAAAATGCTCAATGTACGGCTCTGGTTTACTTTTGTTGAAATAATAACACTGCCGGTACGGCTTATGAGCGCTTCACATCCGGAAAGCCCAACGTCTGCTATTTTCACATCATCCTTTTTCATAAACAGCCCGAACTCACAATGTGCGAACAGGCTTTGAAAATGTTTTTCCAGGCTAATGATATTTTTCCAATCCCGTTCTTCAACAAGGGCAAGGAACTGGTCCACAAAATCATATTCGTTGAAGCAATACTTAAAATACCCTTTGTTGGCGTGAAAATTACCAGAAAACGTTTCGATCAAATCTCCACCCTCCTTTACAAATACATCCGTATCGAGGTCAACATTTGAAGTGTAAGGGCTTCCCTTATACAGCAAGCCCGCGCGTACTTTTTTCAGGATTTTTTCCTTGGATGATCTTTCGTCCGTAGCCAAAATGAATAATTTTGCGGTAAAGATAGGAATCAATTACGAATGAGGAATATATCCTAATAATTGTGTGAATAAAATATCCCTTTACTTTATACTTTGGTGCGCTTCAAAGAATAAACCAGATCCTTTAAATTTGCAGAATGAAATTTCAAACCAACAACGATAGCGAAAAAGTGAGTGTATCTACACTCAAAGATGTACCGGAGACCATGCTTATTCCATTGTATTTTAAAGCAAAAGAAACCCTGGGAAAAGGTTTAATAATGGATGAAAAGGCTGTAGAAATCGTGAACAGGATTGACTATGATTTTGACAAATTTGACAAGGATTACAGAACGCAAATTGGGGTAGTAACCAGAACTTTTTTGTTTGATAAAATAGTGAAAGACCTGTATGAAAAAATTGGAAATAAACTTGTCATTGTGAATCTTGGAGCGGGATTGGATACCCGGCCCGAACGTTTTCCTGATATAAAATGGTACCAGTTGGACCTTCCTGAATCTATTGCAACGAGAAGGAAGTTTTTCCGTGAAGATGAGGCAAACCTTATTGCTAAAAGTATTCTTGATTTTAGCTGGATGGATGATGTTACGGAAAAGGAAAATGTACTCTTCATTGGCGAAGGATTGTTTATGTACCTTGCGGAGGAAGATGTGAAAGCCATTTTTAAAAATATAGGGTCTCATTTCTCTCATTCTTACCTGGCCTTCAATCCTGTTCCCAAACCGATGGTTGGCAAAGAGCATCAGAGTGTGGATACCTCAAAAGCGCCAATGCTTTGGGGTATATTGTCTCTCGAAGAAATCTTTAATTGGAATGCAGAGTGGAAGGAAGTGGTCTCATATTTTCCGCCCGATTTTTTTAAAATGCGCTGGAAATGGGCGCAGTTGCTTAGATTGATGCCCGGCGCGAGAAAAGCTTTTGTAACCACCTTGCTGGAAACTGAAAAATAAGGATTTTATTATTCCGGTTCTTGCGGACGCTCTATAGTTTAATTGCTTCTGATTTCCTAACCCCTGATTCTTTCCTCTTACCTTGATTCCTTTCTTTTCCCTAATTTCGACCCATGCAATTTTCTGACGTTATCGGTCATCAGTCGTTAAAAAATAAGCTGCTATCTAACTTAAAATCAGGTAAGATAAGCCATGCGCAATTGTTCCTTGGGCAAAGCGGTTATGGCGGCCTTCCGCTGGCGCTGGCTTACGCGCAGTATGTTAATTGTGCCAATCCCGGTGAAACGGACAGTTGTGGGATATGCGATAGCTGCAAGAAAATGGCATCTTTTGAATACCCCGACCTGCATTTTTCTTTCCCGGTCATTTCCAAAAAATCCGGAAGCAAACCTGTCAGCCTTGATTATATTTCAGAATGGCGGAAGGCCCTGGCAGAAAACCCGTACATGGATTATGCCCAATGGATGCAGATCATAGACGCCGAAAACAAGCAGGGAAACATCACCGCCGAAGAATGCAGGGACATTATCAGGAAATTGTCCTTGAAACCCATGTACGATGGGTATAAGATACTGATCGTATGGCTGCCAGAGTATCTTGGAAAAGAAGGGAATATCCTTCTCAAAACCCTTGAAGAACCTGCCGAAAAAACGCTGATGATACTGGTAGCAGAGAACGAGGAAAATATTTTGCAGACCATATTGTCGCGTACGCAGATACAACGGATCACCGGCATCAACCAGCGCGACCTTGAAACAGCCCTGATGCGAAAGCAGGGAAATGATGAAGAAAAATCCGGCCGCGTAACGCACCTTGCTGACGGGAACTATAACACGGCGATGCGGTTGATAGATGCCGAAGAAAATAACTATACCGAAGATTTTATTACATGGATGAGGGCTTGTTTTAAACCGGATATGGGCGCCGTGATAAAATGGGGGGATGCCATGGCAACAACAGGCCGGGAAAACCAGAAGAATTTTTTGCTGTATGGCCTTGGGATTTTAAGGGAATGTCTCCTCCAGAACCAGGGATTAAGTGCGATGAGCCACCTGCTGGACAGCGAAAAAGATTTCGCCGCAAAGTTTTCCCCGTTTATCGGTCCGGATAATATTACAGGCTTTAATGAGGCTTTCAGTACTGCTCATTATCATATTGAACGGAACGCCAACCCTAAGATTCTGTTTTTTAATCTATCTTTGTCAGTTACTGAGTTCCTGCAGCGCTATAAAAAGCGCAATTAAGGATATATCAGCGTATATTAAACATGAAAATTATGCCCTTAGCAGGGTTTAGCATAAAATATTAAAGAAATGGGATGTGAATCATGCGGGACCAAGACCAGCGTAGGGCTGCCGATGGGCTGCAAAAACAACGGCAATTGCCAGACAGGAGGCTGTGGCAGCAAATTAGATGTGTACGACTGGCTTTCAAATATATATGTCTCTGAAAAATCTTATAATCACCCCCCGGTGGTCGAGGTAAAGTTTAAAGGGACAAGAAAGGAATATTATAAAAATTCATTCAACCTTGAACTGGAAACCGGCGATGCGGTAGTTGTGGAAAGCTCGACCGGCGGATGGGACCTGGGTTATATTTCGCTGTCGGGAGACCTTGTCAGGCTACAGATGCGCAAGTATAAAATTGACGAAAGCAGCCCGATGATGAAAAAGGTGATGCGTCGGGCTACTGACCATGATATGGGCCGCTATGAAGAAGGCAAAAACCTGGAGCAGGAAACCATGATCAAGGCCCGGCAAATAGCTTACGGCGTTGGCCTCCAGATGAAAATAAGCGATGTGGAATACCAGGGAGACCGGACTAAAGCTACTTTCTTTTATACAGCCGAAGGCAGGGTAGATTTCAGGGAACTGATAAAAAACCTCGCTCATTCATTTCGGATAAAAGTTGAAATGCGGCAGATCGGGTTGAGGCAAGAGGCAGGAAGGCTTGGAGGGATCGGTTCATGCGGAAGGGAGCTTTGCTGCTCCACATGGCTTACCGATTTTCATTCTGTGCCTACAACGGCTGCCCGCTACCAGAACCTGTTCCTCAACCCTTTAAAACTTTCAGGGCAGTGCGGTCGCCTTAAGTGCTGCCTGAACTATGAACTGGATACTTATGTGGAAGCCTTGCGCGAATTTCCTGATGAAAATATCATCCTGAAAACAGCTAAGGGGAATTGCAGGATCGAAAAAACTGATATCCTGAAAAGGATAGTATGGCTCAAGTATTTTGACGATCCCAGTGGCAAACTGTTCCCGCTTGAACTTGCAAAATTTAAGGAGCTTGTAAACCTGAACCGCGAGGGCATACTGCCAACAGAACTTGAAGAACATTTATCTGAAGCTGAAGCGCCGGTAAAAGAGGTAGAATTTAAAGATACTGTTGGCGAGGAACGGTTAGACAGGTTTGACCAGAAAAGAAAAAAGAAAAACAAAAACAAAAGCCGCAACCGGGCTTCGACAGGCTCAGCCACGGGTTCGCCTGGCCCATCCACCGGTTCGCCAGGCTCTGCCACCGGGCAAATGCCATCAGGGCAAAACCGCCAGGGGCGCCAAGGCGGTCAGAACCAGGGACAACGGAATCCAAATTCCAACCGGAATCCAAATCCAAACCAGGGCCCGAGGAATCAAAACCCCAATCAAGGGCCGAGGAATCCAAACCAAGGGCAGAGGAATCGCGGCCCGCGTAACGATAACCGCAACAATTCTCCCCGAAATAATCCAAATGGAAACAGGAGTAACACCAGACCTGATAACAACCAGGGCTCAAACCCTGAAAAACCGGATGCCTGATGCGAAACTTTTTTGTTTTGATAGGAATAGCGTTATTTGCGGGTTCTTGCGGTAGGCAGCCCGTTGAAAATCGGGTAAGGCTTGAGAACAGGACTTGGACTTTTCAAAAACCCGCTGATTTTGTTATAAATATTACGACGCCAAGTGTGTATCACATGCAGGTTCAAATCCGGTATACACAGGAATATAGTTTCAGCAATGTATGGGTGGCTGTGAATGAAAAGAGCCCTGATGGGAAAACAACAGGCGTAAAATTAAATATCCCTTTATTTGATTTGGCAGGGAAACCTTATGGATCATTTGCCGGGAAATTCTTCGACCGTATCTATCCCGACGCAGAAATGGAATCCAAACAGTTGACCCTTAATTTCCCCAAAGCCGGTCAATATGAATTTTCCCTGCAACAGAATATGCGTCTTGACAGGCTGGACGGCATTGATGAGGTCGGTATCAGGCTGAAGGCTGCGCGATAACCTAAAAAAAAGCAATAGAGTCTTGTTTACTTTTTGTTTAAATACTCTTTATCCTCATAATCTTTGAAAACTGTCTCGAGTCCATCCCTCAATGATATTCGCGGCCTATAGCCCAGCTTTTCAAGAAAAGTCGTGTCTACCAATTTTTTTGGAGTGCCATCAGGTTTAGAGGTATCCCATATTATTTCTCCTTGATATCCACTGATTTCCTTAATCATTAAAGCCAAATCTTTGATTGATATATCTTTACCTATACCAATATTCACAAAGCTTTTTCCACTGTAGTTTTCCATTAAAAATATGCAAGCTTCAGCAAGATCATCGACATGCATAAATTCGCGTAGGGGGGCGCCAGATCCCCATAGCTCAACGAATGGTTTGTTATTTATTTTCGATTCATGAAACTTGCGGATCATTGCAGGAATTACATGAGAATTATGCAAGTCATAACTATCATTTGGTCCATAAAGATTTGTTGGCATTGCCGAAATGAAATCAGAGCCATATTGAGTTCTATATGCTTCACACATCTTTATACCCGCAATTTTAGCAATTGCATAGGCCTCATTTGTTTCCTCAAGTAAGCCTGTTAACATATATTCTTCTTTTAGCGGCTGAGGCGCCAATTTTGGATAAATGCAGGTGCTGCCGAGGAATAAGAGTTTTTTAACCTTGTTTATATAACTGGCATTGATTGTATTGATCTCAATTGCCAGGTTCTGATAAATAAAATCAGCGGGATAAGTGCTGTTTGCCAGTATTCCGCCCACTTTTGCGGCGGCAATGAAAACATATTCAGGTTTCTCGGTCGAAAAAAAATCTTCAACCGCTGCCTGATTGGTAAGATCAAGTTCCTTTGAAGCCCTCAAAACGAGATTTGAATACCCCAGTTCAATTAGTTTCCGTTTGATAGCCGACCCCACCATTCCTTTATGGCCGGCTATGTATATCTTAGAATCTATTTCCATAATCTACTCAAAATAATTTGAGATTGAATAACCGGAATTGTGAAGAAATTTTTCTTTCTTCATAATTTCGATATCACTTAAAACCATGTCTTTAATGAGTTCTTTAAGATTGTATTTTGGAACCCAGCCTAATTTTTTTTGAGCCTTTGATGCGTCCCCTATCAGCAACTCTACTTCAGTAGGCCTGAAATATCTGGGATCAATAGTAATTACCTCATCGCCCTGCTTAAGTGGACAATTAATTCCAAATTGTTTGAGGCGGGCTTTATCTATTGACCCAACATATCCCTTTTCATTTATTCCATCGCCCCTGAATTCAATTTCTATTCCAAGTTCGGCAAAAGCAAAACTTGCAAAATCTCTTACAGTAGTTGTAATTCCGGTCGCTATTACATAATCATCCGGCTCTTCCTGTTGCAGAATGAGCCACATTGCTTCAACATAGTCTTTAGCATGGCCCCAATCCCTTTTGGCGCTTAAATTGCCTAAATAAAGTTTTTTTTGAAGACCTGTTACAATTCTTGCAGCGGCCCGGGTAATTTTACGAGTTACAAATGTTTCTCCGCGAGAGGGAGACTCGTGATTGAACAATATACCGTTACAGGCGAATATATTATACGCCTCCCTGTAATTGATGGTTATCCAATAACCATATAATTTGGCCACCCCATAAGGGGACCGCGGATAAAACGGGGTTTTTTCATTCTGCGGTATTTCTTGAACCAATCCGTAAAGTTCGGACGTGGAAGCCTGGTAAATACGGGTATGAAGGGATAAATTACAAATGCGAACCGCTTCCAATATACGTAACGGGCCCAATGCATCAACATTTGCCGTATATTCAGGTGTTTCGAAGCTAACCTGGACATGCGATTGAGCAGCAAGGTTGTATATTTCGTCCGGGCGGGTTTCCTCAATTATCCGCACAAGATTTGTGGAATCTGTGAGATCGCCGTAATGCAGTTTTAAACTTACATCCTTTTCGTGTGGATCGTGATATAAATGATCTATTCTTTCAGTGTTGAAAAGAGAACTTCTTCTCTTAATACCGTGTACTGAATAACCTTTTGATAAAAGAAGTTCGGCAAGATAAGAACCATCCTGTCCGGTAATACCAGTAATAAGCGCTACTTTTTTTGTCATTATTTTTTTTGTTAGCCAGGTACTCCCTTTTATTGCCTGACTTAACTTCGCAATATAACCCGGATTTACAAATTTAAAACAAACCTGTATTAATTCCTCATAAGATAGCCTGGTAACAGGAACTCGGCGTGTAGATCAAGATTTTGACCAGAGTATGACTTTTAAAACAGGAATTTAGGGTTTTTATTAATTCCCAAATTTACCTTCGTTTTGCCTTATCAAATTTAGCGCGCTCCCTGCCTTGAACCATTTTATCTGGAGGTCATTATAGGTATGGTTTACCTCCATTTCTTCTTTACTGCCGTCCTTGTGGTTTAATACCAATTTTAAGGGCTGGCCAGGAACAAAATTTTTCTCAAGCCCGGTTATATCAATTGTATCATCTTCCAGAACCTTATCATAGTCCTCAGGATTTGAAAATGTTAATCCCAACATTCCTTGTTTTTTAAGATTGGTTTCATGAATGCGCGCAAAAGATTTTGCCACTACGGCCATCACGCCAAGAAAACGGGGTTCCATGGCAGCATGTTCACGCGAGGAGCCTTCGCCATAGTTTTCATCCCCAACAATCACACTGCCAATGCCATGCGACTTGTAATCGCGGGCTACATCTGATACTTTTCCGTATTCCCCTGTAATTTGATCTTTTACCGAATTGGTCTGTTCATTGAAATAATTTACCGCACCCATAAGAAGGTTATTGGAAATATTATCAAGATGCCCACGGTATTTCAACCAGGGGCCCGCCATAGAGATATGATCGGTTGTGCATTTCCCCTTTGCTTTGATCAATAATTTTAAACCTTTCAGGTCATGGCCATTCCATTTAGCAAACGGAGTAAGCAATTGCAGGCGGTCTGAATCCGGCGATACTTTTACCTGGATTGCGCTTCCATTTTTGGCTGGCGCTTCGTAGCCTGGGTCATCCACGTCGAAGCCTTTTGGAGGTAATTCGATCCCTACCGGAACATCCAGCATCACTTCCTGTCCGTCTTCATTTATAAGTTTGTCTTTGAGAGGATTAAAGCTTAGTTTACCTCCCAGCACCATAGCCGTCACAATTTCTGGGGAAGCTACAAAAGCATGGGTATTGGGGTTACCGTCATTGCGTTTGGCAAAATTCCGGTTGAAAGAAGTAATGATGGTATTCTTTTTATCGGGATTGTTGGTATGCCTTGCCCACTGCCCTATGCAGGGGCCACATGCATTGGCCAGAACTATTCCCCCCATAGCCGCAAAATCATCCAGGAGCCCATCACGCTCAATGGTAAATCTTATCTGCTCAGATCCCGGTGTAATGGTATATTCCGATTTGGCTTTCAGGTGCTTTTCAGCAGCCTGTCTCGCCACAGATGCAGAACGCGTCATATCCTCATAGGATGAATTAGTACACGAGCCAATCAGGCCTACTTCAATGGTATCGGGCCAGCCATGTTGTTTTACTGCTTCGGCAAGTTTGCTGATAGGCCAGGCAGCATCAGGTGTATAAGGGCCATTGACATACGGCTCCAGTTCATCAAGGTTTATTTCAATAACCTGGTCATAATATTTTTTTGGGTTTTCATACACTTCTTTATCGGCGCGCAAATGATCACTGATCCGGTCAGCCATGTTCGCAACATCTTCCCTTCCTGTTGCCCGAAGATATTCGCTCATTTTTCCATCGTACCCAAACAGGGAGGTAGTTGCGCCCACTTCGGCGCCCATATTGCAAATGGTACCTTTGCCTGTACATGAAAAGCTATCGGCGCCATCGCCAAAATACTCAACGATATAACCTGTGCCGCCTTTCACGGTCAGTATCCCGGCTACCCGGAGTATTATATCTTTAGGAGACGCCCAGCCATTGAGCTTCCCGGTAAGTTTTACCCCTATAATCCGTGGCATTTTCAACTCCCATGGCATATCTGCCATTACATCCACGGCATCGGCTCCCCCTACCCCGATAGCTATCATGCCAAGGCCGCCGGCATTAGGGGTGTGTGAATCTGTACCTATCATCATTCCGCCAGGGAACGCGTAGTTTTCCAGGACCACCTGGTGGATGATGCCAGCGCCAGGCTTCCAGAAGCCAATGCCATATTTATTGGAAACAGATGAAAGAAAATTATATACTTCTTCATTCTGGTGCAAGGCCGTATTAAGGTCTTTTGCAGCCCCTACTTCAGCTTCTATCAGGTGATCGCAATGCACGGTAGTAGGAACGGCGGTTTTATTTTTACCTGCCAGCATAAACTGCAACAGTGCCATTTGGGCAGTGGCATCCTGCATGGCCACGCGGTCGGGCGCAAAGTCCACATAATCCTTACCTTTTTCCTTTTCCTTGCCGGGGCTTTCATCGTACAGGTGGGCGTATAATATCTTTTCAGTGAGGGTAAGAGGCCGGGCCAATAAAGCGCGGGTTTTCTGAATTTTTGCCGGGAGTTTTTCATAAACGCTGCGGATAAGATCAAGATCGAAAACCATAGATGTATGAATTGAGTTTTAATGGGACAAAGGTACGGTATGTATTGTTTAAAACGGTTCTGTTTTGGTCAAAAATCTGCGTGCTGTTTGTAAATGGTTTTTAACAAAATTTAGAAAAAAAGTCCAGAACGCGTGAGTGAAGAAAACAATGGTTTTCAACAATTGGAAATTTTAAAAGCGAAGTTATCTACAATCCATAATTGCATTATTACCATCTTATATTCAGGCATTTACCAACATTAGATTACAAAATATGTTAAGTGCTGACAATCATTGTATAGAAAAACCGTGGATAAATTGTAGCGCTGTTTTTAAGCAGGTTATACAGGATATGCGTAACTATGTTTGCGATTTGAAAATATTTAACAACTTAATTCACTAAATTTTTTAACACAATGGCAGTAAAAGCAAAAGCAAAAACAGCAACAAAAAAGGCCGCGCCGAAGAAAAAAGCAGCGGTAAAAGCAGCGGCAAAACCCGCAGCAAAGAAAGCAGCTCCCGCTAAGAAAGCGGCTGCGAAACCCGCAGCAAAAAAAGCAGCACCTGCTAAAAAAGCAGCAGCGAAACCTGCAGCAAAAAAAGCAGCACCTGCTAAGAAAGCGGCAGCGAAACCTGCAGCAAAAAAAGCGCCTGCTAAGAAAGCAGCGCCTAAGAAAAAATAGTTTCTTACAGGAAGCTATTAACTTTATTAGGTTAATAAATGGTTTTGATAAAAAGCTCCCCGAGCAGTCGGGGGGCTTTTTTATTGTGCCTAATGAAGTAAGAAATATTTCGTGTAGAGACAGGGCAATGCCTTGTTTCTACGAATGCGATGCCAGTTGCCTGTTTGCCAACTGCCCGCAGGCTGCATCTATATCCTGGCCGCGGCTGCGGCGGATGTTCACGATACATCCCGCATCTTCCAGCAGGTCTTTGAAACGGTGCATGGCATTTCCACTGGATTTCTGATAAATCCCGTTTTCAATCGGGTTATATTCTATAAGATTGATCTTTGAAGGAACCAGCTTTGCAAACCTGGCCAGTTCTTCAGCATCGGTAGGGGTATCATTTTCATCCTGGAGCATTACATATTCATAGGTAATACGTGTCCCTGTCTTTTCATAAAAATAAATGATGGCTTCGGATAGAGCGGACAATGAATTGGTTTCGTTTATCGGCATAATTTTATTTCGCTTTTCATCATTCGCCGCGTGGAGCGAAACCGCCAGGTTGAACTTTACATTATCATCACCCAGCTTTTTGATCATTTTGGCAATCCCTGCCGTTGACAGTGTTATCCTTTTTGGCGACATGCCCAGGCCGTCTTCGGCAGTAATGCGCTCTATCGCTTTCATCACCTGGCTGTAGTTGAGCAAAGGTTCGCCCATTCCCATGAACACAATATTCGACAAATGAATGCCATAAGATTCAATGGACATCCGGTTGATCATGTCCACCTGGTCATATATCTCATCAAAAAAAAGATTGCGTTTGCGTGGCAGCCGTGCCGTGGCACAAAACGAACAGGTAAGGCTGCAACCCACCTGGCTTGATATACAAGCGGTCATCCTGCTATCCTGTGGGATCAAAACCCCTTCAACAAACTCATTGTCATAGAGTTTGAAACCAAATTTAATGGTCTTATCTGAACTTAATTGCCTGTCAGATACCGCCATTTTGTAAACGTCATAATGCGCTTCCAGTTTTTCACGAAAAGGTTTGGGAAGGTTGGTCATTTCATGAAAGCCGGGGGCGCCTTTTTGCCAGAGCCATTGCCATATCTGTCCGGCGCGGAACTTTGGTTCGCCCAGTTCCAAAAACTGTTGCTGTAGTTCCTCAAGGTTTAAATGGCGGATGTTTTGCTTTTCAGTCATCAGGGAGCAGTTAGCAATTAGCAGTAATGCTAAATTCAATCAAATCGTTCATTTGCTGCGCTTTTAATTGGAACGATTCTACTTTTTTATTAAGGGTTCTTCGTTTTTCAAGGTTAGTACAAGACGCTTCCGCAGGCATTATCATATTATCAAATTATCACATTGCTTACTTAAAATTAAACCGGTACGCCGCCGAAAACCGGTATATAGGAAAAGAAGTTGGTGCGGTTTCAGTCACTTTTTGCGTCAGGATTGTATATTCAAAAGATGGTGTAAAAGTAAAATTACCAATGTTGTATGCCACGGGCACGTCAAAAACAAATTCCTGGATAAGGAACTGGCTGGCAATATGAGCATAATGCGCTGCCTGTTTACTGGTAGGGTAGCGGGCGGCAATAAACCTGCCTATAAAATTATCTGTTCCGGCCAGCAGCGTGAACATCGGGTCAATTTCAAAATAATCTTTGCGGGAAAATACCTCGTCAATAAAGAATTCCCGTGAAGTTTCCCAGGAAGCATAATAATCTGTGACCGGTACATTTACCTGCTTGCCATGAATAACCCCTGTGAAATTCTCATAAGTATAGTCCCCGCGCAATCCCGTATAGATCAATTTAAAATCATGTGCGAAATATCCTTCAAAAGTATTTCCCGGCGCTTCCTTCACCAACTGGATTTTCCGGTCGAACCGGCTATACATATAGGAAAGTGTTATATCGTTTCTCTCTCCAATTTTATAATCCCAGCCTGCGCTGAAATCCGCTTCAATCCAGGTTGGCGCTATGGTTGATACTGTGCCATCTGCCTCAATTTGTTTATAGGGATTTATAAGCCTGTATGCCGCTACTGACGCCCAAAGGCCCGTTTTGTCATGGTATAGGACAGTAGGCAATATATATGGCGCATTAATTATTGTGGTCCCAATTTGATTTCTGTAGGTAAAATTACTCCCATATTCCAGCGAAACATCAATATACCTTTCCCGGGGGGCTTTTAATTTTGAAGGCGTATTTACCGAATCGGATACAACTACAGGGGAATCAATTGACATCCTATAGTTGTGATGATTTAACCCTGATGCAAAAGACGGCTTTGCAGTAGTCAGAAGCAAAATTGCCATGAGCGGATAAAGGCGAGATAGATGGATTCTTTCTTTCATAGATCTACTTCCATGCAAAGATTGTACAAATTAATGGCTTCTGGTCAGGAGCCCTCCAGCATCCTGAGCTTTGATTCAAAAATATATCCATTGGTACGCGCAAAATTTTTGGCCGCTTCTGCTACCGGGCCTTCAAAATTTTCATCCACGGTTTCTGAAAACAATTTTACCCAGTTATCAAAGTGCGGTTTGCTTATACCTTTATCCTTATGCACCCCAAATGGACTGCCGTGATAGCTCATTTCGCCTATCAACAGCGTCCCCCAAAAGCTATACATCCGCGGCATGTGGGCGGCCCAGTCTTTTACGGCATGGTTAAATACAGGGCCGAGTAGTTTGTCCTTCTTGGCTTTGTCGTAAAATTTGTCCACCAATAGCTTTATATCATCTTTATTTTCAATGTCATGCATGATATTATCTTAAATGACCTGACAAGCAGGAATGTTAAATCCACC
>Ga0134126_10003205_pt1 | contig 20459 bp, 21 predicted proteins | sample KB31752_FD_96881 | JGI IMG/M metagenome (GOLD analysis project Ga0134126, IMG submission 96881) | Terrestrial soil microbial communities with excess Nitrogen fertilizer from Kellogg Biological Station, Michigan, USA - KB3-175-2 | ecosystem: Environmental > Terrestrial > Soil > Unclassified ... | reverse complement strand
TGTGGGTGAGTTTATGCTTTGGTATTATTCGCCGATAGCTCTCACATATAGCGGTCATTTATCTCCTGCACTTACTGTTTATGATTGCATGGACGAATTGTCTGCGTTTAAATTTGCACCACCGGAAATTAAGGAAATGGAAGCACTGCTGTTAAAAAAAGCAGATGTTGTATTTACTGGTGGCCAAAGCCTTTACGAAGCTAAGAAAAACCTTCATTCAAATATTTATGCTTTTCCAAGTAGCATAGATAAATGCCATTTTTCCAAAGCGAGGATAGCTGCCGAAGATCCTGTTGACCAGGCTCCGGTGCCTCGTCCGCGATTTGGCTTTTACGGAGTAGTAGACGAACGTTTTGATATTTTCTTATTGGAAGAAGTTGCCCGGATAAAACCGCAATGGCATTTTATTATTATTGGGCCGGTGGTAAAAATAGATCCAGCTACGCTTCCCCAGAGAGAAAACATTCATTATCTGGGTAGCAAACAATACAGCGAATTGCCTTTGTATCTTGCTAATTGGGACGTCGCCTTTCTGCCCTTTGCTTTGAATGAATCTACAAAATACATCAGCCCCACGAAGACACCAGAATATTTGGCTGGTGGCAAGCAGGTTATTTCAACTTCAATAACTGATGTAGTTAATCCATATGGAAAAATGGGGTTGGTGAAAATAGCGGATAATGCAGAAGAATTTATAATTGCTGCTGAAGCAATATTTAAGGAGAGTGATAAATCAGTATGGCTAAAGAAGACGGACGATTTTTTATCCGATACTTCGTGGAATAAAACGTGGCATAAGATGAATTCTATTATTGAAAATACGCTGGATAGAAAGAAAACTAAAACCAATAAAACACTCAAATCATATGTTTGATTATTTAATAGTAGGAGCTGGCCTCGCCGGCGGTGTATTAGCAGAAAGGTTGGCTACAGCCAATAAAAAGGTGCTTATTGTGGAAAAGCGAAATCATATTGGTGGAAACACCTTTGATTTTTATAATGACGACGGTATCCTCGTTCATAAATATGGGCCACATATATTTCACACAAACAGTAAAGAGGTATTTGCTTACCTGAGCCAGTTTACTGATTGGCGCCCTTATGAACACAAGGTGTTAGCAAGTGTAGATGGCATGCAGGTTCCTATACCTATTAACCTGAATACAATAAACCAACTATACGGGCTGCAACTAAATAGTGAACAGGTCGATGAATTTTTGGCTAGGAGGGCTGAAAAAATAACACGGCTTGTAACTTCCGAAGATGCAGTTGTTAGTAAAGTAGGAAGAGAGCTTTATGAAAAGTTTTTCAAAGGTTATACCCGAAAGCAATGGAATCTAGACCCTTCGGAACTTGATGCATCAGTAACTTCTCGCATTCCGACAAGGAACAATCGTGATGACCGCTATTTTACAGATAAGTATCAGGCTATTCCTCTTCACGGGTACACTAAAATGTTTGGAAAAATGTTGAGCCATCCAAATATAAAGGTCTTATTGAATACAGATTATAAAGAAGTGTTGGAAGATATTCCCTATAAAAAAATGATTTATACAGGGCCTATAGATTACTTTTATAATTACCAGTTTGGCAAACTTCCTTACCGTTCACTGGAGTTTAAATTTGAAACTCTTGGACAGCCTGTCTTTCAAAAAACTGGCACTGTTAACTATCCTAACGAACATCCTTACACGAGAATTACCGAATTTAAATATTTGACGGGCCAGGTACATCCTAAAACTTCAATCGTCTATGAATACCCTACTGATGAGGGCGACCCCTATTACCCAGTGCCGCGCGAAGAAAACGCGGTATTGTATTCTAAGTATCATAAGTTAGCCACGGTTGAAAAAAATGTTTTATTCGCTGGTAGGCTCGCCACTTATAAATATTATAATATGGATCAGGTAGTTGCTCAGGCTTTAACAATTTTCAAGAAAATAATCACAACACAAGAAATAGATTATCATTTAAATGGAAAGACAATTCCGGCACTTCAAGCCTGAACTTTGGGGAGGAATAGAATGCACCATAAACAGGATCGGGAATAAATACCGTGACCAACTAGCGTATGCAGGCCACTTTCAAAGGCCTGCTGATCTTTTCAAAATAGCGGGATTGGGAATCAAAAAAATTCGGTACCCGATCTTATGGGAAGCACATCAATTTAAAGCCAGGGATTATAAGATCCATTGGGAACCAATTAGTAAAAAGTTACAACAAATTAATGAACTTGGCATTGAGCCTATTGCTGGTTTAGTACACCATGGCAGTGGCCCTCTATTTACAAGCTTGTCTGATAAGAAATTTGGCGAGAAGCTTTCGGAATATGCCTACAAGGTGGCAGAACAATTTCCTTTTATAAAGTACTACACTCCCGTGAATGAGCCTTTAACAACTGCAAGGTTTAGTGGGCTCTATGGTTTTTGGTACCCCCACCTTAAAGAACCCAGGCATTTCTGTAACATGTTTGTCAATCAGTTGAAAGGGATTGTGCTTTCAATGAAGGAAATAAGAAAGTTGGTACCAGGTGCAAAACTGATACAAACAGAAGACCTTACAAAAATTCAATCTAGTAGAAGTTTGCAGTATCAGGCCGTTTTTGAAAACCATCGGCGGTGGCTTACTTACGATTTCCTTTGTGGAGCCTTTACTCCATCGCACGCACTATGGGAATATTTTATTAACATGGGTATCAACAAAAAGGAGTTGTATTTTTTTATCGACAACCCAACCGTACCTGATGTTGCAGGCTTTAATTATTATGTTACTTCTGAACGGTTTTTGGATGAGGATATAGGCCGTTGGCCGGGCCTCAGCCATGAGGGGAATGGTATGAATACTTATGTAGATGTAGAGGCAGTTAGGGCAGCAAAACCTTATGGCTTGGAATACCTCTTAAAAGAAGCTTGGCACAGATATAAAATCCCCCTAGCATTGACAGAGGTTCACTTAAATTGTACAAGGGAAGAACAGTTAAGATGGTTTAAAGAAGCATGGGACACAGCTCAAAAAATTAATAGCAAAGGAATACCGGTTTGTGGAGTAACCGCTTGGTCGTTGTTGGGAGCGTTTGATTGGAACACCTTACTTACTTCAGAAAGCCATATTTATGAACCTGGTGTTTTTGATATAAGATGCAATACTCCTAGGCCTACCGCCATGTCGTCTTTGATAAAATCTCTTGCTCACAAAGAAAAATATGATCATCCCCTTCTTCGTCAGCAAGGGTGGTGGCATCACAGCTTTAAAAACTTCAAACCGAATATTAATAATCATCACGCAAACCCTCTGATCATTATAGGCAGTAATGGGACCCTGGGAAACGCTTTTAAGAAAATTTGTGAAAGGCGTTCAATTCCTTACATTGCGGTATGCCGTCCTGAATATGATATTACGAAAATTAATTCCTTCAAAAGTTTATTTGAAAAACACCATCCCTGGGCAGTTATCAACGCAACAGGCTATGTTAAAGTAGATGAGGCAGAAAGAGATAGGGATATTTGTTATGCACTGAATGTTACAGCCGCAGTTTCATTAGCCTCATTGTGCAATGAGATGGGAGTGCAATTGTTGAGTTTTTCTTCCGACCTGGTTTTTAATGGTGATAAAGAATTTCCTTACTTTGAAAACGATCATGTTGCCCCCATCAATTTTTACGGGTTTACAAAAGCTGAAGCTGAAGAAAAAATAAAATCTCATTTCCCTCACGCACTCATTATAAGGAGTAGTGCCTTTTTTGGCCCATGGGATAAATTTAATTTTGCTTATGATGTTATGGGCCAAATGCAAAATAAAAATTCTTTTAAAGCTGTAAACAATATATCTATTAGTCCAACGTATATACCTCACCTGGTTGATGCGTCGCTTGACCTGTTAATTGATAAAGAAATTGGAATCTGGCACATTGCGAATGACGGTAACACATCATGGGCTGGATTTGCAGAACAATTAGCAGAACGGGGAGGTTTTTCTAAAAAGTATATTATAAAGTGCCCCCAGCATGAGATGAATTGGAAAGCAATAAGGCCTTCGTTCAGTGCGCTACAAAGCCAAAAAGGAATTAAGTTACCAACTTTGCAAAAAGCAATTGATTGTTATTTTGAAGAAAAAATTAATTAGGTATGCCGGGTACTAAGTTTATGTTTTCTACAGGGATCGAAAATAGTTATCCTACAATTTTGTTGCCCGACGGCACAACCAAAAGAATTGACGAGATGGAGAAATGCCGTCATTACGAATATTGGCAAAGAGATCTTCAACTCGTAAAAGAAATGGGGATTGAATTTCTTCGTTATGGGCCACCTTATTATAAAACTCACACAGCTCCTGGCCAATATGATTGGAGCTTTACAGATAAAATTTTTGATAGGTTAAAAGAATTGGAAATCACTCCAATTGTTGACCTTTGCCACTTTGGTGTCCCGGACTGGATTGGAAATTTTCAAAATCCTGATTTTCCATATTATTTTGCAGAGTATGCTGAAGCCTTTGCAAAACGCTTTCCATACCTGCAATTATATACACCCATCAACGAGATATTTATTGCCGCTATGTTTTCTGCCCAATACGGATGGTGGAATGAAAGATTACAATCAAATGAAGCTTTTGTAAACGCTTTAAAAAATCTTTGTAAAGCCAACGTAATGGCGATGCATGCTATATTGAAAATACAACCGGAAGCAACTTTCATCCAAAGTGAAAGCTCCGAATATTTTCATGCTATTGAACCTGAGGCCTCACCTCTTGCACGCTTTTTAAATCAAAAAAGGTTTCTTTCCCTTGACCTTACTTATGGATATCCTCTTGGTGTGCCAATGTATAATTATCTTATGGAAAATGGAATGGCCCCTAAGGAATATGAATGGTTTACTCAAAACCAGGTGAAAGGACGATGTATAATGGGGAATGACTATTATGTTACCAATGAACACATCGTACACCCCGATGGGCATACGCAGGCTGCGGGAGAAATATTTGGATACTACGTTATAACGAGTCAATACTACCATCGTTACAAATTGCCCATCATGCATACGGAGACAAATATAAAAATGCCTGCTTGTACCGAATGGCTGTTAAAACAATGGGCAAATGTGCATCGCTTAAAACGTGACGGAGTTCCGGTGGTCGGTTTTACATGGTACAGCCTTACTCACCAGGTTGACTGGGATTCTGCGCTTCGGGATGACGCCGGCCGTGTAAATAACCTGGGGTTGTACGACCTGGATAGAAAAATAATGCCGGTAGGTAAAGCTTATAAAAAATTAATAAAGAATTGGAAAGAAATAATAAGCGAAGAAAGTTATGGATTGATTTTTCAAAACTGGTAATTTTTAACGCGTAAAAATTATTTCTTCCTTAATAATATTTGCGGTAAAATAAGAAAAAAGATCGCTTGCCCTTAACTCATTTTTGATATTTTCGTGATCATCAAATTGATTTTCCGAAGGCGTTTGCGTAAATGGAACCACATTATCCATTTCCGGTGTCAAATCTTGTGGAATACTTTCGAAATGTTGTTTTGCGTTTTTCTTTTTCATAAAATTATTTAAGTAAGCTATACCAAAAATCTGTCCAGATAGTAAAAAGTCTTTTTTCAATTCAAATCAATTTTGTATTCCATATTTAAATAGTTTGCGACTGAATAAATATAGGCTCTTACCTTCTGAGAAGAAATACAAATCCCTTTTTAGGAATGAGATATAGGGGAGATCTGCATCTGATTTTGTAGAATAATTTCCATGCTATAATACCGCAAGGATTGTCTATACAAAACAAGTTTTATTTGCGAAGTAATCGGGCGATTTATTTTTGGTTATTTACTTATGGCATGTTTTTTATATAGTTTCATTTATTACTAACAAATTAAATTATAAGTATCATGGCAAAGTATTCAAAAAAAGCAGGCGACAAGGTGGAAAAAACAATGCATGAAAAAAAAGAAGGTAAATTAAAAAGTGGCAGCGGCAAAAAGGTAACAAGCCGTAAACAAGCCATCGCAATTGGCCTTTCAGAGGCAAGAAAAGAAGGAGCTAAGGTTCCAAAAAAAGCTTCTACTAAAAAGGCTTCTCGAAAAAAAGCCACACCTAAAAAGAAATCTTCTGCAAAAAAGAAATAATAAAAAAAATACAAACCCGGCGCCACCGGGTTTTTTATAAACCAGCCGGTTAGTAAACAAACAAATAGTGGTGATTTTTAATTTTTAAAACGATGCAATCTAAAGTTTACATATTCGGAAATAATGTGCTGATATAATGTGAAAATCCCGGAAAATATTTATTAAAATTTAAAACGATTGACAAATGAAAATAAAGATGAAAAAGCGGTTGTCTGATGAGCTTAATGTGCCTTTCTGATCTTTTGTTTTTCGTTCAATTTTTGTTCAGGTCAGAAAATAATTTTCTCAGATTTTTGTTTTATTTTCACCTTGGCTAAATGTATTGAGTCAAGGTTCGGGCTGAAGTTTATAGTTACATGCGAACGCCAAATTAAACCGTACAAGCCATTATTTGCAGGCACTAAAAATTATGACATTATGAAAAGAGTAATCATTCAGAATTTAAGAGTTGCATTTTTGTTGTTTGCAATTCAATTTGTTGTTGGACTAATTTTTTTCTATAAAAGTTTTAGCCTGGAAACGGTTGCTGGGACAGCAATCCTTGCGGGAATAACGTCTTTAGTTTTTATAATCTGTTTAGGGCTGTATCAATTGATTTATATAAAAACCAACAAAATTTCCTTGAACGATTTTAGTATTCAAGCAACCCAGGAAACCACTTTTACTGTGGATGAATCAATGGAAGATACAATAGAAATTATTGAAAACATTGTGCCGGAAAATATTAATTCTTACAAATTCAAATACAATAAGAAACTGGATTTTTATAAAACTAAAACCGGTGCGAGCATCCGTTCTTTTGGAGAAATTATTATTGTCAAACTTACTAAGATTGATAATTTGAAAACACAATTATATGTTTTGAGTAAGCCGATTTATAAAACGACACTTATTGACTTTGGTAAAAGCTCGATGAATATCCAGAAATTTAGAATGTCCTTTAACCAAAATGACTTATAACATTCGTGTGCTGCTTTCGCGGGCTGGACCTATCCGTAACGAACAGTTAGGGTGGCCGGAGAAAAAAGGCAATTGTTTCGGCACAAAGGAATTCTATGCCTTACTTATGCAAGCCTATGCTGCGGTGACATTTAAACCCTTCCCCAACTAACATTCATTGTTGACTGGTTTGGAATTAAATAATATTTACTTTATATTACTAATTGAAACTTTTTATGATGAGGGCTAAAAATTTGTCATTTGTTGGGCTGCTACTGCTTATTCTTTTCGCTTGCACAAAAGAGTATTCGTCGGGAGATATTAAACAAGTAAAAACGGATACGTTACCAAACAATTATCCTTTCTCAAATGGTTTCTGTGATGGAGAAACTTTAGGAATTTCTATTACTGATACTAATAATTATCTTCCTGAAGCATCAAGCGCTTTACCAGCTTCTTTTCTTCTTGATATGCCGGTTGCAGGAAATCAAGGTAGCCAGGGCTCATGTACTGCATGGGCTACTGTATATGGAGTAGGTAGCTTTTACGCCCACCTTAAAAGCGGAAAGCCATATAACGATACGGAAAATCTAAGTCCTAAATTCACATATAATCAAATTGCTAAAGGCAACTGTACTTGTACCTCTTTTATAGATAATCTCTATCTTTTAAAAACACAAGGTTCTTGTTCATTAAGTGTGATGCCTTACGACCCCTCAGAGTGTTCAAAGCAGCCTGACAGCCTACAAAAAAACAACGCTGAAATTCATAAAATAACGGACTGGAAAAAAGTAGACTTACATGATGTAACTTTAATAAAACAGGCAATATTTGAAAAGAAGCCGGTCTTATTTGCAATTAACATAGATGATGGGTTTCATAAAATTGCTGCGCCCTACATATGGCAAGCCAGAGTTGGTTCGACTGGAGAGCCACATGCCATGATATTGGTAGGTTATGACGACGACAGACAAGCCTTCAGGATTATGAATTCTTGGAGCACGGCTTGGGGAGATAAGGGCTTCGCTTGGATTAATTATGATTTTTTTATAAAAAACGTTTTAGGCAATGGTTATATAGTCATTTAGTCAAATTATACAACAGTAACGCAAAGGCGCAATTAGAGCAGTACACAAATCTTGCGGATAAAGGTGACGCTTGATGTTGAAACAACTGGCAGAAATTCGATATTTGGCTTTGTTCGGGTTATGACGATGCCATTATCAGTATCGGTATAATTTTTCATCTTTAAAATAAGTAATAAACCTCGGTTTCCTAACCGGTGGTGTTTTATTCACTGTCGTTGTAATACTTGATCTTAAGACGAAATAAAAATTATTTGATTTTGCTCTCTTCCTCTCACTTCGCGAGGCCTTTGTAGTTCCGCTTTGCTTGATTCATGCCACAAAGCTCTGAATTGCCGGTGCCAAAATTTGTATAAGTGAATTAAGAAAATTTAGCCTTGCTTATTTTTTTTACCATTTTTCAGGTAAGCTTCTACATCCTTCGCTACATTTCCTACTTTTTTCACTGCCTCTCGAAGGTCCTGCGAACTAACACCAAACTTTTTTTTCCAATCCTGTACTTCATAATCTTCTGATAAGTTGATCCGGTCGCGGTCTGGCCGCCCGATGTTGTCTTTATTGTCTGCCATGGTTATGAGTTTTAATAAAATTAAAAAAACAACTGTTGTGCCAAAATCTGGCATGCATTTTTATCGCCATAAAATATGCCTTTAGCCCAATATAAAGAAAAGCGCTATTTTGATAAAACACCAGAACCAACTGGCGGCAAACCCTCCGGGAAGAAATTACGTTTCGTGGTTCAAAAACACCAGGCATCTCATCTTCACTACGATTTCAGGCTCGAACTTAAAGGCATTCTAAAAAGTTGGGCTGTGCCCAAAGGTTTGTCTATGAACCCAAAAGAGAGGAGGCTGGCGATGCTTGTAGAAGACCATCCCTGGGATTACCGAGATTTCGAGGGCACCATTCCTTCCGGTTATGGCGCCGGCACCGTTATGATTTGGGACGAGGGAACTTATGAAACACCTGCAATTAAACAGAAGGATAAAAAATCACAGGAACACTCCATCACAAGCCAATTCTGGAAAGGCGAAATTGAATTTACCTTGCATGGCCACAAGTTAAAAGGGCGGTTTAAAATTTCCCGGGCTAGGGATGAAAGGGAAAATGCCTGGTATGTACAGAAAGTAAAAGATTCATTTGCTAATACAAAGGATATAACCATAAGAGATAGGTCCGTTTTATCATTTAAAACTTTAGCTGAGATAGCAGCCCACCCTTCAAAAGAATGGCAGAGCCACCAACCGGCGGGAAAAAGAAAAGAAAAGCCAGCCCAAAGATCTGCCGTCAAATTAAAAAGTAAAATTAAAAATGGTAAAAAGTGCGCAATGCCGGCTAGCGTGAAGCCAATGCTTTGCACACTTATCGCAGAGCCATTTAATGACGAAGATTGGCTGTATGAACTAAAATGGGATGGCTATCGAATTATCGCTTTTATAAAGAACGGAAAAGTAGTTTTAAAATCACGGGGCAACCAGGATTATACAAAAAAATACCCGCCTGTTTCTTTGGCGTTAAAAGGCATTGGGTTTGACGTTATAATTGACGGGGAAGTGGTTGTCCTTGATAAAAAGGGCCGGCCCGATTTTTCTGCTCTTCAGAACTATCAACCTATTGATCAATTGGCCTTTTATGTATTCGACCTCCTTTGGTGCGAAGGTTATGATTTGATGCATTTGCCGTTAACGCAGCGAAAAGAATTGCTTCAGGAAATTATTCCGCTTAACGATATTATTAAATTTAGTGAAAATTTTAATGATGGTATTGGCCTTTTCGATACTGTCAAAAGTATGAGCCTCGAAGGAATAGTTGCAAAAAAAAGAGATAGTATTTATACTCCAGGCAAAAAAGGAAATAGGTGGTTAAAAGCAAAATTGAGTACACTCCAGGAATATGTAATTGGCGGGTGGACCGAAAGTGATAATAGCCGCCCTTTCAGGTCCTTAATATTTGGAAATTATGTGGATGGCAAATTCATTTATGTGCATCATTCCGGAGGTGGTTTTACGGATGCGCAAATGAAGCAACTTTCCTCAAAATTAAAGAAGCTTGAAATTCAGGAAAGCCCTTTTGTAAATAAGGTAAGTATTAAAGCGAAAAAGCATTGGGTAAAACCCGAATTGATAGGCGAGTTTGAAAAATCAGTACAAACGACAAAGAGCGGCACTATCCGGCACCCGGCTATTTTTGTGGGCCTGCGGGATGATAAAAAGCCGACGGATGTCGTAGCGGAAATTCCAGCAGCGGTATCAGCCACAATACTGGAAAAAAAGAAACCAGGCAAATCAAAATCGAAACAGCCTGCCGTTAAAGAGGAACAACAAACGGGTAGTTGGGAAAAATTAAAAGAAAGAAAAATCACAAGTGAAAATCAATTAGAGGTCGAAGGGCACCAATTAACCCTGGTTAATATAGAAAGAGAGCCATGGCAGGGAATTACAAAAGCCGCGCTGATTGAGTATTACATCTCGGTCAGTGATTATTTATTGCCACATTTAACGGGCAGGCCCTTGGGCTTGAATATTTGTCTCGGGAGCGCAGCCTCGGGCGGATTTTTCCTGCGCGGGATGGAAGGGAATGCTCCGCCCTGGGCGAGCATTTTTATTACAGAAAGAAAACACAAAAAGAAAGGAAAGAGTGCTAAAATTGAGTGGTTGCTTTGTGATAATAAAGCTACCCTTGTTTATATTATAAATCTTGAATCGATCGATATTCATCCCTGGGTATCGCGAATAAGTTCACCGGGCGAGCCTGATTTTATCGTAATCGATTTAGACCCGTCCGACAATGATTTTCAGAAAGTGGTTGATACCGCCCTCGCCTCAAAAAAGGTAATTGATAAGCTCAGGCTGAAAGCTTTTGTGAAAACGTCGGGAAAAAGTGGCCTACACATTTTAATTCCGTGTGTTGACATTGCTTTTGGCGGTTCAAGAAAAATTGCTGAGAAAATAGCGAATCAGATTTATGAACTTATTCCTGAAATTACCACCACCAATATTTCTGTAAACAGCCGTGGCAATAAACTTTATATTGACCCAAGTCAGAATGACTATGCTGATAGGATTGCGGCCCCTTATTGCGTGAGGGCTTATCATTTGCCAACTGTTTCCACTCCTTTGGAATGGAAAGAAATCAATTCAAGGCTGAACCCTGCCGATTTCAACCTACATACTATCTCAAAACGCCTGAGCGAAAAAGGTGATTTGTTTAAAGGTATATTGGATACTAAAACGCGAAACGCGAATTCTAAAATTTTGAAAAAACTTTTATTATGACAACCGACCCGGATGGAAAAGAAATGTCTATACATGATCTGTTATCAAAAGCTGAAGAAGAACGAAAGAACAAGAATGATCAGGCTGCTATTGAATTGTACGGCCAGGTACTGAACAATGATTCTCTGCAAATCGCCGCCTACGATGGGTTAATGAAATTATACCGCAAGGCTAAAGATTATAAAAAGGAATTGAAGATAATTGAAACAGCTATCAAAGCCTATCAAAAATACTATAACGATTTTGCCGGCAAACATTCAAAAAAGGTCAAAGTAATAAGCGAAAAACTAAATAAGTCGTTCGGGCTCGTCGACAAAAAAGGTACACAAATTTATAGTCCAGCACCAATTGGTAGATGGGAAATAAGAAAACAAGTCGTAAAAAAGAGGCTGGCTAAAAAATGATATCCCTGGCATGCTATAAGGTACTTTCTAAATTTATTTTTTTCTGCTTAAATTGGTTTTGTATCATAAGAATAAAAAACTCAGCCTTTTGATTTCACCTGTGCAAAGGCGTGCACCAACCGGCCATCTAATTCTTCAATGAACTGAAGTTATTCCGGATCTGATTAAGATTCCTTATGATCTACTGAGTTCGATAAATAATTATAGTTTGTCCTCTTTTTTCTGAAATAACTTTCCAGCGAATCGAAAGGTTAAGCCTTATTTACCACTTCAATAATTTGTTGGTAAAGCGCCTTACATGCTTTCTTCTTAATTTCAAGGGGCGAACCACGGAACATTTTTCTTCCGTTTTTTAGTTGGCCTCTGTAAAATATCGAAAAAAATATAGTTCCTACAGGTTTTACTTTAGTTTCGCTTCCTCCGGGAGAACACAGCCCCGTAATTGCAGCATAAATATCAGCGAATATAAGCCGCGGTAAGCTGCGGGCAAGGGCGTCTGTCACTTGCTGCGATTCAGCTGTAAATTTTTTAATTAATGATGGTTTAATATTTAATAAGCCCTCCTTCGTTTTTTCGTTGTAGCATACTATGCTTCCCATAAATACATCCGATGTGCCTTTTACAATATTCAATTGGTGAGATGCAAGCCCGCAAGTAACACTTTCGGCTAAGGCGAGCTTTAATTTTTTTTCAATCAGTAAATTTATTAATTGATGAACCTCCGATTTCATAAAATAAAAACAATACAATTGTTGTGCCCGGTTATAAATTTATTAGTCGTTATATTTGCTTTAAAATTTTATGGTACAGTCCTTATCCAGCAGCCCATACGCATTTAAAACAATCGGTAAATACCAGGCGTCCTGTTAGATTCGATTTTGCGAAATATGGGTAATATTCTTACTATCAGTTTTGTAATTCTGATCAAGAGTTAGTTTTGCTTTCTGTCATCTTTGTAAATTATCTTCATTTTATTCCTTTTATAATCTGGCGTTGCGGCTGAACAAATATTATAGCCCAGGCTTTGACAAGGGCTTTTGTTTATTGAAAATAATCAGCAACCCTTTGGCAAAATAACTTCGATGTTTCGCGTAATTTCGAAAGCCTTTAAAATTTTATATTAAAAATAAAGAAGTTGGTTAGTTGTCGGTTTACTGTCATTTAGAAAAATTAACTACAAATCTTTAGCCTGCCTTTTTTTCTCTGCAAACTTCGTGCTTTTAGCTTTTTAAAATCTTCATTATTTGTTCGTTTAATACTAGGCCTGGCATTTCTCCTAAATCGAAATGCTTTCGAATTATCTTCGATGAAAATAAAAATCCTCATTATTTATCTGTTTACTACCAGGCGTTTTGCCTCGCCAAAAATTCGTTCATTCGGCTCCGCTCCATTACACCAAATAAACTTGTAAGATCGTAGAAAAAATGAGAATATAGGCATCAGCATCTAAAGTAATTACAGCACCTGAAAAGCAAATAAATAAACCCTCGATGGGCGCAGAAAAAACAAAATGGATAAAAATAAACAGGGTATTTGATTAACAATAAAGCAAGCAAGCCAAAAGTTTTCTTGGAATATATTTTGATATAGTCAACGCATTATTAATCTTTAAAATTATTTTATGAAAAAGTTTATTATGGCTTCTTTAATCATTGGGGCAATTTTCTTTACGGCCTGTAACAGCAATTCAAACTCGGAAACTATGAATTCTGATAGTACAACTAGCACGATGAGCAATAATGACACCAATAAGATGGCCCCTGCCCCATCAGCTGACACCTCTAAAATGGAAACGGTAGGAGATGATGCAAAAGATTTTTCAAAAGATGCCGCACAGGGAGGCATGATGGAAGTGCAATTGGGCAATATAGCCATGAAAAACGCAGGCTCGCAGGCCGTAAAAGATTTCGGGAAAATGATGGTTGATGACCATACAAAAATTAATAGCCAGTTGAAAGATCTCGCTGCAAAGAAAAATGTTAGCCTTCCAACTGCTGTTTCTGATAGCCAACAGAAAGATATTGATAAATTGAGCAAGGAAACCGGAAAAGAATTTGACAAAGATTATGTATCTATGATGGTAAAAGACCATAAAAACGAGATAGATGCCTTCAAAAAAGCGGAAGATAAAATTTCAGATGCTGATTACAAGAGTTTTATTTCTGAGGCACTACCTACGCTTCAAAAACATTTATCAGCTATAGAAGCGATAAACAAAAAGATGTAAGTGAAGAAAGAATCTTTTGAAAGCAATTAAAAATTTTAAAGTACTTTATTCAATTACTATTGAATGAGCTGCTTTTTTATACCATGATCGTAAATTATACTAAAAAAGGCTGGCAGGTAATTACCCAACGAGCCCATGGCATCCTTGCAGCACAGTTAGCTGCAGAATGGAAAATTTCAGAAAGGCCTGAGCGCTGGACGGAAACCATCCTGGCTATAGGGGAACATGATGACGCAGAAGTAGAATTAGATGGCAAGAACTTATTGACACCAGCCGGTGGCCCTTTGAATTTTGATATGAAAGAATTTGACCCAGGCTATTATGAAAAATTTTCTCAGCTGACCATTACAAAAAACAGGTATATAGCACTTTTGATTTCTTTTCATATGGATTTTTTATCCCGTATAGCGCCAGTCACAAATGCTAAAGAAAAAATTTTTTTAAAGAAACAAGCTGCCCTCCGGAAAAAATGGATGAAAGAATTAAATCTCAGTGAGAAAGACGTATTAAGAATCTATGACCTGGTTGAATGGTGCGACGCCTGTTCCCTTCTTCTTTGCCAGAAGCTGGTGCAACCTGAAAAGCGTAAATTGGAAATCAGTACTGGCCCAAATAAGAAGGCGTATTTTCTTCGCCAGGCCGGAGATAAAAAGCTTACAATAAGCCCTTGGCCATTTGAAAAGGAAAATTTTATTGTACGTTTTGAATGGAGGCAAATAGATCAGTTGCAATTTACTTCCTCTGCCGAATTCAGGAAAGGATTTTTAAAAGCAGAAGTTAAAGAAACAACCTGGGAGGTTGTTCGTAAAACAGCTCCTGAGAAAAAAAATAAAATATAAGGTAATTTGAATGGGGTGTATTGTTTGAGCAAAATAACCAATCGGCTTGCAAGAATGAATAATCAAAACCATTAACCATAAATCATTAAAGACACAAACACAGCGGACAGCTAATTCTGTTTGACAATATGGTGGTTGATTAATATATTTTCATCCTGGTGCTTTAATTCATGGTTGGACGAATGAAATTCAATTTCTTTTTCTAAAGAAAGTCTCCGGCACGGGAAGTTCATCTATTAAAAGTTATAGTAAACCAAGTTTTATTTGGTATTGTTATTTTCATTTTAGCACATCCCACTTCGTTAGCCGTTGCAGAAAAGGAGTTACTATTTATTTGTTTACTGTACTTTTGTTACGCCAAGAAGTTCATTGAATTACCTGCCTTCAGCAATTCCAAACTTTAGTAGTTATATCGACATACCTGCAAATTTGAAATGCGCAAACAGAATATAAATTTTAGATGAGCAATAAGTAAATAGGTTAAATCCTGAATGCATTGTCACGTTTTTTTTGTCTTTTGCACTTTTGGTAAACAAAATTGTAGGTGGTTTGACGACATACAAATAGCGAGGGTGTAGTTGAAACAAGCAGCCCGGATATTTTCTGAATTTGGGCAATAAGGAATATCATTTCCCTTTTGCTGTTTTACTTAACATTGTATACAAGCTTAACGAAACTCATGAAATATCAAACATTTAAACCATCGGAACGACTTGCAAATTTTGTAAAGTCTTTTTGGGTGCTTGAGGGTGATCAACCATACACACATTATTCTATGGCGGACATTTGCCCTGAACTTTTGTTTCATTACAAGGGGCAGTTTGATGAAATTTTTACTAATGGCAAAATAGAAAAATCCTTTACGGCAGGAATTCACGGGCAAACCCATTCTACCAGAAAATTCAATATAAATAAAGCTTTTGGTATTTTCGGCGTGTGCCTGTACCCGCATGCAATTCCTATAATTTTCGGAATTCCTGCAAGCGAAATCACAAATCAAATGCCTGGATTAAATGTGTTATTGAAAGTGGAAGGGGATGAACTAGAAGAGAAAGTATCCAGTGCCCCCGACAATAACGAAAGAATAAAAATTTTAGAAAGCTTTATGGAACATAAACTTACATTGAGGCTGAAAGAGCAGTTACCCTTTTTCAATTGCTTACAAGCTATCATACAAAAAAAAGGGGTGTTGTCGGTAAAAGAATTGTCACAAAAGCATTTTTTATCTGAAAGGCAATTTGAAAGGCAGTTCCTTAAATTTTCCGGATTTGCTCCAAAGTTATTTTCCAGAATCGTTCGATTCCAGTCAGCCATGGCACAATACGGGAATAATGAAAAATCACTTACTGAAATTGCGTTTGAAACTGGTTACTACGACCAGTCGCACTTTATCCACGACTTCAAAGAGTTTTCAGGGCACCTTCCAAAAGAATACTTTTCAGGTAATTCCAGTGCAACTCAGTGGCGGGATTAAAATGTCGGTTTCTTCCTATTTTATAAAAGTGCAGGAAAATAACTTTGCCTTATTGATTAACAACAAATTTTATTAAAATGAAAATTCCAAAAGGATACCAAACCGTAATGCCTTATTTAATTGTAAACGGTGCAACAAAATTTATTGATTTCACCCAAAAAGTTTTTAATGCTGTTGAAAATGAAAAAATGAAATCTATGCGGGATGAAAAAACCATTAAGCATAGCGAAATAATGATAGGAGACAGTATAATAATGTTTGCTGACAGTACCGAAGAATATAAGCCCCTTAAAGCAGGGCTGTTTATTTATGTTGAAAATGCGGATGCAACATTCAAAAAAGCAATTGGCGAAGGTGCGACAATAATAACGGAATTAACAAACCAGAGTTATGGCAGAACTTGTGGGGTGAAAGACCCATGTGGAAATGTTTGGTGGATAACTTCTATGATGTCATGACAGAAAAGCAAACCAGCGATAAAAAGTTCCTGTGGGCCTAAGTTACATGAGGATTTAATATTGTAGATTCTTTTTTAAATTTCTTTTCCCAACTCGGGCTTTCATGACAGTGATTGCCCGTTACTAACATTTCCAATACTAACTTTCTTCCCGCCAAATAAAAATTCTGTTTATTTATTCGTTTACTATAAATAATTGTCTAACCAAGGATTAATAAGTTACATAAATTAGCCGGATTAATTACCTCCCAAAATCTTGTAAATCTGATTCGGAAAAAACAAAATAAAAATCCATCTCATTTATTCGTTTATTGTGATTAATCGTCAGCTTCAGGATTATAGGTTGAAAAGGTTTATATTATTTTTCTTCATTCCTGATGTTTGGCTGCCTTTCAATCCTGCAAATATTGTAAAGCTGAAAATCCCGATTCAGGCAAAAAAACATCAAAACAAAAATTCTCATTATTTGCCTGCCTGCCGGTGGGCCGATTCGTTTACTATACTTTTGTTCCGGTAGGAAGTTCATTGAATTCTTAGCCAATGATAATGCGTAAACGCCGGCTGAAATTATCACCTTAAAACTTAATACTTGCCCACCTGCCCTTGAAGTTGTTTGAGAATTTTCTGTGAGTTGAATCCAATGCCATGGCGAAAGACCCATTGCACTTTTTCAATATTATTAATATCATCAGCAACATTTCCATTTAGCCTGCACACTGCTGTTGTACTTTTATCATTTATACATTCACGTGAGAAAATGAAATTGGATCCTTCTACCACAAGGCAGATAAGCCACGGAGAAAATAATAAATTACATGAAAAAAATAATTCTCATACTGATTGTTGTATCGGCTTGCTCAAAATCAGATCCGGAGCATTTTAATGAAGTTTTATTTTCAATTACATACGAATGCCAGGCTAAATTTAAAATCTATAATGTTACAGATGGCCAACAATACATTTCAGATATCGCTGATTGCGAACACGTTTCAACTATTCCTCTACAGATTGAACCTCGTGAATACAAAGTAGTGGCAGAAAACCCCTCAGGCGATATTGTTATAAAAGATTTTACGAAAACAAAATATTCATAGGAATTAAATATTGAATTTTGAAAATGTTATTTTTCATGCACACTGTAACCACACTTGATATCTTCAAAAAAGAAGTGGTGAAAATGGCGAGGCAAAAAAAAGCCACGCTTTTTCATTGCTACATACACGGAGATATTTTTAAAATTGCCACCGCCCAAAGAGTTCAGGAATTTGATTTCACGAATATCAAAAGTGATAAAAAAATTTGCAGCTTTATTGATACGGCAATTCAAATTTTGCGAAAACACTTACCAGAACAAATGCTATTATTTTCTGAAACAAAATTTAAAAGGAATGTTGTTTTGGGGAAATAGAAATGAAACTTAAACCACCATTATCAAACAAAAACCAGAATGTCAAAATTTGTATTGACGCAACAACAATACAAAAAGCGCAATAGAAAAGTATTGATAATCAGCATTTGTTTTTTTGGTGGGTTTCGTATAATATTGTGTTAGCGGTTATGCCAAGACCGCATAATCTGAAACTTGCTGACCAAAACAAACAATAATCTGATAACAAAAAAGATATTATAAATGATAGATATTAGAAACTCAATATTGGCTGGACTTGCTTTCGGACTTTTATTCGGACTTTTTCTTGCGGTTTGGGCTGATATTGATTACGCTTTAATTGCTGGTCCAATTTCGGGACTCGCATTCGGAATAGCAGGTTATTTCTTCGTGACTTCGAAAACAGTTAATAGACAGACGCAAATTAAAACTGCTGACGGAGAAACTATAATTTACTCTGGCAGAGCAAATCATTTTCTAAATGGCATTGCAGTTGGCGGTAAACTGTATTTGCTTAATGACAAACTTCAATTTCAATCTCACAGTTTCAATTTACAAAACGAAGGACTTGTCATTGAGCTTAAACAAATTCAGAAGGCAACTTTCTATAACATTCTTGGACTTATTCCAACCGGGCTTGCAATTTCCACAACAGACGAACGAACAGAAAATTTTGTTGTTGGTGGCAGACGACTGTGGAAACAAGAAATTGAAAAACTAAAAGCCGACATTAAGTAACATGAATACATGTATTGGACGATACAACTTTGTGCACAGAAAAGCACGAACCGCTAACAGTGGGCTTGCTTCTATGCTGGCTGAAGGAATAAACATCAGCTTTTTGTTCGCTATTTATCAGTAGTTCCGGGCTGCAAATTCATTGTTCGGCTTTTGTAGTTATCTTCGGCTTTGGGTTCGCTATTGTGCTGACGTTCGGGCGGAAAGTTCATTGAATGCCAGCGCAGCAGCAAGCCCCCGACGTTAGCGGCAAGTGTAGAGCGCAACGTTTACGAGGCAACGATGATCAGGGTAAATTCGCAAATATATATAAGTGACAATCAGACCAAGTTTCCCGACTAAACTACATCAAGACACAGCTGAATTGATAAGGGACTACTTTTTAACTATGGCGAATGTAGACACTGTTTTAGTTGTGAATTCTTGTGCCAGAGGACAGGCTGTACCAGAGAGCGATCTTGACTTTGCTATACTGGTAAAACCCAACATAACTCCGACCGAAATAACAAGCATTGAAAGCTCTTGGCAAACCTATTCTAAAACACAGCAAGCAATTTTAAAATACAAACAGTCAAGCCAATTCGCACATCTCCATTTGGATATTATTGACGGTAACTATTTACCAACAATTATGGAAAAGGGAGAACCAATTGACCATTTTGAAATTGAAATTGGAAATCAAATTTGTTATTCTGCTCCTATGGATAATTCAGGACCTTATTTCGTAGAGCTACAAAATAAATGGATGCCATATTACAATGAAGAACTTAGATTGCAACGATTATTGAAGTCACGAAATGCTTGCGAATATGACTTAGACCGTATTCCATTTTTTATAAAAAGAGAACTTTATTTTCAGGCATTTGACGTTTTATGTAAAGCTTTTCAAGAATACCTTCAAACTCTTTTCATTGCAAACAAAACTTATCCTATTGCTTACAACAAATGGATTAAGGAACAAATTGAAAAATGGCTATACATGCCTGAGTTATATCCAAAACTTTCACCAATCCTTTCAGTTAGCAATATTGAAAGCAATGAAATAATTGACAAGGCAAAAATTCTTCGTGAACTTTTACATGGTTTGGTAAATGAATAGCGTGACAAAACACCTGCCGCTAACAAAAGGTTTGGCAATAGGCTGGCTGAAGGAATAACAATGAGCTCTTGTCCTGAAATAGGTTGACACAAAATCAACCAAAATGGATATAAAAAAAGAAGCTGTAAGAGAGTATTTAGAAGATGGGCAATCTTACCGGGAACTTTCAAAAAAGTATGGAGTCAACCGAACTACCCTCAACAAATGGGTATTAGTATACCAGGGTATTCACGATTTACCAAGGAGCCATAAGCAGATTTCATACGATCTTCAACAAAAAACATTGGGTAAAAAATCTAAACAGGCAGTAAAGGCAGATCAATCAGATTTGGAAAAAAAGATTGAGGTGCTGGAGAAGCAATTGGAATGGGAGAAGCTTCGCTCGTTAGCATTCGATACGATGATAACGGTAGC
>Ga0134126_10003203_pt1 | contig 20464 bp, 18 predicted proteins | sample KB31752_FD_96881 | JGI IMG/M metagenome (GOLD analysis project Ga0134126, IMG submission 96881) | Terrestrial soil microbial communities with excess Nitrogen fertilizer from Kellogg Biological Station, Michigan, USA - KB3-175-2 | ecosystem: Environmental > Terrestrial > Soil > Unclassified ... | reverse complement strand
TTTGATTAATGGTGTGCACCTGTTCACGCGGTTGCAGCGCCTCCGCCACTTTCTTCTGCGCGTAACGCGGCTTCACGACGTGGCCGGGCAGCAAGCCGACGAATTTTCCCTTTTCATCCACGACCGGGAACGTGCTGAAACCGAATTTTTTCTCTTCAATCAATTCCAGCACGTCGCCAATGAGCTGGTCGGGCGTGACCTTGATCGGCTCCTGGATCAATCCATGCACGTGATGCTTCACGCGGCTCACCTCGGAAAGCTGCTGCTTGTCCGGCATGTTGTAATGGATCAGGCCGAGCCCGCCGTTGAGCGCCATAGCAATCGCCATGCGCGACTCCGTCACCGTGTCCATATCGGACGAGATGACCGGGATGTGCAATTCCAACCCTTCAGCGAGGCTCGTATCGAGATGCGTCTCGCGTGGGAGAACCTCCGAATAAAGCGTCGCGAGCGTGATGTCGTCAAACGTAAGGCCGATGCCGCTGTAAGCCGGGAAAAATGCATCCGCGTTCCTGTAGAACCTGGAATCGAAACTGTCAGAATCTTTGTTAACTGCCATAGGAAATAGAAACCGTTCTATAGCAGTATGACAAATACAAAAAATTGCAAACTCGGGCGCGTGTTCTCATACATGCGCTGGTCCTCTGAACCACAGTCCTGGGGCGACAGTGAGCGTCGGCAGGCCGAAATGGCCCTCGATTGGTGCAAAAGAAACGGAAAAACCCTCTCCGACAAGACCTTTGCAGATCGTGGCGTTTCCGCGTGGCGGGGTGATAATCGCAAATCCGGGGCTTTGGGTGCCCTGCTCAGGATCGCTGGCGAAAACGACACCATCCTGCTCGAAGACACGGACAGATGGTCGCGTGAGGAGGCACTGGACGCGCTGACAGCATTGCGAACCACGGTCCAGCGTGGTGTGGAGGTCGTCTTTTTGAAGCGTGGCGTCACTGTAAACAAAAACAATTTCAACGAAGACGCTGTCCTAATTCCCCTGTTTTTCAGCTCAATGCTGGCGAACAAGGAGAATGAAAAACGCAGTTATCGGATCAAAGAAGCGATGAAAGGGCGCAGGGCTAAGATCGAATCCGGCAAGGCCGTGCCAGGCTCCATGCCATGCTGGCTCAAGTGGGATGAGGAAAAAGAGACAGCAGTCATCGACGAAAAGAAGGCAAGTTCGGTTCGTAAACTTTTTCAACTCAGCCTGTCTGGGTTGGGAGTTCAAGCGATCTTGCACCAATTCATGGTTACGAAGGTGCCGTGTCCCTCAAACAGTAGCCGTTCCAAGTGGAACACTCGCCTGATTCATCGCCTGCTGAGAGACAAGGCCGTCATCGGCTGGCATACCAGCAGCGGCACACCCGGCGTATTCCCGTCGATAATTTCGGAAGAAGATTTCTACGCATCCTGCCGGAAGATGGCTGAGCGAAAGAAATTCAGTGCGCCCATTAAATGGGCCAACGGCAACCTTTTCACGGGATTTTTGAAATGCTCTGTTTGCGGTGGTCCTGTGATTAAGTGCGGTTCTGGCCACAAAAACATTTACAGCTACTTGTGCTGTGCAGGCCACCGAGAAAAATGGAAGAAATCGCCGTGTCCCGCCAAGGGCGGCATTCGGTACGAACGCTTGGAGGAAAGCTTCCTGGCCCTGCTTGCCCATACCGATTTAATTTACCAGGCGTTGGCTGGCCCGAGCGGCGGGCCGTCGAAGCTGGATGCTTTACGCGGTGAACTGGCCGATGTGCAGCGCCAGTGTGAAAAATACATGCGATTCATCAACGACGACGAGAATCCATCACGCCGGATCATGGACAATTTGAAGCTGCTGGAGTCCAAGGAAGCACAGCTCCAAAACGAAATACAAGCTGAGGAAATCAAAACCAAGAGCGAGACACCGGCGAGCGAAGCGTACTCCCGGTTTCAAACCGAATTTGCAACACACGTGAAAGACCCAGAATACCGATCCAGAGTCCGCGAGGCTTTGAAGGACATCGTGGAGTCGATTCGAGTCGAAGTGGGAGGCAATGCGTATCAGGTTCGTTTGCGCCAAGCCACCATGCCGATTGATGTCATCCTGGGGCGGAAGCAGAAGGGGTGGTTGTTTAATCCATCCCCGCGCTACGCGCTGAAAGGCTAGGCTAATCCGGTGGGCCAAAACTTCTTTCGTTTTCGTCGTGGCCATGGCATAAGCACCTCATGAAAATTCCCAGGGCTGCCACGGACAAACGTCAATACGATGAACTTGTAAGGGAGTGCAAAAAGAATCCGACCACGGAGAACCTGAACCAGCTTGAAGACCTGTTGGAGGTCGAACCGTCCATCTTAGCAACTCGCAAAGGAGTGAGGGATCGGGTCTCGGAGCTGGAGTCCGAGGTCGCCAAGGACAAGCGATTTCAAAAACGGGTGGCAGAGGAACTGGCCGACCCGGAAAACCGAACGCCGATGAAGTCCAAAAAGTACGCCAAAAAATTGGCTACGACAACACGGCGGAAGTCTTAATGCCGCAAAAGCTCCAGAGCCTCTTTGAATGCCGGTGACATCGGCAGGCCGCGCACTGCTTCAACCATGACTTCATCCAGGTAACGATTGACAGATTCCAAGCTGTAGCTGGAAAAAACCAGCTCTTGGTTGCGGTAAAGAAACCAACCGGAGTGGCCACCGCGCACGCGATGGAGCACGAAGCCACGGCAGTCGGCTTTGCTGCGAGTGGACAGTTCAGTGGCGCTCATAAACGTTTTCGAAAAGAGACACCGTCCCTCCACACGGCGGAGAGATCGTAAGTCATGAGTGCTGTGCCACATGTCTCGAACAGGTTGGACGCGCCCACCGGTGCGAAGTTGATGCCCTTCCAGATTTTGTGGGCACGGACGTTTTTGATGCCACGTCTTTTAGCCTTAAATGCGGCCTTACGAGCATCAAGTCTGCGCAGCCGAGCCTTAATGTCTTCGCAACTTGGCAGGGCGAATCTTAGAAAGTTGGCGCATTCGGCGAGTGACTGGCCGTAGCGTTCAGTGCCAAAGCGAATCGCGCCCGTTGTGCCGTCCACGACGCGAAATGGTTTGCGGTATGGAGGATGACTGCGACCTTTTTGCAGGAGCAGACCTTTGCGTTTGGCGCGACGGCGCACGGTAGATTCAGTAAGAGCAGTAGTTCTCATTTAGCCTCCAACAGGAACTTTCTGCGCTGCCGGTGAACGATGGAAAGGTGTGACGCTTTGACCACCATGAAACTGGTGTCCACCGGCAGCATAGAAAGTTCGTTTTATTTTGGTAGTCGTTTGCGTCACATAGCGACGCTAGCACAATCTTTCCGAGTGCATTTCAAACCTTGACGAAAGTTGCCCGTTATGTGGCTCGCGGAGAGGAAGAAAATTTTTTACGATTTATTTGACAGCCCTTTTTGCAACCGTTCAGCCTCGGACATGAGTGAGGAAACAGAAATGCCGAGGGCTTTTGAAATAGCTTCCAGCGTGTCGATGCTTGGGCTTCGCTCGCCCCGTTCAAGAAAACCAATGCCTGTCTGATGAAGACGTGCGCGCTTTGCCAGGGCCTCTTGGGAAAGGCCAGAGTCCAGCCGGTGCTTTTTCAACACCACGGCAAACGCCGAAGACAAGTCCATCCGGTATTTTTACCAAAGGAACGTCCGTAATTGTTCAATACAATCGTATTGACTAGTGATGAATAAAATGTAAACTTTTTCGAGTATGTTGTTGGCCATCGCCATAATCTGGCTGGTGTTTTCGGCCCTGAACGGCATTGGAGGCATACGCCTTGTTTTCTCACTTATCCTCGCCGCCATCGCCTTCGTTGGCATCGGATTGATCTTGGGAGGCTGTGTCGAAGTGTTACGTGGTATGGGCATCTCGTTCTACGGAGACGGGCCTGATGACCAGCAAAATTTTTACGGCTATTTGATGATCTTCGTTGCTGTGGTCAGCCTGGCGATGGGAATCGCGTCCACGAGAGACCCAAACGCGAAAAAGAGAAGGAAGAAGCGCAATAAAATGATGTCCTTCCGGTTGTGGCAAAAACCCAAACGCCGAACGGCGCGCTTGATCAAGGCATGAAAAAATTAAGCTTCATTCTGTTTCTCGTGATGCTGGCCTCCTTTGCTCAGGCCCGTCTGAACGAGACGCCCGCTGAAATAACGGCCCGGTACGGCACGATGTTGAATGCGCCGACGATCATGGGAACGAACCTTTGGATCGGTCATTTCAGGCACGCCGGGTTTGAGATTGATGTCACTTTTTGGAAGGGGAAATGCGTCAAAGAATACTTCCAGGTAGATGATTTATTCTCCGAGGACGCCGCTCGCACGATGTTTTCTTCGGTCACCGGCGAAGGTAAGATAACCACCGACAGGCTTCCGATTAAGGATGATGACTGTTCCATGGTCAATTTTGAGAACTTGGCGACTGGGGCGACTGGACAGTACTACAGACGTGGAATAGACGTTGGGACGCTCACGGTGGAGGACAAACGTTACCGGGATTTCGAGGCCAGGCAGTCTGCCGACGAAAATAAAAAGAAACTGGCCGGATTTTAGCGCCACAGACTATTCATGTAAGCAGAACCGCGCGCCACGATCTCCGGTGCGAATTTTGTTTAATAAATTTCGCACGTGGCTGAAAGAAATGATCTTTCGGAGCGTATTGCTACTGCCGGGAACTCGATCACGGGAAAATCTATGAAAACCACCACATCACTCGCAGTTATTGTGTCCGCCCTCTGGGGGCTGTCGGCGCACGCACAGAACACGCTTCAATTCACCGCCACCAGGGTCACTGACGAGGGTGCGATTCACTTGGAATGGGCCAGCCAGTCAAACCACACCTATCAGATTCAATGCACCGACGCATTGAACACTAATGATGACGGCACCACGACGTGGACAACGCTCTACAATGATTACCCTTCCCAGGGCACCAATACCTTTTGGCTCGATACCGGAAATTATTTTCTAACACCCGCCATCGTCCATCCCAGTAAATCTACAATGCGCTTTTATCGCATTTTGGACCTTGGGCTGGATGATCTTGCCAGCGATGAGCCTGCTGTTTCAGTTGTTTCTCCAACGAACGGCTCGGTTATCTCCGGACTGCTAACCATTAGCGTCGCCGCTAGTACCGATCAGGGAGTAGTGTATAACAAGCTGTACATTGACGGCCAGGAGATGTGGTTGAGCCAAGATGGAACGAACTACATCATCAACACCTGCGAATTTGATAATGGTCCGCACGTGATATTCGCCACTGCCAATTCCACCACGCAGCCGGACGGGCCAGCAGGTGCAACGGGTCTCACTGGACATGCGGTCTCTGCTTTCGTTCCGGTGTATTTCAGTAATCAGGTCACACGCATATCGTTTTCTCAGCAATTCTTTGAACCGTCGTTAGGGCAGACGCAGGTGGTCAGCGCCGTTTTTGCTGACGACTGTGATTGGACTTTGCAGATTCAAGACATCGCCAGCAATGTTGTGAAGTCGGCTTCCGGCAGCGGAACCAGTATGGCCTTCGCGTGGGATGGAAAAGACAACAGCGGCTCAGACCTGCCCAATGGAGTTTACTATTATTATATTTCCGCCACGACAAATGGAGAAACTGGATCAATCGTAAGTGGCGGTGGTAGCAGCGGCACAAACACTCCTCCTCCCCCTCCATCACCCTCGTCTCTTTCTGGTGGTGATTCATCGCTTTGGGTAATCCTTCCAGACTCGGAGACTATCGTCCCATTGAAAATTTTCCCTCCTGGTCTTGACACAAACGGCCTTGATGTCGTTGAAGCTTCTACGGCTGACATTCTGGAATTATCGTCTTTAACATCGGAGTCAGGCATGTCACCCGCCATCGGTGGTGGATTGTCGCCCAATGCCTCCGCAGCTCCATCAGCACAGTCCGCTCCTCCAGCGCCGCTGAGGCCCCCAGACCCGCCGTGCAGAGGTTCCATCGGAACCATCGGTGTGGGCTGGCAAATGTACAACGTCAACGGGACAAACCCCGTGTATGCAAGCCCAATCTCGGATGGCAGCGGAATCACGGGGCACGACGTTCAAATTGAAGGAAACGGTGGCAATGTTTCGCTTCCTTACGCGCCATTCCGCTATGCCGCTCTGTGTGCAGATAACTTCCTCACTGAAATGCAAAAGGGTTGCTGGAAAATAGGGTTGCTTAAAAACGACGAGAAACTCCGGCCTTTTGATCTACAAGGGAACGGTCCTTTCAACAGCGTGGACATCGCACTTCTGATCCTTCACGGAGCTTACGGTACGTCGTTTGATTTTACCACCGGCCATCAGTTTAAGGGAATTTATTTTCCTATCGTCTTGGGAGGGTCGGCGCAGTATGTTCGCATGTCCGAAATGAGCTTGGGCGGCTCCAGTCCGACGAACGGGCTAAAGTGGGCTGCCATGATTTCATGCACCAGCCTTTATCAACAAAACTGGAATAGCATGAAAAGCCAGGGTGTGAAACCCTACAACGCAAACATGCACATGATCCTTGGTGCGGGTACCGATGTTGCGGATGAGCCTCTGATTGGTAGATACTGGGCGGACAACATGCTTGGCAATCCAAATGCGCAACCCAGTCCGGTTCCGCCTATGAAAATCCGGGATGCCTGGTATGCTGCGGGTGAGGCTGCCTATGCTATTGGAGTCTCAAACGGGATGGGTGGCTATTATCCTAGCCCTTCGGTTTACGCTGTCGCCGCCGATGGTAATTGCTCGGAGGACTCGCTACAGACCAATTCCCTGCCCTCCGGCAGTGGCGTATGGAGCTATTATAATTCTCAACAAGTTTTTCCATGATGAAACTGCTGGCGATTTTAATTTTCACTTTGGTAGTGGAAGTGGCAGGGTTGGCGCAAACCCTGCCCTTCGCCTACGGGGGTGTTCTTCCGGGACGCACGAACCTTGACGTAAGATGGAAAGCGTCCAAGCACCCCTGGCCCAAAACTCTTTGGACTTACCAGATGGTTCCAACGACGCTTTCGCCGAGTTTGATCTCGAACCTGGTACAGCTAGGAGGTTTTACAGAAAAAGACCGGTACGGAGTTACGACAACCAACGGCTTCGCTTATTACAACTATAAAAACCGACTTAGTGTTTCTTTCGCCACCGGGGAGATAGATTTTGATAGGGAATTAGCTCGTTACGGCCCCACCAATTTGGCGCACGATGTGCCAGGAACCAATCAGCTATACAGCCTGACAACCAATTTTTTGACGACCTTTGGGGTCGATACGTCGGAAATTCCCAAGGACAAGCGGGACAGATTAAAAATACAGTGCTCCGAACCGTCGCACACCCAGTATTTTCTGGGTGAAACCACCATAACCAATGTTCAGTTTCGTCGCGCCTCGTTCGGTCGTCTGATAGACGGCGTCATGTGTGATCCCATGGTTGGTAAGTGCGCCATTGATTATGGGGAACACAATCAAATAAAGGCGTTCTCGCTTTCTTGGCGCAACCTGACGCGAGACAGGCTCTGTTCAGCGGCTACGCCTGATCAGATCGTGCGGTGGATTCACGAAGGCAAAATGCTACTGCCAAAGGAGATTTATGTCGGCGATGGTGAAACTGCGCCGATAGATTGGAGCGCCGCCAAAAAGATCACGATTGAAGATGCTACAGCGCATTATTGGGGCGATGTCTTCATCGGTGACCGAGCGAGTCAGCCGATTTTTCCAAGTGCGGTCGCTCCCTACGGTATGCTCGCAGCGACGGTGGACATGGGTGGATCGAAGATGAAGTTGAGAATCGTCTGCCCAGTCATCGACGACTCAAAGCCGATGAATTGAGACAGCTCACGTCAACGTCACTTTGATCGGTGCCGTTTTCTTCTTCTTCTTCTTCTGATTCTGCCTGATCACGCGCCGCAAAGGAAACTGTCCGAACAAATTCCTGCCCGCGAATCCTGGCCCGTGGTAGCCCCATCGGTCGATATACATGCCTTTCAGAACCGATTCTTTTGTAAACATTGCGTTTGTAAGTCGTTGATATTGGATTTCTGCCGTTTTTCAAACCTTCATATTTCCTCGAAAATACTCATGGCGGTAATGAGTTAATCGGTAGCCCCGAATTGATTTTTAATCGTTTTAGCGGCGTCGGAGATCGAAAACGATTTCGCAGGAAGCTTTCGGCGTAGTTAGGCCATGAGCGAAGTAAAAACGATACCGCCTCTGATCCAATGCGAGTGCGGTCGGTTGTGGCCAACTGACGACTTCTTCCGCTTCACCGAGTTTGAAGGCCAAGTCTGCCGGAACTGCGCGCGCCGATCCGCAGCTTTGATCGACCCGCGTGATTGCTGGAAATTTTTCCCCGCACGGCGCATCTGGTCAACCCTCGAACTCAACTGATCATGAAAACCCGCGTTGAACGACTCCGTGCGTTGCGCCGTCGCCAGTCCGATGAACGATTCCGAGAAATGATGGACAGACTCGAAAAGGAGTGGCGCGCACAACTGAAACTCAAAGAACCTCATGAATCAGAGAATCAAAGCCGAAAAAATCGGCCATAAAACTTGGATTGTCGCCGTGGATGGCATCTATCTGCGCGCCCGATCACAGCCGAAGCTCACCGCGAAATTCATGACGCGCCAGGAGGCTGTTGCTGCCGCGCAGCAAATAAAAACCCGGACACCGTCCAGGACGGGCCGGGATGTAGGCAGATACGAATGTGAGTCTATAAGAACGAAATCGAATCATCGGTTCCCGTGCGCCCCTGTCAATGATCTGAATCCAAAATTATTTTATGGCGGTTAAACCAATGGCGGAGAATCACATCTTGGCCAACTCAAAATTGTGGACTTTTATTTCTCTCGCCTTGGAGAAAAACGTGACCAGAATGTCCAATTATGCACGTCACAAATTGTCGTTACTGCGGTGGTGCCGGGACTGAACCAGACCGGGTTGCCATTGGAGCAGAACTCAGGGAGGAACGTGAGAAGGCCGGAGTAAGCCAGACCCAGATAGCCCGTAAAATGGGACTTTCATGCGCTTACATCTGTGACAGCGAAGCGGGACGGAAAGCGTGGCCACAGAAGAAAATAGCGCGATACCGAGGAGCCATCAGGGAGATCGTCGAAAAGCGTTAGCATGGACCGCCGTCAAAAATCACTCGTTGAAGACCTGGTGAAGGTCGTCCAATGGCATGACCGCTATGCCCAGGTGGAATGTCCCGGTGGCCACACGGACGCAATCGTCTATGTGGATAAGCCGGTGCCTTACCTGCACTGTTTGCACGAGAAATGCCAGAGTGACATCGCCGAAATCAATCGTGAGTTTTGGCTCCAAAGTGACGACCTGCCTGAGTTCCAAAAGCCGGAGCCAATCCCCGAAGAAATCGCGGCCCGTAAATGGAAGAAGCGGCTGGCTGAAATCGCCCAAACCGCACGTCAGCGAGTGCTGCCAAAGTTGCCGCCGGTACCGCCGGAGATGTGGTCTGAGTCATCGCCTATCGCGCTCAAAGATGTTCCCGTTGAGGATCATTGGCATTTGTTTCTGACCCACCTGTACGCGCCCGATGATCTGATCTGGTGCGGCGAACGTCACGAGTCCGGCCCCGCGCACAAAGATAAATTTCAGCCCGTGTCGGAGTGGCTGAAGCGTGATGCTGCCCCTGGCCCGCAGGTGAGCGTGTTCAATTTCAAGCGCGGCGCACTTGAAACTGGCAATCGTAAGCGCCTCCACACGCAATTCCGTCGCTATTACGTGCTCGAAGGCGACGAAGACCCTCACAACCCCGGCCATCCGTATCCCAAGGAAAAGTTTGGCAGCGTGTTGGTTTATGCCCAAAAAATAATGAAGCTGCGTGCCATTGTGGACGCAGGAAACAAGAGCTGGCACGCATATTTCAAACCGCCCGAATTTGAGCACCTACCCTACCCTCGCTGTTATGTCTTACCCATCTTTGAGGGCCGGGAAATCAGCGTCGATGAAGCTTCTGATCGTGATCTGTACCGGGACCGCGAGTTTCTGAAGGCTCTCCGAGAGCGCGACAAGAGACAGGTTCAGATGGAGGCCGATTACCGTGAATCCTTGCGCCGCGCCGTACGAAAAGAGTGCGAACTGCTCGCCATCCTGGCGGGCTTCGGCTGCGACAAAAACATGCTAAAGTCGAATCTGACGGCCCGGCTGCCAGGCATCGAGCGCCGTGACAACGACGGTGCCCTGACTGGGCGATGGCAGAGGTTGGTTTATTTGGACCCAAAATTATGAGCACCGAAGTTGATCCCCTGGCCCTGATGATGACTGCTACGGACGTAATTCCCGTCAGCGAGCGCCTGGCCGAATTTATGGATTCGTTCAAGGAGTTGAAATTCTGCTGTGGCAAACGGACTCCTGAACGCGGCGTGTATGATCATGACGACTGTGAGCCGGTGAAGGACCTGGAATCGGCGTTGGACCTGATGAAGGCACTTAATCTGTCCGTGAATGACTGCCCGCGTCCGCAAAAAGGTTCCAGACCGAAAGCGTTAGCCGTCCTTCTGTACGAACGTTTCACTTCCAAAAATTGCGCGTACTCGATCACCGGCCACGAAAAGCAGTTCGATAAAACCTTTGGCAAAGAGGAGATCGAGACCATTAACGACGCGGCGAACTACATCATGCACCGCGTCAAAGTCCTGGGCATCTCACAGGCCGGTGTGGTGAAGAAAAGGAGCGACACGCCCAAGTTTTTTAACGAGGGGCCAAAGGCGCGTTACTGGCACGAGACTTCACCAGAAGTTTACGAGCCTTTGAATGAGACCATGGTGCAGAGGAAGCTGATCCAGGCCGGTCTGGATAGGTACCCGAACGGCAATGGACTGAGTGAGGTTGAGCAGGCGTTGGTGGACATCGTGGAAAACGACGGAGTTGATGTTGCGACTCCGCTGGCTGGCTACAAGGCGGGGTTTTACGAACTTAACGGCGCGCGCATCTTGGTGACGCGCAGCTTTAATCTGATCGAACCGGCAACTGAAGACGGTGATCACAAACACATCCGGGCGATCTTGTGGGGTCTCCTGAAAGACCCGCAGGGTAAAAATGACATCGAGCAGAGCGAACAGTATTGGTGCCTGCTGACCCATTTGCAACGCAGTTACATTGAGCTTCGCGATGGAGTGCGAACGGGTTCAATGGCGGTTTTCCTGTGCGGCCCCAAAGACACAGGCAAATCGTTGCTGTTGGAATTGATCGTGGCGCTTTTGGGTGGCCGCTATGGCGGTGCGCATCTCTATATCAGCGGTCAGACCTCGTTCACCGACGAACTGATGATGAAAGAGAATTGGGTCATCGACGACGGCTCTGCGGTCGGTGATTACGCAGCCCGTAAAAAGTTCAGCGACATTGTGAAACAATCGGTGGCTGCCGGTCATGCCGTTTGTCACGCGAAGGGTAAAGCACAGCTTTCATTGCCGATATTCCGTCGCCTGTGGGTGGCGCTCAATCCAGACGATCTGGAAACCCTACCCTACCTTTCTGAATCGCTGGAGGACAAATACGCGCTAATCCAGACCCACGCATTCACAATGCCCAAAGGGTGTATGCCGCTGCCTGACCGACAGAACAGAGCCAAATTCATGGCCACGCTCATGGCTGAAATGCCTTTCTTTATCCAATGGCTGCTTGCTCAGGACCTTAGCGCCTACGCCGGGCGCAGGTTCGGTGTCGTCGCTCACAAGAACCAGGAGTTGGTCGCTGCCAACGCAGAAGCGTGTGGCTTGGACGTGAAGTACGGCATCCTTTGCGAGGTACTGTTCGGCACCGAAAAGCGCAGGGAGACAGATGCTGTCGAAATGACCTCGACTGAGATTTGGATCGAGCTGTCGAGCGACATGCACAGCGCCTCGCTGACGCTGCCGTTCCGAAATGTCTGGAGCTTGGGCAAGGCGCTTAGAGAGCTGTCAACATCCCCCACGCACCGTCACCTGGTCAGCCAGCGCACATTACGTGGTAAATCCAGGTGGACGATACGTCAGGACGAGGTCGAGACATCCACCGCCTCCCACCACATCCACCGCAGTAAAAGGTCTGAAAACAAAGAGGATTGTGAGTAGGGGTGGATGTGGTGGATGTACTTATTAAATCAATAATAACTAACTAAACACTATGTATGGCAGCATGGAGATAGGTATGGACGATGTGACATCAACACCCCACCACATCCACCAATATACATTAAGTTCAACTCTCTCATTGGGTTGTCGGGTAAAGATACATCCACCACACATCCACCTGAACCAACTACTCCCACCACTCATGACAAAAACCGTGGGACCCCTCTGCCATGGTCGTCAGCTCGGCTGGTGCGCGCCATTTCGTACAAAATTCATGGGAAAATCTTGCCGGTTTAGTCACACATTCAATCTCAACCGGTTACCAGCATAGCGAAAAATGATTCACGACAACGCACCGGCTCCCCGCCCTCGTAAAATGATCGACATCCAAATCGGCCCGCCGCCCACACGGTCCTCGTTACAGGCCGCACAGCGCGCATCAATTCAGACAACTCCTGAAAAGCTGTCCGAATTAAAACCGGTCAAAAAACGAAAGGCACGCGCTGAGGCTGGCACGCTGAAGCTGCCGGTTCTCTCCAGCCTGACCGCAGTCGAGGCATATTGCCACGTCCCTAAATCTCTGCTCAGCGAACTGCGCAAACGCAACGTCACTGCATTCGACAGCCACGGAAGTGGACGTGTGGACGTGGACGCGCTCATGCGTTGGATTTTTTCAAATCTGATTTGGTTGTTCCCGGACGAAACTAAAAACGGCGAAGTGGACCTCAGCAAAATGACGTGGAAAGCCCGCAACGAGAGAGCCAGCGCCATTATCCGGGAGGCGGCAGCAGCCGTGGCCGAAGGCAAAGCCATCGACCGGAACGAGGTTGTCGCCGTCACCGCCAAGAGCATGGCCGCGCTGTTCAACGCGCTGGACCGGGAGATCACCCTGAGCCTGCCCGCCAGTCTGCGTGGACTCAGCGAGCAGCAGATCAAAGACACTCTCCTTACCTGGTTGGAGAAGGTCAAAACCGACTTCCGAAAGGACCTCTCAATCCTGAAAGAAAATGTAAACGAAATCAGCGAACCCAAAAAAGAAACGTAAACAAAACCTCAACTCAAAAAAGTAAACAAAATTATGATAACAGGACAACAAGTGGCTGGACTCAACTCGGTCAGCGCCCGCATTCCGATCACCGCCGAAATACTGACCACCGTCGTCAACGAGGTCATGGCCAGTCACGGAGCCTTTGTCGCCGACGCTGCGGCAGGAAACTTCACGGCTTACTGCCTTCTCAGCGAAACAATCCTCAGAAAGGCCATTCATGAGCACAATGTTGACGCACGAACCGTCTCCCCTGGTGAAGTGGCCCGCGAACTCTATCCGCGTATCGCCCTTCCCGGCCTGCACCTGAACCAGCCGGATGAGGACCGCGTGCGGGTCGCCATCCTCGATGCTGTCAGCTTCGGAGCCACCCTGGGCCTTTCGATTCACACAACTGGCGGTGCGAAATCTCCGCCCTCGTCAGAACTGCCGCCGCAGCGTTTCGAGCACATGGCTCATTTCATGTCACCGGCAAACTGATCATGCCATCTGCCGCACAATGGCTGGTAGAAAAGTGGATCGAGCTGATTCCACAGCCCGCTGAATCTTCCGTGGTTCAGTGGTCTGCCAAACATGTCGTCATCCCTGGCAGCGCCCGTGCGGAGCGTTATGTGCCAGACATCTCACCACAGATCAAAGAGCCGGTCGAACAAGCCGGTCAATCGCTGGCCAACACCGTCACGCTGATTAAGCCAACCCAGAGCGCGGGGTCCCTCGCCGGTGAGATCGTCATGGAGTACTGGATCGCCACCTGGAACGGCGGTGACATTGGCTATTACATGCAAAACGATATGGCCGCACGAGACCGTTGGAGTCGGCGTCTGGAAAAACGGCTTCGAGCCTGCGCGCCGGTAATGCGCAGAACCTCACCGGAGAGGTTCAAATTCATAGCCTGTGAAGTCAATTTTCCTCACCTGAATCTGATCGTTCAGGGCGCGAAGTCGGACAGAAATGTCGCCAGCGATTCGTTCAGAGGCGAAATCCTGGAGGAAGTCCATGACGAGGAGGGAGGTTGGACCGCAGGGCGTTTGGAGCAATGCTTCGGACGCCAAAGTGCATACTGGAACGCAGTAGCTTTCATCATCAGCAATGCGAGCAGACAGGGGGATCAACTGCACCAGATGTGGAAGTCGGGCACGATGCAGTTTTGGGAAGTGCTATGTCCGAAATGTAAACAATTTCATAGGATGCACACCAAGCTTCACGATGATGCCTCTGGCCTGCATTACGACCATGACGCCTGCCTGCTACCCAATGGTGATCTCGACTACAAGAAAGTCATCGCTCACGGGATTTTCTATCAATTTGAATGCGGCCACTGCGTCAACGACACGCCAGAGGAACGCCGGGCGCTCTCCATGTCTGGCCGGTATTCTGATCCCACGAACCTATCGGCACCGCTGACTGAGCGATCGTACACTTATCAAAGCGTCAGTGTGGATTACCGGGAATGGTGGAAAATTATTCGCCGTAAGCATCGGGCGCGCATGGCCAAAAAACTTGGTGACCCGAAGCCGTGGTGCGATTACATGCGCGAGGAGGAATGCCAATTCATTGGGCCGGAGGATTTGTACACGCGGACGCAGAAGGTTGTGGTGTTGGCCCAGGGCCGGAAGAAAAACCGTGAAGGAATGCCCAATCGCGCCGCACGCTACGCTACGATTGACCGTCAAAAAGGTGTATCCGCTGAGGGTGATTTGCCTCACTGGTGGGCCGTCATACGCGATTGGAGTCCTACCGGTGGCTCACTTCTGGTCTGGGAAGGAAAACTGGTAACGGATGGCGAATTATTGAATGTGCTCCGCGAACACGAAGTGGACCCAATGTTTACAATTATAGATTCAGGCTTCGATACGGAGTACGTCTATGCCTTCTGTTTGAAGTACAATTTTTCCTGCTTCAAGGTCGACGGCAAAAGCGGCTTCAAGCACGAGGATGGATCGTACCATACCTGGAGCGAGCCGGTGCTGCTCAGGACTTTCCTTGGCATGGAACTGGAGGCCGAAACCGAGCCGGAATTTTTTCACATTGCAAAATGGGGCGCAATGTCTCGGCTGGATTTTATCCGGTCGCGTGCCGACATCGTGTGGGAAGTGCCGGAGGATGCGTCAGAAGATTATCAGAGCCACCTATCTTCCTGGGTCAAGGTGGAGCGCCGTATTCCCCGCACGAATGAGATCGTCGTGGACTACAAGCAAGTGAAAGACCGGGACGACCTCTATCAGTGCGAGGCATACCAGACGGTGCTGGCCGAAATGGATGGTTACATCGGTGTAGGTGCTCTGCCTCCCCTGCCCCAGGGAGAAATCGGCGAAGCCAAGGAATTGGTAGAAGCGCAGTGAATACGTTTATCACACGCCAGGAAATAGCATCGTTGATTGGCCATCCGATCACCGTGGACATCGTACGCAAGAACGAACGGCGTTGGGGATTGGCCGAATATAAAATCGCGCTCAATCAGCGACTGGTCATTTATCGCAGGAAGGAAATTATCGTTTTGCTAGTTCGCCTCGGCTTGGTGCGTGACGCCGCAACTGCCACAACTTCCACTACTGCCAACTGACTTTTCCTTAGCTTCGGCCCAACCGTGTATGCGTGGCCGACATAAAGGCAGAAACCAAACGGAGCTTTTTACGGAGTCTTTACCGACAGACCTCCGACACAGCAACGCTTCTGTCTGTTTTGGAGGCTTTTCAGGACGATAAATTTTCCAGCCTGAGCGGCGGCAAGATCATTAGCGCCACATCCCAGGCGGGGCACAGCACTCAATACGTCGCGCCGACAGCCTCGTCGGCTTTCACCGAGGATCAGATTCTCGCATTGGCGGAGGAATTTCTCGCGCTCTATGACGCAGTGAAATCCGATCTCGCCACAGAGGGCAACGCCACGCCTACGGACGAAGACATCTTCAACCGCATGATCGCCAGCAACGCGCTGGCCAGCGTCAACGAGGAGTATTCCAGCTACACCACCGCTTTTTGGCAAGGACGATGAAAATCTTTTCCAAAATTCGCGATTGGTGGGATCGGCTCTCTAGTCGGCCAGATGCTCGATTTGAAGGCGCTATCACTCCGCTGGACGAACCGGTGATTCCGTCGTCATGGCAAAGTGCGGAGTTCGATGGAACGCCAGGCGTGCGCATTAAAATGGCCGCTGACGCCCGGCACTGGGAGCAAAATTCCGCGCTGATCAATCGCGCCGCAGATTTATTCGAGGAGTTTGTCGTTGGCCCCAACGGGCTGAGAATAATTCCTAACCCCGGCAGTAGTGACGGCGACGATGACGGCGCACCTGATCCCTCTGTAGAAGATTGGAAACGCCGGGCCAAGAAGTGGTGGAACAAATGGGGCGAATGTCCAGAGGTTGACTCGAAGCGGTGCGCGGCGGAAACGCAGTCGCTGATGGCTCGTAGCTGGATGATCTCCGGCGAAATCTTCGTAAAAAAGGTCTTCGATAAGGACGCTTCAGGTAAAAAGATTCCAAAAATCCAGCTCCTTGAATCTGATCGTGTTGAAACGCCCAACACTGTCACAGGAAACCTGACCGGCGTGGCCATTCACGACGGGGTGGAGCTGAATGAAAAGGGCCAACCTGTGGCCTATTGGGTCAGAAAAGCGTCCAACGCCGTCATCCCTCCCTGGGGTAATTCCTATTTCTCGTTTTCTTATTCGGCTTACTCGCCAGCAGTTGAATGGGAGCGAATACCTGCCGACGAAATCCTGCACCTGTATGAAGCCCATCGACCGCAGTACTACAGGGGTCTCACCATGCTGTATCCGATTCTGCGGGACCAGTCCGACATCCAGTTGCTGCAAAAGCTTGAGGTCGATACCGCGAAGGCCCTGTCGGAGTTGGCGTTAGTCTATACCACGAGAACCGGAGAGCTTCCCAAAGCGTCAGGGGCTTCCGCTGCCCGCCGTGCCCGGAGTATCACAACCACCGACGCCAATGCGAACACGGTGGTCCAGCCAGAGTCGACTTTCCAGAAGCCGGTTCACAGAGGCGGCAAGCGTCAGGCGTTGAACATCGGTGAAGACGTAAAGGCGATAGACATTGATCGTCCTTCGCTAACGCAACAGTGGTTGTTCGACTACATCACCTGGAAAATTTGCTCCGGCATTGGCATCAGCCGACTGATTATTTCTCCGCAAAGTCCCGTGCAGGGTACGCTCGTCAGGGCCGAATTGGACGTTCAAAACCGCTTCTTTCTTTCTCGTTCCATGGTGATGCAAAAACTGTGGATCGAGATTTACCGATGGGTCATGGGATGGTCCAAGGACTATGTGCGCGAGCTGAAGGGTGCTCCCGATGATTGGGATGCAGTCAAAGTCCGTGCTCCAAAGTCGATCAATGTAGACCTTGGAAGAAACTCCGCCGCCGCCGTTGCGGAAATTGCCGCCTGTCTTCGCACCCGTTTCGATTGGTTTGCTGAATCGGGCGAAGACTGGGAGGAGCAGATGGAGCAGTGCGGCAGGGAGTACGCCAAGGCGAAAAAGGTGTCCGCCAAAACTGGCGCGCCGGTCGAATGGCTCCTGGGCATGGCCAATAAAACTCCGCCCTCCCCTCCTCCGGACGAAGATGGCGAGATCGGCACCCCTGCCCCGACTCCAGCGAAAGCCAACGGATTCTCTCACCGCCGTTTTCAATTAACCCACTAAGTCTATGAGCAAAAAGGCCACAACCTCTGTTAAGAAAATCAATTTGCCGAAGGCCGCTTTCAAAACCATCGGCGAGGCCAGGGCAGCCGCTGAGCAGCGCGGATTCAAAATCGTGGCTGCCGCCGAAACAAAGGAAAACTATGGCTTTGCCGTGTCGGCTCAGTATGCCGACGACAGCCTGCTCTGGTGTTGTTCCAGCCTCATCTCAGCCTGCACGTCGGCAATTCGCGAGATTCGTGACGTTGGCGGAAATGAATCTGTGGTCGAAGCGTGCTCGGAAGCCATCGTCTGCGCCACTGTCTGTTCGCAGCACTTCCAGTATTTCGATGACGCTAGCCTGACCGCCCGCATTGGCGCGTGCAATGAGCTGGCCACTTGCTGTGAATCTTTGATCGAAGCTTTGTCCGGCGCTGATTTCGATAGTTCCGTGCTGCTCAAACAAGTTGCGGAGCAGTGCCTGGCCCAATGCGCTCTCACTGCGGGGGACGACGAGGAGGAAGCGGAGCCTGTGACAGAGGATGTCCAGGTCACATCCAAGGCGTCCTTGAAAGTCGTCGCCAAAGCCCGCCGCAACCCGGACTGGCTGAAGGTCGTGGCGCGTGCTCGCGCTGAGGATGCGCCGGAGGACGCCCCAGAAAACTTTGCCATCTATATCGACGGCGTCATCGGCGAGAGCCTGGACGACGACAGCATGGTGGCAGCCACGGAGTTCAAAAATGCACTCAACAAAATTCCCAAAGGATCAGCCATCGACCTCTACCTCAAAAGTCCAGGCGGCAGCGTGCTTGATGGCTATGACATTTTCAACAGTCTCCAAGCGCGAAAAGGTGAAGTCACAGTCCATGTTACGGCTGCGCTCTCAATCGCTTCCATCATTGCAATGGGAGGGAGTCGCTGCCTCACAGCGTTGGCTTCCGAATGGATGATCCACCGCCCCATGGCTGGCGTGTACGGCAATGAATCCGACCTGAAACAAAGTATAAAAATGCTCAAAAGCTTCGGCTCCGGCATGGCCGACGTTTATGCGGCAAAGACTGGCCAGGACAAGGAAACCATCCTTTCGCTCATGGAGAACGAAACATGGCTAACCGGAAAAGAGGCCATCGAGATGGGGTTTGCCGACGCGATTGACGAAGACGCTGACGAGAACGAAGTCGCCACCGCCTGTTCCTCCATGCTCTCCGCCTGCCAGGCTGAAAAAGGAGAACCGAGGTACGCCATCGCAGCTTTTTATCATCCGCAAAAAATTTCCGGGTCTCATGTGAAATCCGGCGTCACTGGCATCGCCGCCAGCAATTCCAACAAAACAAAAACTATGGAGAAAGCGACCGTAACAGCGGCGGCAACACCGCCAGCCAAAACCGATGACTTCAAATCGCTCTTTATGGAGGAGCGCAAAGCCCGCATCACGGCGGAAGTAACTCGCCGCGCTGAAGGCAAAGTCAAAAACGAAAACCTTCAATTCTGGATCGACGCTGCCCTGCGTGCCGAGACGCTGGACGACGAAAAGAGCGTGTACGCCCAGATCGACGAAATGCCCGAAGCGAAAGCTCCCGGTGGTGCCGCATTGGTCCCGGAAATCTCACACGTTTCCGAAGTCGTTTCGACTCGCATCACTTCGACCGGCAAAGTGGTCCAACTCAATGGACGTTCCAACCAGCAGCGTCTCCCCGCCGCGCAGGCGATGCGCGATAGCTGCAAGACTCCTCAAGCCCGCCGCGATGTCCTCTTGCGCAACTGGAATGGCCTGATCGCGCAGTGCATGTTGGAAGACAAGCGCCGTGGTGTCACTGAACCGGAACGCAGCGAAGTTCAGGCTGCCAACTCTTATACGTCCGGCCTGATCACGGACTATTTGCAGATGGAAGCCCTGACGGTGTTGATCAACCAATGGGCTGCACTTCGCGCCTTCACGCGGGACTTCGGAGTTGATCCTTACAAGCCCCTGAGCACTTCGCAAATCCGTTTCATTGTAAACGGGTCGGGTACTCGTACTGGCACCGCGTCCAGCCAGATTACCGATTACGAATCCAACGCGGACACGACCACGGTGCCGATCCCGGTGACCATGCTTCATTACAGCAAAGGGGCGATGGTTACCCAGGACGATTTAATGTCCGGGCAACGCCTTGAGCAGAGTGTTCAGTTCGCCCTGGGCACACTGGCGAACTCTGTCATCCTCGCCGCGTTGCAGCCTATTGCAACGGGTGCCCGCGATACTTCGGGAAACTTGGTCGCCTACAGCGCCGGTACCTACAACGCCATTGTTTCGACCGGCACGTTCGGCTGGAGTACCGACATGCCCCGCCTGCGCGGCTACCTGAAGAAATCCCCCATAAAATCGGCCATCCTGGACCCGGTGTTCTACAGCTTCCTGTCGAACCAGCCTGCGTTCTTCCAAGTAGGGTTGGACGGCAGCGGTCGTGATACGCCTATCCGCTTCGGGGGCTGGAGCGATGTACAGGAAAATTCCATCTGGCCCTCTGTGAATTGGGGCGGTGCCAACCCGGTGGCGGGTCTGGTTTGCAATCCGCAGGCTGTCGGCGTGGTCGCAGGTTTGCCACTGTCCATGCCCAACTCGTCCAACGTCCTCAACGAGACGATCACCCAGATTCCTGGCCCGGACATTTACGTGGCCAACTACAACTGGATTTCGCTCAGCAAGCGGGCGCTGTTCCTCAGCTACGACCTCATGTTCGGCGCTGCGGGCGGTGACGCTTCTGCGGC
>Ga0134126_10003202_pt1 | contig 20470 bp, 24 predicted proteins | sample KB31752_FD_96881 | JGI IMG/M metagenome (GOLD analysis project Ga0134126, IMG submission 96881) | Terrestrial soil microbial communities with excess Nitrogen fertilizer from Kellogg Biological Station, Michigan, USA - KB3-175-2 | ecosystem: Environmental > Terrestrial > Soil > Unclassified ... | reverse complement strand
GAGCTCAGCCCGGGGCCCTCGCCGCAGCACGCGCTCGCGTCGTCGTTCTCGGCCTCGTCGAAGGTCACGATCACGAGGCCGCCATCCGCAAAGGCGGGCGAGGCCGTGATCATCGGGATCCACGTGCGCAGGAACCCGTCCGCCGACACGAGGCCTCCCGGCCGCCCGTCGGCGCAGGGCGCGTCGTGCCCGTCCTCGCAGAGGTCGGGGGTGACGAAGGAGAAAGCGGGCGTGCCGGCCGCGGAGGCGAGATCACCCGGAAGAGCGCTGAGCGGCACCACCCGCTGCCTGCACAGCGGCGAGTCGATGATCGAGTGGAAGTAGACGAACGGGTTGTGCCGCGTGGCGTAGTTGTCTTTCGCCGTGGCCTTCTGCGTCCCGTCCATCGAGTTCAGCGCCGGGTGGCCGCAGGTGGCGGACTCGCGCGCCGGGTCGTTGCCCATGTCCTGCATGTAGCCCTTCCAGGCGAGGCCCTTGGCGTTCAACTGGTCGGCCAGCGTCTTGACCGAGCTGGGGTAGACGCAGCCGAGCCCCAGCGCCTGGCCGTCCGCGCCGATCGTTCCGGGCGACACGTCGTGGTAGTACTGGCAGTCGGCCTGGGTCTCCGGGTTCGGCCCCTGGCCGCTGAGCAGCGCGATGTAGTTGCCGAGGCTCTCGTGCGCGGTGCCGTGGTACTGGCTCAGCAGCGCGCCGTTTGCCGGCAGCGTCTTCGCGAGGAACGGCGCCGGGCTGTTCGGCCCGAAGGTGGTGCCGGCGCTCTCGTTCTCGAGCACCACGACCCAGACGTGCTTGATCGGCGGCGTGAGCGCGTGGGCGGGCGCCGCCGTGAAGGCGAGACAGGCGGCGACCAGCGCGACGCAACGCGCGATCCCTCGCATCGGCGCAACTCCCACGCGCGGCAAGGTAGAGCACCTCGGCGCACCCGCGCGCCGCTTCGGTCAGCGAGCCGATTGACAGGTATGGGGGTCGCACAGACAATGGCCGGGAAGGCGGGGGCCTTCCCTACGACTCGTGGCCACGGTAGAACCCAAGCGGCTCAGTAGAGCGGTCTCCGCCATGCGGCGCGCCTTCGACGAGGCCAAGCGCCTGCTCGCCAACCCGCGGGCGCCGCTGATCGTGCTGCTCGTGATCGTGCTCTATTCGGCCGGCGCGCGCGTGTTCCGCATCGGCGAGCCGTGCTCCCAGCCGTGTACCACCGGGGCCGATCACACGCTGATCTTCGACGAGGCGTACTACGTGAACGCCGCGCGCGTGATCGCGCACATCAACCCGCCCGACGGCGCCTCGTACCACAACGCCCCGCTCGGCAAGGACCCGAACGCCGAGCACCCGCAGCTCGCCAAGGTCGTGATGGCCGGCGGGATCGAGGTGTTCGGCGACAACCAGTGGGGCTGGCGGATCGGCAGCGTGATCTTCGGACTGATCGCGATCGTGGCGATGTACGCCCTGGTGAGAGCCGCCGGCGGGGGCCCCTGGCTGGCGGTGGGTGCGGCGGGCGTGATGGCGCTCGACAACCTGATGCTGGTCCACGGCCGCATCGCCACGCTGGACATCTACGCCGTGGCGATGATGCTGGTCGCCGCCACGCTCTACCTGCGACGACACCCGCTCTGGGCCGGCCTGGCGCTGGCGGTGGCGATGGGGATGAAAGAGGTCGCCATCTACATGGGCCTCGTGCTCCTGCTGCTCGAGCTGGGCCGCGCGGTGCGCGACCGGCTCGACGGCAGCGCCGGGCCGCGCGACTGGCTGCGCGGGAACCTGCGCCCGCTGCTGCTCTGCGGCGCCAGCACGCTGGTCTGCGCCCTGGTGCTGCTCGCGGCGATGGACCTGCTCGTGCCGGCCTACGACACCGGCACGAAGATCACCTACGACGGCAACCCCTTCCGGCACATCTCGCACATCTACGTGTACGCGACGAAGCTGAAGGCCGTGCCGCACGCCACGGGCATCTCGTCGTCGCCGTGGGACTGGCTCGTGAACCAGAAGCCGATCGACTACGCCCGCGTCGCGGTGAACTCCGTGGCCGGCGGGAGCGTGACCGCGAGCCGGCCGCTGATCGCCTATCGCGGCGAGATGAACCCGTTCATCATCTTCGTCGCCCTGCCGGCGCTGTTCGCCGCCGCTGCCGCGATCTGGAAGTCGAAGGACGACATCGCGCTCGTGGGCGTGGCCTGGTTCCTCGGCACGTTCTTCCCGTTCGTGGCCGAGTACAACTTCAGCCACCGGATCACGTACCTCTACTACATGCTGATCGTGATGCCCGGTCTGTACCTCGTCACGTCCCGCCTTTTTTCACCGAGGGTGGTCGGGGTGGCCGCCACGATCGGCTGGGTCATCGCGCTCATATACGGATTCGGTCACCTCTATCCGCTGCGCACCCTCGGGGGTCACTGATCCGCGTGTTGACGGCCCGCTGAGCGGGCCGCCGGCGGCCGCGATCCGGGTCTAGCGCAGGATGATGAAGCCCGCCGCCGCGGCGATCCCGAGGCGGGCGCCCTGGCTCGGCACCGCACGGAAGCGGTATCGGCCGGGGGTGAGCTTCTTGCCGTGCAGGCGGCCGGTGAAGTGGAAGCGGTTCAGGCCGGCCCTGTCGGCGTGGGTGAACTGCCCGATCTTCACGTAGCGGGCGCAGCGCCGTCCGTGGATGCCGCGCTTCGGCTTGCGGCAGTGGCCTCCGGAGAAGGTGCCGCGCATGCCCCGGCGGACCTGGAAGGTGGTGGTGGCGGCGCGGCTGTCGCGATAGCTCACCGCGGCGCCGCTGCGGGCCGAGATGCTGCCGCCGCGGCTGGCCGCCCGGAACTCCTTCGGTGACACGCCCAGGCGGGAGATCGTCGCGCGGAAGGCCGGGTTGAGCGAGTCGTCGGGGGCCACGATCAGCGTCTGCGTGGTCGCGCCGGGCACGCCCTTGTCGTCGGTCACCGTCAGCCGCACGGCGTAGGTGCCGTCCTTCGCGTACGTGTGCGTCGGCGTGGCGCCGCTCGCGCTGGTGCCGTCGCCGAAGTCCCAGGTGTAGCTCGTCACCGTGCCGTCGACGTCGCTCGAGCCGCTCCCGTCGAAGCCCACGGGCGTGCCCTGCACAGCCGGGTTCGTGAGCACCTTGAGGACCGGGATGGGGGCCACGTCGTGGAAGATGCGCCCCGCCATCAGCTCCGTGTTGCCGCCCCGCGCGTTCGCCACGCCGCCGAAGAGGATCTTGCCGTCGGGCTGGGCCGCGACGCCGAACGCCTGCGACGAGGGGAGCTCGTCGCGGCCGGCCTGCACCGCGAACCTGCCGCCCTCGCCGAAACCCGAGTCGAAGTTGCCGTTCGCGCCGTTGAGCCGGGCAAGGAGCACCTGGTTGTCGCCCTGGTCGTCGGTCTCGAATCCGGCAGCGAGCACGTTGCCGTCGGACTGCAGGGCTAGCGCGGCGACCGACGAGGAGGCGTTGAAGCCGGTGCCGGGCTGCGTGGCCACCACGCCGCCGCTGCCGAAGGAGGAGTCGAAGCCGCCGCCGGCCGTGAGGCGCGACACCATGAAGCCGCCGTTGCCGTTCGCGGGCGTGGCATCGCCGCCGAGAAGCATCTTGCCGTCGGGCTGGAGCGCCACGGCGTTCGCGCGCGATAGCGGCGAGCTGCCCAGGCCTAGTTGGTCGAGCACGATGCCGTTGCCGGAGAAGCTCGAGTCGAAGCCGCCGCCGCTGGTCAGCCGGGTGGCGAGGAGCTCCACCTGGTTGTTGCTGTCGGCCGCCTGGCCGACCGCCACGATCTTGCCGTCCGGCTGGATCGCCAGCGAGCTGACCCACTCGGCCAGGCCCGCTGCCTTGCCGATCTGCTGCACGATCCGGCCGTCGCCGCTGAACGAAGAGTCCCAGCCGCCCGTGCTGGTCAGGCGCCCGACGAGGTAGCGCGAGTTGCCACCGCTGTCGCTGGCCTGCCCGCCAATGACCACCCTGCCGTCCGGCTGCACGGCCACCGCATTCAGGTACGACGGATTGCCGTTCGAGCCGAGCTGGGTGAGGAACGCACCGTCGCCGTTGAAGGCCTTGTCGGGGGTGCCGTCGGTGTGGAAGCGCACCACGACGAGCTCCTGGATGCCGGCGCTGTCGCTGGCCCCACCGGCCACCACGATCTTGCCGTCAGGCGCGAGCGCCACGGCGTTGGCGCCCGAGAGCGGGAAGCTGCCGTCGCCGTACTGGATCGCCACCCGGCCGCCGGATCCGAACGTCGAGTCCGGGGTGCCGTCCGCGTTGAAGCGGGTGACCACGAGCTGCTGGAAGCCGGAGGCGTCTGAGACGCTGCCGGCCAGGACGACCTTGCCGTCAGGCTGGAGCGCCAATGCGCTCGCGCCGCCGGCCACGTCGCTGAGCACCAACCCGCCCGACCCGAACGCGGGGTCGAAGCTGTCGAACTGCTCCGCCGACGCCGGTACCGCGAACGCGAGCACGCAGGCCGCGACCGCGAGAAGGGCGAGGACGAAGAGTCGACTAGTGGGGCCGCGATCCTTCGCGACGGATGGGCAAAGGGAAGAGGTCAAAGGGGACGGGTCCTTCTCCTTACCTCTAAACCCGGTCGGGGCAGAAGTCAAGCTATTTGGGTGGCCCATTCGGTTATGGTGGGCCGCCCATGCGACGGCTGCTTGTCCTCACGATGGTGTCGCTCGCGGCGCTCGTCGCCCTGCCCGCCGCCGCCGCCGACGCCAGGCCGGCCCACGTCAACGTCATGACGCGCAACCTCTTCCTCGGCGCCGACCTCACTCCGGGTGTTCAGGCTCCCAGTCTCCAGGGACTCGTCGACGCCGCCGGCAACATCCTCGCCCAGGTCGACGTCAACAGCTTCCCCACGCGCGCGAAGGGGCTCGCCGCGGAGATCCGCAGAGCGAACCCCGACCTGGTCGGCATGCAGGAGGTCGCGCTCTGGCGCACCGCGCCCTGCACCGAGAACCCGCTGCCGCCCAAGGCCACGAGCGTCCGCTACGACTACCTCAAGCTCCTGCTCGGCCGGCTCAACAAGGGCAAGAAGCGCTACCGCACGGTGATCGCGGAGAACGAGTTCGACTTCGAGGTGTACGCGAACAGCGACAACAACGAGGCCACATCGGCGCCCGGCTGCCCGCTCGGCAGCGAGCTGAACGGCCGGCTGACGATGCGCGACGTGATCCTCGCGAAGGTCGGCGCGGTCAAGACCTCGGGCGCCAGGGGAGCTCACTTCAAGACGCTGCTGCAGGTCCGCCCGGGCGGCGTGCCCGTGAACGTCACACGCGGCTGGACCCGCGTCGACGCGAAGGTGAACGGCGGACCGAAGTTCCGCTTCGTGAACACGCACCTCGAGGCGTTCGACAGCGGCACGAGCAACCACACCAACAGGGGCACCGACGTGGGCAACGGCCAGATCCGCGAGGCTCAGGCGAAGGAGCTGTTCGCCCGCCGCGGTCCCGCCACCGGCAAGCTGCCGGTGATCCTCGTCGGCGACCTGAACTCGGACAAGAAGACCGAGGTGAAGCCCGGCGACGGCCTCGCGTACAAGGCGTTGCTGGCCGACGGCTTCGTCGAGCGCAGCACGAGGAAGCCGCTCGGCTGCTGCCTGGAGGGGGACAACCTGACGGCCGGAGGTGGGGGGAAGGTGACCGACTTCGACCACCAGGTCGACCACGTGATGACCGACACCCCCAAGAAGATCAAGCTGGTGAAGTCGGTGGTCACCGGCCGCTCGCCCGCGAACGGCTTCTGGGATTCGGACCACGCCGGGCTCTTCAGCACGCTCAGCCTGGGCTAGCCCCCAGGTTGTCATAACGTTGACACGCCAGGTACGGCCCGGTTAGGGTCGCGCTGCCGTGGCCAAGAAGGTGCTGATCGCGCTGGTCGCAGGGGCTCTGCTGACTCCGGTCGGACTCGCCCTGTCGAGCACCGGCGGCAAGGGCATGGTGAAGGGCGGCACGAGCCAGAAGTGCAGCTATTACGCCAAGCGCGCCCACGCGGCCGGCGGCTCGGTCAAGAAGTGCGTCGTGGTGGTGAAGACCACGATCACGAAGACCAAGACCGTCTACTACCCGGTGACGGTCACGAGGACGAGTAACCACACCGTCACCAGCACCCGCAGGACCACTGTGACGAAGACCTACCCGACGACAACCACGGGCGTGGTCACCGTGACGCATGTGGACACGGTCACGGAGCCCGACATCACGACCACGACCTTCTCGACGGCCACGCAGCCGTTCCCAGGGACGACCCAGACCGTCACCGAGACCATCACGTCGACCGTCACGACCACGACGACCATCACCGAGTCACCGACCGAGACCATCACCGAGACCCCCTGATGCTGAAGAAGATCCTCATCGCAGTGGCTGCCGGAGCGCTGCTCTCGCCAGTTGGCCTCGCGCTGTCGAGCACGGGCGGCAAGGGATTGGTCAAGGGCGGTAGCTACTGCTCCAAGAAGGCGGCCCACGCGGCCGGCGGCTATCACCCGATCTGCACGAGCACGAGCCGCTCGACGGTCACGAAGTACAGGACCGTGCGCCGCCCGTCGACCACGACGAAGGTCACGCACCGCACCACCACGGTGATCGACAACCGGACCTACACGATCACGACGACCACGACCTACGGCGTGCAGAAGACCGTCACCGAGAACATCACGACGACGGTCGGAGGCAACACCCACACGGTCACCGACGCGACTACGACGTTCACCGGCGCGACCGGCGGGCTGACCTGCGAGACCGTGACCACGACGCTCTACGTGACGGTCACGGACACCAAGACGGTCGTTGCCGGCCGGGGATTTCCGACGACGACCATCACCAAGACGATCGGGCCGCCGCCCGGCTGCTCCGCCGACTGAATCGCCGTCGTAACGCTCGATAACGGCGGTTATGTGAACTTATGGGGAGAGAGGTCCCGTGAATTCACTGCGCTCGAGCGCTGAACGCCTCGGGGCCCTGCTCCACCGCTGCCGGGTCCATCCACATGACCTGCCAGCCGTGGCCGTCGAGGTCGAAGAAGCTGCGTGAGTACATGAAGCCGTGGTCCTCGGCGTCATCCGCCTCGGTGCCGCCCGCCGCAAGCGCGGCAGCGCTGACCCGATCGACCTCATCGCGCGAGGACACGCTGAAGCAGTACAGCGCCAGCGTGTGCGTGGTGGGATCGGCGATCGGCAGCCTCGAGAACTCCGCGAACTTCTCGCGGCTCAGCAACATGACGAAAGCCTGCTCGCCGACCAGCATGCAGGCGGCGGTCTCGTCGGTGAACATCGGGTTGTAGCTGAATCCGAGCTCAGCGAAGAACGCCTTGCTGCGCTCGACGTCCGCCACAGGCATGTTCACGAACAGCATGCGGCCGGGGTGATCGGTCATCGTGGGTCTCCAGTCGGCGGCTCGATGGCGTACGTCCTGTAGACAGGCCCGGCCGGCGAAAGTAATCGGTGTCTCCGCGTCAGCGCCGGCCGCCGAACTCCCAGTCGTGGATCTCGGCTTCGAGACCTCTGACGAGAGCTTCGACCGCGTGTCGTGATGCCGTCTGGAGTGCCAGTGCGACCCCGACCGGCCGGCCCTCGTCGAGCGTGAGCAGCTCGCCATGGACGTTCAGCCGCTCGGGCGGCAAGTCGGCGGCGCCCTGAAGCGGCCCGTGCGCGATGACGAGGTACCGGGGTTCGTCAGACCCCCCGGCGGACTCCCACATCGTCCGCCCCAGCAGGTCTCTGAACCGCCAGATCCGGTGCTCCTCGAACAGCCCTGCGCGGTTGAATGGCTCGCGCTCCGCGAACTCGTGTGCGGCGTCCGCGCTCGGCAGGTCGAGAATGTGCAGGCTGCCCGTCCAGGTGTCTCGATCGGCGGCGAGCGTCGGGCCGCGGGCGATCATGCGGTCCGCGAACGTGTCCATGTAGGTCCAGTGCTCCTCGGTGAGAGCACGAGCACGCTCGGCGGCCGCGGCACCGGACACGGCACGGCTGTGGACGAAGATGTGGATGGGTGTCCTCCGGTCAGCTTCCGGCCAACGCGACCGCGACCCTCGCTACCCGCCGTTGCGCTCGCGGTGCTTGCAGCCCGGCCAGCAGCAGGGCCGGCGCATGCCCTCCTCGAGCTCCTCCTGGGTGCGCCGGATGCGGCGCTCCCGGGTCTTCTGCTGCTTGGCGTCCTCGACCCAGCAGATGAACTCGTTGCGAGCCAAGGGAGTGATGTCCTTCCAGGCGTGCAGCGCGGTGGCGTTCGAGATCAGCGCCTTGCGCAAGTCCACCGGCAGCCTGTGGACCACCCCGCCCGGGACTCTCTGGCCGCTCATGGGGCCATCGTAGGGGCGGCAGGCTCGCTGACGCTGCTCGACGGGTCGATCAGCACCTTCGCGTGCTTCTCCGGATCCGCGAGCGCCGCGAACGCCGCCTCGACGCCGTCCAGGCCGACCTCCGCCGTGACGAGCGGGCGTGGATCCACCTTGCCGTCGGCGAGCATGTGGAGCGTGTCGCGGAACTCGAGCGGCGTGTAGCCGACGACGAAGCGCAGGTCGAGCTCCTTGTTCACAGCCATGGCCGGGGTGAACCTGTCGGGGCCCACGCACACGCCCACCACGACGACGCGTGAGAACAGCGGCGCGCTCTCGACGATGCTCTCGATCACGCCCGGCACGCCCACGCATTCGAAGATCACCGGGCGCTTGGGGGCGGCGCCCAGCTTCTCGGCGGCGCGCCAGACGTGCCACCAGCCGATCGGCAGGCGGCCGAGCTTCTCGCGCGTGCCGACGGCGAGCTCGAGCGCGGCGGGGATGTTCTCGATGTGGCCGCGATCCCCCGCGGCGGAGAACGGCGACGCCTCGGCCGGGTCGACGACGACGTCGGCCCCGCAGGTTTGGGCCAGCGCCCGGCGACCGGGCGAGAAGTCGCTCGCCACCACCGTTCGGACCCCATGGGCCTTGAGCATCAGGATCACTCCGAGGCCCACGGGCCCGCAGCCGATCACGACGGCCACCTGCCTCCTGCCCACCTCGCCGCGGCGCACCGCGTGCCAGGCCACGGCCATCGGCTCCGTGAGCGCCGCCAGGTCCGCCGGCAGGCCGTTGGGAACCGGCAGCATCATCGACTCCTCGGCGATCAACTGCTCCGCGTATGCCCCCGGCGCGTGCGCGGAGAGGCCGATTCCGTCGACTCCTCCCTCACCGCGCAGCAAAGGCATGGCGACAACCGGCGCTCCCGTGGGCAGATCGCGCTTGCATCCCTGCCCGTACTCGGCGACCTCGCCGGAGAACTCGTGGCCGAACACGATCGGCTGGTCCGAGCGCGCGAAGCGCGTGTAGCCGGCGCGCTCGGCGAGCTCGGCCCAGGTGTCGAGACCGTGGCGCGCGTGCAGATCGGAGCCGCAGATCCCGCAGCGGAGGACCCGCAGGCGCACCTGACCGCGACCCGGCACGGGCTCCGGCCGCTCGACGACCGTCAGCTCGGCGTTCTGACATTGGACTGCCCTCATCGCGCGGGGCAATGGTCCCAATCGAGCCCTGCCGCGTGCAACCTCGTGACACGCGACACTCCCGCGATGAGCCACCAGACAGGCGCGCTCGCCTCCGCCGCGGAGCAGGTCGCCGCCGTGCGGGACGATCCCGAGGCGCGCCTTGGGCTGATGGCGCGAGTGTTCCGCGGGCCCACCGGGAGGGCGCCGCGACACCTTCCCTTCCGGCGGGCGGCGCTGTCGTTCATGCGCTGGCAGGCGCGGCGCGGCGTGCTCGATCCACTGGAAGCAGAGCCGCCCGGCAGCCTGTGGTGGCGGGCGGTGAACGAGCGGCTGCTGCGGGACGGATGCGAGACGGTCGCGATCCTCGGCGGACTGGATGGCGAGCCGTCAGGGCCGTCCGTGCGGCTGTGGCTGGACTTCGCCGCGAAGCCGACCGGGCGCAACTGGTACCGGGCGCACAACGCGAGCGTCGTGGACGCGTACCTCGAGCACCGGGACCTGGCCGAGGAGGAGAGCGCCCCCGAGCGCTTCTTCATGAACGTGGCCTTGGCGCGCGTGCTGTACGCGCACGCTCTCGCCGGGGCGCCGCGGCTGGCGCTCGGGCGCCTCGCGCCGCTCGGCCGCGTGCTCGGCGACCCGCGGCTCGGAATGGCGGGGGCCTTCCTGTCACTGAGCCGCGTGCTGCCCGACCGCTACTCGCTCGACCACGACGTGGAGCGCTACATCGACGACGAGCAGCGCCTCGGCCGCCTGCTCGACTACGCGGTGATCGCGCCGCGGCTCGGGTCGCTCTACAGCTGGTCGGCCGAGGAGCTCGCCGAGCCGCGCCTGTGCCACCTGGTCCGCGACGGCAATCCGACCTACGCGTGGTCCTACGAGCAGCGCCACGTGTGGAGCATTCGAGACATGCACTTCGCGGGCCGGACGCTCGAGCGCCTCACGAGGGAGGCTTGACCCGTGAGGAGGGCTATCGGGTCAAACGGCGCGTGGCCACGGGTCAGCCCTCCGCGGCGTACTTGCGCAGGGCGGCCGTGATGTTACGCGTGAGCATCGCCTTGACGAGCGGCCCGACCCCGGGCGCCTTGCCGTCGAAGTCGATCGTGTAGTCGAGCCGCGAGCCGGTGCCGTTCGGCGAGAAGCGCATCAGGCCCTCGTGGTTCTTGAGGACGCCGCCGCGCGTGATGCGGTAGCGGATGAGCTCGTTCGGGATGACCTCGGTGTTGGTCTCGACGAAGGCGGGCAGCGGGCCGACCTTCATCTCACGCGACGCGCCGGCGCCGTTGCGCGTCCCGTCGCTGCCGTCGCTGAGGCGCCTGATCTTGCAGCCGAAGAGCGGCTCGAGGTTCTCCTGCTCACTCAGGTGGGCGAACAGCTCGTCGACCGGCTGAGGGAAGTGCTGGACCACGTGGACTCGTTGCATGGGGCGGCACTATGGCAGGCCCCGGCGCGCCACCGTCGAACCTAGTTCGGCGTGGAGGCGGGCAGCGGCAGCGAGCATCTTTCACGCCGCAAGGCGGAGCTCGCCGAGCTCCGCGGCGCGTTCGGCACGGACCGCTTCGGCGCGCACGCCGAGCAGCTCGCGCGCTTCTTCGGCACGCCGCAGTACATCCTCGGCCAGACCCTGGTGGTGGTCCTGTGGATCATCGTCAACGCCGTGGCGGTGACCCTGCGCTGGGACCCGTACCCCTTCATCCTCCTGAACCTCGCCTTCTCCACACAGGCGGCGTACGCCGCGCCGCTGATCCTGCTCGCGCAGACGCGCCAGGCGGACCGCGACAAGGTCCAGGCGGAGGTGTCCGCCAAGCACCGGGACATGCTGTCGGACACCGAGATGGAGCTGCTCCAGCGAAACACGGATCTGACCGAGCAGGTGGCCAAGCTCGCGCGGGAGATCGACGCGCTCACGCGCCAGATCCACGGTCACCTGCTCAGCCCCTAGCCCATTCCGGGAATCGTCAGCGCCGGCACGTGGCCGGGCGCGAACGCCACGGCCAGGCCGAGTACCGCGACGATGAGCGCTGTGGCCCCGATCGCCGTGCGCTGCGATGGCAGCAGCTTCTCGACGGCCACCAGCGCCGCGATCACGATCATCCAGGTGACGTTCATCACGCCGACGGCGAACAGCGCTGCCATCAGCGCCCAGCTCGAGCCGACGCAGAACACGCCGTGCTCGAGGCCCATCAGCAGCGGCTCGCGCCGCACGAGCAGCCCGGTGTCGCGGCAGTGCCGCAGGCAGGCGGCCTTCACGGGCGTCAGCTCGTACAGCGCGGCGATGAGGATCACGCCGCCGGCCACGTACGGCCCTCCCCTGTCCCACGCCAGCCACGAGGGGTCGAGCGCGCGGACCCCGCGGACGACCGCGTAGGCGATCACTCCCGCGCCCAGCCAGGTGGCGAGGTAGCCGGCGGCGAAGCGCAGCGCCCCGGGCGAGGCGACCGCCATCGGGACGAGCGACGGCAGCATCATCGCCGCCATCATCGTGACCCAGACGACCGCGAACCAGCCGAGGTCGCCGAGGTCGGTGCCCGGGCCCATGTCCATGCCGTGCATGCGCTGGACGGTGATCGCCCAGCACACGCCGGCGACCGCGATCAGCCCAAGACTCGCTGCAGCTCTGTGAGGCACCCGTTCCACCCCATGTCCTGGGAAGCGCGACGCTCGTCGGTCGCGATTCCGGTGTTCACCATCCGCACCGTCGTCGAGCCTCCGGACTCCGAGAAGGTCAGCTCGATGAGCTGCTCGTTGCCGGGGACTTCGTCGAAGGTCCACGTCATCACGAGCCGGTGCGGCCGCTCGATCAGCCGGTACTCCCCTCCCATCACGCGCTCGACGCCGTCGGGGCCGCGCATCACCACCCGGACCCGGCCGCCGACCCGGAGGTCCACCTCGGCCGACGGCGTGTCCCACTCGGCGAACGCGTGGAACCAGCGCCGCATCACCTCCGGGCTGGTCCAGGCGTCGAACACCTCCTCCGCGGTGGCGTCGAACGTCCGCTCGAGGCGCAGCTCGTAGGTCCCGCTCACCGTCGCTCCTCCAGGTATTCGCCGACCACGTCGAAGAGCCGCTCCCAGCGCTCCCGCTGGACCTCGATCCAGTCCGAGGCCTCCGCGAGCGCCTGCGGCCGCAGGGCCAGCCGGTGGCTCCTGCCGTCGATCACGCGGCTCACCACCCCCGCCTCCTCGAGCATCTTCAGGTGCCGCGAGATCGTCGGCTTCGAGACGCCGAAGTCGCGGGTCACCTCCCCCACCGTCGCCGTCCCGAGGCTCAGGCGCTCGACGATGTCGCGCCGGAGCGGGTGCGCGAGGGCTTTGAACGTATCGTTAGCCATTCTGCTAACTATATAGCCACGCGATCGAGAGGAGCTCGCACATGAGGATCGGCACGCAGGAGGAATGGCAGGCGGAGCGGGACGCGCTCCTGGAGGACGAGAAGGAGCTCACCCGCCGCGGCGACGAGCTGACCAAGCGAAGGCGCGAGCTCCCCTGGGTCCCCGTGGAGAAGGAGTACCGCTTCGCCACCAGCGACGGCGAGAAGACGCTCGAGGACCTGTTCGACGGCAGTTCCCAGCTCGTGATCTACCACTTCATGTTCGGGCCGCCGTACAGCGGGGGCTGCCCGGTCTGCACCTCGATCGCGGACACGCTCAACCCCCAGGTCCCCCACCTCAAGGCCCGCGACACGCAGCTGCTGCTCGCCTCGCGCGCCCCGATCGACCGCCTGCTCGCCTACCGCGACCGGCTGGGCTGGCAGATCGACTGGGTGTCGAACGACCACGAGTTCAACCAGGACATGGGCTTCCTCTTCAGCGAGGAAGACCTGAGGCCATGGCTCGACAGCGGCGACATCCCGTCCACCGTGGTGCAGAACGCGGAGATGTGCGGCACGGATCCGCTGGGCTACGTCACGGAGCGGCCGGGACTGACCGTGTACGCGCTCGCCGACGGCACGGTCTATCGCACCTACTGGACCACCAACCGCGGCCTCGAGGCTCCCGGAATGGCGTACTACGCGCTGCTCGACCGCACGCCGAAGGGCCGTGACGAAAGCGCCACGGAGCCGCTCTGGGTCCGGCGCCGCGACGAGTACTGAACTAGCGCACCAGGGTGAGCCGGGCCGACAGCGCCTTGCCGTGGGCCGGCAGCGCGATCAGCTTGTAGCTGCCCGCCCTCAGCGTCTTGCCGCCGAGGCGCTTGGGAAAGCGCACCGTGTTCTTGCCGGCATGCCCGTTCTTCACGGTCAGGTGCCCGACCGTGCGGAAGCGATGGTGGGCCCCGAGCCGTTGGAAGGTCAGGGTCACGCTGGAGCTCGTGTCCAGGTTGAAGGCGATCGTGGCGCGCTTGCCGATGTGGAAGCGTTTCGGGCTGATTTCCAGCCGGCTCAGCTTCGGCACGCTGCCGCCGCTTGACCCGTGGGTGCCCGCGGGCCCCGCGCCAGGACCCGCGGGCCCCGCGGTCTCGAAAGCCCCGAGGTCGGGCGCGGCGCCCTGCGCGCGCGGGTGGCCGTCCAGGTCGGTCGGCAGCGCGCGGTCCTGCACGGCGCCGGCGTCGATCGCCGGCGAGCCGGGGCTCAGGTGGAAGTCGTTGTGTGCGGCATCGGCGAACAGCGGGTCGCCGGAGATGTTCCCGGCGCCCTCGGTGATCGCCGCGGCGTCCTGCTCGCCGCCGGCGGGGGTTCGGTTGACGAAGTCCGAGTGGTCGATGTGGATCACGCCCGGCGAGCAGAAGGCGCCCAGGCGGCAGCTCGTGACCGGGTTCGCGAAGAGGTCGACCATGTTGCCGCGGACGATGCTGTTGCTCACGATCAGGTCGGTGGGCGTCGACGGCTCGAGCGACTCGACCGAGTCCGAGACGAGACCTGCCGAGGAGCCGCTGACCGCGGTCGACCCGAGCACAACCAGGCTCCCGCCGTTCCGGGTTGCGGCCTCGATGCCCGCGCCGACCTCGCCGCCGGCAATGGCCAGCGAATCGACGATCAGGCCCTGTCCGGCGATCGCCGGGCCGCCCCTGGTGACGATGGCGCGCACGCGGCGCGCCACCGACGTGGGCGCGTTCAGCACGAGCCCCTCGTTCACCGTGCTGTCCTCCACCAGGCCGGCGGTGACGAACGTGGGGCCGGTCTCGGCGATGAGCCCTCGGCTCGTGGCGGCCGGATTGATCATCGCGGGCGGGAGGAGCTCCCGGCCGACCGTGCTGCGCCGCACGGTCGAGTCCCGGTTGAGCGTGAGGCAGCTCTCGCTCAGGGTGGCGTTCAGCGTCGAGTCGTCGATCTCGAGCTTGCCCGCGTTCATCGCGTCGACGCAGACCGGCCCGCTGATCACCGAGTTTCGGATCGTCGCGCTCACCCCCTGCCCCACGAGGAGGGCGGACGGACCCTCGTTCTCGCGCGAGATCAGGTTGCCATCGAGGTTGTCGATCTCGAGGTGGTCGAACGTCGTGCCCGACTGCGCGCTGCCGGCGACCGACAGCGTGGGCTGCGCGGCGCTGGACCTGATCACGGGGCGCGTCTGCGGGTCGGTGGCCACCCAGTGGAGCACGATCTGCGGGGGCGGCTTGGGCGTGACGTCGTAGGTGCCGTTCGCCAGGCTCAGCGTGTCCTGGTCCTGAGCGCTCTGAAGCGCGGTGTCGAGCGAGCACGGCAGGGAGATGTCGGTGCACTGGGTCTCGACGGGCGCCGTGCCGTTCGGGGAGGCGAAGCGGGTGGCGGCGAAGGCGGAGTTGGCGAGCAGGCCGAAGGCGGCGAGGGAGCAGACCACCAGCGCGACGCGGAGCTTGTGCATGCGGCGACGGTACGGCCGCGCCGCGATTCCGGCATCGGGTGTTCCCCTATTTCGCCAGGAAGCCGAGCAGCAGCTCGTTGAACGCCTCGGGCGTCTCCAGCGGCGCCAGGTGGCGGGCGCCGGGGATCACCACGTGCCGTCCGTTCAGCCGGCTCGCGTAGAACTCAGCGGCGATCTGGAAGTCGGGCATGTCGTGCTCGCCGGTCACGACGAGCGCCGGGACGCTCAGCGCCCTGAGCGCGTCCGGGCTCGTCTCGAGCGGATCGTCGGCCTCGTCGACGTCGTCGGCCGAGAGCTGCAGGTCGAACGCGCGCCGCTGCATGGCGCCCACGCGGTCGCGCAGCGCCGGCGGCGCATCGGGCAGCAGCCAGGCGTCCACCACGGCGGCCACCGCGGCGTCGACGTCGTCGGCCTCGAGCGCCTCTTCCTCGGCGGCCCACGCCGCCTCGAGCTCGGGCGACGGGTCGATCCCCGGCGCGGGCGCCGAGACGAGCACGAGCGCCTGCGCCCGCTCGGGGGCCTCCATCGCCACGCAGACCGCCACCGCGCCGCCGAAGGAGGTCCCCACCAGCGCCGCTCGCTCCACGCCGAGCGAGTCGAGGGTCTCGAGCACGTCATCCCACGGGGCCAGCGGATCCGTGATCGGGGCCTCGTTGAAGCCGGGCAAGTCCATCGCGATCGCCCGGTGACCGGCTGCGGCGAGCGGCTCGAGCTGCTCGCTCCACATCGTCCGGTCGGTGATGCCGGCGTGAAGCAGGACCACGGGAGAGCCGTCGCCCGCTTCGTCGTACGGCAGCAGCACGCCCGGGAAGCTACCTGCTCGACCGCCGGAGCCAACGGAGTGAGGCATCGCTGAACCGCCAAGATCGCAGCGCGGCGTTCGGCGTCTGCGCGCCTGGGTAAACGGCTCACGACGCCCAGGGAAGGAGCCAGAGATGGCACGAGGCAAAGCGGCCGCAAGCGATAGCCGTAAAAGCCGCTCGACGCGGAACGGCAACCGCTCGCAGAGCTCGGGCCAGGGGCTGCCGGACTACTCGCTCGTGGATCCCGAGCGGATCGAGGAGGCCGTCGACGTCTATGTCGATGCGCCGGTGGTCAAGGTCGACGAGATCAAGTTCGAGCTCGACGACCTGAGGGCGCACCTCGCGGTGCTGGCCGAGGCCGGGCAGTTCGTCCAGATCAACGCGGGGGCCGCGGTGCGTCTGGGCAAGGTCGAGCTCGACATCAAGTCCGTGGAGACGCAGGCCCTGCTCGAGGCGCGCCTGGACAACGTCACGGCGATCCTCGCCCGCGTGCTGACCACGCTCGACCGCAATCCGGAGCTTCTTGCGAGCGTCGGCGAGGCCCTTGGCGACGTCGGCGGCGGCGCGCACGACCTGCTCACGGACACGGGGGATGTGGTGAAGAGCGCCGGCAAGGGCGCCGAAAGCGCGGTGCAGGACGTCGGCCGGGGCGCCGGTCGTGGCGTCGCCGGGCTGGGTCAGGGAGCGGAGCAGGGAGTCGAGGGCCTCGGCCAGGGAGCACAGCAGGGAGTCGAAAGTCTCGGCCAAGGAGCACAGCAGGGCGTGCAGGGTGTCGGCCAGGGGGCCCAGCAGGGCCTACAGGACCTCGGCCAGGGCGGAGGAGGCGGCTGATGGCTCAGAGCAAGACGAAATCGCAGCGCTCCACCCCCGCGCGTCGCGGCGGCGGCACACCCTCTCGCAACGGCAAGCGGAATGCCGGTCCCCGCGACAAGGACGGTGGACTCCGGCCCGCCCAGCAGGCGCGCAGGGAGTTCAACGACGCGGACCGCGAATACCGGCGCTACATCACTCGCGAGGAGGAGGACCGGGCCGGCCCGCCGGACGTCCTGCTCGACGTGCCGGAACTGCGGGTCGAGAGCATCCACCTCGAGGTCGACGACCTGGACGCGCACGTGGCGCTGAAGGCGAAGGTGCTGAATCTCGTGAAGCTGAACGTCGGCATCGACGTGCACCTGAGCCGGGTGAAGCTCGACATCAAGGGCGTCGAGGCCGAGCTGGTGCTCAAGGCCCGTCTCGACCACGTCACCGCGATCGTCGACCGCCTGATGACGAGCCTCGACCGCAACCCCGAGCTCGTGAAGGGCCTGAGCAAGGCCGTGTCGCAGGTCGGCGAGGGAGCCGGCGAGGCCGTGGGCAAGACCGGCGATGCGGCCAAGGACATCGGCCAGGGCGCCCAGGGCGCCCTGAAGGACGTCGGGAAGGGCGCCGGGGAGGCCACGGGCGACATCGGCCAGGGCGCCGGCCAAGCGGTCGGCGACGTGGGCCAGGGCGCCGGCCAAGCCGTGGGCGACGTGGGCCAGGGCGCCGGCCAAGCCGTGGGCGACGTGGGCCAGGGCGCCGGCCAGGCCGCCGGCAACCTCGGCGGACTCGTCGGCGGCGTCGGGCAGACCGTGGGACAGGCCGGACAGGCGCTTGGCGGGCTCGGCCAGGGACAGCAGCAGCAGAGCGCGAATGGCGGTGCGGGTGAAGCGCCCGGCCCGGGCGCGCTCGCCAAGGAGATGGCCAAGCTGATCGGGCAGGCCGCGTCGGGCGAGGCGCGAGACATCTCGATCGCCGCCACCCGGAAGGTGCGCGAGCTGGGCGAGCGTCGCGAGCAGCGACGGGCCGACAAGTACCACGCCACCGAGGCGGCCATCCGCATGGCCGACGAGCTCGGAATCGACCTCGCGACCATCGACGGCACCGGCGCCGAGGGACGGATCACCGTCAGTGACGTCCGGGAGGCGCAGGAGGCATGAGCGGCGAGGAGCCCGACCTGGAGATGCGGGCGGCCGTGAGGGCGAAGGAGCTGCGCTTCGAGGTGAAGCCCGAGGTCGAGGTCAGGGCATACGGCGAGTCGCCCTATACGGCTGAGTCGAACTCGGAGCGCGAGAACCTGCCGGACGGCGAGCTGGAGCCGGGCGTGACCTACCGGGACCTGGCGGTCCGCTGGCGGGCGGCGGCCCGGCTGCGCGACCCAGAGCTCTGACTCAGCGTCGCGGCAGGCGCCGCGCGGTCAGGCCGTTCAGCACGACCTCGATGGGCGACTGGCGATCCGCTTCGCCCGCCTGCTCGCGCATACGGCGGAACTCCACCGCCAGCTCTCCGGCGTTCCTTCCCGCGCGGCTCAGCTGCTTGGCGACCTCGCCCAGCCCGTCGTGGCGCTCCCACGGCAGCCGCGGCCTAGCACCGCGGCCGATCAGCACGCCGCCAATCACTCCGGCGACCGCCGTCCCTGCGGCGATCGCCGGCACCTTTGCCTCATGAACTCGCATCGCGCGCCCCTAGGACAGCGCCTTGCTCATCTTCTTCGCCTGCGCGCTGACCTTCCGGACGTCGTCCCCGGTGGTCTCGAGCTGCTCGGCGACGTTGCCGATCTGCTTCGCCACGTGCTTCATGTCGAGCTTCCGCATGCGCGGAAGCGGTATGCCGAGGACACGCGGCCGGCGCATGCGCTTCACCGCGGCGCGGCCGGCGAGGCCGATGGCCGCGCCACCCGCCACTGCCCCGACCGCCGCACGGCCCACCGTGCCGGCGCCGTCCCACGCCTTGGCGGGGACGGACTTCACGGTTTCGACGGTGCCGTTCTGGCTCTGCGCCCGGCTCTGCGCAGCAGTCGAGCGGCTCCGGCTGCGCGCGCGCGAGCCGTTGGAGCGTGCCTTGGTTCCCGAGTTGCCGCTGCTCGACCGCGTCTTGTTCGCGTTGCTCTTGGCGGCTGTCGTTCGCTTGGCGGCTGTCGTTCGCTTGGCAGCGGTCGATCGCGACCGGCTGTTCTTTCTCTGGCTGGTGGCCATCCATGCCTCCTAAAGGCGGGGTACACGGCGCTGGTACCCAGTCGACCCCCGCCATAACGGCCCGGAGGCCGGGAAATGCCTGCAGTTGGCGTCTTCGCGCTCCGGCGGTCAGGATTCGGCGTGACGCGGATGGTCCCGTTGCTGCTCCTTACATTGGCGCTGAGCGCGCCCGCCGATCCCGGGTATGTCTTCGCCCGCTCGCTCGCCGACGCCGGGCCCCGCCCCGCGGCCGGCACGGCCGAGCGCCACACTCACCTGCGGATCGCCAAGGTCTTCAAGCGCGCCGGCCTGGCGGTGAGCTACGAGCGCTTCGGCGTCCCCGGCAAGGGACGCTCGCGCGACGTGATCGGAGTGCTCGACACGAGCGCGAGCTGCCTCCGCATCGTCATGGCGCACGCCGACTCGATGCCGCAGACACCGGGCGCCGTGGACAACGCGTCGGGCGTCGGCGTGCTGGTGGACCTGGCGCCGCGCCTGGCGAAGATCAGGCCGAGCTGCGACGTCTGGCTCGTGGCCACGGGCAGCGAGGAGCGGGGCTACACGGGGCGGCCGAATCACCTGGGCGCCGGCGCGCTGCTGCACCCGGTACGAACGGAAGGCCGCACGCGCGACCTGAGGATCGCCCTCGCGCTCGACGAGGTGGGACGCGGCGACGACTTCGAGCTGCGCTCGAACGCGGCCGGCGTGCGAAGCAACGTGGAGGGCGCGGTGCTGCGCGCCGCGCGCGGGACCGGTGCTCGCGTGAGGTGGGTGCGCGACGACGGCACCGGCAACTCGGACCACCGTGAGTTCCAGCTCGCGGGTCTCCCGGCGGCGAAGCTCGGTCAGCCGGGCAACCCCTGCCGCCACCGGCCGTGCGACACGGCGGGCAAGCTTCAGCGGCGCACCTTTCCGATCGTGCGCCGGACGGTGGAGCGCCTGCTTCGCGCCTAGCGCGGGCGGGCGAGCTTGAGCAGCAGCTTCTGGCGGTAGGTGACCGCGCCGTGCCGCGCGCCCGGCCAGCGAACGTAGGTGGCCGTGACGTGGAGTGACCGGCGTTGGCGCAGCAGCCGGGCCACCGGCTTCGAGATAGGAACGGTGTAGATCGGGCAGCGCGTCCCGGGCGGCGGGCACACCCCCCTGCCGGCCACGACCGAGCGTCGTCCCAGCTTCACGTGGATCGTCAGCGTGCCCGCGCAGCTGTCCCACTCCCACTCCCAGTAGGACCCCGGTCCCAGGTTGAAGCACCCGACCATGAGTTGCGCCTTGCGGTTGGGTCGCATCGCGACCCGCGTCGGGAGGAGGCGGAACTTCGACGGCAACCCGTGGACCGACTCGCAGCTCTTGCGAACGTCCCGCGCGTCACCGAGCGCCACTCGATCCATGCCGGGCCCGCAGTTGATGTGGTCGACGAAGAGGTCCGCGCTCTCGAAGCGATCGTTTCCCGGACCCCCGTCCACGCGATCGGCCCCCCAGCCGTCCACGATCACGTCGTCGCCGCCGAG
>Ga0134126_10003201_pt1 | contig 20476 bp, 12 predicted proteins | sample KB31752_FD_96881 | JGI IMG/M metagenome (GOLD analysis project Ga0134126, IMG submission 96881) | Terrestrial soil microbial communities with excess Nitrogen fertilizer from Kellogg Biological Station, Michigan, USA - KB3-175-2 | ecosystem: Environmental > Terrestrial > Soil > Unclassified ... | reverse complement strand
ATTACCACCAGCCGGTCATCGAACCCTATCTTGTCGCTTTTCCAACGCATACCATAAAAGTACGAATTCGACCCAAGTGCCGGGGTGAATTAACGCCGGTTCATTCCAGTCTTTCGACAGCTCACTCCTTTTCCATTGTGCTCCCCGAATCGCTCCGATAAGTTTGTGCCGAAAATAAACGCTGGCTATGAAAAAATTAACCATCCTCATCGCACTGATTTGCACGATCCTGGCCGCATCCGCCCAATCGACCCAGGTCGTTCGCGGCGTCGTGACGGACAAGACCTCGGAAATGCCGCTTGCCGGCGTCTCGGTGACCATCCCCGGTACCAACCTTGGAGCCGTTACGGACGAATCGGGCCGCTATGTCCTTTCCGCCGTCCCCCTGGGTCGCCATACGTTTGCTTTTGGCAGTGCCGGCTATCATCAGATTACTATTCCGGAAGTCCTGGTAGCCGCCGGACACGAGGTCATCCTCGATGCGGCATTGGAGCAGCGGCTGGTGACGCTGAATACGTTTACCATTACCGCGCGATCGGCCAAAAAAGGCGCGGCGACCAACGAGTTCTCCGCCGGAAGTGCCCGCTCGTTCAACCCCGAAGATGTCACCCGCTATGCCGGCGGCCGCAATGACCCTTCCAAGCTGGTGAGCAACTACGCCGGCGTGGCAGCTAACAGCGATGCCCGCAACGACATCGTGGTTCGCGGCAACTCCCCCGCAGGGGTGCTGTGGCGGATCGAAGGCAGCCCTTCGCCAAGCCCCAACCATTTCTCGACGCTCGGCACGACCGGAGGTCCTGTGAGCGCGCTGAATACGGATATGCTCAAGACCTCGGATTTTCTCACCGGCGCCTTTCCCGCCGAATACGGCAACGCCGTAGCCGCCGTCTTCGATATCGATTTCCGCAGTGGAAATAGCAGCAAACACGAAGAAATGCTCCAGTTCAATATGTTCAGCGGGCTCGAGGCTACCGTCGAAGGCCCGCTTAACAATAAGAACAACGGCGCAGCTTATCTCGCCAGCTACCGTTACGGCGTGGCCCAAATCGCGCAGAGCGTTGGTCTTAACATCGGCACACAGGCCATTCCGCATTACCAGGACTGGGCCTTTAATATCACCACGGGTAACGGAGCTTTTGGCAAATGGTCCTTCTTCGGCATGGGTGGGCTCAGCAATATCGCGTTGATCGGCAGCAAGGTGGACTCCACCGATTTCTATGGGCAGCCGGATCAGGATGCCTATGACAAAAGCAATTTCACCTATGTAGGCGTAAAGAATACTCTCGATCTCGATAGCCGGACTTATCTGCGTACCGTGGTGACCTATGCGCATACCCTGGACAAATATGATCAATACCGTTATCCAGATCCGGTGCCGCCATATGAGAACCGCTGGCTCAATTATACCTCCGACAATCGCACCAGCTCCTTCCGCTTTTCCTCTTTTCTGAACAGGAAGGTCAACAGCCGTCTCTCCTATCGTGCAGGCGTCTCCGGTGAAGCGCTAGGACTGAACATACAGGTGTTGGATAAAACGGCGCGTCCCGCTACGGCTCCTTTCGATACCGTGAGCAACTACGATGGGACGCCGTTCCTGTTGCAATATTTCGGTGAGTTCAAATACCGTTTCAGCGAACAATTTAGTGTGATCGGCGGGCTCCATGGAATGCACTTCCAAAAGAGCTCCGCGGTCGAACCGCGTTTGTCCTTCGTATACCAGCTGTCTGCGGGGCAATCGGTATCCCTGAGCTATGGATTACATAGCCAGCTCCAACCCCTGCCGGTATATTTCCAGACTTACGATGAGACGGAGCAGATCCGTGATTCTACCAATCGAAAGCTCGGCTTTACCCGGGCGCAGCATTTTGTCTTGGGTTACGAATGGCGTTTTCTTCCTCAATGGCGATTCAAAGCGGAAGCCTATTATCAATACCTCTTCGATGTCCCGGTCGAGCGGACGCCCAGTGGGTTCTCCATGTTGAATGCCGGCGCCGATTTCGGCTTCCCGGATAAAGTGGGGCTTGCGGGCAAAGGCTCGGGTTCCAACAAAGGCGTCGAGCTCACCCTCGAGCGGTTTTTGAATCAGGGGTATTATCTATTGCTCACGGGCTCGCTCTTCGATTCGCGTTACAAAGGCAGCGACGGCATCGAACGCAATACAGCCTTTAACTACAAATATGTGTTCAACGTGCTTGCCGGCAGGGAGTGGCGTGTGGGTCATTCCGGGTCGAATGCTTTTACGCTCGATGTCCGTCTGTCTACTATTGGTGGGCGTTACGCTACGCCGGTGGATGTTGCCGCCTCCCTCAAGGCCGGGTATGAGATCGACGACACCCTGCATTATTTTGCGAACCGGTTGGCCGATTATTTCCGGCTCGATACCAAATTCGGTTATCGGACAAATAGTAAAAAGCACAAGCTCAGCCAGACCGTTTATCTCGATCTGCAGAATATCACGAACCGGAAGAATATCTTTATCCTGGAATACGATCAGGCCAAGGGCAATACGGTGCCGGTGTACCAGATCCGTTTCTTTCCCGATATCCTCTATCGTATTGATTTCTAAATATGACGAGGAGGCCCAATACTTGCATGGTCTAGGTCATGCGACCACTTACCGCCGTATTAACCTTATTCATCAGGTCGATCCTTTTCCTTGCGCTCGTCCCAAGCCCGGTGTCCGTCGTCGCACAAGGTCCTGTGCCCCGCGTCGGGCAGGGGCCCGCCTCGCTCGATTCCACGCAGCGCCCCTCACGCACCACGACCATCGGCCCCCGCGGCGAACACTTCGCGGTTCGCGTCCTCGCGAGCCATCTGAGCGATCCCTGGTCGGTGGTCTATGGCCCCGACCGTTATCTCTGGATCACGGAGGAAAAGACCTACCGCGTAAGCCGTCTCGATCCGTCTACCGGCAGGCGGCAAGTGGTCCTCGATCTCGCGGGAGATCGTCATTTCCCGCGGTATGATAGTATCGGTGAAGAGCAAACGGAGAAGCCCTGGCCCGAGGGTGGGTTGATGGGTCTCGCTGTACATCCCGGTCTGCTGAAGGGAAAGCCTTGGGTGTACCTGGTCTATATCTATAAGTTTCAGGGCGTAGACAGCCTCGGCAGCGGTTGCTCGCTTCATCATCGGGGCTGTTATTTCACGACGAAGCTGGTACGTTATACCTGGGATAGCGGTAGGGGGCAGTTAGTCGATCCGGTGATATTATGTGATACGATCCCTGGGAGCAGCGACAACAATGCGGGTCGCCTGCTCATCGCTCCGGTGGACGGCCGCGAATATTTATTTTATGGGATCGGTGATCTTGGTGCGGGCCAGTTCGACAATGCGGGGCGGCCCAATCATGCGCAACAAAAGGACTATTACGAGGGCAAGATCCTCCGCTTCAACACCGAACCCGACGGCGACTCCGGTCTCTTCGACCGCTGGATCCCCAACGATAATCCGTTCAATGGCCCCTGCCAAAACGCGGTCTGGAGTTATGGCCACCGCAACCCCGAGGGCCTCGCTTACGCGGTGATCGACGGGGTAGGGCGGCTATATTCTACGGAGCATGGCCCCTATTCGGATGATGAGATCAACATCATCGAGAAGGGCAAGAACTATGGCCATCCCCTGGTGATAGGCTATGCAGATGGAAATTACGACGGGTTGGCCGCAAGTGTCACGAACTACAAGGATGTGCCGGGGCGGTGGCATACGAGCTATCCAACGATCATAAGCGAACGCGCCAATCGCAAGCTACTCGGCGCCGACTACCGTGACCCGCTGAAGACCTTCTATCCCAATAGCAATGCTTTTCTCAAAAAATTATTTGTCTACAACCGCGCTACCGGCGATGAAGGCCATTGGCCATCCGAAGCGCCCGGTAGTCTGGCCGTCGACACCTCGGATGCGATTCCCGGCTGGAAGAATTCGCTGTTGATGCCCTCGCTCAAGACACACCGCCTGATCCGCCTCAAGCTCAGCGCGCACGGCGTTCATATCGTCGGTGACACCCTCACTTATTTTCCCCGCACCGGCCGTATCCGCGACATCGCCATCTCCCCCGACGGCCTCCATCTCTATCTCGCCGTCGACAGTTCTGCCTTTACCTCCGTCCCCTCCCGCGCCGAGCTCCGCCAGGAAGTCTATCGCGGCTGCATCGTTGAATTCACCTACCTGCCAATCCCCCCACCAACGTCCTCGATCCCCGCCGCCTCAGCTCAAGAGGCGCGCCGCGCTAGGCCTTGCGACAATCCCAACTTGATATTCCATTTTGGCACGTCAAGCTAACCCCGCTCATCCTTCCTTCTGAACCCGACTCTCGGCCGGGGTTTATCCTGCTGATTTATTAGTTTGACCTGCTCGTTCAATCTTTTTGTGTTTACGCCATATAGTTCATCCAAATCTCTGTCTATCATTACCTTTTTGCCTCTTATGACTAATACCTTAGTCATTACCAACCCGTCTGGAATCAATCCGTTATTTTTAATCTTTGGCATAAAATGCAGTTTGAAAATGTTATCGAGAGGTGGTCGCATTTTGCGACCACCTAAATTGGATAGCACACTTTGTGACATCCAATCAATCGACCTCTCCATTCCTCCGAAACCCGACACGCGGCCGCGGCTCCCCAGGAGGATTCAGTAATTCTTTGAGGGCGGCGAAGATCATCTGTATGTCCTCGCTATTCTGCACCGCCTGCTTCTCCAACTGCTCCAATTTCAACAGAAGGTCAGTATGCGTAAGCAGCATCTCCCGCAGCTTTGTAAAAATTCTTATGATCCGGATATTAACCTCAATGGCAATATCACTCGTTAATATCCCCGAAAGCATAGCCACCCCTTGTTCAGTAAAGGCATAAGGAGCCTTCCTGCTACCTCCCCAACTTGATATTGCATTTTGCAACATCAAGTTTCTAAACTCTTGATCTTCAAGCTGAAACATAAAATCTTCAGGAAATCTTTTGATGTTGCGCTTTACTGCGAGATTTAAATTACTGGTGCTGACATCATAGAGCTCCGCCAAATCTCTATCCAACATTATCTTTTTACCCCTTATAAAATAGATCTTATTGATGATTACCTCATCTGGGGTTACAATTATCTTTCCCATGCCTCCCATTTTTACTGGTATCACAAATTGTGACACCACCTGTAAAAATACCAGTCGCTATAGAAAATCACTTTTGAAGATATGCACATTTTAAGGGTAATCTCTTAGGCGTATCCGTGTCGTCGAGATAAATTTTGAAGATCAGATTTCCGATTGTAAATTTTCCCCTCGCCATGAAACACCCCACATTAATAATAATAGTCGCACTATTCACCCACCCCGCATTAGCTCAGCACAACCCCGAGAGTAAAGAATATAAAACCTTGGAAGGCTATACCACCAGGTTGTCAAAAGAATTAGGAAAGATCGACACCACCTACAAATCCAAAGATTCAGTGGCTGTAGTCTTTACTTCAAGATCGGGCCCGACCCTGAAGATCGAAGAGAAGATTTACCAGGCCGGATGTTTGCATGATTCGATCGTTACGCACTACAACGAAAAAAATCTCAAAGAGTTCGAAGAGTATTGGACGTATTTTTGCGGCCAACAGACTTCCGACGAGAATATATTGTGCTATCGCAGCAACTACAGTCGCTGGGAATACGATTCACTCGGTCGCGTTATAAAATATGTCTTCCATCTTTCCACCCCGCTAACCCGCCGTCTGCTATTCAGCTATCAACCCAATGGCTCAGTCATAAGTAAGACCGAACATATCACGGACGCTGAATTTTGGGACTAACCCCCTACCTCCTCATCTCCTGCATAAACTGCCCCGGCGTCTTCCCAAACTCCTTCTTAAAAGCCTTCGTAAAATAAGACTGCGTCTGTATCCCCACCCGCATCATCACCTCCGTGAGACTCACATCCTCATGCGTCATGATCTCGACCGCCTTCTTTAGTCGGATCGTCCGGATAAAATCGCCAATGGATTGTCTGCTGATCCCTTTGATTTTTTGGTAGAGCCGCGTGCGGCTCGTGCCCATCTCCTGGCATAGCCAGTCTATGTTGAAATCGGGATTCGCGAGTTGCGAGTCGATGGTCTGCAGCAATTTCGTCATAAACTCACGGTCTTTCTCGGAATGTACAAGCTCCATCGCCTCCACATGCGCCTCCCGCGTATACCGCTCTTTTAATTTTCTGTCCACGCTAAACCGATTGCGAATCGTCAGCAACAACAGTTCCATGTTGAGTGGCTTGCCAAAATAATAATCGGCGCCCGCATCCAGCCCCTCCATCTGCGCCGCCGCCGCCGTCCGCGCCGTCAGGATCAGGAAGGGGATATGACAGATGTCGATATCATCTTTGACAGCGCGGCAAAAGGCAAACCCATTCATCCCGGGCATGATGACATCACTGATGATCATCCCCGGGGAGATCTCCCGCGCTTTGATCAGCCCTTCGGTGCCATCGGCGGCTTCGATCACCTGGTACGTGGGACTCAGACTGTCTTTGAGAAAATGCCGCAGCTCTTCGTTGTCTTCTACTAAAAGAATGGTCTCCACCGGGGGCAGATCGATGCGCCCTCCTGGAACAGCCAGCCCCGAACCACCCAGCCCCGAGCCAGCGACCTCCGAACCGTCCGAAAAACGGCCCGCATCGGCTAGCGAAGTATCATCGGGATCAGCCCCCCGCAACCCCGGCGTCTCGGCCCTCGACGCCGGCAAGAGATCGCTGCCCGTCATCGTGGCCTCCAGCCGCACGCCGCCTTCCAGCATCGCGCGTTTTTCCTCTTTCCGGTAATCACTCTCCTCCACGGGGATGCCGATAATGATCTCCGTGCCTTTGAGCCGTTCGCTATAGACATAGATATCACCCTTGTGCAGCAAAGCCAGGCTCTTCACAAAGGCAAGCCCAACTCCCGACCCCAGATGCGAATCCGTGATCCGGTAATAGCGCTCGAAGAGATGATGGATCGACTCCGCCGAAATGCCGATACCGGTGTCGGCGACGCGGATATAAGCATAACGGCCGCCGCGGAAGGGATTCTTGAGCACCAGCGCATTGGTAAAAGAAGGGGAGAAACGTTCCAGCGATGACAGCACCTCGAGCGTGATCTGTCCGCCTGCCTTCGTATACTTGAAGGCGTTATGCAGCAGGTTGAGCACGATCTTCTCGAGCACCTGGCGGTCGAAAGAGGCGCTCGCCGGCCCATCGGCCGCAAGCGAGAAATCGACCTCTTTCTGTATCGCCCAATCCCTGAATTCCTCCGCCAGCTCCTCCATAAAGGCGGGAAGGTTACCCGGCTGGACATGGAGTTTCAGCGACCCGCTCTCCAGCTTGCCAAAGTCCATGAGCTCGTTGATGAGACTCAGCAGCCGCTGCGCATTGCGGTGCATAGACGCCAGATACCGGCCCACCGGGGCGCCGGGGTCTTTCATCATCCGCTCCAACGGACCCAGGATCAGCGACAGCGGTGTCCGGAATTCATGGCTCACATTGGTAAAGAATTGTAGCTGCACCTGCCGGATCTCTTCACGCTTTCGCGCCTCCATCTCGCGCAGCTTCAGCGCTGTCCGGAACCGGTATACCGCATAAAGGGCTATCAGACCCAACAGCACGAGCAGCGAGATGAACCACCCCGTTTTCCAAAAGGGAGGAGTGATCACGATCCGGATGGAAGTCCCTTCTTCGTTCCAGACGCCGTCGTTATTCGACGCCTTGACCCGAAAGGTGTAGTCGCCGGGACCCAAATTCGTATAGGTGACCTTGTTCTCTTTACCTACATAGTTCCAGTCCGTGTCCAGGCCTTCCAGCTTGTAAGCGTATTGATTATTCTCCGGTGTCGCGAAGTTCAGCGCGGAAAAGCTCAATGAGAATGTCGACTGCCGGTAGGATAGCTGGATCCCGGATGTCATGCTGATATCCGCCGTCAACGGCGACCCCGGCTTGCCAGGCCCCATTACGCGATTAGAAAGTTGGAAACCGGTAATATACACGGGCGGAACAAAAGGATTCGCCCGGATCGCCCCGGGATAGAAACAGTTGAAACCGTTGATACCGCCGAAGTACATCTCCCCATCCTTGGTTTTTAGAAAGGCATTGGCTTCGAATTCGAGGTCTTGCAGCCCATCGCCGGTATTGTATTTTGAAAAGGCGACGGTGTTGGGATTCAGCGAGGTCAACCCGTTGGAGGTGCTGATCCAAAGATTGCCCTGCCCATCTTCGGTGATGCCTTTGATGAATTCGTTGGCAAGGCCTGCCTTGGTAGTGAATAGCCGGAAGCTATCGCGCTCGGCATCCAGCAGATAAAGACCCTTTTGGCCCACCCAAAGACGTCCCTTACTGTCGGCGAACAGTACCCGCAAATCAGGCAGCCGCTCAAAAGAAGAAAAGTAATGGGTGAAGTGCCGGGTGTCCGGATGCCAGCAGTTCAATCCGCCGTCATCCGTGCCGATCCAGATGCGTCCTTCTTTGTCCTCGAGCAGCGATACGATGTCCTTCCCGGAAAGACTCGTCGTACCGCTGGGGTCGTCGATCACCCGTCTGAAGGTGCCATGCGCCGGATCAAAAAGGTCCAGTCCGCCATAATAAGTCGCGACCCAGAGGTTGCCGGCATAGTCCTCGATGATCTTTTGAACGAAGTTGGAAGAGATGGAATGTGGATCGCGGGGATCATTGACATACCGCTTAAAGCTGCCACGTGAAGCATCAAAAAGATTCAACCCGCCTCCCCAGGTCGAGACCCACAACCTGCCCTGCCTGTCCTGCATCACGTCGAGCACGGCATTGGAACCCAGGCTTCGGTCATCAAAGGGGTCGTTGCGATAATTTTTGAAGCTATGCTGGTCCCGCAGGAAAAGATCGAGACCGCCGCCATCGGTGCCCACCCAGATATTCCCACTCTTGTCTTCACAAAAGGTTTTACATCATTATAGCTCAGGCTGCCAGGCGAAGGCTCCGGCCGGTAAAGATCGAACTTCTCGATGCCCGGGGAGTAGATATTGATACCGCCGCGATGCGTACCTACCCATAGATTACCCTGCTTGTCTTCGAATAAGGCGCTGATGGTCCGCTGCGACAGGCTGCTCCCGTTCCCCGGCTCATACGCATAATGATAGAAGTTCCCCACAGGCTGATGCAAGAGGTTCAATCCGCCATTGATGCTTCCGGCCCATAGCTGTCCCTTGTGGTCCATCAGCATACACTTGATCATATTGTTGCCGAGGCTTGAGGCATCTTTATCGGAATGACCATAGCGGGTAAAAGAGCGCCGCAGAGGGTCGAAAAGATAAAGCCCGTCGTCTTCCGTCCCCAGCCAGAGATCACCCTGTCGATCGGCCTGCATGGCGATGATGGTGTTCCCGCTGGCGTTGGTGGCAGCTGGATTTTCCATAGCGGTGAAATGGCCGGTTGAGGCATCAAGCTGGTCCAGCCCGCTTTGTGTTCCCACCCAGATCATCCCACTTTTGTCTTCGAGTAGACAAAGGATGCGGTCATCCCGCAGGCTGCCCGGCCCGCCGCCCATGCGAAAGGAACGGCATCGGCCCGTGGCCCGGTCCAGCAGATTGAGCCCACCGCCGTACGTGGCGACCCAAAACCGCCCTTTATGATCTTCCAGTATCCCGGTTATAATGTTATGGCTAAGTGTAGAGCTGTCGCCCTCGCGGTGTTTCCATCTTCTAAATGTCCCATGGGCCGGATCGTAAAGATTCAATCCGTTCACCGTGCCCACCCAAAGACCCTTGTTCCGGTCCTCATAGATACAACGGATATAGCTGTCGGCTAAAGAAGTACTGTCCGAAGGGTCATTACGAAATACGACGATAGTACGACCGTCGTATCGGTTGAGCCCATCCCGGGTGCCGATCCACATAAAACCGCGGTTGTCTTGACAGATGGCTTCGATAGTGCTGTTCGATAATCCCTGTTCACCGGATAGATGGGTAAACCGCAGCCTGGGTTCCTGCGCCCCGGCTGGCAAAGAGATCCCCACCAAAGCCAACACCATAATTATATATATGCCAGTCCACCTCCACATAATAAACAAATTTAATAACCTGCCCCCAGCTTTCACCGGTAATTAGTGCCCAAAGATCAAAACGGTCGATTTGAACAATAGAATTGATCAATAGAACAAAGCCCTCGGCCATCCTCCGCCTAACTTGCCTTACCGATCAAAACTCACGGATTATGGCACGAGGCGATAGTCGACTGCATAATGCCATTGAAAAAAAATTGACTCATTATGAACAAACGATTGCTTGTAAGGATGCGAATCCTCCTATTACTCCTATGCATCGGCTCCGCCCTGTCCGCTCAAAAAAGGACCATCACGGGACGGGTAACCGACGCCAAAGACGGCTCCCCACTCGTCGGAGTCTCGGTGCAGCCAAAAGGTGACTTGAAAAATGGTACGGTCACGAAGAGTGACGGAAGTTTCACCCTCTCCGTTGGAGCCAACGTAAGATTTTTGACCTTTTCGATCATTGGGTATGCCTCCGAGGATCATGCCCTTGGTTCGGGTCCCATGTTCATCACCCTTTCACAAGGGGCTTCCAATCTCAACGAGATCGTCGTTATCGGCTATGGAACGGCCAAAAAGAAAGACCTCACGGGCGCCGTAACGGTGGTCGATGAAAAACAATTTCAAAAAGGGACGATCACCACTCCCGAACAAATGATCGCCGGCAAGGTCCCGGGTGTATCGATCATTTCCAATAGTGGGCAGCCGGGAGCCGGCAGCACCATCCGCATTCGCGGCGGCTCCTCCCTTAATGCCAGCAATACCCCCCTCTTCGTCGTCGACGGGGTGCCGCTCAGCGATGACGTCCTGCCAAAGCAAACCAGCGTGATCCCCGGCGCCGGCAGCCCCCTGAGCTTCATCAACCCCAACGACATCGAGTCCTTCACGGTCTCTAAAGACGCTTCCGCGACCGCCATCTACGGCGCCCGCGCCGCCGGCGGTGTGATCTTCATTACGACAAAGAAAGGGAGCGCCGGCCAGGTCAAGCTAAACCTTTCGAGTGCCAATTCGGTGAGCACCCTCATAAAGCAGGTCCCCGTCCTGAGCGCGGCTCAGTTCCGTTCGGCAGTAACGGCGAATGGCACCGCCGCCCAGATCGCCGCGATGGGCTCCGCCAGCACGAACTGGCAGGATCAGATCTTCCAGAGTGCATTCGGGACGAACGACAATCTCAGCATCACGGGCGGGATCAAAAAATTGCCCTATCGTATTTCCGTAGGCTACCAGGACCAGAATGGTATCCTCAAGACCGATTACATTAAAAAGACTTCCGCGGCCCTCACCCTCAACCCCGTCTTGTTCGACAACCACCTGAAAATAGCCCTCCATTTGCTGGGCTCGATGGAAACCACCCGGTTCGGCAACAACGGCGCCATCGGCGCCGCCACCACCTTCGACCCGACCCAAAGCATTTATTCCAAAAGCAGCCGTTTCGGCGGTTATTGGGAATACCTCGACCCGACGACAGCCACCGGCCTCAAGGCCCTCGTCACCCGAAATCCGCTTGGCCTCCTGGAGGAGCATTACAATACCGCCACCCCCAAAAGGAGCATCGGCAATATCCAGCTCGACTATAAATTCCATTTCCTGCCCGACCTCCATGCCAACGTCAACGCAGGTTACGACGTGTCCGACGGCCAGGGGCACACCCGTACAACGGACAGCGCCGCAGAGACCTATGTGGCAGGCGCTCCCGGGAATGGAGAGAACAACCCCTATAAGCTTACAAACACCAATACCCTGTTCGAAGCCTATCTCAGCTATGGCAAAGACCTCGCGCGGATCAAAAGCCATTTCGACGTGCTGGCAGGATATTCGTTCAATAATTACCTGGGGACGGTCTACAACTATGCCTCTTATTATGCAAATGGCGTGATGGTTCCGAACACCCAGCCCGCAACACCCAGCGATAAAGAAGAGCATACCCTGATCTCTTATTTCGGCCGTGTCAATTATAGTTATAAAGACAAATACCTGTTGACCGCCACCCTCCGCGACGACGGCTCCTCCCGATTTGCACCCCAGAACCGCTGGGCTCTCTTTCCCTCCGCGGCCCTGGCCTGGAATGTTAAAGACGAGTCCTTTTTAACCAACGTGAACGTAGTGTCCCAACTCAAACTCCGTCTGGGCTACGGTCTCACGGGTCAGCAGGATGGAATCGGCAACTACGATTACCTCGCCTACTATAGCCTGAGCGATTCCAATGCCGCTTATATCTTCGGCGATAATGTGTATCAGGGTTACCGCCCCGCCGGGTACTATGCAGCCCGCCGCTGGGAACAAACCGCGACATCCAATGCCGGTCTCGACTATGGTTTCCTCGACAACCGCATCTATGGTAGCGTCGACGTATACTATAAGAAGACCACTAACCTCCTCAACAACGTCTCCCAACCCGCCGGCAGCAATTTCTCCGCCTATATCGTAGCTAACGTGGGCTCCATGACTAACCAGGGGGTCGAGTTCAACATCGGTTTTCAGCCTATCCGTTCGAAGGACCTCACCTGGGACGTGGCCTTTAACGTGACGTACAACAAGAACAAGATCACCAACCTCACCGTGGTTCCCAACGACACTGCCTATCCCGGTCTGCCGGGTGGAACCATCGCCGGTGGCATCGGCGGCGGAACGGCCGAGATCAGCGCCGTCGGCGGACCGAAGAACACCTTTTATCTATACCGGCAGGTATACAATGCCAGCGGTCAACCCATCGAAGGCGTCTTCGTGGATAAGAACAACGACGGCATCATCAACCAGGACGACCTCTACAAAAGCAAGCCCGCCGATCCCCAGACCTTCATGGGCTTCACGACAAACGTGACCTGGCGACGCTTCAACGCGGGCTTCGTTCTTCGCGCCAGTCTCGGGATGTACGACTATAACAATATCTGGAGCCAAACGGGTAATCTCGACCAGATCATCGCCAACCCGGCTCTCTACAATGCCTCCGCCAATTACCTGACCACGCATTTCATAGGCACTAACGCACAAAAGCTGCTCAGCGACTACTATATCTCGAACGCATCCTTCCTCCGTATGGACAACATCTATATCGGTTACAACTTCGGCGCGTTGCAGCACACCCGTACTAACCTCCGCATCACCGCCGGCGTACAGAATGTGTTTGTCATCACCAAATACAAAGGCCTCGATCCGGAGATCGCCGCCAACGCCGATATCGGGCTAGGTAACCCGGGCATCGATAACAATCTTTATCCCCGTCCCAGGGTTTATAACCTCGGCCTCAACCTGGACTTTTAAACCGCCGACCCAACAAAAAAGACAAGTATGAACAACAAAATATTCACTGCCGTCGCTGTCCTTAGTATGCTGATGGCCGCCTGTTCGAAAGATCTCAACCGCCAACCGTCTAATCAAGTAACGGCCGCCAACGTCTATAGCACGCCGCTGGGCTATGACCAGGCCATAGCCAAGGCCTATGCCGCCTTCGCCAATACGGGCAACATCGGGGGTACCGGCAGCGCCGACCTGCCGGTACAGATCATCGCGGACGAAGGCAACTCCGACTTCCTCCGCCTGTATTTCAACCTGCAGGAACTCACCACCGATGAAGCTGCCTGGAGCTGGCAAAACGACGCCGGTATCCAGGGTCTGCACGAAATGAGCTGGTCTTCCAACAATGCCATCATCGATGGGCTCTACTACCGCAGCTTCTTCCAGATCACACTCTGCAATGATTTCATCGCGCATTCTACCGATGCCGCACTCGCGGGCAAGGGGTTTTCCAGTGCGGTTGTCGACACGATCAAAGCCTATAGGGCCGAAGCCCGTTTCCTCCGCGCCTATCAATATTGGGTGCTCATGGACCTCTTTGGCAACCCGCCTTTCGTCGATGAAACGATGCCCATCGGCACATTCATTCCCAAACAGATCAGTCGTAGCGATCTCTTCAAATATGTCGAATCCGAGCTCATAGGCGCCGCCGATAGCGGGCTCATCGCTCCGCATCAGAATCAGTTAGGCCGCGCCGACCAGGCCGCGGCATGGGCGCTGCTGGCGCGTTTGTATCTTAATGCCCAGGTGTATACAGAGACCGCACGCTATACCGATGCGATCACCTATTGCAACAAGGTCATTGCCGCAGGTTATTCATTGCATAAGGACTATGGCAGTTTGATGCTGGCCGATAACAGGAACAATACCGACGAGAACATTTTCGACATCGAATACGACGGTAAATATATCCAGAACTACGGCGGCACCACCTACCTGGTCCACGGCCCCGCGGCATTACCGGATTCGGTCTCGGGCTGCAACGGCAGCTGGAGCGGGTTGCGCATGACACAGGACTTTATCTCGAAATTTCCCGACGCCAGTGGCGCAACGGACCACCGCGCCCAGTTCTGGACCACGGGCCAGACGCTCGACATGACGAGCCTCTATACTTCTACAGCCGGCCTTTCCACCTACAAATACCGCGACCTCACCAGCACCGGCGCCAAAGATCCCGACCAGGACCCCGCCGGCAATTATGCCAGCATCTATTTCCCGCTGTTTCGTTTCGGCGAGATCTATCTGAACTATGCCGAAGCGGTGGTCCGCGGTGGTTCTGGCGGCGATGCCGGCACGGCACTGGGGTATATCAACGCCTTGCGCGGCCGGGCCTATGGAGATAGTGGTACCTATACCATCAATGCAAGTCAGCTCACGCTGCCCTTCATCCTGGATGAACGCGGCCGAGAGATGTATTACGAATGCTGCCGGCGCACCGATCTTATCCGCTTCGGCGAATTCACGACCAGTGCCTATCTCTGGGCCTGGAAGGGCGGCGTCGCCGGTGGTACCGCGGTAGATGATAAATACAATCTCTTCCCGATCCCCACCACCGATTTATCCGCCAACCCCAATCTCAAACAAAATCCGGGCTACTAATTATATAAATGCTTAGACATGAAAAAGATCTTCGCCGCAATCGCCCTCCTCACTTGCCTACTCTCCGGCTGTAGCAAACAGCTTACGGAACCCGTGTTACATTCGCCGTCCGGTGTCAACGGCTTTACGGAGTCGGCAAACTCCGTCGTTCTTTCCTCGGCTAACGACTCGGCTACCGTTGCCGTCTTTAGCTGGCAGACCGCCAACTATGGTGTCTCCGTTCCGGTGACCTATACCCTGCAGATCGACCAACCCGCCGATACCAGTGGCGCCAATGCCTGGAGTAATGCCATCAATACGACGATCACCACCGATAGTCTCACCAAATCCTGGATGGGCATCGATTTCAACCACATCATGAATCAGCTGGGCTTACCCAATGGCGTGGCCAGTACCGTCGTCGTCCGGCTAAAGCAGGCTGTCAAGCAAAGCACGGGGGACACCTCCACCGTTACGAGCCTTTTTTCTACGTTGTCCATGACCGTGACCCCCTATAAGGTCGTGCTCATCTATCCCAAGGTATATGTCGCCGGCGATTGGACCAATCCCACATGGACCCCGGCGAACCAGCCCGGCTTTGTCCTTGCTTCCGTCCTCAGCAACGGGTCATACGAAGGCTACGTCTGGTTTCCCAACGCGGGTAACAATTTCAAATTGACTTCGGAGCCGGATTGGAACGGAACCAACTACGGCTGGGGAACCTCCGGAACCACGCTCAGCACCGCCGGCTCCGCTGGTAATTGCTGGTACGGCGGCCCCGCTTATGCCCGAGTCGTCGCCGACGTCAACAAACTTACGATCAATTATACGACTACGAGCTGGGTGGTGGCCGGTGATTTCAATAGCTGGAGCCTGACCGGCAACCCCATGACCTTCAATCCCGCCACCAACACCTGGACGGCTACCGGCGTCCAGATGACCGCCGGCAACCAGTGGAAATTTGTAGGTGATTCCGGCTGGAACAACTGTTTCGGTCTGGACTCAAAAGGTAACTTTGTATTCGGCAATGGCAACATTGGAAATTTTACGGTGACGAAAACGGGTACCTATACCGTTACGCTCGACCTAAGCCATGGCGCCGGAAACTATACTTATTCCGTTCAATAATCTCTTAGCGATCGTATGAAGCTCATCAAGCTGACATGTATCTCAGTCCTGCTGTTCTCCGCCTTCGCCGCCTGTAAAAAAGGCGGTGGAGGCGGCGGCACCGGCGGCGACACTACCACAAAAACAAAAACGAGTACCCTCGATACACCCATCTATAAAGGGGCTGACATCAGTTGGGTCACGCAAATGGAAGATTCGGGCCGCAAGTTCTATAACGCTGCCGGCACAGCGACGGACTGTTTCCAGCTCATGCAGTCGCTCGATATCAATGTCATCCGGCTTCGTGTTTGGGTCAATCCCACTGGCGGCTGGTGCGGTACCCGGGACGTCGTGAACAAAGCCCTTCGGGCCCGTGCGTTGGGGCAGCGGGTACTCCTCGATTTTCATTACAGCGATACCTGGGCAGACCCCGGTCATCAAACCAAGCCGGCCGCCTGGGCGAACGATGATCTGCCCACCCTCGTAAGCACCGTGACCAGCTATACCAAAGGGGTGCTGGATACACTCAAAGCCGCGGGTGTGGTACCTTCCTGGGTACAGGTCGGCAATGAAGTGGACAACGGCATGCTCTGGCCGAACGGACAGGCTTCCGACAGTATGGCCAATTTCGCAGCGCTGGTGACAGCGGGCTATAAGGCCGTGAAAGCCGTAAGCGATACCACAAAGGTAATCGTACATGTCTCCAATGGCTGGAACAATAGTCTTTTCCGTTGGGTTTTCGATGGACTGACCGCCAACAATGCCCAGTTCGATATCATCGGCATGTCGCTTTATCCGGCCGATGCCTGGCAGTCTTACAACGATTCCTGTGCGACGAACATGAGCGATATGGTCAGCAGGTATCACAAGCCGGTGATGATCTGTGAGGTGGGTATGCCCGAAAGCGAGGCTTCGAACTGCGAGGCCTTTCTCACCGACCTCATCCATAAGGTCCGCGCCGTCCCCAACCAGCAGGGGCTCGGCGTCTTCTACTGGGAGCCGGAAAGTTACAACTGGCAGAGTTATGGCCTTGGTGCCTTCGACAACACCGGCAAGCCAACCGTCGCCATGAATGCCTTCAGCAACTAAAATCATGTATGTGAAAACACTCTTTTTCCTGGCCTTGTTACCTCTCCTCGCCTCCGCGCAGCCGCGCGAGCATCGCGACTTCGATGCCCACTGGAAATTCCATCTGGGCGATGCCGCCGATCCTGCCAAAGACTTCAACTACCGGACCGTCGGCATCTTCGTGAAATCCGGCAAGGCCAAGGGTACCGCCATCGCCATCGACTTCGACGACAGCAACTGGCGGACATTGTCGCTGCCACACGATTGGGCCGTCGAGCTTCCCTTCGAATATTCCCCCGACTCCGACGTCATGGCGCATGGTTACAAGCCGGTTGGTGGTCACTATCCGGCGACCAGTGTCGGCTGGTACCGCAAACATTTTATCATTCCGGTCACCGACTCCGGGCATCGCTTCGTGATCCGATTCGATGGCATCTATCGCGACAGCAAGGTCTGGATCAATGGCTTCTATCTCTGCGGCAATGCCAGTGGTTACAGCAGCTTCACCTGTGATATTACGGACTATCTGCGTTATGGACACGACAATGTCCTCGTCGTTCGTGTGGATGCCTCCCAATACGAAGGGTGGTATTACGAAGGGGCGGGTATCTATCGTCATGTATGGCTCAATGAATACAACAACGTCCACATTGCCGAAGACGGCCTTTACATACATTCCAAAGTTAGTCCCTCTTCTGCTACGGTCACCGTTGAAACCACCGTCACTAACGACAACACTGTTCCCGCGGCAACCAACGTTTCCGCCTATCTCGACAGCCGCGACGGCAGGCTGCTTGGCCGCGCCCCGATCCAGACCGTGTCTCTGGGTCCCAACGAAACCCGAACGCTTACCCAAACCGTCACGATAGCGCATCCAATCCTGTGGTCGCCCGAAACGCCCTATCTGTATCGTGCCGGCGCGACGCTTTATGCGGCAGGACCGGCATCCCACGCAGGCGCCGCTGCCGTCATCGACGACGAGAAGCTCCGCATCGGTATCCGCACCATCCGCGTCGATTCGCGCGGCGTTTATGTCAACGGTGTCTACACCAAGCTCAAAGGCGTCAATAACCACCAGGACCATGCAGGTGTCGGCGCGGCGATGCCCGACTATCTTCAATATTATCGGGCAAGGCTATTGAAAGAAATGGGTGTGAATGCCAGTCGCACCAGTCATAACCCGCCGACCCCCGAATGGCTCGATGCCTGTGACAGTCTTGGGCTGTTGGTGTGCGACGAGAACCGGCTGCTCAACAGCGGCGAAGAGTATCTCGACCAGTTTCGCCGGCTGGTCTTTCGGGACCGGAGCCGGGCCAGCGTTTTTCTCTGGAGTCTCGGCAACGAAGAAGGCCTCGTGCAGACCCGTCCTGTGGGCCGGCGTATTGCCTCGACATTGATCGCCCGGCAAAAAGAGTGGGATCCTACGCGTACCTGCACCTACGCCGCCGATCTCGACAATGTCTACCAGGGTATTAACGAGGTCATCCCTGTGCGTGGGTTCAACTATCGGATAAAGGGGGTCGGACCGTATCATGACGAGCACCCCGATCAGCCCATCATCGGCACCGAAATGGGGAGTACGGTCACCACCCGCGGCATCTATGTAAAGGATACCGTCAATGGGTATGTACCGGATGAGGACATTACCGCGCCCTGGTGGGCCAACACGGCCGAACAGTGGTGGACCCTGGCCGCCGACAATCCCTATTGGCTTGGCGGGTTCGTATGGACAGGTTTTGATTATCGCGGCGAGCCTACACCGTATCGCTGGCCGAATATCAATTCCCATTTTGGCGTCATGGACATGTGTGGCTTTCCCAAGAATATCTTCTATTATTATAAATCGTGGTGGACGGACGAGGATGTGTTGCATATCTCACCGCACTGGAACTGGAAGGGACACGAGGGACAGCCTATTCCTGTTTGGGTCAACAGCAACGCGGATGACGTCGAGCTATTCCTCAATGGTCGCAGTCTGGGCAAGAAGTCGATGCCCCGTAATAGTCATTTAGAATGGACTGTACCATATGAACCCGGAACGCTATCCGCCGTGGCCTACAAAAAGGGTCGGAAGCTCAATGCCTCCGTGGAGACTACCGGCGCTCCGCGCGAGATCGTGGTGACGCCGTACAAGACGACCATGCGTGCGGATGGCAGCGAGGCGACCGTGGTGAACATCAGCGTCGTCGACCGGCAGGGTAGGGAAGTCCCCGATGCCGACAACCTCATCGGGTTTCATGTCACCGGCGACCTTCATATCATCGGCGTCGGCAACGGCGACCCCAGCAGCCATGAGTCCGACAAACCGGGTTTCGGGGAGAGCCTCACAGATCCGAATGCTGCGTCCGGCCCTGACACCCTCGCCGGGCGTCATCTGTTCAATGGCCATTGTCAGGTGATCCTGCAGAGTGGCACGCATCCCGGCATGACGCATTTCGAAGCCACCGGCGACAGTCTTTATCCCGGTTCTACGGATATCTCGCTCATCATTCCCGGCCCTGCCCATTCCGTGACAACCTGGCATCCACCCACCACCACCGCCAATGCTGCTGCGCCCCGAGACGCCGCCGAGCACGGTGCCCAGGCTGCGCCCCCGACATCCCATCGCCCTGTTACAAAGATGTTGGGCGCAGATATCTCTTTCCTTCCCGAGCTGGAAAGCCGTGGCGTCCATTTCTCCGACGACAAGGGCGAACGCGACGCCATTGCCATCCTCAAGGATCATGGATTCAATTATATCCGGCTGCGAATCTTCAACGACCCGGCTCGGGACAGCGGTTACTCACCGGGTAAGGGCTTCTGCGATCTCGCGCATACGCTGGTGATGGCCCGGCGTGTGAAGGCCGCGGGTCTTAGGCTGCTGCTCGACTTTCATTACAGCGATTACTGGGCCGATCCGGGGAAGCAGTTCAAACCTGCTGCGTGGCGCGACGCGGATTTCGCCACGCTCACGGATTCTGTGTATTTCTTTACGCGAAAGGTCATCGCCGCGTTGAAGGACCAGGGTACCTTGCCTGATATGGTGCAGGTCGGAAATGAGATCAATCATGGTATGATCTGGCCTGAGGGCAGTATTCGTCACCCCGATAGTCTGGCGCAGCTGATCTACGCAGGGATCTGTGGCGTGAAGGCGGTCGATCCCGGCTGTCCGATCATGTTGCATATTGCTTTGGGCGGGCAAAACGACGAGTCTCATTTCTTTATCGACAATATGCTTAGCCGGAATGTTCCATTCGATGTCATCGGGTTGAGCTACTATCCGCGCTGGCATGGTACGCTCTCGGACCTGAAGTACAATGTCGACGATCTGGCGAAACAGTATGGAAAGGATGTGATCGTGGTGGAGTATACGCAGTTCAAGCGTGAGGTCAATGATATCGCCTTCAGCGTGCCCGGCGGCCTCGGGAAAGGTACCTGTATCT
>Ga0134126_10003200_pt1 | contig 20479 bp, 17 predicted proteins | sample KB31752_FD_96881 | JGI IMG/M metagenome (GOLD analysis project Ga0134126, IMG submission 96881) | Terrestrial soil microbial communities with excess Nitrogen fertilizer from Kellogg Biological Station, Michigan, USA - KB3-175-2 | ecosystem: Environmental > Terrestrial > Soil > Unclassified ... | reverse complement strand
CGCCGCCGCGCTCGCCAGCGCTTTCGCCCTGCACGGCCGCGACGTGGCTACAGCGATATTGCACTACGAACGCGTGCGGCACTACCGCGCTACCCGTTTCCAGCTCGGGTCCAAGTTCGCCTTCGATCACTTGCGGGCAAAGGATACCGCTGAGCAGAAGGCGCTACTCGAGACGCTCGACGAACGGGTCAGCCCAGCCTTTGCCCACGACAAGCGCGGCGGCGAGGACGACTCTTGGATCTACGCGTACGACGCCCGCGATATCGGCGCCGAATTGCCTCCCAAGAGATTAGGACCGTGGGACTTCCGCCGAGCCGCCAAGGCCGACTACGCCGCGATCACCCGAAAGCTCTGGATACCAGCGGCTCCCGCCAAGGGTACACGCCCCATCACGCGCGAAGAGGTCGCCCTGCACAACACCCGAGAGGACTGCTGGATCATCATCTCGGGAAAAGTTTATGACATCACCGAGTGGGCACCCCATCACCCTGGTGGCGCTGGAATCGCCCGAATGTACGCCGGCAAGGAAGCTACTGCCGAATTCGGTGACTACCACAGTGCCGAAGCTGTCGCGCACACGGCTCATTTCTGCATCGGCGACCTCGTCGAGACTCCAACGGCTTGCCTTGGCGGCCCACGCTGACTGACCAGCATTTCCATCGCACCGCATCGCGCGGCGCCGCCTACGCCCGCTGCGCTGGTCGCCGAAGCCGTGACGAGCAGCTCGCCGTCTGCACGAAGCAACGGTCTGCCTTTGGCGCACTAAGCAATGCGCGCCTAGAGCCTTGCGCGAACCGGAAGTCTACGAATCGGGTCTTGGTCGGATGGAGTTGAAGCCCATACCGATCGACCCGCTTGCCCAGCACATTCAGCAATCGCTTGCCAGACAAATGGTCCTCGAAGGCAATTACCGCGTCATCAGCGTAGCGGTGAGCGCGATTTGCGCGACACCGGCGAAAGGCAGATCGCTCAGATCGATGCGCACCGCCGACCTGACGACATCAATTTACATTCAGCCGTTGGTAAATTCCTGACTTTGAGAGCGCCCGATAGGCCTCGCGAAACAGACCGTAAAGATCATCGTAAACCTGCCGGTTTTGGGAAGCTGGTTCCAACCGCGAGGCCACCACGACCATACGTGACACGGCCTCCTCAACATCGTTGAAACAACCGGCCGCAACTGCACCGAGCAGAGCGGCGCCGAGCACACTACATTCTCGTTCGCGCAACAATCCGACGGGTCGTCCCAACACATCACAGATGATCTGGGAAAACAGCGGCGACCGCGTTCCTCCCCCGGTCAGTCGCAGTTCGGTTATCCCGGATACCAGATCGTTGTCGAAGGCATCCGCCATCATGCGCATTTCGCAAGCGCAACCCTCAAGCATGGCGCGCAACAGATGGGCTCGCCCATGACGAAGCGTCAACCCGAGAAAGGCGCCGCGGGCCGTTGCATCGTAGTTGGGCGTAACCTGGCCTGCGAAGAAGGGATGAAAGATCACCCCTTCACTCCCGGGTGGAACTTTCGCTGCTTCCGCCATCATCCTCTCATAGACTGCCGGTTCGTCGCTGCCTCCCAAGTTCGGCACCGGTTCGATCTGGTCGCGCCACCATTGCAGGCAAGCACCGATAGCGAACGATCCCCCCTCCAGATCCCATTTTCCTTGCAGGGCATGTCCGCCGAGATAGGTCTGTTGCGCCCGCGCCAGATCAGGATGGTCAAGATGGGCCACCATCATGGCCGAAGTACCTATCGTGATCTCTGCCATTCCTTGCCTGATAACGCCTGCCCCGACCGCCGCGCATTGCTGGTCGCCGGCGCCTCGGCACAGCGCAGTGCCGGCGGGCAGTCCCGTCAATTCCTCGGCTTCGGCCGAGATGCTGCCGACGCGTGCGCCCGGCTTGCCGACCGGTGGCAGCTTGCCCACCTCGATACCGGCGGCGTGGCAAACCTCCTCGCACCAGTCGAGCTTCCTGATATCGAGCATGCCGTTGAGCGTAAGACTGGACGGGTCGCCCTCGAAACCCACGGCGCCCAGCAACCGAAGCAGGTACTCCTGACCGTTGCAAATCCAGCGCGCCGCAGACATCAATTCTGGTCGATGCCGGTCAAGCCAGGCGAGTTTGGTCACCGCCCATGATGCGGCGATCGGCATTCCGGTGATGAAACGAAATCGTTCGGGCTGGATCTTGGATGCGAGTACCGCTTCCATTTCCTTGGCGCGCGCATCGTTCCAGACGATGGCGGGCGCCAGCGGGCGGAATCCATCATCGAGGAGCGCAAAGGTTCCGCGCTGACTGGAAAGACCGACGGAGGCGATGGCGGCTGCATCAACCCCGGCGCCACGCACCGCCTCGCGGCTCGCTTCACAGAGTGCCCGCCAGACCGCGTTCATGTCCTGCTCGACCCAGCCGGGGCGCTCGAAAATGCATGGGTAGTCGCGATCGGCGCTGGCAACCATGTGACCCCGGTCATCGAACAGCGCGACGGTGACACCCGTTGTGCCGGCATCGATACCTGCAAAGAGACGTCCAGCCATTTATCGCATTCCGCTGCCGAGCTTCGTGATCCAGCCAGTCAGCAAGTCAAAAAACCGGGAGCGTCGGTCGGCTTCGATTTTTGGCAGCGAATTGATCCGCTCGATTTTGAAGGCGATCAAATCCTCGACCGGCTCGAATACCTCGATGGGTACGGACGCCAATTCGGTATCGCCTTCGCCATCCCAACCGGAATTGACCGGAAACCCATAGGGACTGAGGGTGTCCTGCCAGGTAGCATCAAGCTTTTGCCCATCCGGTCCGCCAACACGAACGTAGTGGTGATAGTCGCAGATGCCGCCCTCCTCGATCATCAGATTGAGTTCGGGTGGGAATGCTTCGTTTGGCTTAAGCTTCGAATCGAAATGCGTCAGAATCGTCATCACGCCGGCCTGGTATCCGGCCTTGCGCAGTAAATTGCGCAACAAAATATGTTTGCCCGAGCAGGAGCCGCTGCGATTCTTCATCACCAGCAACGGATCACGCTCACCCACCGAACCGTAGGGAATGTTCCTGACCGCATGGTAGATCGTCGCCAGTTGGTTTGGCCCCTGGTTGATTTCGGAGAGAAATTGATCGTACCTGCTCTCGGTCATGTCCGGGGCCTCCGCATCAGACGGACAAATAGCTCAGCATCCGTTCCCGATCCGCCACTTCCCTGGATGACAGCTCCGCTACACAACGCCCGTGGTCGAGGACGTAGGCGCGATGGGCGGTGGCGCGGATCAGGCTGAAGTTGTTTTCGACGAGAACTATCGTCTGACCCTGTTCGGCGTTCAACCGGCCAAGCACGCGGCCGATGTCGGCAATGATGTTTGGCTGGATGCTTTCCGAGGGCTCGTCGAGAATCAAAATTTCGGGGCTGCCAACCAGCACGCGGGCAATGGCGAGCGCCTGCTGCTGGCCGCCGCTCAGCGTTCCGCCCTTTTGCCCGAGCCGCTCGCGCAGGATGGGAAACATATCAAAGATTGGCGCCCATGACCGTGCGGCGCCCCCGACCCGCTCGCCCATCTTCAGGTTTTCCGCGACAGTCAGAAACGGAAAGATCATCTTGCCCTGGGGCACGTATCCGAAACCGAGGCTTGCCCGCCGCTGCGGGCTAAGCGTCGAGATCGACTCGCCGCGATATCGGATCGTACCAGAATGCAGCGGCAGAAGCCCCATCACGGTACGCATCAGCGTCGTTTTGCCGACGCCATTTCTCCCGACAACCGCGACGATCTCACCTTTGCCCACCCCGAGCGAAACGCCTTGCAGTATGTCTCCAGCACCGTAGCCGCTGTGAACATTCTCGATCTCGAGCAGCGGCTCAGTCATGGATCTCTCCAAGATAGATGCGCTGCACCTCCGGATCGACCTCGATTTCCGCCATGCGCCCTTGTCGGAAGACGCGGCCCTGGTGGAGTACGGTCGTCGGCGCATCGAGGTCACGAACAAATCCCATGTCGTGCTCGATGACGATCGCCGCGATGCCCCTCCCCTCGAGCTCCCTGATGAAAGTGGCAGTGCTGCGGCTCTCCTCGGGCGTCATGCCGGCGGTCGGCTCGTCCATCAGGACCACTCGGGGGCCATTGCCCAATGCCATGCACATTTCCAGCCAGTGCTGCTGGCCATAGCTGAGCTCGCCGGCGCGGCGCTCACGAAGCGCGCCAAGGCCGAGCTTGTCGATTGCCCACGATGCCAGGGCCGTCGCATCGCCTGCACGACTGCGGGCAATGAACATGTTTTGTGCCAATGTCAGACTCGGAAAAATACGAGTGGTCTGATACTTCATGCTCAGCCCGCGCTGGACGCGACGAAACGGCTGCTCATGCGTGATCTCGTGACCGGCAAAACTGATCGAACCGGAATCCGGGCGAAGCAGACCCATAATCAACTTGAATACCGTCGATTTGCCTGCGCCATTCGGTCCGATCAGACATCGTCGTTCGCCGGCCTCGAGCGTGAGGTCGATCCCGTCGGCAGCGGTAATCCCACCGAAACTTCGATACACTCCTTTCAACGCGAGCAAGCTCATAGGGGCCTCCTAACGAGCAGCTTCGCCAGGGAACGAAGGATGGTGATGACGATACCATCAGGCGCCGCCATCATTCCGAACAACAAAAGGGCGCCCATGACGACGAATGCGAGGTCACCGCTATAGACAGCCAAGGCGTCTGAAAGCGCCGAAAGCGCGATCGTTCCTATCAATACCGAAGAAAGACTTCGCCTTCCGCCGATGGCAACCCAGAGCACGGGCAAAGTGGCAGCAAGCAGGCCAACCGACGAAGGCTGGATGAAGTTTCCCCAAGTCGCATAGAGCACGCCGCTCAGGCCCGCGAGAAATCCGGCAATGGTAAAAACGACAAGCTGATATCGGCGGATATCGTAGCCCAGCAATTCGGTGCGCTCGGCATCTTCCTGGATGGCCATCACGACATGGCCGAAGTGGCTGTTCGCCAATACGCGCAAGCCGATCAAGATAACTGCGATCAAGGCCACGACAAGGTAGAAGAGCGGCAGGCTGTATCCGTTGAATGTAAGCGAACCAAGCGTCAGCGAGGGAATATTGGTCATGCCGTTAAAGCCGCCCAATTGTGCCTGCCCAATCCGCCATTCCAATCCGGCGGTCTGGCCCAGAAATGTTTCCAGCACGAGCGTCAGCACCAGGGTCAGGACCGGAATGATCCAGGAACTGACCCGACCGTAAAACAGAAAGTATCCGAAGGCGGCGGCAACCAACGAGGTCAGCCCGAGGGCACCCGCCGCGGCCAGCAGCGTGCCCAAGCCCAAACCCCAGTTGATGGCCATGACACCGTAGGCGTAGCCGGCGATGCCGAAGAATGCGACCTGACCGAAGCTGAGCACGCCGCAATAACCCCACAGCAAGGCCAAGCCGAGCGCCACCGGCGCATTGATCAGGAAATTCGTGAAGTTGAGCGCAGCGAAAGTCGAGCCGTAGAGGGGAAACAGAACGACCGCTATAAGGATCAAAGCGAACAGCGACCAATAGATCGGGCCGCCGAAGATGGTGAGAGGACCGTCAATACCGAGCCTCTGAAAGACATTGTGGGGGGATTGGGCGAGCCTTCCCGTCGACACGACGGCGTGATCCGGACTGCTCATCGGCTGCTCTCCGGTCTGGCTTTACGCCGGCGAAGCAGAGCAGCCTGCAGGTAGTAGGAGAGCCCGTCTGGAAGAAAACGCATGATCACAAGGGCCGCCAACATGAGACCGATGCGCCCAGCAAAGGTGCCGTATTGCGAGGACAGTGGTGTCGACACGACCGAAAGCAGGGACGAACTGGCCAATGCGCCGATCAACGGGTTGGCCCCGCCGCCGATCACCACCGTGATGAAGGCCGGCGCAATGAAGGCTGTTCCAAACAGCGGAACGATGGTCGTTGTAGGCGCATAGAGCGCGCCGGTCAGCCCCGCCAGCGCCGCGCCAAGTGCGAAACTGAACGTGTAGATACGGCTGGTATTGACCCCAAGCGCTCGTGCCATGTCGGGGTTCTGCATCGTAGCCCGCATGTCGACGCCGAGGCGTGTTCGGTAGAACAAAAGCCAGAGCGCAAAGATGAGAACGAAGGCCAGACCGGCCACCACCAGAAGGTATGTCGCATAGGAAAACTGGCCAACCCGGAAACCTCCAAGCGGCATGCTGACGCCGCGCAGATACGGTCCAAACAACAGCAGCGTTCCCTGGCTCAGAATGAGGCTTAGTCCAAAGGTCGCGACAAGGGCGTTCAGCTTGTTGGCGTAGAAGCGCCGCACAATAAGCAATTCGACGATCGCGCCAATCATACCGACCACGATCGTGGCGAGAACCACCGCCACGACAAAGGGCACGCCCGCATGGACCGAAAGCGTTGCGGTATAAGCGCCCATCATAATGAACTCGCCATGCGCAAGATTGATGATATTGAGCATGCCGAGGACGATGATCAGCCCCATGGCGGCGAGCATCAGAAAGGAGACGTTGACCAGAAACTGGTATGCGAGGTTGAATAGATCGCCGGCCATGGCACGTCCCCGAGGCGGTGCGGCAGTCGATCGACCGCCGCACCGGGTTGATCACAGGAATTTTTTGAAGGCGGGATCATCCGCCGGCGTATATTGCTTGAACTCTGGCGTTCTGACGAGATTGACGCCAAGTCTGCGTGTCCACCACGGTTCGATCGACGGCCATTCCTGCACGAACGTGATATTGTGCTTTTCGTCGCAAGACGCCATCCGGATGTGCTGACTCATATGGTGAGTAGCAGGATCCATGAACATCCAACCGGCGGGCGCCTCAATTCCAATGCCGCTTTCCAGCGCCTCCATGACGGCATTCTGGTCCGTCGTCTTGGCAAGCCGACAAGCGACCGCATAGAGGTGCGTCGCCACATAGGCGCTGTGCGCTTCCTGTTGGATGTAGGGTTCATCCGGAAACATGGCCCGGAAGCGTTTGACAAACGCCTGATTTCGTGGCGTCGGGATTTCTTCCATGTAACTGACGGCCACGTTCATGCCGGCCAGCGCCGGCGGAGCAAAGCGCTTGTGCTCGTAACCCTGGGCGAGGTTGATGCTGGATCCCATGGGTCGTTTTAGACCAGCGGCGTTCGCCTGTGGATAGAAGTTCGCATGGTTCTGGCCGGTAATGTACATCATCAACCAGTCGGGCTTGGCCTGCTCGATGCGTGCAATGGTCGAGGTGAAGTCGGTCACGCTCAACGGGATGAACTCCTGGCCGACGACCTCCCCGCCAAGCAGCGGCGCCATGGCGCGCGTCCACATCGCGCTTAATTGGCCAAAGTTGTAATCGGCAGCCGGGATGTAAATGCGTTTGCCGAACTTTGCGATGCAGTACTGCATCGCGGGAATGATCTGCTGTTCAGCGACGGCGCCGGTGCAGAAGGTGTATTTGTCGGCGACGCCGCCCTCATACTGGTTGTTATACCAGTACATCTTCTTCATCTGGTCGATGACGGGACGCATGGCTTCCCGGTTGGCGCTGGCGAAAGCGCCCATGATGACGTCGACCTCGTCCTGCAGGCCGAGCCGCTTGGTGAGTTGCTGATACATGCGCGGGTCCGACTGCGGATCGGGCGAAATCAACTTCACTTCGCGTCCAAGAATGCCCTTGTCGTTCGATTGCACGAGAACGTCGACCAGTTCTGTGTAGGCGCCGTCCTTCCCGGTGCCGCCAGGCCCAGTCGGGCCGCTCAACAACGTGAAGCCGTCGTTGATCTCCTTGATCGCCAGTTGCGTGGCGTGAAGCTTGGGCAAGCCGAACAGCGCGAAGTTGCCCGACTGATCCTCCAGCAACCCAAACTTGACTTGCCCTGTCGTTGCCGCCTTCACGTGAATGGCCGGAAATCCGATGGCGCCCGCGGCGCCAACGGCCGCCGCGCCGGCGAGAAACTGCCGCCGCGTGCCCGCGATTGATGTGCGTCGCGGCGAATCCACCGCCAAGCTACTGTCCTGGTTGGGGATTTCGGGAGCATCGGCGCCCCTCCTTGGTGTATCCGACATGATGTCACCTCCATATGCGCAGTGTTGTTTCATTTGTTCCGGCGCTGCGCTCTGCCGGCGAAGTCACAAAATCTCGTCCAGGTCACGCGATCTCGAGATCGGCCGGCGATATGGGTGATCCAATTTCAGCCAATACGGTGCCGGCGAGCAGTGAATCGAGGATCAACGTGTTGACGAAGCCACCGCGCGCAGCGGCAACCACCGCCTTTGCCTTGATCTGGCCGGTTGCCACGCCGATGCGCGTGGGAATGCGCTTCAAATCCTCGATGCCGATGGCGATCAGCCTGTCGTAAAGTTCGGTCTTTACCACTTCGCCGGCGGCGTTGACGAAATAGGAGAATACGTCGCCCACGGCGCCGGCGCGTTTCAGCGCCGCCTGCTCGGGCACACCGATGTAACCGCTGGACAGCAGCATCGACGCTTCGGCTGGCACGAGCGATCCGATGCCGACGATTGCCATATCAAGGATGGGAAAGAGCTTGATGATGTCGGCGATCGAGCTTTCCCCGAGCAGCAGATCACGGGTTTCCTTGCGATCGACGATCCCTGGTGCGTGCAGCAAAAGAGGCGTGGTGCCCAGTTTTTCGGCCAGGCGTCGGGTCACTTCCTGACAGTCGAACAGATGCGAAATCCGCTTATTCCCCCCGGTGATCTGAATCACCTGCGCGCCCGGGAGATTGGAGGATTCAAACTGATTGACGAGCTCGAAAGTGGTACTGCCCCAGCCAATTCCGATCGCGCCATTGTCCTGAATGATTTCCCGGAGGAATTCAGCGCCAACCGCGCAGGTGCGACGCTTGATCTCGTCGGGCGCAAGACTCCGTTCGACACCGGCTACCACGCAGGTCTTGACGCCAAGGCTCGCTTCGATGGTCCGCTCAATGTTACTCGCCTGCCCGGATGGAGAACGGATATCGATGCGGACGACACCCACTTCCTCCGCTTCCTGCAGCATGCGACTTACCTTGTGCCGGGACAGGCTGAATCGCGCTCCAACCTCGGCCATCGTCAGGTGGTCGCGGTAGTAGGCGTGGCAGATTTTAGCGAGCAGGAGAGAGGAAGTAGGCACGGCTTTTGCTCATATGCGCAGATTATGCACATATGTAGAACCCTTGGGTGAGCCAATGTCAAGTTCTGAAGGGATCCTGTTGTTCGTCCAGGCGCCGGAAGTCAGGTTCTCCAATCGCTGGAGGGGGAGACGGTCCAGCTGACTCCAGGATCATGGATCAGACGGGTAGGCTATCCGGAGTTGCCCGGCTGCATCGCTGAAACTGTTGGCGGACGGGCAGACATTGGACGCACAGCGTGAGGCGCTCAGTGGCTAATCCACATCCTGCACGCTGGTCAGTTCCTAGGGATGTCGCTGGGTCGCTCAAAACTGAGCGCACCGCTCGCAAAAAATATGGGGCAAGGATGAAGCCAAGGCAGACTACATCGAGCGCTTGTGCAATACGGCCCGACGTCCTTCGACGATCGGATACCTCGGCCCTGTTGAGTCCGAACGCAAGGTGGGATTAGCTTAGCTTAGCGTCGCGTCCACTAAACCGGTAGTAGCTGCAGTTCTGAAATGACCCTATTATCACCAGTGCCGCGCCGTAAGCTTGGTCGGACCAGGCTTGAAGTATCAATCCTCGGGTTTGGAACCGCGCCACTTGGTGATCTCTATGCTCGGCTCGACGACAGGACAGCTATTGCTACCGTAGAGCGGGCGTTCGAGCTGGGCATCAATCTGCTCGACACGTCTCCGCTCTATGGTCGTGGGCTAGCCGAGCATCGCTGTGGGACCGCGATACGGCGCTCGCTGCGCCGGGATCTTGTGGTTTGTACCAAGGTTGGTCGTTGGATGGATCCGTTTCACCAGCCCGACAACGGTTCGGGCTTTGTCGGCGGATTGCCGCACCGAGCGACGATCGACTATTCCTATGACGGCACCATGCGTTCGGTCGAACAGTCGCTGCTCCGCCTCGGGGTCGACCGGTTAGACCTGCTGCTGATCCACGACGTGGACGTTTGGACCCATGGTACAGATGCGATTGAGGACCGTTTCCGGGAGGCCATGGAGGGCGCCTATGTAGCGCTCGACAGGCTTCGCGCAGAGGGTGTCGTCGCGGGAATCGGTATCGGTGTCAACGAGGCCGAAATGTGCGTGCGCTTCGCGAAAGCCGGATCGTTCGATATCATGCTGCTTGCCGGTCGCTATTCGCTGCTGGAGCAACCAGCGCTGTCGGAGTTTCTGCCGCTGGCACAGCAACAGGGAATCGGCGTGCTGCTTGGCGGCGTATTCAATTCAGGCATTCTAGCAACCGGAGCAATCCGTGGCGCGAAATATAACTACCGGGATGCGCCGCCCGAGATTCTGGACAAGGTTGCCAGGATCGAACGCGTCTGTGCAGGCCACGACGTTGCCTTGCCGACCGCCGCCTTCCATTTCGCTCTCGGCCATCCCGCCGTGGTCAGCCTTGTTCTTGGCGGACAAAGCCCGCTGGATGTCGAGCGTAACGTTGCGGCGCTCCACCACGAGGTACCGGCCGACCTCTGGGCCGATCTGAAGGCGGAGCGTCTTCTCGATGCGGATGCGCCGCAGCCGCCATCGAAGCTCTGCTGATGCGGATCGACGCGCATCATCACCTGTGGACCCTCGCCCGCGGCGACTGCGGCTGGCTGACGCCGGATCTGGCGCCGATCTATCGCGACTTTCGTCTTGCTGACCTGCTGCCGCTACTTTCCTCTGCCGGGATAGAGGGGACGATCCTGGTGCAGGCAGCGCCGAGCGAGGCCGAGACGATATTTCTGCTCGATATCGCGGATGGCGCGGACGTGGTGTGCGGCGTCATCGGCTGGATCGATTTCGACGCCGCGGGCGCCGCGGCCCGCATTGAAGCGCTCGGCCGGCGGAAACTGCTGGTCGGGCTGCGGCCGATGGTGCAGGACATCCCCGACGACGATTGGCTGCTCGGACCGCAGTTGGCGCCGTTACTGGCGGCAATGGAGAAACACGACCTGATTTTTGACGCACTGGTGTTGCCGCGCCATCTGACCAGACTCCTGTCTTTGGTCGATAACCATCCTGATTTGCAGTTCGTGCTGGACCATTGCGCCAAGCCGCGACTTGCCGGCGGCGACCCGGCGGCGTGGAAGCAAGACATCGCCGAGATCGCCCGGCGCCCCAATATCGTCTGCAAACTTTCGGGGCTGGTGACCGAGGCAGCGACCGACTGGCACGTCGCGGATTTGCGCCAGGCGGTGGACCACGTTCGTGCAAGCTTTGGATCGAACCGCCTGTTGTGGGGCAGCGACTGGCCGGTGGTCAATCTGGCCGGCGGTTATGAAAAATGGCTTGCCGCAGCCGAAACCCTGCTCGCTGACCTATCGGAAGAGGAAAGAGCGGGGATTTTTGGCAACAACGCCGCGCGCGTCTACCTTTCAAATCGGGGACGGCGCGGCCGAAGTTCTATTTGCCCGCGCCCGCAGTCAATCCGCTGACGATGTAGCGTTCAAGGAAGATTCCGACCAGGACGAGTGGAGCGATCGCCGCGGTCGATAGTGCCGCCATCGACCACCAGTTGATGCCCTGCGAGCCGGTTTGGCTGGCGACCATGACGGGCAGCGTTTTCGCGTCCGTACTCGTCAGCAGCGCTGCAAAGAAATATTCGTTCCAGCACAACACCAGCGAGAGGATGAAGGCCGCCACCATGCCGGGAAGCGCGAGCGGCAACGCGATGCGAAAGAATGCCCCCCAGATAGAGAGACCGTCGACGAAGGCGGCTTCATCCAGCTCGATCGGGATCGAGTTGAATTGGTCGCGCATGATCCAGATGACGATCGGCAGCACCGTCAAGGTATAGATCAGGATCAGTCCAATTCGCGTGTCCAGCAGCGACAAAGCCTTGTAGAGAACCAGGAACGGCAACGCCAGCACCACCGGTGGCAGGATCAACTGCGACATAAAGAAGAACAAGATATCGTCGTTGCGCATCCACGCGAATTTGTATCGGAAGCGGCTCAGCCCGTAGGCTGCCAGTGACCCCAGCACGAGCGCCAGGATGGAGGCGCCGACCGACGTGATGACGCTGTTCTCGAATCGGCTCACGAACTCGTCGCGCGGATTGGAGCCCTGCAGGATCGTATCGGGCGACAGGCCGAGGGAGCGCCAGCCCTTCCAGTCCGGCTGGAAATCCAGCCACGGAATCAGGTGCCCCTGCGTCACATCGGTCGCCGATTTGAAGGCGGTCGTCACCGTCCAATAGATCGGAAACAGGCAGACAAAGGCCCAGAACAGCAACGCGCTGTAGATCAACCCACGGCTGACCATCCGCTTTGCCCGAACTGCCGGGTGACGTTTCCGGGACGGTTTCGACAATGAGCTCACAATGGACAAACGGGCAATTCCCCTCGAGATGCGGCTTTCGGTCTGCAGGTTCAGGCAACTTTCTGCGTCAGGCGCCTGGACAGGCGCAACAGGACGCTCAGGAAGACGATGATGAGAAGCAGATAGAAGATCGCGAGCCCGGTGCCGTATCCGACATTCGATCGATCGCGATAGACGCGGTAGATGAAACTTGACACGGTGTCCGTGGCGCCGCCGGGTCCTCCCGCAGTCACGTTGATCACGATGTCGGCGAGCTTCAATTTGAAAATGATCCTGATGATGAGAACCGTGATGCTCACCGGCAGCATGAGCGGGAATGTGACGTGCCAGAACGACTGCCAGCCGTTTGCGCCGTCGACCTTGGCAGCCTCCTGCACTTCCCTGGGCATCGCCTGTAGTCCGGCGAGCAGCAAGATCATGATGAAGGGGATGGAAACCCAGGCATCCATCGCTTCGATGCTCAATCGCGCTGCCCACGGCGTCGAAAAGAAAGCCGGATTGTCCCATCCCAAATGGCGCGCCAGCGTCGCCGCGGGGCCAAAGCGATACTCCATAAGCGATTTTCCGATCATCCAGCTGACCGCAACCGGGCTCAGCATCAGGGGCAGCAGGAAGACGACGCGGAAGAATTTTTGGGCTCGGATCTTGGCGTTCAGCAACAAGGCCAGGCCAAATGCAATCGCATATTCGCCAAACACGGCGCCCGTGTAGAACACCATATTGGCCAGCGCGTTCCAGTAGTAGCGATCGTGCAGCAACCCGATGAGATTGTTGAGGCCGTTGAAGTGTGGCCCCTCAAAGGAACTGAGATTCCAGTCCAGCGAGGCGATATAAAATCCGAACAGCGTCGGAAAGATCACAACGGCGATGGTGTACAAGACAGCCGGGAGCAGGAAGAGTGCCCGCAGGCCGGATTCTCCCCGGATTGCGACTTGGCTCGCGCCGAAAATGACGGCCCAGACCAGATAGGCATAGAGGACTGGACGCCACGTGGTGAACCCTGCCGCAATCGTCCCAGTCGCGTGCGAGACCTGGATGAGGAGCAAGGCCAGCGCCCCCAGCGAGGCAAGCGCGACAAACGCTCGGCCCAGGCTCCTGCGGCTAGCACGCCTGCGTTCCGACCCGCTTTGGTTGGGCCGGGTATAGGCAACCACTGACGAATTCTGCATCAAGATCGCACTTTGCCGATTGGGGCTGACCTTGTGAAAACAGCCGGCTGGCGCTTCGAAAGGCGCCAGCCGATCGGTGATCCGCCGAGGAGCAAGCTACATGCCGAGCGACGCCTTGTAGAGCGCGATCTGCTTGTCGCGGCCGATCTGGTCGGTCAATTTTTCCCAGGCCGCGGCGATGTTGTTGGCGCCAGTCTGGGCATTGTACTGGCCGGCGAAGATTTTTGTCAGTTCATCTTCCGCAACGCTGTAGTACTGGAAGATGCCCGGAATGCGCGGCTCGACGGCCCGGTTCGGATGATTGTAAGAGCCGAACTGGGAGTTCAGGTAGGACGTGATGTATTTCCTGTCGTAACCAGCCGCCACCCATTCGTCGATGTTGGAATGGCTGGTTCGGTGCACCTGGAAGCCGGACGGGTACATCACTGTCCAGATCGACAGATCCTTGCCTCCGATATGTGCGGCCGCACTCCAGGCTGCCTTGTGCTTCCGTTCGTCGCCATTGACCCGCGCCATGACGTAGATGCCCCAGCCGAGATAGGCGCAGTTTGGCGCATGGTTCGGACCGCTTGAGAGCTTGTCCCATTTGCCTGTCTTGGAATTGTAGACGTCGTCGGACCCCGGCAGGATGTCGAATCCGACCAAGTCGCCGATGACAGAGGTGTCGCTCGCCTTCGCCACCTGGCCGATATCTCCCCACCAGGGGATCATCGCGCCGATGCCAGCGAGGAATTGCTGAAAGCCGGTGGTGTTCGGATCCGCGTTGAGCTGATCAGCCGGCTCCGACGGCAGCGCGTCGATGACATCCTGAATGGCGCGAACCCAGGCCGGATTGTTGATGCGAGGCTTCATCGTGTCGACATCGAACAACCAGGCCTTGTCGTCTGGATGCTTGGCGTATGCCGTGGCGCGGCTGCCAAGGAAGTAGAAACCGAATCCGCCCCACGGCTTCGGCGCATCAAGATAGCCAAAGGCATTTTGTCCCTTGAACTTCTTGCCCTTGAGGAATTTGGTCACGGCCTGAACTTGTTGCCAGGTCTTCGGCACGCCCCATTCGCTCGTATTGCCCGCGTCCTTCCAGGCCTTGCCCAGAGCCGCGTCGGAGAAATAGTCGGTTCGGTAGTTGAAGTTGTGGCAGTCGCCGTCGATCGTGACGCGATAGGTCTTCCCGTTCCAGGTTCCGACCGGCGGCTTCAAATAGTCGACATAATCGTCGATATCGATCTGCTTCTTGACCCAGTCCGGCATCTCGGAGGCAAGTCCCTTGCCGCAAACGTCGCCTTCAAACGGAGCGCCCATTTCGAGGATGTCGAAGTCGACCGTACCGGTCGCGATCGCCTGTTGCAGTCTCGGATTGTAGTCGGCCTGCGCGAGATCGATCCAGGAAATTTTCGTGCCCGTGTAGGCCTCCCACGGTTTCAGAAAGCCGCGGAACAGCAAATTGTGCAGGTTCTGATTGTTGAGTCCCATGAAGGAGAGTTCGACACCCTTGAACTCTCCCTCCTTGACGTTTGCCTTGGTGGGACCAAGGCACAGTTCGCCCACTTTCTGCCAGTCGGCGTCGGTCGGCGCCCCCTTGCCCACACCCGGAATTTGCAGGATTTTCGCCCGCAAATTGTCCTGCGCCAGCGCAAGCCCGGTGAACGAACCGAGTGCACCGGTCGTGCCCAAGGCGGCTGCACTGGCGGCTCCTTTCAGTACCGTGCGGCGGTTGGGTCGCAATCCAGGATGCTGATCGTGCTCTTGCTTTTTCATGGCATAACCTCCCTTTTCTGTGCCCTTCGGGCTGCTTCAGTACTTTTATCTCGAACACACGCGCTCGCCGACTTCTTTCCTGCCAGGCTTGATCGGACCGTTCCGCTTCAAGGCCGCGATTGCTCCTTCAACAGCATTTCGATCTCCTCGCGGAGCGGCATAGCCGGAGCGGTGCCATGCCGCGTGACCGAAATTCCTGCAGCCGCCGATCCGAAGCGCGCAGCCTCCAGCGGATCTGCCCCGCCGGCGAGGGAAGCCGCGAAGCCGCCTACAAAGGCGTCGCCGGCACCGGTCGTCTCGACCACCTTACCAGCCGAGAAGGGCGCGATATGGACGGATCGATCCTTCGAGTGAAAAAGCGCGCCACGCTCGCCGAGCGTGATCACCGCCGTGCCGGCGCCCCTGGCATGCAGCGCGTCGCCGGCGCGGCGAGCGGCGACGAGATCTTCCACGGCAATTCCGGTCAGCGCTTCGGCCTCGCTTTCGTTCGGCACGACATAGTCGCTCAGAGCAAGAAGGGCGTCGTCGAGATCGATCGCCGGCGCGGGATTGAGCACGGTGATGCTGCCCGAGGCTCGAGCGATTTCCAGCCCACGGCGAGCGGCAGCCACCGGCTGCTCGAGCTGAGTCACGAACACACGGCTTGCGCGTATGGCATCCGCCGCGGCATCGACATCCGCTGCGCACAAATCCATCGCCGCGCCGGGCACGATAATGATGGCATTGTCACCGCGCGTTTCATGGACATAGATGAAGGCCGCTCCGGTCGGTGCGGTTGCACTTTGCGTCACGCGCGGCTGAATTCCGTCAGCTTTCCAGGTCTTGAGGGCAAGTTCGCCAAATGCGTCGCTGCCGATCCGAGAAATGAAAGTCACGCCAGAACCCGCGCGCGCCGCGGCAACAGCCTGGTTCGAGCCCTTGCCGCCCGGCCCGACGGCAAAGCCGGAGCCGGCAATCGTCTCGCCAATTTCCGGCATTTTGCCGGCGCGGAAGGCCAAGTCCGCAACAAAGACACCAAGAATGACCACGCCATTTTTGTCCATGCTCAGTGCCCTTCATCCGGCGGGATGACGCCCTTGGTGAAGAGGAAACATCCGTAAAAACGGCGCTCGCCCGTCGCGATCACGCAATAGGCGGTCTTCGCTTTCTCATAGAAGGCGTGGCGCTCGATGCCGGCGAGGAGCCGGGATCTGCTTTCGGCAAGGTCAATCGCGGCTTGAACCTCCCGTTGGACCGCCGGCACCTCGTCTGGCTTACCGACGATCTCCATTCGGATGGCCGCGTCCTCGACGAATGTGTCGAGTGGCAGCACCGACAGCACCGCTCCAACCGCTCGTGCTGCGCTGACATTGTCGATGCGCAGCAATCGGCCGAGAGTTGTCTGCCGCGCGATCGCGTCAGCCGGGAAATTGGTGTCGCAGATGACCAGACGATCGCCGTGCCCCATCGCACGCAAGGCATAGAGCACATCGGCATTGAGCAGCGGATCAATGGTCTTCAGCATATTCGCTCCCTTCCGGCCTTATTTTCGAATACGGTCCAGGCTCTGGCGGCCCGGATCCAGTGTGCGGTTACGGCGGCGCTGCTCCTAGTCTCCATACGGTATCCAGATGTTTTTCACCTGCACAGCATGGCGAAGAAGAATCGGGCCCTCGCTGGCAAGCTTGTCATGCCAATCCATCATGAACCCGTGATCAACCAGCGTGCGCTTGAGGTTGCCGCTCGACAACTTCTCCGCTGCCGCCGATGCCTCCCTGGAACCGAACACCCAAAGTGCATCCACATCGTCGTGCTCCGCCAGGACCTTCACAAGACCATCGCGCGGTCCGGTGACGATATTAATCACGCCAGCGGGCACATCGGACGTCTCAATCACCTGGTAGAAGTCGGTTGCGGCAAGTGGATGCCTCTCGCTCGGAACCGCCACAACCCGATTGCCCATCGCGATCAGAGGTGCGACAAGGCTGACGAGCGCAAGAAGAGGAGCCTCGTCGGGGCAGGCAACGCCGACCACGCCGATCGGCTCGTGCATCGCCAGCGCCACGCCGCGCAACGGCGGGGCGTGGACAGCGCCCTCGTATTTGTCGGCCCAGGCGCCGTAGCTGAACAGTCGCTCGATGCTCGCGTTGACCTCGACCTTCGCCTCTACAATTGTGGCACCCGTCAAGGCGGCAATGCGCGCCGCAAATTCATCACTGCGCGCCGAGAGATTTTCGGCAAGGTAGTAGAGAATCTGGGCGCGATTGTGCGCTGTCGCTTTGGACCAGGCTTCGGCCGACCGCGCCGCCGCTACCGCGTTACGGATATCCTTGCGATTGCCCTCGCCCACCTCGCCCAGATGCCTGCCTTTCGGCGACAGCACAGCGCGCGCATAGTTGCCATCCGGGCGAACCTGCTTGCCGCCAATGAAGAGTTTCGGCGTCCGATCGATCAGCGGCAGCTCGAGGCCCGGATCGTCGTGAGAGACCGACATCACGGACGGTTTCACGCGCTGCTTGCGCATGCTCCACGCTTTGGGCTTGAGGTATTCGTAAATGCCCTCGCGTCCCCCTTCCCGGCCAAAGCCGGATTCGCGGTAGCCCCCGAAGCCGACGCTGGCATCGAACAGATTGGTGGCGTTGATCCAGACCACGCCGGCCATCAGCTTCGGCGCAACATCGAGCGCAAGTCCGATGGTTTCACTCCACACGCTGGCAGCAAGACCGTATCGGGTATTGTTGGCGAGCATCACGGCTTCATCCGGTGTCCGGAAAGTCATGGCCACGAGCACGGGGCCGAAAATCTCCTCGATTGCCACCGTCGACGATGGATGCACATTCCAGAGCAGCGTCGGAGGATAGAAGCAACCCTCCTGCGGCAGTTCGGTCGCGGCCTGATATTTCACCGCGCCCTCCCGAACACCGGTTTCTACCAGAGACCTGATGCGCTCGAGTTGGACCGGCGAGATCACCGCACCTATGTCAATCGCCTTGTCGAGCGGCGGCCCGACGCGAAGCGAGTCCATCCTGCGGATCAGACGCTTGCGAAACGTCTCGGCGACACTTTCCTGCACCAGCAGCCTCGAGCCAGCGCAGCATACCTGCCCCTGGTTGAACCAGATCGCGTCAACAACGCCTTCCACGGCTCCGTCGATGTCGGCATCCTCGAACACGATGAAGGGCGACTTGCCGCCAAGCTCGAGCGTCAACGACATGCCTGAGCCAGCCGTGACCTGACGGATCAGGCGGCCAACTTCGGTAGACCCTGTGAATGCGATCTTGTCGATCCCTGGGTGACCCACGAGCATCGCCCCCGTCGTGCCATCGCCGCTCACGACGTTCAGAACCCCGGAGGGCAAGCCGGCCTGCGCGGCGAGTTCGGCGAACAACAAGGCGGTAAGCGAGGTGAACTCGGCAGGTTTCAGCACGACCGTGTTACCGACCGCCAGCGCTGGTGCAATCTTCCATGCCAGCATCAGCAGCGGGAAATTCCAGGGGACGATCTGGCCAATCACGCCAATGGGTAACTGATCTGCGAGCTCGCGCTCCTGAAGTTGCGCCCACCCGGCATGGTGCAGGAAATGGCGCGCTGCCAGCGGGATGTCGAGATCGCGGGTTTCTCTCAGAGGTTTGCCGTTGTCGATCGCCTCCAGCACTGCGAACAACCTGGCGTGGCGCTGCAGCATGCGTGCCAGCGCATAGAGGTGGCGGGCGCGACCGTACCCGCCGAGCCGTTCCCAAAGCGGCTGGGCCATGCGAGCGGCGCTGACGGCCCTGTCGACATCGGCGGCGGACCCTTTTGCGATTCTGGCCAACGTCTTGCCCGTCGCGGGCTCGAAGGTCGGGAAGTGCTTGCCTGCGTGCGGCGCGACGAACTCGCCGCCGACGAAATGCCCGAAAACTGCCCCGTGTTTCTTCAGCCACGCCCGAGCCTCGCCGTCGGCCTCGGGAGCAGGGCCATACTCCATGGTCTCATAGTAATGCGCGACGCTCATGGGGCTTTTCATCCGACGGGGTGACGGTTGAATGCCGAGTAACGGCCTGTGACATGATGTTCGAGCTGCCGCTCGATGTCGGCGAGCAGGCTAGAAGCGCCGATGCGGAACAGCTCCGGTTCGAGCCACTCGCGTCCCAGCTCCTCCTTCATCAGGAACTGGTAGGTAAGCACATCCTTTGCCGTAGAGATTCCGCCAGCCGGCTTGAAGCCAACCTTGTATCCGGTGCGCTCGGAATAGCTACGGATCATCCGCAGCATTGCAAGCGTCACCGGCAGCGTTGCGTTAACGCCTTCCTTGCCGGTAGAGGTCTTGATGAAATCCGCCCCCGCCATCATGCAGACCATCGATGCCTTGGCGACGTTGCGCAGCGTCTTTAGATCGCCCGTGGCCAGGATCGTCTTGAGATGGGCTTTGCCGCAGGCGGCGCGGAAATCCTTCACCTCGCGATAGAGACCTCGCCAGTCGCCGGTCAGCACGTGCTCCCGGGTGATGACGACGTCAATCTCCTGGGCACCGTCCCTTACCGAGTGTTCAATCTCCTTAAGCTTGAGATCGTGCGGCACGAGCCCTGACGGGAATCCGGTCGATACCGCCGCGACGGGAATGTTTGAACGTTGGAGCGCTTCGACTGCGGTTGCGACAAAGCGGTGATAGACGCAGACGGCACCGGTGTGCAGAACGCGGTCGGCCAACCCGAGCGCCACCAGAATATCGGCCCGCACGGGTGCCCTGGCCTTGGCGCAGAGACGCTTCACGCGTCCAGCCGTGTCGTCGCCGTTGAGGGCAGTCAGATCAATGCAGGAAATGGCCTTTAGAAGCCAAGCGGCCTGCGCCTCATTCTTGACCGTTCTCCGGCCGGGGAGTGTCGCGACCCGCCGCTCCGTGGCGGAGAGGTTGATGCGGATCTCATCGAGCCACCCCATCTCCAGCGCGTGGGCTTCGTTGCGAGGTAGCGCCCTCAGCTCCCCTGGGCCACGCCGTTCGCGACCGCGCAACGGCAGAGCCGAAGGGTCTGGCATCAGCGTGCTGTGACGCCCTGCACCCCTCAGCTCGTCGACTTCCGCCACCGACATTTTGGATGCCTGGATCGTAGCATTAGCCTCCTCGCCAGGACGGCTTAGCGGGTGCCGCCGGACTGTCATAGCTGCCGAGCGTGCCCGGCGCCGATAGTTGG
>Ga0134126_10003198_pt1 | contig 20484 bp, 24 predicted proteins | sample KB31752_FD_96881 | JGI IMG/M metagenome (GOLD analysis project Ga0134126, IMG submission 96881) | Terrestrial soil microbial communities with excess Nitrogen fertilizer from Kellogg Biological Station, Michigan, USA - KB3-175-2 | ecosystem: Environmental > Terrestrial > Soil > Unclassified ... | reverse complement strand
TTCATCATCTTGACGTCATCCGACGACCACGGACGCCGGGAGGGGGGGGTTTTGGGGGCCTTGGCCACGTCGTCTCCATTATAAGAAACGGACCGAAATGCTAGGCCCGCGCGATTCGTTGAACACATATTCCTGAATATTGCAAGCTGCTGACGAGACAAACAGCGTTGTTTGTGAAACAAACAAGAAACAAACGGCCCTCAACTCTTCTTTTTCAAGCCGCCCGGGCGCTCAATCGACCCGCACGATCGTCGAAGCGCCGCCGAGACCGGGACGAATCGCCAACTCCTTGCGGCGGACCAGATAGTTGACATGCGCCAAGGCCTCCCCGAAGGCGAACGACATCTGGTGGGGATCGTCGATCGTGCGGCCGAACACCACCGGCAACAGGTCGATCGCCGTGGTCGCGCTGGCGCCGACCGCGTTCAGGATCGCGGCGCAGCGCGCCTGATGATGCGCGATCAGTTCGTCGATCCGGTCGGGCAGGCCGATGAAGGGCAGGTTGTGGCCGGGCAAGGCGAGCACGCCCGCCGGAAGCCTTTGTTTGAGCGCCGCCAGCGAGCGCAGATAGGCGCCGAGCGGGTCGCCGTTCGGGTTGATCGCCTCGACGCTGATATTTGGCGAAATTCTGGCCATCGCCTGATCGGCGCAGAGGATGAAGCCGGCTTCGGCGCAATAGAGCATGACCTGCTCGGAGGAATGGCCGGCGCCTGTGAGAACCTCGAACGAGCGGCCGCCGATTTCCAGCGCTTCCTCGGCCATCAGCCGGTTGAAGGTGCGCGGCAGGTCGCTGACCATGCGCAGATAGTGCAGGCCGCGGGCGAGCAGCAGGTCGGTCTGCGACGGGCTGAGGCCGTGGCCGAGGTAGAAGCCGCGATAGGGCTCGGCGTTGAGCGCGCCGGGGTCGAGGCGGATGGTTAGCGCATCCAAATATTCGGTTTGGCTGGCGAAGAGCTCGAGGCCGAGCCGGCCGCAGAGCCAACCGGCGAGGCCGATATGATCGGGGTGGCAATGACTGGAGATGACGCGGGTTAGCGGCCGGCCTTTCAATAAGCCGCCGAGCAGGCGCTCCCATAGCGCACGCGTGGCCGCGTCGTCGATGCCGGTGTCGAGCAAGGCGAAGCCAGCGCCGTCCTCGATCAAATATATGTTGACGTGATCCAACCGGAACGGCAGCGGCAGCCTCAGCCACAGTACGCCCTCGGCGACTTCGAGGGTTTCGCCCGGGGCAGGGGGCTCAGGAAAGCGAAAGTCGAGGGCGGCGGCCAAAGGCGAAGCTCCGGGTTGGCGGGGAATGGCTATATAGGCATCTCTCGCATGCAGAGCATCGGCGTCAAATCGCAACAAAGCTGCACCGTCCATGATAGGCAGCGACGGCTGGCTTTGCGGCTTGTGTGAGGATCAAACGATCTCCCGGCTCAAACAGCGTTGGTTGCGGGCGGGTCGGCAGGCGGATTGACGCGGCTTGCCGCCTGCGCCAAAGACCGTGTCACTCCACCGCAGAAGGCGCCGTTTCATGTCTCAAAAGGTCGACGTACTTGGCCTCGGCAACAGTCTCATCGACATCCTGGCGACGGCCGATGACGCCTTTCTCATCAGCCATGAGATGGCCAAAGCGGCGATGACGCTGATCGACGAGGACCGCGCCGATGCGCTTTATGCCCTGCGCCAGGCGCCGAAGATTGTTTCCGGCGGCTCGGCGGCCAACACCATCGTCGGCGTCGCCTCCTTCGGCGTCAGCGCCGCCTACATCGGCAAGGTCCGGCAGGACGAACTCGGCCAGCGCTTCAGCGACGACCTCAACGCCACCGGCGTGCGCTACGCCACCGCCAAGGCCGCCCATGGACCGGGGACGGGGCGCTGTTTCGTCTATGTGACGCCGGACGGCGAGCGCACCATGAACACCTTCCTCGGCGCCAGCACCTATCTGTCGCCTGACGATGTCGACGAGGCGGTCGTGCGCGCGGCGCGCTTCGTCTATCTCGAAGGCTACATGTGGGACCGGCCGGCAGCCAAGCAGGCGTTCCGCAAGGCCGGAGAGATCGCCCACGCGGCCGGCGCGCGCGTCGCGCTGACGCTATCGGATGCCTTCTGCGTCGACCGCTTCCGCGGCGAGTTCATCGATCTCATGCGCACCGGCGTCGTCGACACAGTGTTCGCCAACACCGACGAGGCGCTGTCGCTCTATCAGACGACGCGTCTGAGCGAAGCGCTCGATGCTCTTGCCGCGGAAGGCGTGCATGCGGTGGTGACGCGCTCGGAGAAAGGCTCGGTGATCGTCGACGGCGAGGCGCGCACCGAGGTGGCCGCGCATACCATCGCGCGGCTCGTCGATACGACGGGGGCGGGCGATCTGTTCGCGGCCGGCTATCTCGCCGGGCTGGCGCAAGGGGCTCAACCCGCCCATTGCGCGCGGCTGGCGGCGCTGGCGGCGGCCGAGGTGATCCAGCACATCGGCGCGCGGCCGGAGGTTTCGCTGAAAGAACTTGCCGCCAAGGAGGGGCTGACGGTCTGAGCCGTCTCAGCCCTGACGGTTGGCGATATAAGACTTCAGTTCGTCCATCGAGGCGAAGCGCAGGCCGCCTTCCTCGGTCTCCGCCTCGATGGCTCCGTCGGAATAGATGACATATTGGGCGCCGCCGGCGCTGTAGCGACCCACGACGTGCGGCCCCGATTGCGGCTGGGCGATCGCCTCCTCGACGGCGCGCAGAGTGGGCAGATGGCCGCTGCGGTTGAGGTTGACGTCGTCGTCTTCGGGCGCCGGCGCGGTTGGCGGCGTCGGCGCCGCCTTCACCTCGGCCACCTTGGCCTTGCGGCGCGGCGGGGCGAAGATGCGGTTGAGCCTGACGATCAGCGCGGCGAGCGAGAACACCACGCCGCTGGCGCTCAACATGATGACGCCGCACTCGGCGTAGAGCCGGCCCATCTCGGTCGGCACGAGATCGACGCAATAGGCCAGGGAACCGAAGCCGGCGGCGAACAGAATCGCGCCGATTACGAATGTCAGGATCGCCATGCGGGGTAAAGTTCTCGACAATGTGTCAAAAGCAAGGGCGGATTTCCGCCTTTGGCGAGCCGTTTGGGTTGCGGGCGGCGCGACCGGCCATTAGGTAAGCTCGGTCGGTGGCGTATCCGAATGGCGCCTGTGCGGCCCAAGGAGGTTCCTCATGTCTTTCACCCTGCCCGAACTGCCCTATGCGTATGACGCGCTGGCGCCCCATATGTCGAAAGAGACGCTCGAATTTCATCACGACAAACATCATCAGGCCTATGTCACGAACGGCAACAACCTGCTGAAAGGCACGGAGTTCGAGGGCAAGCCGCTGGAGGACGTGGTGCGCGGCTCGTTCGGCAAGAACGCGGCTTTGTTCAACAACGCCGGCCAGCACTACAATCACCTGCATTTCTGGAAATGGATGAAGCCGAAAGGCGGCGGCAAGATTCCCGGCGCCTTGGAAAAGGCGCTGATCGACGGCTTTGGCTCGGTCGATAAAGCCAAGTCGGATTTCGCCACCGCCGGCGCCGGCCAGTTCGGCTCCGGCTGGGCTTGGCTGGCGGTCGTCAACGGTAAGGTCGTCGCCACCAAGACGCCGAACGGCGAGAACCCGCTTGTCCACGGCGGAAAGCCGATTCTCGGCGTCGATGTCTGGGAGCATTCCTATTACATCGACTACCGCAACCGCCGCCCCGATTATCTGAAGGCCTATGTCGAACACCTCGTTAACTGGGAATACGTCGCCGAGCTGTACGCGGCGGCGACCAAATAACACGCTAACGCCGATCTCCATCTGATTCAGGCAGACGCCGCCATGGCCGGGCTTGTCCCGGCCATGGCGAGGGCAGAGCGCCTAATCCGTCAGATTGATCGTCTTGTCCTTGCAGAGATCGACGCCAAGCTGCTCGGTATCGGCGCCATCAGCGAAATGGGCACGGATGTCGTAGAGGCAATCCTTCGTGTGCTTGACGTGAACCACCGCCTTGCGGCCGAAGGCCAGCGCGCTCAGGACTTTCTTGTGGTCGGGATCGCCGGCCGGAACGACCGAAAGTTGCATCAACCCGACCGAGCGCTCGTTATGCACGCTGATGGCCAGCCCCTCCGCCTCGTGATGTCGGTAATGTCTGGCGCGCTCATGCGCGGGCCTAGCGGCTTTTTCCGCGTCCGCCTTTTCCGCATCGACCTTTTCTTTATCGACCTCTTCGGCGCCCGCCTTGTCGGCCTTTTCCGGCTTGGCGCTTTCGGCTGCCGCCCCAGGCGCCAGCGGATCTGGAGGGGTAGCGGTCTGCGCCTGCGCGACGCCTGCCGCCAATAGAACCGCCGCGACCCACGCTCCGCCGAGCATTTTCCTCATATCAACCTCTACGATCCCGACTCGTTTGGCCTCTGGCCGGGTGCGTCTTCATCGCGCAATTTCGGCCGCAGGAAAAGGGCGATTACGGCCGCGCCGCCGCTCTTTCCCATGCTTGCGCAAGGATGACGGGCACATCGGCGATCTTTTCGGCGACGAGATAGCGGGCGCCGAAGTCCTCGTTTATGAACCCAGCCATCCGCATATGCGCCACCAGCGACAGCAGCGGGCGCCAGAAACCGGCGATGTCGGCGATCAGCACTGGCTTGACATGGCGGTCGAGCTGCACCCCGGTCAGTTGCTCGACCAGCTCCTCCAGCGTGCCGACGCCGCCGGGCAGGGCGACGAAGGCGTCGGCGCGATCAAACATCAATTGCTTGCGCTGGTGCATGTTGTCGACGACGACCAACTCGCTCCATTCATGCGTTCCCTGCTCGCGCTCGACCAGGAACGTCGGGATTATGCCGACGACCTCGCCGCCGGCCGCCATCGTTGCGCGCGCAATGCGCCCCATCAGCCCGCGGCGGCCGCCGCCGAACACCAGCCGCGCGCCCATGCTGGCGATCGCCGTCCCGAGCGCATCGGCGGCCTCGGCGAAGGCCGGGTCAGAGCCGAGGCTCGATCCGCAATAGACGCAAATGCCGCGTTTCAGGGTGGAGGGTGCGCTCACGAGGCGAGCAGCCCCTTAACGATGGCGCTGGCGCGGGCGAAATCCATCTGCCCCGGATATTTCTCCTTCAGCGCGGCGATCACCTTGCCCATGTCGCGCACGCCGGCGGCGCCGGTCTCGGCGACGGCGGCGCGGGCGGCCTCGGCCACCGCCGTCTCATCCATTTGCTTGGGCAGGAACTCGTTGATGATGGCGATCTCGGCGCTCTCCTGAGCCGCCAGATCCTCGCGGCCGTTGTCCTTGTAGATGGTCAGCGATTCCTGGCGGGTCTTGGCCATTTTAGTGAGCAGGGCCAATTCGTCCGCGCGGCTGACGATCTTGCCGGCGCCGCGCGCCTCGATCTCGCGGTCCTTCAGCGCCGACATGATGAGCCGCAGCGCTCCGACGCGGGTCTTGTCGCCCGCCTTCATCGCTTCTTTCATCTGCGCCGATACGCTGCCGCTTAGGGAAACCGCTTCCGCCATGTCAGACTCCCGCCGTATCGGCTTGACGCCCGGCGCGGCCGGCGCTTAACCACAGGCCCATGTCAAACGCAACACCAATGGCCGCCGCGCCCGCCTGGGCGCCGTGCAAACCGACCGCGCTCGTCGTGCTCGCCGACGGGCTGGTCATCGAAGGCGCCGGGCTCGGGGCCAGTGGCGAAGCGGTCGGCGAAGTGTGCTTCAACACCGCCATGACCGGCTACGAGGAAATCCTCACCGATCCCTCCTACGCCGGACAGATCATCACCTTCACGTTCCCCCACATCGGCGTCGTCGGCACGAACGAGGAAGATATCGAAACCGTCAATCTGGCGGCCTCAGCCGGGGCGCGCGGCTGCATCCTGCGCGCCGACGTGTTCGATGCTTCCAATTTTCGCGCCACGCGCCGGCTCGACGCCTGGTTGCGGGCGCGTGGCGTCATCGGCATCAGCGGCGTCGACACGCGCGCGTTGACTTCGCGCATTCGCCGCCTCGGCATGCCGAACGCCGTCATCGCCCACCATCCGCAGGGCGAATTCGACCGCGCCGCGCTGCTCGCCAAGGCGCGCGCGTTCCCCGGCATCGACGGCATGGATCTAGTGCCCGACGTCGGCGCGACGCAGCGCTACGCATGGGACGAGACAAGCTGGCGTCTGGACGGCGGCTACGGCCGGCGCGAGCAAACCAAATTCCGCGTCGTCGCTGTCGATTACGGGATCAAGCGCAACATCCTGCGCCTGCTCGCCGACCTCGGCTGCGAGGTGACGGTGGCACCGGCGACCGCTTCGTCAGAGGAGATCCTGGCGATGCGGCCCGATGGCGTGTTCTTGTCCAACGGCCCCGGCGACCCGGCCGAAACCGGGCGCTACGCGGTGCCGACGATCCGGGCGATCCTCGACAGCAAGACGCCGATCTTCGGCATTTGCCTCGGTCACCAGATGCTGGGGCTCGCCATCGGCGCGAAGACGCTCAAGATGCCCCAGGGCCACCACGGCGCTAATCACCCGGTGATGGACTACACCACCGACAAGGTTGAGATCGTGTCGATGAACCACGGCTTCGCATTGGATTCCGCGACGTTGCCGCCAAACGCCCGCGTCACCCATGTGTCGCTGTTCGACGGCTCGAATTGCGGCATTGCGCTGACCGATCGGCCGGCGTTCTCGGTGCAATATCACCCCGAGGCGTCACCGGGGCCGCAAGACAGCCACTATCTGTTCAAGCGCTTCGTCGACGAGATGGCGCGCCGCCGGGCGGCCTGAACTGGCCGCCCGGCGTTTCCACTTTAAGCCGCCTTCTTCGACGCCGCGCGGCGCACAATGCCTTCCTTGTTCTCGCTGGACTCGGCGAGCTTGGTAAGCTTGTCGTCGGCGTTGTATTCTTCTTCGAGGGTCTGCTTGAGGAGTTGCGCCACCGGCCTCAGTTTGAGTTCGCTCGCCCAGGCGACCATTGTGCCGTAGCGGTTGATCTCGTAGTGCTCGACCGCTTGGCAGGCGAAGATAATGCCGGCGTCGCCGGCGGGGCTGTCGCCGAATTGCTCCAGCACTTCCTCGCCTTCCTTCAGTATGCCTTCGATCGCCTCACACTTGACCGCCGCCGGTTTGAGGTCGAGTTCTGCGAAAACCTTGTCCAGGCGTGCGACATGGTCCTTGGTCTCTTCGAGGTGGGCGCCCAGCGCATCCTTCAACTGGTCGTGTTTGGCCTTGTCGATCATCTTCGGCAGCGCTTTGGTGATCGCTTTTTCCGCGTAATAGATGTCCTTGAGGGCATGGACGAACAGATCTTGCAGGGTCTTTTCGCTAGTCTTGGTCGACATGGGTTTCCAGCTCCATTTTGCCTCACTGGAGACTGAAGCGAGAAGACGCGCATTCGTTCCGATTTACATTGACGCGATGTCGGCCTGTACAATTCCGCATCGGCTTACGCCGCGCTTTTCACGCGGCGCCGGCTGCTCCTGATCCCGCGAGGCTCGGCTTCAGTGGGCAAAAAACACTGGCAGCGTCATGCTGGTGAGGAAGGTGCGCGTCGCGCCGCCGAATAGCGTCTCGCGCAGGCGCGAGTGGCTGTAGCCGCCGCAAACCATGAGATCGGCGCCGGTGTCGGCGGCGTAGGAGAGCAGCGCATTGGCGGGGTCTTCGTCGCTGGGCAGGCGGCGGAATTGGGCAACGACGCCGGCTCGCGCCACCCGCGCCGCCAGCCGCTCGCCGCCCGCGATCACATCGGCGTCGGTCGCCGGGCCGACGACGCTGACGATCTCGACGTGCCGCGCGCACTTCAGGATGCGCTTGGATTCGCTGAACGCCTCCGCCGCCGCTGCGCCGCCGTCCCAAGCGACGAGCACGCGGGAGAATTTCGCCGCCGCGCGTTGGATCGCCGGAACCACCCAGACCGGCCGCCCGCTCTCGGCGAGCAGCGCGGCGGTGAGGTCGTCGCGGCGCGGCGCACGGCCGGCCTCGCGCTGCTGCACCATGGTGAAATCGAAGGCGCGCGCGAATCGCGGCAGCGCCTGGAGCGAGGGCTCCAAGCCCTCGTCGGGATAAAGCGCCTCGGCGACGATGCCGGCGGCCTTGGCGTCGAGCGCGAAGGTCTCCAGCGCCTGATGGGCGCGCGCCCGGCGCGCCGAAGCGGCGTTGACGGCGGCCTCGACGCGCGAGTCCAGCGAACCGTCGTCGATCACGATCGCGTCGCGTCGCGGCCAAACCGCGACCGGCTGGGCATCGAGCGCCTTGGCCACCGAGATCGCATAGGGAATTAGCGCGTCGGAATCGTCTTCGAGAACGACGAGAAAGTTGTCAAGCATGGCAAAGCCTCTGGTTTGACACAGTTCATGCAAGGAAACCGGCGCGGCGTCGTTGATTTGCCGCAAGCGTCGCCGCGACAGTCGTAAGCTTAACGCTTTGTTCTCCGTAACTTGGGTTTAGCGAATCCTTGGTTAGAAAACAAAGTAAAATTGCCGACAGTCGCCGGCGTCGGCATAGTGGGAATTGAGGTCATGACGAAGTCGATTGTCTTCGGAATCGCGGCGTTGTCGATGTTGTGCGGCCTCAGTGCGCACGCCGATGATTTCTACCAGCCGGGGTTTCAGCCGGGATATGGACCGGGCTTCGCCGGCGCGGAGGCGGGCGGCCAGATCGGGGCGGCGATCGGCGGCACCGGCAACGTCAGCCCGACCGGCGTCGGCGGCGGCCTCTATGCCGGCTACAATCTGCAAAATGGCCCGCTTGTCGGCGGCATCGAGGGCGACGCCATTCTCGGCGCGATCAGCGGCTCCGGGCAGGGCGGCACGCTGAGACAGAATTGGCTGTCGTCGTTGCGCGTGCGCGGCGGCTGGGCGTTCAGCAACGTGCTCGCCTATGGCACGATCGGGCCGGCCTGGGCGACGTCGAGCTTCCAGCAAAACGGCTTCAACTTCGAAAAATCGCTACACGGCTATACGTTGGGCATCGGCGGCGAAGTGGCGTTGACGCGCACCATCACCGCTCGCGCCGAACTCCGCCATTACGATTTCGGCGCCGCCACCTATTACATGCCCGGCGGACCGCTAAAACTGTCGACCGGCAACAACATGTTGCTGGTCGGCATCGGCGCGCATTTCTAGGCTATCCGGCGAAGCGGCATCATCTGGCGAGGGTGAGGGGAGGGATACTCTAACGGGCTATTTCTCAGCGGCGAGCGCGCGGCAGGCGGCGGGCATTTGCGCCATCGTCAGCGGCCGCGCCGGCTTGCCCGAAGGCTTGGGATGCAGGGCCGCGTCGGTGAACCACCAGTTCAGCGATTTGCCGCAACCGTCGCCGGGCGGCGGCGGCCCCTGGTTCCGGCAATACGTCGCGCCCTGCGGGCAGCGCAACCGCACATGGAAATGATAGTTGTGGCCCCACCACGGCCGCACCTTGCTCATCCACGGCTCGCCGGCGTGTTTCTCGCATAAGGCTTTCTTGATCGCGGCGTTGACGAAGATCAGCGTCACCTGCGGCTCCTCAGCCGCGGTGCGGATGATTCCCGCCTGCCGCTCCGACCAATGCTCGTCCACGGCCAGCCCGTCGGGGCGCACCATATCGAGCGCCGACATGGTCTCGCGCTGCGCGCGGGTTAGCTCGGCGGGCATCGGCGTCAGCCAGATGTCGGCGTCGAGGCCGATCTGGTGCGAGGCGTGACCAGTAATCATCGGCCCGCCGCGTGGCTGCGAGATGTCGCCGACCAGGATGCCGGGCCAGATTCCCTCAGCCGCCGCCTTCTTGGAGAAGCGTTCGAGGAAGGCGATGGTCTCGGGATTGCCCCAGTAACGGTCGCGCGAAATGCGCATGACGCGCCAGGTTGCGCCATCGAGCGGCAGCGCCCGCGCACCGTCGAGGCAACCGCGCGAGTAGAAGCCGATCGAGCGCGTCTTCGCCGCGCTCGGCGTCAATTCGCGGCCGAACACTTGCTTGGCGACGTTGTGGGGATCGCTGGGATGAGCGAGCGGCGGCAGCGGCTTGGGGTGCAGCGTGCCGATGTCCTGCGCCGAGGCGCGGGCGCAAACAGCGGCGAGCAAGGCGAGGGCGAGGGCGAATCGGCGCATGGGAATCTCGGGCGGTGTGGCCGATTCTGGCGGTGGCGGGCTTAACGGCTCGTTAACCCTCGCGACGCCACCGCGAACAGGCGTGGAAACGCAAACAACAGCGCGCCGTTGCGCTGCGTCGGATAAGCCTCAGCCACCGCCTGCCGGTAGGCGGCGAGGAAGGCGGCGCGCTTGTCGGCGTCGAGCGAATCGAGATAGGGCCGCAGCCCCGAACCTTCGACCCATTTCACCACATCGTCGGGTGAGCCGAGCCGGTGGGCGTAGACGGTGCGCCAGAGATCGACTTCGTCGCAAGGCGGGGCCAGCGCGGCGTCGTAATCGGCGAAGGCGGCGATCGTCTCCCGCTTGCCGCCGAGGCTGAGGCCGGCGAACGCCGGCATGGCGGCGACGGCGCGCATCAGCCGGTGGCTCGGCTCGTCCTCGTTGTCGGGAACCTGGAAGGCCAGCGTCCCGCCTTGCGGCAAGGCGGCGGCGAGGCGGGCGACGACGGCGAGATGGTCGGCAACCCAATGCAGCAGCGCGTTGGCGAACACCAGATCGAAACCGCGGGAATCGTAGTTTCCGGCATCGCCCTGGCGGAAGGTGGCGCTCGGCAGCCGTTTGGCGGCGGCCTTCAACATATCGGGGCTGAGGTCGACGCCGACGATTTCCGCCTTCGGGAAGGCTTGGCGGAGTTGCGTTGTCGACAGGCCGGAGCCGCAGCCGAGATCGAGGATGCGGCGTGGCTCACGCAGCGGGATGCGGGCGATGAGTTCGCGCGACGGGCGCGCCCGCTCGGCCTCGAAGCGGTCGTAGCGCGCGGCGTCCCAAAGCTGCATCGATGGCGCCCCTAAACGAAAAAGCCGGCGGAAGCCCGCCGGCTTTTTCCACGCGATCGACCCAGAAGCAAATCAGAATTTGTAGTTCAGGCCGACCCGGAACAGCGAGACGTCCATATGGTTGGTCTCGGCATAGGGCGTACCGCCGAAATAGGTCTGGCTCTGCATAGGCGCCCAAAGATATTCGGCCTTGGCCGAGATGTTGTTGGTGAAGGCGTATTCGATGCCGCCGCCGACCACGCCGCCGTTGCGCCAGCTTTCCTGCGTGAAGAGGCCGCCGGCGGAGCCGCCGACCGTGCCCTTGGTGTCCACGCCAGCATAGCCGCCGGTGACATAGAACAAGGCGCGGTCAACCGCGTAGCCGAGGCGCAGGCGCTCGGTCGTCATCCAGTTGGTGCGGTAGGAATTGGAGCCCGAGACGAGAGCGTTGGAGAACTGGTTGCTGGTGTTGGTGAAAGCGTAGCCAATATCGCCTTCAACGCCGTAAACGAGCTGCCCCATCTGCCAGTTGTAGCCCAAGGTGCCGCCGACAAGGCCGCCGTTCGGGCTGGCGAAGTTCGTGTTGCTGGTGTTGGAGAAGGCATAGCCGCCGTTGATGCCGACATAGAGGCCGCCCCAAGTGAAGGCGGGCGCATACACCGGCGCCGGCGCCATCGGCTCGCCCTTGCGCGTCGGCAGGTCAGCGGCGAGCGCGCTGGTCGCCGCGCCCGCCATCAACACGGCCAAAAAAATCGTCTTCATAACCTACTCCTGAATTCAACCCCTACGGCGGAGGCGCCGCCCCAGCTCGTTGACGAAGACAGTACGCGCTCGATCGCGAAAAGTCTGTTGCGCCACGATCACAATAGAAGCGGCGAATGTGACGACAATCTGGCAACAATCGTTGAGATATTTGAACGGAAAATTATCACAAGTATCGATTGATGTTAACATCGTATTCGCAAACATATTTGACGTCATGCCTGTGATATTAGCGAATTCGGCAAATTCAGTGTGGTGAACGGGTGGTTAATTTTAACGATAGTTTTACGCATGTCACATTGTCGCCGCAAGATCGACCCGAGTTCGCCCACCCCGGCGCCGATTTCGGCGCCGCTAAACCCTGCGACGGCTCGTTATCGCCTGCGGCGGCTGGAACTCGCGAAGCCGGCGCGCCGGCCCTTCCCCAGACGCACGCAAAAACCTAAGTAGGAGCCGCAAAGCCCGGGCGGACGATGTCTTTTTTTGAAAATTTCGCCTTCGAAGCCGGCGTCATGGCGCGCTCGTTCGGCGAGTATATGCGCGGGCCAGCATTGCGGGTCGGAGTCACCGGGCTTGCTCGGTCCGGCAAGACGGTGTTTGTGACCTCGCTCGTTAACAATCTTCTCGCGCACGGGCGGTTGCCGGTGTTGGCCGCGGCGGCGGAGGGCCGCATCGCGCGCGCCCAACTCGACCCGCAGCCCGACGACGCCGTGCCGCGTTTTCCCTACGAGGAGCATCTGGCCGCGCTATCCGGCCCCGGCCGGCACTGGCCGCAATCGACGCGGCGCATTTCGCAACTGCGGTTGCGCATCGAATACGCCCGCGCGGTCGGCTGGGCGCCGGGTCCGGCGCGGCTCGATCTCGATATCGTCGATTATCCCGGCGAGTGGCTGCTCGATCTGACGCTGCTCGACAAATCCTACGCCCGTTGGTCCAACGAGACGATCGCCCAGAGCCGCGCGCCGGCCCGCATCCCGCTCGCCGGCGCCTGGCTCGCCCATCTCGACGGCCTCGATCCGCAAGGCCGCCTCGACGAGGAGCGCGCGCGCGAAGCCGCCATATTGTTCACCGAATATCTGCGCGCCGCCCGCGCCGACGCCTATGCGCTGTCGACGCTGCCGCCCGGCCGCTTCTTGATGCCGGGCGATCTCGAAGGCTCGCCGGCGCTGACCTTCGCGCCGCTGCCGGTGGAGGAAGATAGCGAGCCGACGGCGGGCTCGCTGGCGGCGATGATGCAGCGGCGCTACGAGTCTTATAAAACCCATATCGTCAAGCCGTTCTTCCGCGACCATTTCAGCCGCCTCGACCGCCAGATCGTGCTCGTCGACGCGCTCGGCGCGCTGAATTCCGGCCCGACGGCGATGCGCGATCTCGAAAACGCGCTGACCGAGGTGATGCGCGCCTTCCGCGCCGGGCGCGCTTCGGCTTTGGGCGCGATCTTCCGCCCGCGCGTCGACCGCATCCTGTTCGCGGCGACCAAGGCTGACCATCTGCATCATGCCAGCCACGACCGGCTGGAGGCGATTCTGCGGGCTCTCACCGCCAAGGCGATCTCGCGCGCCAAGGTTGTCGGGGCCGACATCGACGTTATCGCGCTCGCCTCGGTGCGCGCCACGCGCGAGGCGCTGATCCGCCACGACGGCGAGCAATTGCCGGCGATCATCGGCGTGCCGGAACTCGGCGAGCGCATTGGCGATCAGGTGTTCGACGGCGCCGCCGAGGCGGCGGTGTTTCCCGGCGAATTGCCGGAGAACCCGGAGAGCCTGTTCGACGGCGAGGCGCTGGCGCTGGCGGAGGCCGACAATGCGCTGCGCTTCGTGCGCTTCCGGCCGCCGATCTACCCCAAGAGCACGGCGGCGCCGCACATTCGGCTCGACCGGGCGTTGCAATTCCTCATCGGAGACCGCCTCGCATGAGTGATCCGCGCCCGCGCCCGCGCGCTTTCCGGCTCGACGACGCCGGCGTCGCCTTCGACGGCCGCCCCGCCGCCGAGGCGCCGCGCGCCGAGGTGCGCACCGAGACGGCGCCGATTCCCGACAAGTCCGCCTCCGAACCGCTCGACGCCGGCGAGCAGGCGATCGAGGCCGCCACCGGGGCCCGCCGCCGCTGGCGGCCGTCGCTGGGCGCGCTGGTTTGGACAGGGCTTGGCGGCTTGGTGTCGCTGGCGCTGGGCCTGTGGGTCGACGATCTGCTGGAGTCGCTGTGGGCGAGGGCGCACGGGCTCGGCTGGCTCGGCATCGGCTTCGCCGTGTTGTTGCTGTTCGGCGTCGTCGGCCTGGCGACGCGCGAGATCGCCGCGCTGAGCCGTCAGCGCCGCATCGCCGGGCTGCACGCCGACCTTGCGCTCGCCCATGCCGGCGACGATCGCCCGGCCGCCCGCGTCGCCGTGGCGCGTCTCGTCGCGCTCTACGCGGCGCGCGCCGAAACCGCCGCCGCGCGCGCCGAGCTTCAGCGGGTCATGACGGAGATCGTCGACGGGCGCGATCTCGTCGAGATCGCTGAGCGGGCGTTGGTGAAGCCGCTCGACGCGCGCGTGCGCGCCGAGGTCGCCGCCGCCGCCAAGCGCGTCTCGCTGGTGACGGCGCTGAGCCCGCGCGCCGTGCTCGACGTGCTGTTCGTGGCCGCGCAGATGGTTCGGCTGACGCGGCGCATCGCCGAGATTTACGGCGGCCGGCCGGGTCTGCTCGGCTTCCTCAAGGTGGCGCGGGCGATTGCGGCGCATCTCGTCATCACCGGCGGCATGGCGGTCGGCGACACCATCCTCCAGGGGCTGGTCGGTCACGGCATTGCGGCGAAGCTGTCGTCGCGGATGGGGGAAGGCGTGCTCAACGGGCTGCTGACGGCGCGCGTCGGCCTGTCGGCGATGGCGGTGTGCCGCCCAGCGCCGTTCCAGGCGGTCAAGCGCCCGAGCGTCAACGACGTCGCGCCGTTTCTGTTTGGCGGGGCGAAGGAGTGAGGCTCCTCCGCGCATTGAAGCGTTACGCGGCCGACCGCGGGATCGGCGACTTCAGGACAATCACACGCTGAGCGTAAGTAGAAGCTCGTCCAGTTGCTCGAACTGCTCGGGCATTGCGCCCTCCATCCCGGCCATAGTGGCGTCGAGAGCTTCCTTCGAGGGATGGAGTTCGTGCAGAACCAGCAGCGTCTTGCCGCCTTTTTCCTCGAACGTCACCGTGGTCACGGCGCCTTCGTTACTTTCGTCATTCGTCCAGACGAGGCGCGAGGGCGCCGTCACTTCGACGTACCTGCCGAAGAACGCAATAGGCTTCGAGGCGTCGCGGCCAAACTCAAGACGGTAGCTACCTCCGGCCCGGACATCCATCTCGCAGGAAAGCAGGGACATGCCTGTCGACTTAGGCGCCCACCAGCGCTTGAACAGCTCGGGCTTGGTCCAGGCCTCAAATACGAGGCGCGCCGAGCCGTTGAAGGTTCGGGTCACGACCAGCTCACGCTCGGATTTCCGCTCCACCGTCGTGCGGTTCTTCAACGGGGTGGACTCACTCTCTTTTCTGGCGTCCATCGACCTTTTCCTTCTGTGTCAATTCCTCGACAATCTTGTGCAATTCGTCGAAGCGTGCATCCCAGAGTCGGCGATGCCTCTCGATCCATGCCGCCTCTTGCTCCAGCCGGTGCAGGCCGAGCTTGCAGGTCCGCACACGCCCGATCTTCTGCGTGGTGACGAGCCCCGCTTGCTCCAGGACGCCGACATGCTTCTTCATACCCGTGAGGGTCATGTGGAACTTCGCGGCCAGGTCCGTAATTGAAGCGTCGGCTCGTCCGAGTTGCTCCAGAACGCCGCGCCGGGTGGCGTCCGAGAGAGCGGCGAACGAAGCATCGATCTGTGTATGCTGAACCATTCGGTTCAGTGTATAGCGTGCGGGTTCGCGGCACGCAAGGGGGCCGAGCGTGCATGGGGGCTGGCCGCTCAACTCAATACAGACACGATCAGTTGCGCGGTCCCGGAGCCTACCCCCGCGTCATGGCGTAGATCGCCGTCGAACGCGCCACCGGGCCGGCGGCATTGGAGATCAGCGCCTGCGTGAATTGATAGCGCCCGGTGGCGCGCGCCAGCGTCGCCTCTAACTCCACCCACTCGCCGAGCCGCGCCGGCCCCAGAAAATCGACGTTGAGGCTCAGCGTCGGCGCGAACGGGCCGCTGACGATGCCGGCGCGGCGCAGCGGCGCGATCTGGTAATCGGCGAAAGTCGCCACCACGCCGCCGTGGCAGAGGCCGAACAGGTTGATATGCCGGGCCGCGACGCGAAAGCCGAGTCGGCGGCGCTCCGCATCGTGATAGACCGGCCCGAACAATTCGCCGAAGCCGACGCCGCCGTCGATCGGCGCGAAGCCAGGCGGTGGCGGCGTCTCAGGCGGCGCCGGGGGCGGGGGCGGCGGCGGCGCGTCGAGCGACGCCGCCTTTTCGGAATGGGAAAACATCGCCTTGGCGCGCACGATGGGCGCGCCCTCGACGCCCAGCACCGCCTCGGTGAAGGCGAGGCGGCCAGTGCGCTTGACGAGTACGATCTCGCCCTCGACCCAATCGCCGAGCCGGGCCGGGGCGAGATAATCGATCGACAGGCTGATCGTCGGCGATTGCTTGGGCGCGAGCAGGCCGGAGCGCATCAGCGCCGCGAGCTGCATGTCGGCGAAGGTGGCGATCGCGCCGCCGTGAGCGACCTCGCGGAAATTGAGGTGCCGCGCCTCGACGCGGAAGCCGTACCGAACGCGTTCGTCCTCGCGCTTGACGTAGATGGGGCCGAAAGCGGCGGCGAAGCTGGCGGCGATTTCGAGGCGGACGAAGCCGGGCGGGGCGCTCACCACCGGATCAGCGCCGCGCCCCAGGTGAAGCCGCCGCCCATCGCCTCGATCATCACCAAGTCGCCGGACTTGATCCGCCCGTCCGACACCGCCGCATCCAGCGCCAGCGGGATCGAGGCGGCGGAGGTGTTGCCGTGGCGGTCGACGGTAATGACCACCTTGTCGCGGGCGATGCCGAGCTTGTCGGCGGAAGCGTCGATGATGCGGCGATTGGCCTGGTGCGGCACGAACCAGTCGATGTCGTCGGCGGTGACGCCGGCGTCGGCGAAGCAGGCCTTGATGACGTCCGTCACCATGCCGACGGCGTGCTTGAACACCTCGCGGCCCTCCATGCGCAGATGGCCGACCGTGCCGGTGGTCGACGGGCCGCCGTCGACATAGAGCTTGCCGCGATGGCGCCCGTCCGAGCGCAACTTGGAGGTGATGACGCCGGCCTCGCCGCCCTCGACCGCCTCCAGCACCATCGCCCCGGCGCCGTCGCCGAACAGCACGCAAGTGGTGCGGTCCTGCCAATCGAGAATGCGCGAGAACGTCTCGGCGCCGATCACCAGCGCGCGCTTGTGCGAGCCGGAGGTGAGAAACTTATCGGCCGTCGCCACGCCGAAGACGAAGCCGGAGCAGACGGCCTGGATGTCGAAGGCGACGCCCTGCGTGTTGCCGAGGGCGGCCTGAATCTCGGTCGCGGCGGCGGGAAAAGTGTGATCGGGCGTCGAGGTGGCGACGATGATGAGGTCGATGTCGGCGCCCGTGAGCCCGGCGCTCGCCAGCGCCCGCGCGGCGGCGCGCGCGCCGAGGCTGACCGTGGTCTCGCCGTCGCCGGCGACGTAGCGCTGCTTGATGCCGGTGCGCTGGACGATCCAATCGTCGGAGGTGTCGACCCGGCTCGCCAATTCGTCGTTGGTGACGATGCGCTCGGGCAGGCAGGCGCCCACCCCGCGCACCACGGAACGGAGTCTCGCGTTCATCTTAGACTTTCAGGAACTGGCAAGCGTCGGCCGCGCCTCGCTTGCGTGGCCGATCATGTCGCGGATATTGGCGAGCAGATCCTGGCGCACCATGTCGTAGCCGACCTCGATCGCGCCGGCGTAACTCTCGGCGTCCGCCCCGCCATGACTCTTGATGACTACGCCGTCAAGGCCGAGGAATATGGCGCCGTTGCTGCGGTTGGAATTGAGCTTGCGCCGCAGCGCCTGGAAGGCGCCGCGGGCGAGCAGGAAGCCTATTCGCGTCGCCAGTGTCGCCCGCATCGCCTCGCGCAAATATTGCCCGATCTGCTTGGCGGTGCCCTCGGCCGTCTTCAGCGCGATGTTGCCGGTGAAACCCTCAGTGACGAACACGTCGACCGTGCCGCGGCCGAGATCGTCGCCCTCGACGAAGCCGTGGTAATTGACATGCGGCCACGCCTCCTCGCGCAACATGCGCCCGGCCGTCTTCACTTCTTCGAGGCCCTTGATCTCCTCGACCCCGACATTGAGCAGGCCGACCGTCGGCGTCTCGATGTCGAACACGACGCGCGCCAACGCCGCGCCCATGACGGCGAGGTCGACGAGGTGCTGAGCGTTGGCGCCGATCGAGGCGCCGACGTCGAGCACGATCGATTCCCCGCGCATCGTCGGCCACATGGCGGCGAGCGCCGGGCGCTCGATCATCGGCAGCATATGCAAGCAGACCTTGGCCATCGCCATCAAGGCGCCGGTGTTGCCGGCCGAAACCGCGCAATCCGCCTCGCCGCGCTTCACCGCCTCGATCGCCCGCCACATCGAGGAGACGCGGCGGCCCTGGCGCAGCGCCTGGCTCGGCTTGTCGGTCATCTTCACCGCGACGTCGCAATGAATGATTGTCGCCCGCGCGGCGAGCTTGGCGTGGGCGGCGACCAGCGGTTGCAGGATTTTCTCGTCGCCGAACAGCAGATAGCGCGTGTCCGGGCGCCGTTCGAGCGCGATCGCCGCCGCCGAAGTCACGACTGCGGGCCCGTGATCGCCCCCCATCGCGTCGAGCGCTATGATGATTTCGCGCTTCAAGAGCCCCCGTCGCCGTTTGCCTGGCGCTTGTTGCCGGAAAATTCAAGGCGAGCATAGCGGCTTGGGCGGCGCGAAAGCAACGCTCAGTCGGGCTCCTCGTTGTCGCCGAGGGCGCGCAGCCGCGAGAACGGCGATTCGCGCGGCGGCGGCGCAGCCGGCGGCGCGAAGGCGACGCCGACTTTGCGCGGATAGGGATCGAGCGCTAGCGTCAGGAACTCACTGGCGAGGGCGCCGAGGTCGATCTTGCCGTCGACGAAGGCGTCAGGCGCGTCGTCGTCGGCGACTGATTCGGCAGCCGGCGTTGCCTCGGCGGGCAGGAATCTGACGTCGATCGGCTCCTCGATATCGACGTCGAACGGCTCCAGGCTGACGACGCAGGTCTGCGTCACGCGCGCCGAGAGTTCGCCCTCGACATGCACGCCGCGCCGCCATTTGGCGATGCGGAAGCTGGCGTGGAGCCGCTCGATTGCCGGTAGGTTGTTGAGCCGGGCGAGCGCGGCGCGCTCGCCCGCATTGGCCTCGATGGCGATGGCGAGGCCGTCGCGGGGCAGCGGAGAAACCCGCGTCGGGCGGCTGAATTCGATCTCGGTCATGATGCGGCCTCCGGCTGCGGGTAGTGGAAGCTTGCGGACTGGAAGGCCTCTAGCGGCGTCTCGGCCAGCAGACGCTGGAGGCTGAGCGTGCGCAGCGCGAGCCGGCGCGAGGCCGGGGTCGGTTCGTCGCCGGCCCGCAGCGCGTTGCGGGCGAGGCTGGCGGCTAGCGCCGGCGCGTCGCCAGCGGCAAGCGCCGGCGCATAGGCGCCGGCGCGGCCGAAATAGGCGTCGGCCATCTTCTTGATGCGCTTGGCGACGCCGACGTCGCCGATCGACATCTCGCGCAGGGCGTCGTCGAAGCCAAGGAATACGCGGTCGACGATCTCCTGGGCGAGATCGGTCTGGCCGAGTTCGGCAAGGCGGCGCAGCAGCAGGTCGGCGTGCAGCGTCGTCATTTCGAAGCGGCCGTCGAGGTCGTCGGGGACGCCGCAATCGGTGTAGAGGGCCGGCGCGCGGGCCGCCGCCACGATCTCGCCGTGAATGTGATCGATGAGAACGCGCGCGGCTCGGCGCGCGCGCAGGTGTGCGAAGATCATTTGGCGCCTTGATTTTATTAACGAGCTTCCATTACGCGGTGGAATCTGGCAGGCCGAGCTTCGCTTCGCAATGGGGTCGTCGATGCGCGAATACGGGAAAATGATGCTCGCGGCGGCAGCGATCGCGCTCGCCGCCTCGCTTTCGGGGTGCATTGGCTACAACGGCGATTTCGACCGCGGCTACCAGATCGACGAGCAGTCGCTCGCCAAGGTGCAGGTTGGCAAGACCGACAAGCGCGAAACGCTGAACCTGTTGGGCACGCCCTCGACAACCTCCACCGTCGGCGGCGACGCCTGGTATTACATCGGCCAGAAGGAACGCCGCTCGCTCGCCTTCATGCCGGCGCACACCACCGACCAGCACGTGTTGGCGATCTATTTCGGCAAGGGCGGCAAGGTCACGCGCATCGCCAATTACGGCATGAAGGACGGCCACGTGTTCGATTTCATCTCCCGCACGACGCCGACCGGCGGCGCCGAGCCGGACTTCCTCAGCAACATCATGACCGGCTTGTTCCGCTTCCTGTGACGAGGCGCTGATGCTCGTCGCGCTCGCCGCCTTTGTCTTTGCCGCCAGCCTGCTGACGATTACGCCGGGCGTCGACACCGCCATGGTGCTGCGCGCTTGCGCCGCGCGGGGGCCGCGCGCCGGCGCCGCGACCGGCGTCGGGGTCGCTGCCGGACTGATGGTCTGGGGCGGCGGCGCGGCGCTCGGCCTCAATGCGCTGATGGCGGCCTCCAGCGCCGCCTTCGCCGCGCTCAAATGGGCCGGCGCGGCCTATCTCGTCTGGCTCGGCCTGGGCCTGCTGCTGCGCCCACGCTCGGCGCTGATGGGCGCCGCTGGCGCGCCTGCCGGGCTCGGCGGCAATCTGCGGCGCGGCTTCCTGACCAATGTTCTGAACCCCAAGGTCGGCGTGTTCTA
>Ga0134126_10003197_pt1 | contig 20485 bp, 14 predicted proteins | sample KB31752_FD_96881 | JGI IMG/M metagenome (GOLD analysis project Ga0134126, IMG submission 96881) | Terrestrial soil microbial communities with excess Nitrogen fertilizer from Kellogg Biological Station, Michigan, USA - KB3-175-2 | ecosystem: Environmental > Terrestrial > Soil > Unclassified ... | reverse complement strand
TGCCAGGAGGCCGGTGCCTGCACCAACAACAGCACCGCCGCCAGCGTGTCCGGAGGCCGATCCGATCAATGCTCCAGCCGCAGCTCCGACGCCGGCCCCGACCGCCGCACCGTCTCTCTGCGGCGGGGCGAGTACGCCATCAATGAGCCCGGCACCTGGCATACGGCGGATGTTTCCGGATTGGCCACGGCTGTCTTCATTACCGCGGGTCTGGGCACGCAACACCGGGCGCGGTGAGATGCAACCTGAGGGATGGAACCCGAGGGGGATCAGGCAGCGTCCCACGTATCACTCGCGAAGAACACTTGGAGTGCGCGTGATGATGCGGAGCAAGTTGACAGTGTTGATGGCGGCGACGACGCTCGTGTCCGTCACGGCGCCGGCCTATGCCGCGCGAGTCGTCGTTGGGGTTGCGCCTCCGGCGCCCCTCGTGGAGGTGGTACCTGTCCGGCCCGTTGTGGGCTATCAGGTGTGGCGGCCCGGCTACTGGAGCTGGACTGGCGCGCGGTACGTCTGGGTCCCGGGCGTGTACGTTACACCGCCGCGTCCGCGCGCGGCCTGGGTGCCCGGCCGCTGGGTCGCGGGGCGCCGGGGCTGGGTGTGGGTCGGCGGGCACTGGCGATGAGGAGCCGGACCATGCGCTCGATCAACACCCATTCGGTGCCGCGAATCGCTGCCGCGCTCTTGCTGCTTCCCGCTCTTACGAGCTGCGGCGGTGATGGCGACTGTTGGGACTGCGCGCTCGAGGTATCCAACGGCCTGGTCGCGGCCGATTTCGGCGGCAGCGGCTCGAATTCGATCGTGGCCACGAGCACCGTGCTCCAGTACGCCCAGATCAATCCGGGAAATCTGAAGATCTATCTCGCCGGCGCTCCGGGGTCGTTTGCCGCGCCGTCAGTGATCCCCGCCGGCGACGATCCGCTCTTCCTGGCGAGCGCGGATCTCAACGGCGACCGGCTGCCCGATATCGTTTCGGCGAGCTATGACGACGCACGAATATCGGTGTTTCTGAACGAGGCGCAGAGTCCCGGGACGTTTGCCGCCCCACTGACGCTCGCCTCGCAGGGTGTCTCGCAGCTTGCGGTTGCCGACATGAATGGCGATGGCTCGCCCGACATCGTCGCCGCGGATTATGCGGTCTCGCTCTTCCTGCAGACTTCACCCGGCACATTCGGGAGCGCGGTGGGTCTGTATCCGGGTGGGGCAAACTGGGTTACCGTCGGCGACCTGAACGGCGACGGGATTCCCGACATCGCTCTCACCGATTCGGTGGGCGTGAAGCTGCTGCTGCACGTCGGCCCCGCCGGCCAGATCGCCTATGCACCGCCGGTTTCCGTATTCACCCAGACACCGAACGCAAACGTGGCCGGCGCCAACCTGATTGCGATCGCCGATGTCAACGGGGATGGCAGCAATGATCTCGTCATCACCGATCCCGGCCCGACGGGCTGTGGATCGCCGACGGTATCGGTGCTGCCGCAGGATGCGGCGCATCCCGGCCAATTCCTCTCTCCGGTCAGCTATCCGCTCGGCGGCTGCAATCCGGCCCAATCGATCCTGGTGAAGGATGTCAATGACGATGGCCATCCGGATATTCTCATCGGCGGCGAAAACGCGGTGACGGTACTGCTGCAGAACGCGGCGAGCCCCGGCACCTTCCTGGCGGCGAGCAGCTACGCCGCCCCGGATTCCAACGAGATCGCCGTGGCCGACATCAATGGTGACGGATATCCGGACATCGTGGTGCCGACCGGACCGCCACAATCCATCGTCAACGGTGTACAGGGAAACGCCCCGGGCGTTCTGTTGCAGAACAGCGGCTCACCGGGAACATTCACGGCCTTGCAGCCGCTACCTTAGAGAAGCTGCCGGCCGCCATCGCGGCTCGATCGTCGTTCTTCCTCGTGATCGTCACGCTGCCGCGATGTTCCGGGCCACCCGCTGGGCGGACCGGATGCACGACTCCATGCCGCGGCTGAGAAGGTCGGCATACGTTCCCGCGAAATGGATCCTTCCCTCGGACTGCAGGATCTGCGGCCAGAACCTGTGCATCTCGCCGATCGGAAACGGCTCCATCTCGCAGTTGGGCGCAAGCGCGTCCTGGGTCCAGTCTTTGGTCAGCGCCTGCACGATCGTATCCCGCTTGCCCGGGTAAACCTTGCGGAATGCGGCCAGTACCTGCTGCGGCGAGAGTCCTCCCGGGCCATAGGCCTTCAGAAGGACTCGGGCCGTCGTAACTTCGGTGGGCACCTCCCAGATCGAGGAGATCTCCGGGTGTCCGAACTCCATGTTGATGCTCTTCAGCCCATCGTCGCGCCAGAATCGGGAGCTCGCTTCGAAGACGTAGAAGGGATGGGACTCGTACCTCAGGTTGTCGACGACGTACTGCTTCGCCGGGGAGAGCGCGGGCGTGATGGGGATGGCTCTGAAGACCGTGAGGCTGATGCAGTTGACGAAGAAATCCGCATCCAGGGTCCTCTCCTCGGCGCGGCCATACTCCCGGTATCTCACGGTGACGCCATCGCCGCGCTGACTGATCGCGGTGATGGGGTGCGCCAGCTTCACCCGCGAGCCGAGCCGTCTGGCGAATGCGATGGGAAGCTGCTCGTTGCCACCCTTCAGCCGGAACATTTCTCCTTCGGAAGGAGGGATACGCCGGGCCTTCATGGCGGCCATTCTCCAGATGGAGTAGAGCGCGCTGGTGCGCGCGTCTCCCAGGTAATCGATCGCCGCCTGCGAGGCGCCTTCCTTCCTGTAGATCTCGGTCACGGGTATGTTGTCGAGATCGTCCAGGCCGATGCCGAAGGGGTGGTATGGATCCTCGATCTTGTCGGCGTACGGCCGCAGGTAGAGGCCTTGCAGCTCGTACCAGGGATGCCGCGACAGAAACCGGACCTCGCGACTGTTGAAGCCGAGCCTGGAGAGCGTGGCGGGGTCGGCCAGCATCCTGTTGGTGCAAGGCTTGCCGCCAACCATCCTCAGATCGTCGTCGCCGTATGGGAGCCAGGCGCCTTCGGCGTTGGGATAGGGGACCACCGGAATGGCGAACTCCCGGGCATACTCGAGGAGACGCTCATAACCGGGCTTGGTGATGTGGTCCGCGCCGAAGTCGGCGTACAAACCGTCCGAGAGGCCATCCCTGCCCGTAAACACGTGACCGCCGTATCTTCCTGAAGCCTCGAGTATGGTGACATCGAAGCCGGCCTTCATGAGCTCGTAGCCACAACACAGGCCGCTGATCCCGGCGCCGCCGATCACAACCGACCTGGGTCTGGAATGACCGTGGACTGTCCTGCTCCCGGCGGCCCCCGCCGTCCTCACCGCTCCATCCATGACCGACGCGCCCGCGCCGGCCATCAGCGTCTTGAGGAATGTCCTGCGGATCATGCCTGACCCTTGGCCACCTCATCGCGCTGCAGTGCCGCGAGGCCTGCGGCACTGAGGGGATTCCCGCAGAGCCTCGCTGCCTGGATGGCCGCTCCCACATGGGGCGGCAGCAGGGCCTCGATGAACCGATACTGCGCAGAGCGCCGCTGCAGCTCCGAGGCGAGCATCTCACGCAGACCATTGCCGGGCTGGAACATGCCCCCGGAAGAGGATACCGGGATGACTACGTCCGCCGGAACCGGCAGCTGGCGGCGCACGGCGTCGACGATGTCTGCGAGCTCCTGCGCGGCTCTCTCGAAGAGCCCGAGCGCGGCTCGATCGCCCTCCGCCGCCGCTGCCGTCAACAACCTCGCAAGCTGGGCGAACTGGCTGCGCTGGGCGATGTCCTTGCCGTAGATCGCGGCGCAGAGATCGAGATCCCTCGCCAATGCGAAGTGTCGTCGCACCTGCGCGTAGAGCGGTCCGCGCGGCATGCGGCCGTCGCTCATGCGCGAGAACAGGCGCAGGCCTTCGCGCGCCAGCCAATAGGAGGAGCCTTCGTCGCCGAAGAGCTCGCCCCAGCCGCCGGCGCGAGCCGTACCGCCGGCAAATTCGCCATAAGCGATCGAGCCGGTGCCCGACACGATGTTGATGCCGTCGGCCCCGGCAAGGGCGCCCGCCCAACCGCACACCATGTCATTGTCGCAGCGGTATCGCCCGTGAGGCAGCGCTTGCGCGGGAGCCGCATCGAGTGCCGGCACCGATGTCGGGTCTTCTCCGTAAGCCGGAAGACCCAGGAATGCATGGGTGAGATCTTCCTCGCGCACCTGGCCCTGAGCGAGCGTGCGCCCTATTCCAGCGGCGAGCATCCGGCGAAGCTCATCCAGTCCGATCTCGATATAGTACGCCGGACCTTCGAGATGCGAGGCGAGCACCCTCCCCGTCTCGTCGATCAATATGAATCGGGTGTGAGTGCCTCCGCCGTCGACGCCGAGGAAGGTTTTCACGAGGGGAAGGGGAATGGATGGATGGATACGCCCTGGACGACGCGATTCACGGTGCCGGCGGCATTTGGACGATCCGGAGTCAGTCCGAGCGAGATCGATCGCAGCAGCGCGAGTGTCTGCGCGAAAGTCACATAGGGCAGGCAGAGCTCGAGATCGGTCAGGGAGTCGGGCGCCGGCGCACTCGTCTGCAGCGCGAGGGTATCCGCGCCCTGCCCTGCATCCGCGCGGGCGGTGAGCGCAATCACGCGCCCCGCCACACCATCGCTCCTGAGCTCGCGCAGCAGATCGAGGTCGTATTGGCGGGTGTAGGCATCGTTGCTCAGGAACGTTACCACCAGAGTGCTGCCGTTGACGATGGTCTTCGGACCGTGTCGGAAGCCGAGCGGCGACTCTCCGATACTGACCACCCGGCCGTCGGTCAGCTCGAGCATCTTGAGAGCCGACTCGAGGGCCAGCCCCTTGAGCTCGTTGCTTCCCACGAAGACAACCCGGTCGAACTGAGCCTGCACCAGGCCGGCGGCGAGGGGCACGTGGGCCGTGAGCATCTCGGTAGCCAGTGCGGCGATGGTCTCGATCCGTCCCTGATCCGCCCGCAATGCCCCGAGCGCCAGTGAGGCCGCGAGCAGCATCCCGGTGAAACTCGAGGTCATGGCGAAGCTCTGATCGTTGCAGGCCTCCGGCAGCACGAACGAGTATGCGTGCCGCAGGCCGCGCGCACGGCGAGAGAGCTCGCCTTCGGCATTGCACGTCACGATCAGATGATGGCAATCCGCGATCTGCCGTTCCGCGAGCTCCAGGGCCGCGACGCTCTCCGGGCTGTTGCCCGAGCGCGCGAAATGCACCATCAAGGTCGGCGTCTTGGAGCCAAGGGTGCTCTGCGGACTCGCCACGATGTCCGTCGTGGGGATCGCTTCGGCCTGCCGGCCTCCGCGCGCGAGCGCGGGAGCGAGACACTTCCCGATGTAGGCTGAAGTGCCGGCGCCGGTGAGCACCATGCGCAACGCAGGATTGCCTAGCAGGGGCGCGAGATGGGCCTGCAGGCCGCCGTCAGCCCCGACCTGGCGCGCAATCTGCGGCCACAGTCCCGGCTGCTGAGCGATCTCCCGCGCCGTCCACTGCGCGCCGGCGGACCGGATCTGCGCTGCGCTCAGACCAAACATTTCGCTGGCGTCGTTCACCGCGTCATCCGTTTTCAGTAGCGCCAGGAAAGTCCGAGTACATACGTGCGGCCGAAAGCACTGTAGCCATAGCCTACGCCGCTTTCGCTGCCACCAGTGTTCTGGCCGGGTGCCCAGGGCAGGAGCGGATTGCCGTTGAGGTAAGTGCGGGAGATCGAGTTGCTGAGGTTCTTGCCTTCCCAGTAAATCTCCAACCCGTAGGGAAGGCGGTAGTGCAGGCTCGCCGTGACCCAGTTGAAGGGCCGGGTGATCGCCGGCCAACCGGGAATGTCCGTGCATTCCGAGCATGCGGCGGTGAAGCCCGACTGGTGATCCCAGTTGACATCCGCGCTGATCGGGCCCTTGTCATAGAAGAATCCGATCGTGAACGTGGTCGGTGGCGCGGCGTTGATCGCGCCCACGAAGACGCCGTTCTGGTCGTAGCTGCGGGTGCGCGTGGCCGTGAACTGCATGCGGGTACCGAAGCCGTTGGCCAGGATCTCCTGCCAGGTGAGCTCCACGCCCGAGTACGTGCTCTCCGAGCCGTTCGCGGGAGCCGTCACCGTCCAAAGGAAAGGTGTGCCGGTCACGCCAGGGGTACCTGGGGGCCCGCCGATGTACTCCAGCGTTCCGAGATTGACGTTGGTCGAGACCGCATCGTAGATGTCGTCCTTGACCTTTTTGGCGAACACATCCGCTGTCAACGCGGAATGCGGCGCATAGTACCACTCGAGCGACAGGTCCACCTGATTCGCACGGATCGGCTTCAGTCCCGCCGTGCCGTTGTAATCGAGCTGCGGGGTGCCGTTCTCGGCATTGTTGGTCGACGTCGGAGCCAACTGGCTCAAGTTGGGCCGCGCCATGGTCTGGGCCACCGCCAGGCGGGTCTGCAGCCGATTGCGGATCACCCAATAGGCGAGGTTCAGTGAGGGCAGCGCCAGCGTGTAGCTGCCTTTGCCGCCGAGCGCCTGCGAATTCCCGTATTGGACGTTCCAGGTCTGGGTACTGCTCGCCGTATTCGATGGGGTCCACAGCGACACCGGCACCGCGGGCGCGGTGTTTGCGGTGGTCGTGGTGTGCACCAGACGGACGCCGAGGTTACCCGACCAGCGGGTGCCGCCGAAGTCACCCTCGAGATAGCCCGAGATGGTCTTCTCCGTCACCGCGTAGGAGTTGGAGGCGTTGACCTGGGGCAGGGTCTGCGAGAAATCGAAGGGCGTGTAGGGTCCTTCGCAGGGCTGGGTGGTGCAATAGAAGGGGTTGGGCTTGCCGTCGAGGCTCTTGAGGAAGGCGAGGAGCTGGCCGACGTTCAGCGCCGGCAGCACCATCGGATACGAGCCGCCCGCGCCCTGCATGAAGTTGGGCAGGCTCATCAGCGAGACGACGTTGAAGCCCTGCGAGCCGAATGAGTAGGGATTGCACTGCACCGGGCAGCCGTAGGTCTGGTAAAGCGTACCGTATTGGCCCGAGCCATTGGTCCAGTCATTGTCGGAGTCGACCTGCTCCTTGTCGCGGTAGGTGCCGTTCACGCCAAAGAGCAGCTGCTCGAAGATGCCCTTGTCGGCCCGCCAGGCGCCGCTCAGCGTCAGCCCCGTGATCTTGTCGTGCACCGAGAAGCCGTTGAGGCCCACGTAATGCGTCGACCAGTAGTTGTTGCTGTTGAGGTACTTGGAATTCATCAGCGCCGTATACGAGCAGTAGCCGGCGTTCGTCGCGCTGTCGGTCCCCGCGGGACAGGCCGAGAGCCCCAACTGGCTCGGCGGCACGACCACGTTGATGTCCGGCAGGCTGTTCGGCTGGTCGCTGAAGTTGAGGATGTCTTCGGCGGTCGGCTGGTCGTTCACCAGGCCCGCGGTCACGAAGCTGTCCGTGCCGCCCTCGGGGCGGCTGGCGGTGGAGCGGTAGAGATCCGCGCCAAAGGTGAGGCTGTCAGTCGGCTTCCACTGCGCATTGAGGCCGTAGAGGAACGTGTCGACCTTGCGGTTGATGGTGTTGTTGACCATCTCCGGCTGGAAGTTGTCCACCGAAACCGAGGTGATCGTCCCGCCCTGCACGACGGCGTTGTTCTCGAACGGCGTGCCGTCCGGGTTCGCCGCGAAGTAATAGGACTCGTTGTATCCGATCTGCGGATCGTTCAGGTGCGTCCACAGGCCGTCGGCTTTGAGCCGGAAACTGTCATTCGGGCGCCACTCCAGGTTGCCGATGAGGCCGGTACGCTTCTTGTCGTCGAAGATCGAGCCGAAGGTGATGCAGCATGGTGTGGCGATGAGCGGTACGGACCCGGGCGGCGGCGTGACCCCGTCTGGAGGGTACGGATAGCTGATAGGCCCGTAGAAATTCTGATTGTAGGCGTTCAGCGAGTCGGGGCGGTCCTTTAGATCCGTATCCACCGCGCCTACCACGAACCCGAGCGTTCGGTCGGCGTTGGTGTCGCTGATGAAGGCCGAGAACTTCTTGCTGGTGAGGTGCGACATGTCGTTCCAGTCGCCCTCGGCATTGGCCACAGCGTGGAAGCCCGGGCGATCGAAGGCACTGGCGGTGTGCAGATTCACCGTGCCGCCGATGCTGCCCTCCACCGCGGAAGCCTCCGGCGACTTGAGCACATCGGCACCGGTGATGAGCTCCGCCGGCAGCACGTCGAAGGCGATGTCGCGGCCGCTGTCATCGCTGGCGAGGATCCGGTTGTCCAGCGTGACGATGTTGTATTCGGAGCTCAGGCCCTGCACGGTGATCTTCTGACCCTCGCCGCCCGTGGTACGCGAGACAGTGATGCCCGGCAGGTGCTCGAGCGAATCCGCGACATCGGCGTCCGGGAAGCGGCCGAGCTGGGTCGAGTCGATGGAGTCGAGCATGACCGGCGCAAACTCCTTGGTGTCGAGGGCCTTCTCCAGGTCCGCCCGGATGCCGCTCACGATGACCTCGTGGAGCTGCTCGCCCGAGTTGGCGGACGACTGATCCGCATCCGCCGAAGAGTCCGACGCCGGAAGGCTCGTGGCAGTGGGGGCAGCGGCAGCGCTGGAGTCGGCGGCGTGCGCGAGCACGGGGAGTGCCAGCTGCAAAGCAACGAGGAGGCTGCAGGCGCGGACTGCGGCCGCACAGTCTGGGGACGTCTTCATGATACGGTGCCTTCTTCTGGTGTTCGCGGGTCGCAAGCCCGCGAGTAGACGGAGAGAACCTGTCGAATGTGGTGGATGACGAGGTCGGTCATCCGCGGCGGGATCGTTCCGGCGCGCACCGCGGCATGGGCCGCGGGGAGATATTGGGAAAGCAGCGCGAGCGGTACGTTGCCGTTCTCGAACGCGGCGCGCAGCCGCGCGAGCGCCGCAACGACCGCGGGATCCGGCCAGTAGTAGCGAATGCGGTCGCTGAGGCTGTATTGCAGCTGCAGGTCGAGTGCGGGGCCGGTGCCGTGGTAGTACTTGCGCCAGTGGCGCGGGTCGGCGCGCATGGCTTGGAGGATCGTCGCGCGCACGTTGGCGGACCGCGACTCGCCGTGCCATTCCCGCTCGATGCTATCGAGAGCCCACAGCGCCTCGCGCAGCGCGAAGGTGACGGCGGGGCCCACCTTCAGGATGGCGAAGTGGTCGCGCACCAGGGCCCGGAGGGCGGGCTCGGTCTGATAGTCGGTGGAGTGCGCCTCGAATATGAGACTCGGCAGGTCGTTCACGCACCTGCTGAGCTGCCGCGCCTTTTCCGGCCGATACGCGATGACCCGGTCGTGATCGAACTCCACGCCGGGCTGCACCACGAGAGCGATGACGCGTTCCCACGCCTCCTCGAGTCTTTTCGCCGCGAAGGCCGCGCGATGGGCAGCCACCGTCGCGACGGCCGCGCGCGGCTCGGTGACCGCGAGCTGGTGCAGAGTCTCCTGGGCGCCGCCGGGCACCGGCACCTCCGTGCCGACCACGTATACCGGAGGCTCACCGCCCGACTCGCGCCACGCCGCTTCCGCCTCGGCGCACAAGGCCGCGGTGCGCTCAGCCACGAACTCGTCGGGCAGCAGCGGCGGATCGCCCGCGCAGGACATCGAGCAGTCGAGATGGACCTTGCGGTATCCCGCGCGCACATACTCTCTGACCATGACGCTCGCGCGATTGAGCGCCTCGCCCGCCGGCAGGGATTGCCACGCGTTGGGGCCCAGATGATCTCCCCCGAGAAGGACGCGCCCGCGCGGCAGGCCGCTCTCGTCCGCCAGATCCAACACGAGGTCGCGAAACTGCGCCGGCCGCAGTCCCGTGTAGCCGCCCTCCTGGTTCACCTGATTCGAGGTCGCCTCGATCAGTGCATACCCGCCCGTCGAGCGTGCATGCTCGAGGGATGCGCGCAATGCCAACGGATGCGCCGAGCAGACCGAGTAGATCCCGATGGCTTCAGCCGCACGGTGCCGCCGCACCAGATCGAGGAGCGCTTTCACGTGCCCTCCTCCGGCTCGATGGCAAGGAGGGCCGCCGCGACAAAGGCCAGCACGATGCCGGCGATCTTGAGCGGCTGGGGAACCAGACCCAGGAGTGCGAGCGCGAGAAGCGCGGTGATGAGAGGCGCGCCGGCGTTCGTCAGCGGTGAGACGACTATCGCCTTGCCATAGCGGAACGCATAGACCAGCGTCAGCGCGCCCACGGAGTTCAGGATCTGGGTAATGGCAGCGAGGTATGGGCCGTCGAGCCCAAAGTTGATGGGCTGCGAGAAATCCGTCATCCAGAGCGCCACCGGCACGAGCGCGAGCCCCATGAGCGTCATGTAGAAGAAGATTCCTTCCGCGCTCATGCTGCGGTTGGCGAGCTTGATGAAGAACGCCTGCACACCCCAGGCAGCGAGGATGATGAGCGAATAGAGAAACCAGGCGACGCCGTGGCCGCTCAATCCCCGGCCGGGCTCGTAATCGAAGAGTGGCAGAGCGGCAAGGGCGATCAGGATCCCGAGAGCGCCGACCCATGTGGCGCGCTCACGCAGCCACAGAAGTGACAGCGCGATGGTCACGATGGGCGAGAGCGCGATCAGCGGGAAGATGAGGTAGGTGGGACCGGTGTGGACGGCGTGGAAGAGGAGCATCTGCCCGCCGGCACCGGTGAGCCCGATGAGTACGCCGAGCAGTACCGACCGGGAGTCAGTGGGCAGGCTCCAACCGCTGCGTCCGAGCGCGTAGAGTGCGGGCGGGATCATCGTGATCGCCCACACCACGTAAATGAGTGTCTCGGGAAAGCCGTGCTCCGCGGGGAATCCCGCGAATGCGCCCCAGACGCCCCAGAAGAGCGTGGTGACGAGGGCATAGAGGAGCCCTGCGCGGCGAGTCACCGGCGAGACCTGCGCGGCGGCGGGTGCCCCGCCCGGAGAGCGATGGGCAGCAATCGGTTCACATTCCCCCTGAAATCAAAAGAAACCGAAAGTTCAGCAGCGATTCTGCTTATTATTTCGAAAACTTACGTATACGTCAATAAATGCGTATCACGTGATCGTGTCGAAAGTACATACGGTCTTATCGTAAGCTCTCGAAAGCCTCAGAGGGCCGATTTGCGAGCAAGGCAATGCCTTATGTACCTTTACGCATGGAGCGCGATCGAAAGAGCCATGCACGACCCCAATCCCCGCAGTGAAACGGACGCCGACTTGCGCGCCACGGAAAATGCGGTGGAGGAAGGACTGCTCGTAGAGGAGCGTCGGCGGCGGATCTGTGACCTGCTGCAGGAGCGCGGGCGGGTCACGGTGGTGGCGCTGGCGAGACGGTTCGCCACTTCCGCGGTCACCATCCGCGCGGATCTCGCAGCCCTCGAGCGCGCGGGCGCGCTGGTCAGGAGCCATGGCGGAGCTCTCCCGCCACGCGAGGGTCTCGATCAGCCGCTCACCGTGAAGGAGACACTCCATCACGCCGAAAAGGTTCGCATCGCGCGCGTCGCGGTCTCACTCATCCGTGACGGCGAGACGATCATCCTCGATTCCGGTACGACCACGGCGGAGATCGCCAAGCAGATCCGCGAGGCACCGCTGCAGTCGATCAACGTGATCACCAACGCGCTCAACGTCGCCATGCTGCTCGTGGGCGCCCCGATGGTGCGGCTGATCATGCCGGGCGGGATATTGCGGCGCGAGTCCAATTCTCTATCGGGCCACATCGGCGAGGCTGCGCTTTCCGAGCTGCGGGCGGACCGGTTGTTCCTCGGCGCCGATGCGATCGATCCGAAGCTCGGCGTCATGACACCGCACCTGCCGGAAGCACAGCTCAATCTGAAGATGATCGAGATTGCGCGTCAGGTGATCGTCGTCGCGGATTCGTCCAAGCTGCTGCGCCGGAATATCTCGGTCATCGCGCGGGTGGAGCAGCTCGATACGCTCATCACCGACACCGCGGCGCCACCGGCTGTCGTCGAGGAGCTGCGCCGTCGCGGCGTGGAGGTTTTGGAAGCTTGACCGCGGGAGGGAGCGCCGCGGACGGTCAGGCTCCACGCCTGACGAGCTTCGCGGCCGATCCGCTTCGCGCTCAGGCGCCTGCGCCCAACTGCTGCGGCAGCAACGCGCCGTCGATGATCAAGTGTCGCAGGCACAACCGCTCACGATCGAGCAGCGCGATGTTGGCGCGCGCGCCCTTCATCAGGTGGCCGTGCTCTTGCTGCAAGCCCCCGGCACGAGTCGGGATCGAGGTCACCATGGCGAGCGCCGTCTCCAGGGGCAGCGCGACATTGCGCACCAGCCGCTGCAGCGCTCCGACCATATCGATGTGCACACCGGCGAGTGAGCCCCGTGCGTCGATCAGTTTGCCGTCACGCAACCGGATCCGTGCGCCGTAAAGCTCGAACTCCGGCGGACCATGTACTGTGGGCATCGCGTCGGTCACCGCGAAAAGCGCACCGTCCGAGCGCTTCGCGCGCACGGCAAGCCGCAACATCGTGTCATCGACGTGCCATCCATCGACGATGACTCCACAGTACGCGCAGCTGTCCAGCGCGACACCTGCCATGGAGGGCGTCTTGGTGAGCAGCGGCGGCATTCCGTTGAAGAGGTGCGTAAAGAGGCTGGCGCCGTCGGCGAGCGCGGCGCGGGTTTCATCCGCGCTCGCGGCGCTGTGACCGATGGCAACCCGCACGCCCATGGCGATCAATTCCCGCAGCACGCCGCGCGCGAGGCGCTCGGGCGCCACGGTGAGTATCACCGGTACGTCGCGGTCGCGCAGCCGGCGCAGCAGGCCGCTGGTTTGCGCATCGAACGGCCGGATGAGATCGAGCGCGTGCGCGCCTCGGTAGTCAGGCGAGAGGTGCGGCCCTTCGATGTGTATCCCCGCGACGCCATGCTGGCCGTAGAGCGAAAGTACGGCTTCGACAGCCTGCTCCATCACGGCCGGGGCGCTCGTGAGGAGTGTCGGCAGCCAGGCGCCCGTGCCGCCGCGCCGATGCGCGGCCGCGATTGCAACTAGCGCCTCCGGAGTCGGCTCGTTGGTGAAGAGGCGCCCGCCGCCGCCGTTGACCTGGCAGTCGACGAATGCCGGGGAGGCGATGCAATCGCACCCCCAGCAAGGTGCGGGGTCCCGGGATTTGGGGTCCGCGAGTACCTCGGCCGCGAGCGCGATGGCAGCGACCCGCCCGTTTTCGATGCGCAGCATTACGCCGTCGCGCATTTTCTCGCCATCGAAGAGCATCGCCGGACGGAGCCACCACGGGCCGGTCGCTGACGGCGTGGCGCCGCTCGTTGCCGCAGCCGGCATAGAGGGTGCTTTCGCCGTGCTCACGAGCCGACTCCGGCGATCAGCCGTGAGTCGCTCATCCTGCGGCGCGCATACAGGGCGTAGCTCAACATGACTCCATACATCGGAACGAGCGCAAGGTAAGCCATCTGGTTGCCGACGAAACGTGCCAACAGCCCATAGGCGGGCGGCACGACCGCGCCGCCGACGATGGCCATGATCATGATTGCGGCGCCGGTCTTGGTATGCTCGCCGAGGCCGGTGAGGGCGATCGGAAAGATCGCCGGCCAGAGTACGGCGTTCGCGAATCCCAATGAAGCGACGAAGAGGACGCTCACGAGGCCGTGCGTCGCGGCGATCGCGATCGTCAGGACGACACCGGTGCCGGCCGACAGCGCCAACGCCCGCTCCTGGCTGATGCGCCTGGGGATGAGAGCGATGCCGAGCAGATAGCCGATCACCATGGCCGCCAGGGTCAGGCTGGCGAAGAAGCGGGCGGTCTGGATGGGGAAATGGAGGGCCTGACCATAGAGAACGATCGTGTCCCCCGCGATCACCTCGACCGCCATCTCGAAGAAGAGCGCCCAGAAGCCGAAGAGCAGCAGCGGGTGGCGCGACCAGCGAAACCGCCCGCCCTCGCGCCCATCCCGCTCGGCGGGTGGCTCCCGCGGCTCGGGCAGCCCGCAGCGTTCGACACCGATCGTCAGCACCAGCAGTGCGACCGCCATGACGATATAGGGCGCAATGAGACGGTGCGACAACCGGCTCAGCGCGGCCGGGCCGAGCGCTGCGTAGCCACGCGACTCGATCTGACCGAAGCCGGCGAAGACCAGTGCGCCGAGCACCATCGGGCTGATCGCGCCCGCGAGCTTGTTGCACACGCCCATGATCGACACGCGGCGCGCCGCGCTCTCGTGTGGACCCAGAATGATCACGTACGGGTTGGCGGCCGTCTGCAACAGGCACAAGCCCGTGCCCTGGATGAAGAGTCCTGTGAGAAAGATGCCGTAGGAGCGCATCAGTGCCGCCGGCAAGAAAACCAGGGTCCCGACGGCCATGATTGCCAGTCCCAGCGCCATGCCGTGCCGGTATCCGGTGATTGCCAACACGCGCGCCGAGGGCAGCGCCATGACGAAGTAGGCGATGTAAAACGCGAACGTGACGAGCAGCGCCTCGAAGGTATCGAGCTGACAGACGAGCTTGAGAAAGGGGATGAGAACGCCGTTGAGCCAGGTCACGCAGCCAAACAGGGCGAAGAGTCCCGCCATGAGGGCGAGAGCGCGCCGTTCGGTGCGGGGCGCCTCTGTGGCCGTGGTCGTCGCCGTGGCCGTGGTCGTGGTCGTGGTCGGGCTCATTTGCTGTGGCCGACGTCAGGGCGTGGCCCGCCTCCTCACCATGTCGTTGGGCAGCGCCCAGATCTGCGAGGCGAGGTTGTGTCCACAGGCCTGCACGGTGAGTTCACCGCTCGTGGGAGCCGTAAGACAAAGATCACTGGCCCGATTGATCAGGTTTCCGGGCAGGGTATAGCGCCAGCGCTGAGTGTCGGTGGAGCGGCACTTCGCCAGTGCCGCGCGGCCGCGGGACTGGGTGAGGCACTCCTGCCCCGACTGCAGGGCGCCATCGGACGTGATCCGCCACGTCTCCGAGGCGGTGCCGGCGCACGGCTCCGCCCTCCCGGGCGCCGCCAGGCAGCGTGTGTAGTCCGCAACGTCCTCGGGCATCTGCGGCACTTCCGGCACGATCCTCGTGATGACGCCGATTCGTGCCGGAGTGCCGCAGCCGTGAGCGGGTCTAACCTTCCAGATGTTGGTATCATGCGCGCCGATCTCGGCGTCGAGTGCGCCGAGAGACGCATGCTGGACGCCGTTCCAGAGGTCGTGGACGTCCAGTCGGCAAGTTGCGCCGAACCCGAGCTCGCCGGGCAGGAGGTGGACGTGCAATGCCGCGGAGCTGCGATTCAGCACGGCAAGCGCATAGTCGCCATTCTGCAGCGGCTTCATCAGCACGTCGCTCGAGGGGCTGCGGCGCTCGAGAATCGCCATGACTCCCAGCGGGTCCTGATCCACCGACAACACCGCCTGGTTGCCGAGGATCGCCAGGGCCGCCGGGGAGAGCCTATCGAGGTCCGAGCTGAGGATCAGGGGCGCGGACATCATCGACCAGAGGGCGAGTTGGCTGCGGCTCTCGGCCAGCGTCATGCCGCTGTCGCCGCCGATGATGAAATCCGCATCATTCCAGTTGCCGGGCTTCTGGAAGCGGCCGAGCTGCAGGTTGTAGTCGTAGTTCCACAAGACGCTACCGAAACGCGAGCGATTCGGCTGCTTGGGATCGTAGACCTCGATATCCGTGCCCTCGCGCCAGAGTTGGCCATAGCCACGAACCCAGCCGAGGACGTCATACCAGTCCGCGGTGCCCTGGAAGTAGGCGGGCGCGGATTCCGAGAGGACGATCGGCCTGCCGGCCCGCTCGAGCGCGATGTGCTCGGCCCGGTAGGCAGCCCGATAGGCGGCGCTCCCGGCCGCGCCTCGGTCGGGGTGGACATTGCATCCATCGAGCTTGAGATAGTCCACTCCCCAGGCGGCGAAGAGCCTGGCGTCGGCCCGAAAATATGGCTTGCCGCCGCCGCTCGGACTGCCGCTGCCGGCTAAGCGCCCGCAGGTCGCGGCACCGGCATCCTCATAGATGCCAAACCGCAGGCCCAGGGCGTGGACGGCGGCGGCCACCGGGCGCATGCCGCGCGGAAAACGACGGGGGTCGGGCTGCAGGTTTCCGTGACTGTCCCTATCCTTCAGCATCCAACAGTCATCGATGGTGACGGTGTCGTAGCCCCGGGCCGCAAGTCCGGTTCTCACGAGCGCGCGGGCGTTGGCGAGAATCGTGTTTGCGGTGAAGTCGCATTGATAGTGCGCCCAGTCGTTCCAGCCCATCGGCGGTGTCAGCGCCAGTCCGCGCTGCGCGCCGAGCGCCATGGAGGACAGGCCGACGGCAGCAGTGGCGAAGGCGGCAGCCACGGCGCGGACCAGGGAAAGAGACCGGTTGCGTACGAACATTCGGGGCCTCATGCGGTGGCCGCCGCCGATGCCGCGGGCGCTCAATTTTTCAAGCCAGGCCATGCCCGCGGAAAGAGCGTCACGGCATTCTTGCGATAGATCTTGTCCACGACACTGCGTGGCAGGCGCATCCCGTGGAATGGCCGATCCAGGTCCGGCGAGCGCAGCTCGTCGTCCGTCGCCAGGAACCGCCAGTCGCGGCGCCAGTCGGCGGCGATCTCGGCAACTGCTTGTCTGTCGTCCGACGGTCCGTATGCGTCGTCCGTGCCATAGAGAATCCGGTCCTGATAACGGATGAGGAACTGCCTGACCTTATCGGGGTGAGTTTCCGCCTGATACTCCAGATGCGCCATGCGGGCGGCCATATCGACATCCGCCTGCGGGAAGCGGTCGAGAAAGGCGGCGACCCGATCGACATCCCATTCCAGGGATGCGAGATGCACGGCATCGAAATGCAGCCGCGGATGCGCGGCCAACATGCGGTCACGGGCCGCCAGGATCTCGTCGTGCCCGGGCCTGTCCGGATGCAGGTACATGTAATACTCCGGATGCTCCCGGAAATACTCGGCGTCTCCCTTCACGGTCATCTTCGCCAAAGGGAGCCAGCAGTTGAGCGGCTCCGCCATGTGTCCCAGCAGCACGATGTGCTCACGCTGCAGCATGGAGTAGATCGGCTCCAGCCGCCGGTCGTCCGGCATCACGTAACGGCCGTCGCTATCGCGCACGATCATGCCGAAGTTCTTCCAGATCTTCACGCCGATGGCGCCCTGCGCCATGGACGTATCGATCTCACGCAGTGCCTTGCGCGACCAGCCCGGCTTCGTGAAGCCGGCGGCCGAGAACGTGCCGGCGAATGCGACCCGTCCGGGGAAGCGCCGATGCAGCGATGCGGCGTCGTGCAGCTGCCGCGCGACCGAACCGTGATCCGGATCATCGACGTTGATCGTGAGGATGTGGAAGCCGTCCCGGATCGCTTCCGCCACCAGCATGTCGCCTGGCCCGTAGATGTGCATGTGAGCATCGACCTTCTGCACATGCGCGAAGTCAGCTGCGGAGTAGTAGCGCTCCTGCGCGCGTGCCGTCGATGGAGTCAGGGTCAACAGGCACGCCGCCGCCGTCGCGAGCAGGCATGCCGCCGCCATTGCGAGCAGCCACGCGGCTGCCTTGCGAAAGACACCAGCCGTCGCAGCGCGCATGATCGGGTGCTCGAAGTTTTGCGAGCTCATGATCACTGTCCCAACCGCCGGATCTTCCCCGGGCTGAACGTGGTGGGCAGGTGGCCGCTGATCCGGATGTCGGCTTGCTGCGCGGCGTGCGCGCCCGAAAGCGTGGTTGCCTCGAGCTCGATGCGGTAGGCGCCGGGCTCCGTCCAGGTATGCATCGCGCTCGCGCCGCCCGCGGAAGTGCCGTCGCCGAAATTCCAGCGATAAGCCAATACGGGTTGGGCGCCTCGGGCCGTCGCCACACAGGTGACCGACTGGCCTGACACCGACGCTTCAGGGCAGCTGATGGTCAGGACGGGCATCGCGGTCGGCTGATGCTCATCGATGATCTTCAATACGCGCACCGAGTGCGCGGCGAGGTCAACGCGGAATGCGCCGGCGGCGAATGGCGAGGGCCGCTGCGGCCGCAGGACGTCGGAGATGCGGAAGTCGCCGGCTGGCGAGAGACCGAGGCTCGCGAGAGAGATGACGTGCCGCGTGGCATGCTCGGTCCAGTTGAATACCGCGAGGATGCTCTGCCGCGGTGACTCCCTCAGGAAGAAGATGCTGGGCTGGCGGTCGCTGTCCGCATAGCTCATCAGATCCTGGGGCACGGCGGCCTTGCCGAGGCGCACCATGTCGATGAGGTCGGAATTCTCGATCAGCGCAACCCGCTGCGGCGAGCCCTCGAGGGAAGGCAGGTTGTCGCCGATCTCCAGCATGCCGCCGGACACGGCGGCGAGCGCGATCGACACCTCCGCCTCATCGAGCGTCAGCGGCTCGGCGCCCTCGTGCCAGGTCTGATCGGTGATGCGCTGGGTCGATACGGTGAAGGCGTCCGGGTCCGCGACGAAATAATTGCGGTTCATGTAGTAACGCGCGGCGATTCCCGTCGCCGCATCACGGCTGGCCTCGAAGCTGTGCCCGGTGTCCTGGGAGATCCGGCCGTAATCGACATAGCCGACGGGATTCAGCATGGCGCTGCCGTCCTTGTCGAGGTAGACGTCATCTCCCACTGCGTCGCGTATGACCTGCAGCCCGATCCGCTGTGCCTCCATCGCGGTCGTGTGCGGCCGGTAGTAGTAGCCTTCGATGGCGCTGTCGTCCATGAAATCCAGTTTGATGTAGTGGATGCCCCACTGCCGGACCAGTGTGCGGTACGTCGTGCGCAGATATTGCTGTGCACCGGGATTGGTCGTGTCGATGATGTAGAGCGCATCCTTCCCGTCGACCACGCTGCCCGCGTGAATGGGCCGGCCGGCCGCGTTCTTCACCAGCCAATCGGGGTGATGGCGAAACACCCATGAGCGCTCCGAGATCTCGAACGGCGCCGTCCAGATTCCCGGCGTCAGTCCGAGTCCGCGCGCGGCATATTCAACGGGCACGAGCCCTTGGGGAAAGACGGTCGCGTTCGGCGTGGTGTATTCGCCCCGCGCGTACTGATAGCCCTCATCGATGTGGAACACCGTGTACCCGTAGCGCGCCAGGTGGTCCGTCAGCCATTGCGCGTTGGTGAGAGCGGCCCCCGCATTCAGGCCGAAGTAGTAAGCCGTCCAGCTCCACCAGCCCATGAGGGGCGGCGCCGTGACTCGGGCGTGGTGCAGCCGCCGGATGAGGCCGCCGTAAGTCTCGAGCTGCCGGTGATAGTCGCGGCTGATGCTGAACGCGAGAGCTTCGGAAGACAGCGAAGCGCCCGGCGCAACCGGGAGGCTGAGGGTGACGCGATCGGCGGCGGCGGAGTGCTCGAGGGAGTTCTCTTCCTCCATCTCCGTCGTGCCGGTCGAGTCGACCTGGTAGCTCACGACCCGCGGGCCGCCGGCTTCAGCGGTGACCCGCAAGCGCAGGATGGTGAGAAAGCGATCGGAGCTCAGTGCACCGAGAAAGAGGCTCTCGCCGCTCGCGCGGTTGTAGATGAGTTGACTTCCGACCGCGCGGTGCATGCCGTGGCGGGCATCGGCGAGCCCGTGGATGGACATCGCGGGACGATCCTCGCTGAAGCTATCGGAGAGAACCCGCTCGCTCGCCGCGGGGCCGCCGAGATCGGCGATGTCTCCGCCGCTGGCATCCACGACCCGGATGGCCGTGACCTGCACCGGCTGAGAGCCGCTGTTGCGCACGGTGGCGGTGAGATCGCCGAACGGCGATCCGGCATAGACCCGCAGGCGATAGGTCAGCTCAGGCGCCGCCTTCAGGCCCGAGCAAGTCACGTCCCAGACGGCGGCCGGACCCAGCGGCCCTCGTCCGGTGGAACGGGCGACCCGACATGCCGGGTAATCGCGGGTGTGCAGCCAGCGGCCGTCGACCTCCGCGGCCACGCCAGAGATCAGCGTTGGGGTGGATACGTCCTGCAGGCCCAAACGATACGTGCCATGAGCATCGACCGATACGAGCAGGGATTGGGACGCCGGTTGCGCCTGCGAGGCCGCGGCGGGGCGCTGCGCGCCTGGTGTCACGGACGCCAGCAGCATTGGCAGGATCCAGGTCGCGAGTGCAGTCGGAGACGCGCTCCACCAGCCGCCGCAGGAAGTGCACCGACGTTTCGTGCTCATTGCCGCTCCGATGTAGTTTCGATTTATTTCGTTTTAATCTTCATTATCTTTCCTTTTTATACCATGGGCGCAATCCGGGCGTAAAGGCGAACGGCATCGCCTTGGATCAGCGCAGAGTGAAGGTGCCGTGCTGCTCGAACGGGATGGAGCGCAGCCAGCCGTGGCTGAGCCGCACCCTGCCCTGCATGAGGTAATCGATGCCCTGGCCGCGGGGCTTGCTGAAAAGGGTGAAGAGCGCGCCGGCGGCGTTCGCGGAGACGTTCATGATGAATTCCGCCGTGCCGAGCGCGGGAACGACGAAGCTGGCGGCGGAGACGCCCGTGGCAAACTCCTGGCCGCCGAGATAGACGGTATAGGAGAGCCCCTGGACAGAGAGGCTGCGGTCGTTGGGATTCTCGACGCGCATGCGGACGCGGAGCTGCTGCTCGAGGAGGTTGGCCTTGCGCACTTCGACATCCACGATCGACAGCTTGGGAGTCTCGAGC
>Ga0134126_10003195_pt1 | contig 20495 bp, 20 predicted proteins | sample KB31752_FD_96881 | JGI IMG/M metagenome (GOLD analysis project Ga0134126, IMG submission 96881) | Terrestrial soil microbial communities with excess Nitrogen fertilizer from Kellogg Biological Station, Michigan, USA - KB3-175-2 | ecosystem: Environmental > Terrestrial > Soil > Unclassified ... | reverse complement strand
CCTTTGTGCCTTTTTCAAACAGGGTAGCTTTGGATTTTCCTATATTAAAAATTCCACCAGGGCCGCCGGCACCTCCGCCGCCTCCCACTTTCCGCATCATCATAATGAACACAAGGGCTATTAAAAGAATAGGAAGTAGCGTACTTACGATTTGCCCAAATAATTCCCCTTCATCTGAAGGCTTATCAGGCACCCGGGTTACATCAGGGTGGTCTTTATACCATTGGTTCAATTGAGTAGCAAAAACCTCATCCTTAATTATCCCAAAATAAGCCTGTGGTGCATCTTTTAATTTTTTTACCTCATCATAGTTTTGCCCAAAAATGCCTTGGAAATAACCAGCTTCACTATCAAGTTTTTGAGGATTGATAAAAACGCGGACTAATTTTTTATTTCCCACAGTTTTAATATGGTCCACATAGCCTTTGCTAAGCATGGTATAAAAATCGGTATCATTAATTTCTACCCCTGTTCCAGCTGTGGTCCTGAAAAGATTATATCCAATTATGACAGCAAAAATGATCCCATATACCCAATAGATACTCAACTTTGGTTTTTTCTTTGGATCGTCATCGGTATTTCCCGGCGTCAAATTGGGGTTCAATCTTCTTTGCAATGATTTCTTTTTCTGTTCTTCAGCCATATCTGATTGCTTCCGCAATATTTTTATCTTAATTCCTGGTTTAGAATAAGTTGTTGTTAGTATAGATTGTGTATGATTATTTATTGAATTTAATGATCCATAACCGGGGCATCGTTCCACATTTCTTCCAGCTTATAAAACTTCCTTGTTTCCGCAAGCATTACATGAACCACCACATTTACATAATCAATTAATATCCACTGTTCACCTTGCCGTCCTTCATGTTTATAAGGATTTTCACCACATTTTTTCTTAACCTCCTCTTCCACAAAATCCGCTATTGCTTTTAATTGAATAGGGTTATTTGCTTCACATATAATAAAAAAATCTGTAACAGCTTCCGGTATTTTTTTCAAGTCAAGGCTTACAATTCTTTCTCCTTTTTTTTCTTGAATCGCGTGGATTATTGTTTTAAAAAGTTTACTATTTCTTGTAATCCTTGATAATAAGGGCTTTGTTCGTTTTTCCAGTAATGTTAAATTATTCAAATGTGTTCATTTTACTCTTTGTTATTTCAGCAATCTGCAAAAATAAATTTATTCTCTTAGATTGCAGCTTTCAACGTGAATTTTGTATCTATTTTATCAAAAATACTAATTCTTTTCTAATCTTTTCTTATGCCATCTTCTTCTAAAAACATCATAATTCTTGATTCCGTGGATAGTACCAACAACTATGCCATGGGGTTGATTCAAAAACGGGAAACTACCAATAAAATTGCCATTTTTGCCTACGAACAAACCGAGGGAAAGGGAAGGCGCGGCAAACAATGGGATAGCGGTAAAGGGGAAAATATTATGATGTCGGTTATTGCCCAAATGCAGTGGCTTCCGGTGTCAAGGCAATTTGAGCTGAGTGTTGCCGTAGCATTAAGTTGTTTTGATCTTTTTAGGAAATATATATTTTCAAATCTTTTTATAAAATGGCCAAACGATATTTTTATCAATGACACTAAGGCAGGTGGCATATTAATTGAAAACCTTATTAAAGGTAAAATTTGGCAGTGGGCGGTTATCGGAATGGGGTTAAATATTAACCAGGAGCATTTTGACGAAAGTATTTTTATTGCTACTTCACTCAAAAAAGAAACGGGGAAGAATTTTGAAATAATAAAATTAGCTGATGCACTTCTCGAATTAGTTTTGAAAAGAATTGAAGAATTGAAAAGCGGTAATTTTCATAAAATGCTTGAAGAATACAACGAGCACTTATTCGCCAGGGAAAAATGGGTAAAATTAAAAAAAGGCAGCCGGGTTTTTGAAACGGAAATCATTGCTGTTTCTTCAGATGGCGAGTTAATTACCAAAGATGTGGAAAAAAGGCGTTTTCTTTTTGATGAGGTAGAATTTATAGGGTTGATGAAGAAATAATTTTTACAGTAAACCAATAAATAAAGGAGATTCTTATTTTCTCCCTTTCCCAAAATTCAATTATTCATTTTCTGCGCTTCTCGCCTCAGCTTCAAATTTATTTTCATAATACCCAACTTTCATACTTTCCCATAAATATTTGAAAATAAAGCTAAAAAAGCCATACTTTTTAAATTGGTTGACATGGCACATTTCGTGTTTTACCCATTTTTCATTTTTCAAAAAATCATTTTTTGAAACGTGGTACAAATGAATGGTTTTTCCAATCACAATGGCTACATTATCCGAATGTATCTTTCTTGCTGCTATTTTAGCAATCCATGAATTTTCTTTGATAAGAAATTCCATTTTTTTGAATTTAAGAAGCTGCTTTTAAAATTTCTTCACTATGGATTTTAGACTTTGGCTTTTTAAATATTTTTATAATAGTTCCGTTTTCATCTATTATAAACGTAGTTCGCAAAAGTCCCATATATTTTTTGCCATACATATTTTTTTCGCCCCAAACGCCATATTTTTCAATAATCTTTTTATCAGTGTCTTCTATTAAAGTAAATGGAAGCTCATATTTTTCTTCAAATTTTTTATGGCTTTTTATATCGTCAGGGCTTACGCCAAGAACCGCAAAACCAGCTTTTTTTAAATCGGCATAATTGTCTCTCAAATTGCAGGCTTCTATAGTGCAGGTAGGCGTATCGTCCTGCGGGTAAAAATATAAAACTACTTTTTTGCCACGGAAATCTTTTAATGAAACGGAATTTCCATTTTGATCTTTTGCTTTAAAATCGGGCGCTTTTTGGCCTTCACTTAATGTTGTCATTTTTTTATTTTTATCTGGTGAAATGATAAATTTTTTGAGTTCTGTTTCCTGCTTCGTCTTCTACGGATATTTTTAATTCATGTTTACCACGCGGGCATTTCTCATCGAAATGGTAAATAAATTTTTTCCCTTTGTCATTTGAAAAAAGTAGCCATTTTCCATCCAGTTCCGCCCGGAAATTTTTAATCCCATCGTTATTATCTTTTGGGGAAATTACGATAATCCTATGGCTGGTAATAGTAGCGTTGTCTTTAAAATCAACATTAATAACCGGCGGCACATCATCAGCAATTAATTCAAAATCGCCAAACCGATTAAATTTCGCTGAATACCAATCATCTTTACGAGATGCTTTAACCACTTCATTTTTACCTTTCCAACTTTGCTGAATCAACATTTTATCTTTTAAATATTCCGGAACTGGTTTATCGGTTTTTAAGCTGATTGCAAAATAATCTTCTGAAGGAATCAAGCCGGAAAAAACCGAATTCAAGGCTGAGTAACCATCTGGCCTGGTATCTGCTTTTTCAGAATGTGAAAAAACAAGGGAATCATATAAAGTGGGCGCAGGTAAATAAAGCTGAATGTTTTGGTTTTCAAAAACATTTACCTGGTTTGGTTGAAAATCGATAGACTGAGTTATTGAATTATTAAGTATGGATTTGTTTCCAGGCACTCTCTTTTTTATTTTAAAATGAAGCACAGAAGTGTTGCCATTCGCGTCCTTTACCACAACTTTTACCTCGTGAATATTAGTATCTTCTAATGTGATAACACCATCGCCATTTATATCTTTATAAACCCCTTGCGGATAACCCGGCAACCTTGAAAGATGTTGAATATATGGACCGCCGGAGGCCCTGGTTTTATAATCAATATTTGCATTTACGTAACGTGTTTCATCATAACTGATGCTGTCTAACTGGAAAGCAGATAATGGCAAATTGTCCAGGTAAATAATAGCTTCATAAATTCCGTTTGGGTTATTTGAATGCGATAATTTATCATTAGCAGTTATGCCAAAGCTGATTTTATCAGATTGAACGGGAATAATACTTTCGTTGGTTGTATAAGTGGTTCCTGTTTTTTTTATCGGAAGGTATTGGGGTGTTTGGCTGTAGGTACTTTTGTTCCTGTCGTACATATACAATCGTACGATTGACGGCGGTACATCGTCAGGAATTGGCAGGCCAAATAATAATTCATTTAAAACCTTATCGGTCTTGGTATCGCGGATCTCAAAATGGCAATGCGGGCCTTGTGAACCTCCCGTGCTTCCGCTGTAGGCAATAAACTGGCCTTGTTTTACCGGGAACATTCCCCGCGGAATTTCCAGGTTAACTTTCCAGCTTTGCTTTTCATATTGTTTATCAATCACATATTTTTCTAATGCAGGAAAAAAGCGGTTTAAATGCCCATAAACTGTAGTCAATCCATTGGGATGATTTATGTAAATCGCTTGCCCATATCCAAAAGGTTCTACACTTACCCTGGCAATATATCCGCCTGCTGCAGCTTTTACAATTTTATTTACTACCTGGCCTGTCCTGCAATCCAAACCCATGTGATAATGATTAGGCCTTAATTCCCCAAAATTAGCAGCCAGGCTTATTTTTGCGTCGACAGGATAAATGAAATAATTTTTTGGAAAATTTTTCTTTGGAAAAAACTGGGCAATTGCAGAGCCATATAAAAAAAGCAAAATAAAAATCAGGAACGGTTTATGTATTGTATATTTCCTGATAGAAAGTGGAATCATATTTACAAATCTAAGAACTAAAAATTTTACAAAACATATGGCAAAATCAGATACTATAGCCGCAATTATTTTAGGAGCCGCTGGTGGCTTTGCTCTTATAAAATTTTTGAGCATGCCTCAGGAAAAAAGAAATGAATTTTATGGGTTTCTTAAACAAAAAACCAATGATTTATTAGAAAATACGGAAGAAACTGTGGAAAAAGTTGAACATTACATGGATGAATTTAAAGAAAAAGGCGAGGGAGACTGGATTGATAAAATTTATATTTTGAAGAAAATGTTTAAAAACCTTTATGGTTCTCAAAGACATTATCTCTTATAATATTTTCTACTTCGTAGAAATTTAAAAGGCAGGCTTTTGGGGAAAGGCCTGTTTTTTTATTGGCAGTAAACCAACAAATAATGCTAATTTCTATCTTACTGTTTAGTAAATTTTACAATTAATCTTTAAAATCTTCAGGTACATTTCAACAGTTTGCTTTATTTTTGGCGGCCACAGATTAAAGTTCTATGCCATTAGACAAATCCATCAAGACAGTTTTAATTATAGGTTCAGGCCCAATAGTTATTGGCCAGGCCTGTGAATTTGATTATTCAGGAACGCAGGCTGCGCGAAGCCTGCGCGAAGAAGGAATAAAAGTTATCTTAATAAACAGTAACCCTGCTACCATAATGACTGACCCGATGATGGCAGATAAAGTGTATTTGCTCCCATTAAATGTTGAAAGCATTGAGCAAATTATAGAGGAAAATGAATCGGGTGAATTTAAGGTTGATGCGGTTTTATCAACAATGGGTGGCCAAACTGCGCTTAACCTCGCTAAAGAAGCAGACGAAATGGGCGTTTGGGAAAAAAATAATATTCGTTTAATTGGGGTTGATATCAAAGCCATTGACAAAGCGGAGGATAGGGAAAAATTTCGGGAATGGATGATTGAAATGAAGATTCCGGTTGCCCCAGCAAAAATTGCCAATTCATTTTTAGAAGGTAAAGAAATTGCCCAGGAAGTTGGGTTTCCTTTGGTAATCCGGCCGTCATTTACATTGGGCGGTACCGGAGGAAGCATTGTTTTTCATAAAGCTGATTTGGATGAAGCGCTGAACCGCGGATTAACTGCTTCGCCGATACACGAAGTGCTCGTGGAGAAAGGAATGATGGGTTGGAAGGAATTTGAATTGGAATTATTGCGTGATGATAATGATAATGTAGTTATTATTTGTACAGTCGAAAATTTTGACCCGATGGGCGTTCATACGGGTGATTCAATAACCGTGGCTCCGGCGATGACTTTGAGTGATACCGCTTACCAAAAAATGAGGAATACAGCCATATCCATGATGAGAAATTTGGGAAATTTTGCTGGCGGTTGTAATGTTCAATTTGCTTTAAACCCGCATACCGAAGAATTAATTGCCATAGAAATTAATCCACGGGTCAGCCGTTCATCGGCGTTGGCAAGTAAAGCCACCGGCTATCCGATTGCAAAAATTGCGGCAAAACTGGCCGTTGGGTTTACTTTAGATGAATTAAAAAACCAAATCACGCAAACTACTTCTGCCTATTTTGAACCTGCCCTCGATTATGTAATTGTAAAAATTCCCCGCTGGAATTTTGATAAATTCAAAGGCGCGGATGATACATTGGGTTTTCAGATGAAATCAGTTGGAGAGGTAATGGCTATTGGGCGAAGTTTTGCAGAAGCCATTCAGAAAGCCTGTCAAAGCCTGGAAAACGACGCAGTTGGATTAGGGTATTATGGGAAAAGCCTGATGCATGCTGAAGAAATTGTTGAATATTTAAAGGTACCGAAATGGGACAGGATATTCAGAATTAAAGATGCCTTGATGATTGGAGTAAGCGTAAAGAGAATTTGTGAATCTACCGGAATAGACCGCTGGTTTATTTACCAGATCCAAAAAATAGTTACCTGCGAAAAAGCAATTGCGAAAGTTACTTTAGAAAATATTTCGCCGGAGCTTTTAAAAGAAGCCAAGCATCTAGGATTTAGTGACGAGCAAATAGCAAAAATAATGAAAGATGGAAGCACCGATGAAAATATTTATGAAAAAAGAAAAGCCTTAGGAATTACCCGGGTTTATAAAATGGTAGATACCTGTAGCGCGGAGTTTGAAGCAAAGACGCCTTATTTTTATAGCACATTTGAATAAAAAGATTTTAAATTTTAAATGGACAAAAACATTATTTACAACGAATCCACACCATCTTCAAAGAAAAAAATTATCGTTCTTGGCAGCGGCCCAAACCGCATCGGCCAGGGCATTGAATTTGATTATTGTTGCGTGCACGGTTTGCTTGCCATTAAAGAATGTGGTATGGAAGCCATAATGATCAATTGCAATCCTGAAACTGTTTCCACAGATTTTGACATTGCTGATAAACTCTATTTTGAGCCCGTTTTTTGGGAACACATTTGGGAAATTATTGAATTAGAAAAACCAGATGGCGTAATCGTACAATTAGGTGGCCAAACGGCTTTGAAACTCGCGAAAAGATTACACGAAAAAGGAATAAAAATAATCGGGACGTCTTATGATAATATGGATATCGCGGAAGACCGCGGACGGTTTAGCGACATGCTGAAAGAGTTAGGAATTCCTTATCCAAGGTACGGAACGGCGCATGATACTGATGAAGCCATTGAAATTGCGCACCAGGTTGGTTACCCGGTTTTGGTGCGGCCCAGTTATGTTTTAGGAGGCCAAAGAATGAGAATTGTTTTGGATGATGAAGAATTAGAAAATGGCGTATTGAGCTTATTAAAACATTTACCAGGAAATAAAATTCTAATCGACCAGTTTTTAGACCGGTGCCAGGAAGCGGAAATTGATGCCATTTTTGATGGAGAAACTTTTCATGTCATGGGTTTGATGGAACACATCGAACCGGCAGGTATTCACAGTGGTGATAGTAATGCGATGTTACCCCAATTTAATTTGTCTCCATTGATCGTTCAGACCATGGAAGAATATGCTGAAAAAATAGCACGGGCATTACAAATAAAAGGCCTTATCAATATTCAGTTTGCAATAAAGGATGGAAACGTTTTTGTAATTGAAGCCAATCCAAGGGCATCGCGTACTACGCCGTTTATTGCCAAAGCTTATCAAATTCCTTATTTGAATATTGCAACCAAAGTAATGTTGGGAGTTGCCAAATTAAAAGGCCTCACTTTTGAAAAAAAATTAAAGGGTTTTGCCATTAAAGAACCAGTTTTCTCATTCAACAAATTTCCTGGGGTGAACAAAGAATTAGGCCCGGAAATGAAAAGTACAGGCGAAGCTATTCGTTTTATAAAAGATTTGCGCGATCCATATTTCAGGCAGTTGTACCGCGAAAGAAGCATGCATTTGAGTAAATAATCCTTCTGTAGTAAAGCCACAAATATGTAAGATTTCTATTTTCTTAATTATAAAAAACCTGCTCTTTTTATAAGCAGGTTTTTTAAAATTAAAACTAACACGAGAAATACTTACCAATTACTAAACCGTATCCCAATATTATAAGGTGTAAAATTCAGGTCGTTTTTAAAAATAGATTTTGGGCTGTAAGATCCATATAAATGAACCGGGCCAAGGCCAAGCTCGCCTACGTAAGAAAATTTCCATTTTTCCATGTCATAATCTCCACGGTTCTTTTCTTTGCCGCGCTCACTGCTTTTTTGTTTATTGCGGCTGCCATATAAATAACCCATACTTACCCCGGCGCTCAGGCTAATTCCTTTCCCATTGTAATTGGGATTGGTTCGAAAATTTAGCATTAAAGGAACCGTTACGTAATCCGCAGCCAGCTTGTCTTTGGAAAAACCTATAGAGTCGCGGAATATAAAAGGATGAGGGATATTTTGTGAAGGATTATATGGATTTGGCCCTCCTTCATTAAAACTGATATTGTGAGTAAACCTGTAATTATTTAATTCAAGGCCTAATCCGTATTTTAGGTTTACAACGTGTTCTATAAGGTTCAACCTTTGCATAAAAAACCAAATGTTTACATTAACTGATTTTACTGTTTTTAATTTTAAATCATTAGCGCTCAATTCGGGGGAACCTGGTTTGTTTACAATGTTCCCATTATTCGTGTAATTAGTTTTATCAGTCCAGTTTGCAAAGCCCAGGTCAAAAACAAAGGAAGAAGTGCTGACATTAGAATGGTCTTCACGTTTCCGGTGTCCAACGGTAACGGTTACACGTTTATTATCATTTGGATTACCTCGTTTAAGAATAATCATTCCGCCGATGCGGACGGTATCATTTTTATTCCCGGGTTGGGTAGAATCTGATTGCGCAAAACTGCTTGCAGCGGTGCACAATATTGTTAGTATTAAAATTGATTTTTTCATTTTAAATGTATAAGAGTGATTAATATTTTTTAAAAATTCTTTGCAACATCTGGCTCATCAGATCCTTCTAGAAGCCGGGTAATCGGATTGGTGCGTTCTACAACCCTCCTTACTTTTTTCAAAAATCCTCCAACTTTTGTTTTTCTGAATTCCCTTGCCGGTACATCATAAAAAACATAGTTGTCATTATCAGCCGTAGAAATATTAGTATACGAAATTGTTTTTGAGTAATTTTTATTTTCTGGTTCTATTTTTTCAGTAACTACTTTTGCTTCATTTTGAGCGATAGAGTTTTTATAACTGTCTGTGGGTGCTGTAATATTTTTTACAGGCGCATTTATTGCAATTGATTGGCCCTCTTCTTTTAAATTTAATTTCTCAAGCGTTAGATTATTAGAAAGGTTTTTTATTTTTCTTTCATTCTTCGCTATTTGATTATCACTTTTCAAAAGATGTTTTACAATTGGTTTAGCGTTTGATTTTTCCTCTCTTGAAAAATTATTTTCTTTTATTGAAGAAGAAGCAACTTGTGATTTCTTTTCATTTAGTTTTTCAGGAACAATATTTTTGGTTAAAGGCTCTGATTTTTTTACAGGAATACTTTGAGCTACCAAAGGAGTTTTGGTTTCATGGTGCGTAAAATAAGGAGCAGAAATCCAAAGCCCAAAACCAATCAAAATGGCTGCTGCAGCATATCTCCACCATATTATTGGAACAACTTTTCCTGATTTTTCCTTACGATACAAATCTTTTTTATCAGGATAAACAATTGAAGTTTCAGGAGATAATCTTGCCTTTCCAATCAAATCAAAATCACTTTTTAATCCCGGATGCTGAGCTACAAAATTTTCAGTCTCCAGTTTTTCTTTTTCGGAAAGCTCGTTATCATGATACTGAACAAAAACTTCTTCGTAATTATTTTTATCAATAAGAAAAGAACTTTCATTTTTGAATAAAAAAGTTTTATCCTCCAGTTTTATTTCACCGTCGGGAATATTAATGGTGAGCTTTAGCATACAAAACTCTTCTCTGAATTCAGGATTTTCTTTCACGAAAACCTCAACCATTTTTCTTTCTGCTTTTGATAATTCATCATCGGCATAAAGCAAAAAATATTCTTCGTAATTATTTTTATTGATATCCATTTTAAATTACATTTTCAGGTTTCACCAAATAATTTTTCAATTGTATTCTTGCTCTGTGTAAGTACACTTTTACCTGGCTGATACTTAACGAGGTTATTTCTGAAATTTCTTCATAAGAATAACCTTCGTAATCTTTTAATAAAACAAGGCTTCGCTGTGTTTCGCTTAACCGGTATAAAGCCTCATTTAATAATTTTTTTATTTCGCTTTGTGGCTCTCTTGTGGTTTGTAATGAAGAAGAAAAATCATCTTCCAGTTTTACTCTTTTATTTTTTCTTATCAGGTCTATCATCTGGTGATAAGCCACGGTGAATAAATAAGACTTACTTCTTTCATTGTCCACTTTTTCCCGGTTAATCCACATTTTTTCAAAAGACGCCTGCACCACATCGCGGGCATCTTCCTCATGTTTCAAATTCTTTAGAATGAACCTGTAAACATTGTCTGCATAAAGATTTACACAATCATTAAATTCTTTCTCGGTCATACAATCAGGTAATTTTTAAATTACACCAGCCGTTGTTTTCATATAATACGCTCAATCGTGAATAAAGTTACATCTCTGCCAAAAACTATTTTGAAAGAAGGATTTTAATGGTTTCATTGTAGGTTTGTAATCTCAAAAATAAACAAAATGAATACAAATTTTTCTCAACGGCTTGGCGCCGAACTGGAAGAAATAAAAGCAAGCGGACTTTATAAAAACGAAAGAATTATTACCAGCGCCCAGGGCGCCGAAATAGAAGTGGGTGGAAAAACAGTTCTGAACTTTTGTTCCAATAATTATTTGGGATTAGCAAACCATCCCAAAGTAATTGAAGCCTCAAAAAATACATCAGATAAACATGGCTATGGCTTAAGCAGCGTGCGTTTTATTTGCGGCACGCAGGACATTCATAAGGAGCTTGAAAAGACAATATCTGATTTTTTGGGAACCGAAGACACTATTTTGTATGCTGCCTGCTTCGATGCGAACGGAGGCGTTTTTGAGCCTTTGTTTGGCGAAGAAGATGCGATTATTTCTGATGCGTTAAATCACGCGAGCATTATTGATGGTGTTCGTTTGTGCAAAGCAAAGCGTTTCCGTTTTGAGCATAATGACATGGCAGATTTGGAAAGTAAACTAAAAGAAGCCGAGGATGCGAGAAGCCGTGTAATCGTTACAGACGGCACTTTCAGCATGGACGGAACGATTGCCCAGCTCGATAAAATCTGTGATTTAGCTGACAAATATGACGCGATAGTTTTGGTTGATGATTCGCATTCTACAGGGTTTATTGGCAAAACAGGAAGAGGCACTCCTGAGTATCGGGGCGTAACAGGAAGGTTAGATATTATTACTTCCACTTTGGGAAAAGCGCTGGGAGGCGCTAATGGCGGATTTACTTCCGGCAAAAAAGAAACGATAGAAATGCTTCGCCAGCGCAGCCGTCCTTATTTGTTTAGCAATACGCTGGCACCAAATATTGTGGGCGCTTCCATAGCCGTTTTTGATTTATTAAATGAAACCACCGATTTGCGGGATAAATTAGAAGGTAACACAAAATATTTCAGAAATAAAATGACTCAAGCGGGATTTGATATCAAACCCGGCGAACACCCGATTGTTCCGATTATGCTCTACGATGCAGTGTTGTCGCAACAATTTGCAGCAAGATTGTTGGAGGAAGGAATTTACGTAATTGGTTTTTTCTTCCCCGTAGTTCCAAAAGGACAAGCGAGAATCCGTGTACAAATAAGCGCGGCGCATGAACAAAAGCATTTAGATAAAGCAATTGAAGCGTTTACGAAAGTTGGGAAGGAATTGAGCGTATTAAAATAGAATCGGGATTATATCAATTTACAATTCTTATTTACTCAAATATTTCTTCAGCTTTTATAATACTTTCTGGTTTACCCACATCAATGAATTTTGAATTACTATGGTCAAAAGAAGCGATAGCATGAGTTTTAGAGAGTTCAAGATAAACATCAACCATTGAAAATTTACCTTCCATTTTTATTAAAGGAAAAATTTTTGGTGAAATAATATGAATACCGCTGAAAGATTTTTCATAATAATCAGAAACTTCGCGGCTAATCTTTTTTTGGCCTGTTAATACATTTTGCCATCCACATAATTTACCAGATTTATCAAACAAAAAATACCGGGACGTTTTCCTTGACGTGACAGCAAGTGTAGCAATTGGGTTATTTTGCTCATTCTCCAAAATCATTTGGTTTAAATTCATATCAGTTAAAATATCCACATTCATTACAACAAACGGGGAAGTATCTTTTTCAAAAAACCAACTCGCTTTTTTTATTCCACCACCTGTTTCCAATACTTCGTTTGTTTCGTCAGAAAATAAAATATCGCTACCAAACCCCCTATTTGTTTTTATAAAATTAATAATCTGATCTGCAAAATGATGCACATTGATGATAATTTCTTTTATCCCAAAAGAGGCGAGAAACCGGATATTTCTTTCTAGAATAGTTTTGTTATTTACAATAGCCAATGCTTTAGGGTGCTTATCCGTAAAAGGTTTCAGGCGGGTACCTAATCCTGCTGCGAGTATCATTGCTTTCATTGACGGTTATTTTGAAAATCCTTTCAACTCGTGAATATTTTGTTCAAGATGGTTTAATTCGATTTTTACTTTGTATTTATTTCGTAAATACCGCGTTAAAGCATCTGCGGCATAAACGCTTCTGTGTTGCCCTCCGGTACATCCGAAGCTGATGGCCAATGAAGCAAAATTTCTTTGCAGGTAATTTTCAACAGAAATATCAATGATGTTATAAACGCCATTCATAAATTCAGGCATATAAGTTTGCTGTTCCAAAAAATCTATTACCGCTTTATCACGCCCCGTTATTGATTTATATTCTTCAAATCGCCCGGGGTTCATCAAGCCACGGCAATCAAAAACAAAGCCGCCGCCATTAGTACTTTTATCTTTTGGGTAACCAGATTTTAAGTAAGAAAAACTGTTGATAGTTACTATCAGGGGTGTTGATTCATTTGCCTGTATTGGCCTGAACCGGTTAATCACATCGTCCTGCACGATCAGGTTTAAAATGCGTTCATATTCAGGCAAGGCAATTCCGGTTTTCTTATTGCTTAAAAACCATTTTATATTTGAAAGGGCTAACGGGATACTCGTTAAGAATTGTGCTTTTCTTTCAAACAATCCGCGAAAGCCGTAAGCGCCCAACACCTGCATCAGCCTTATTAAAACGTATCCATTATATTGGCTAACAAAGCGGATTCTATCTAATGATTTTTGTAAAATTTCACTCACACAATCCATATAATATTCCAGCAAAGAATTTTTCCATTCGTCAGAAAGATTAGCTCTTGCCTGCCATAATAAAGAAGCCACATCATATTGCAACGCGCCTTTCATTCCACCCTGGTAATCTATAAAATGAACCTCTTCTTTTTCAATATAAATATTCCTGCTTTGAAAATCGCGGAACATAAAATAAGAATGCTCAACACGAGTAAGGTAATTGCTCAGCGCTTCAAAATCTTCAATAAGTTTTTCTTTATCGTAAGGAATTTTTAGGGTGTCAAGAAAATAATATTTAAAATATAAAAGATCGCTCAATATCGCCTGTTTTCCAAATTCTTTTGAAGTAAGGCAATAGGAACTATCCAAATTTTTTATCCCGTTTATCTGAAGTTTCGCAAGTGATTTCAGGCTTTTTTGAAACAAAGAATATACATACTCGTTTTGTCCATATTTTTCAAGTTCGTTCAATAAAGAAACTGGCCCAAAATCCTGCTGGATGTACATTTTATTATCTCCGGATGTAAAATATATTTTAGGAACCGGTGCATTAATTTTCGAAAAGTGTTGAGTGAAATATAAAAAAGTTTCACTTTCCCTTGCGTTCTCATCGTAAGTTGCTATGTAAGATTTTTTTTCAGTTTGAATACGAAAATAAATCCTGTCACCTCCGGACTTTGGAAGTTTTTGAAAATTGGTAATTTTTTCTGAGTTATTATTTTTAAAAAAAGTAAGAATATCTTCTGCAACAACGGCCATATTATTAATCTATTATGTAAAACTAATGGTTTTTGAAAAAGACGAAAGTGAAAACATTGAAAGGTAATCTTTTAGAATAGAAGAGCCTTGCGTTAGGCATTAATGTTTATTTTTTCCCGTTGCCTTACTTTTTATCTCTGTGAGGGCTTTTCAAATATTTAGTATGTATAATTTCTGCCATCGGTTTGTCATATACTTTACTTTCTACCCATGAAATTACATCCAGGTAAGCAAACGACCTGGTTTCAAAACGATTTTTCTCCAGGTGTTTAATTTTCTTTAGAAACTGCTCAAGCTCTGGTTTTAAAAGTTTTGAACTTACTTTAAAAGAATGCCTCAGAAAAGTAAAAATAGCTTCTTCCACTATCGTCAGGTTTTTCATTCTTGCCATAAAACGGTATACTGATTTGATAAGCGATTCTAAAATTTCCTCGTTGCCTATTTCATAATGGCAAAGCAAATGCATCAATCTTGCGTAACATTGCAAATCAATTCTAAGCCCGTGTTGATTATCGTTAATAATCTTATGGAGATAATCAATCGCTGTTTCATATTCGCCTGCACCAAAATAAAGCGAAGCGAATTTATAATTGAAAACGAGAATGCGGTGCATATCTACAAACAGCGAATATTCATTCAATTTATTTTCTACTTCAGGTATAATCGCAATGCCTTCCAGGAAATCGCCTTTCATCAAAAATTGATTTATTTTGGCGCTGTTAATATAAATTGAAGTATGTGTCCTGAAATTATCATATTGATTGGCAGCAGTCGATTTTGCAAATTTCTCAAATTGGCCAAGTGTAATTTGAAAAGCTTTAAAATTGCGAAGGTCAAAATGAGCGTTTAGTAAGTTGTGCATTCCTTTTATATAATGGCCGGTTTCCACAGCAATCATTACTTCGTTTTCATTAAATAAATCAATCCATTTCTGGCTGTAACGGTAATACATTAAAAAATCCTGCCTGATAAACCCATACCAGCAATAGCTTTGATACAAATACAATTTTTCGTAAAAACCATTTATGGCATCTGCATCTTGCGGTAATGAGCTTTTAAAAAAGTTCCTGATGCCTTTTTCATCTTCTACATTTCTGGCATGCCCGTTTTTAACAAACCACCGGTAGAGCAGTAATGCGAGATTTGATAGTTTGGTTACCCTATCAATATGTTCGCTAATGGCAAGTGCTTCTTCAGCCAAAAGTTCTGTTTTTTCTAACGTACTTCTTGTAATATGGAGCGTTTCAATTTTTTTCTCGAGCGAAATTACCTGTACCAGGAAATTCATTTTTTGATTGTTTCGAGCCAGTTCTTTGGCTTTTTCAAGAATGTTGAGGCTTTGTATTTTTAACCCTTTATTATAAAGTAACCGCGCATTATCCAAATGCTCACTTAATTTGAGGTCAATATTATCATTGGTTTTCAGCAAGCGTAGGCTCGCGAGGAGTTGCTTATATAAGTGCGTTTTTAAATTCGCTAATTGTGGTTTTGAAATATCTTTCAAAAGCTTTAAAAGTATCTTTTCATCATATTCGTGAAGTTTGTCTAACGCATCAAATAACCTGATAATTTTAAGGTCCTCTTTTGCAGAACTTCTTTTTATATAGAGCTTAAAATGCCTCTTCTCTGCTTTTTCAAGAGAGTGAACTAACTGAAATAAGGTATCGGAAACAAGATTAGGCATTTTTTCTGCTTGTTTATTTCAACAAAAATACTCTTATCTATATCTATATAAAAATAATATGTTGCTTAGGATAAAGTTAAGCTGTCAATGTCCAATAAATTATCATCTTATTTTTATAGTGAAGCAACAAATAAGGCGGATTTTTATTTTAATAAATTTACTTTTCTCAATTCTTTCCATCTTGAAATATATCTCGACGAGCGAAATTTGCTACTACTTTTCCACTTCATTTTTTGAGCATACCTGATTAATGTTTCTTAAAACATTTTCGTTGCATAATTAATAAAAATAACCAAATACAATAAAATTATTTTATTGTTTACTAATATATTTAGTAATTTTGTGCTAATTTAATTATTATTAAATCTTTTATGAATAATTTTTTAATACGGCCTATTGAGGGATATAAATATTCAGAGTACCTGCTGGTATTAGATCCGCATGAATACCTGCGGGAAAAAATTAATCAGGTAAAAAAAGATTTTTCTGAAAAATACAATGCGCCTACCACGATATCTTCCAAACCGTATATTATTCTTGCAAACTTTGTTCAATTCGAAATAAGAGAAGCGCCTTTGCTCAATCGTTTGAAAAGTATAACGATGTGCCATTCGCCTTTCAAAGTTGTTTTAAAAGATTATGGAAGCTTTCCATCGCATACCATATATATAAATATAGAATCGAAACAACAGGTTAAAAACCTCGTAACAGAATTAAAACCGGCGCAGCAATTAATGGCGTTAAATAAAGACAACAAAGCGCATTTTATAGATAATCCCTATTTAACAATCGCGCGAAAATTATTACCATGGCAATATGAAAAAGGATGGCTCAATTACAGCAATAGTTATTTCACCGGAAGTTTTATTGCTGAAGAGATGTTGCTGCTAAAAAGGCCATTGGAAATTAGGGATGACGGAAGTTTCCAGGCTGGAAAATATAAAATGATACAGCAATTTAGATTTATGAATTTACCTGTTAATACTAAACAGGGGGAAATATTCGGATAATCTCAACATAACCATACAATCAATCTTGATCACCTACCTGTTAAAAAATTTCCTATGAATAATAAAGAATTAAAGCAGGATCATTTTAAAGTTTCTGCAGAAAAAAAAGAAGAAAATGAACAATATTTATCAGGGCGGGGAGCGCAGATTAATACTCAAAACCGGTTTCTTAAAAACCAGGCAGTAAAAGAAGAAATTGAATCTATTGACGATTGGGAAGAGCCAAACACAGCCACGCAATACATAGAACAGCAGGTAAAAAGTATTGTCAATAAAGTAGACAGCCCCGACTTGGGAATGATGTACAGTATGAATCCTTATGCCGGATGTGAGCATGGCTGCATTTATTGCTACGCCCGAAACGTTCTTGAATCCTGGGGTTACAGCGCCGGGCTTGATTTTGAAAGAAAAATTATAGTAAAATTAAACGCTCCGCAAATGCTGCGCAAAACTTTGATGAATCCAAAGTGGGAGCCGCAACCTATTATGCTAAGCGGCAACACGGATTGTTATCAGCCTGCAGAACAAAAATACAGGTTAACACGCGGGTTGCTCGAAGCGTGTAACGAATTCTTTCAACCCGTAGGTATTCTTACTAAAAACTCCTGGATTATAAAAGACAAAGATATTTTGCAGGAAATGGCTCGTAAAAATTTGGTAACGGCAATGGTTTCCATCACCTCTTTCAATGAAGATTTGCGAAGAGTAATGGAACCCAGAACTGCCACAGCTCGACAAAGATTAAAAGTAATAGAAGAATTAAGCAATGCCGGTATTAGAATGGGCGTAATGATGGGGCCGATGATCCCGGGATTGAACGAACATGAAATGCAAAGGATAATGAAAGAAGCCAGCGATGCCGGGGCAAAATTTACAGCTTATACTTTTATCAGGTTAAATGGTGCTATTAAATTATTATTTCACGATTGGCTCTATAAAAATTTTCCTGACCGTGCAGATAAAGTATGGCATTTGATAGAAGCCAGCCACGATGGTAAAGTAAACGACACGCGCTGGGGGCTACGCATGAGAGGCGAAGGTGGCATTGCGGATATAGTAAATCAACAATATAAAAAATATGGAAAATTATACCACATGAACGAAGACAGGTGGAAATTAAATGCAACAGAATTCAGAAGGCCAGGAGAACAGGGAAGGTTGTTTTAAAAAGGTGGCCGAGCAAGCATTTATTTATAAATCCACATGCTTCGAAATTACCTTTTCTCCAAAAAATATTTGAGAATGCCTGTCGAAATCCTTGGCAGAATCTGTAGTAAAAAAATTTAATTCACTGTTTTTGCTGCAGCAGTTTTCAATTTCAGAATGCCGTTTTAAATAATCTTCCAGGCTTTTGGCAACAATATTTCCCTGGGAAATTACTTTTACTTTTGAGGGCAGGTATTTATTTATTTTTTCTATTAATAAAGGATAATGAGTGCAGGCAAGCAACACCGAATCAATACCAGGCGATTGTTTTAATAAAATATCGATGTCTTTCTTTATAAAATAATCAGCACCTTCAGAGTTGTATTCGTCGTTTTCTACTAATGGCACCCACATTGGGCACGCATGCTGAAATATTTTTACTGCAGGAAAAAATTTACCGATTTCTATTAAATACGATTCTGAATCTACAGTTCCTTTTGTGCCTAAGATCCCTATTTTTCTTGAAGAAGAATAATTACCGATAACTTCAGCCGTAGGCCTTATTACGCCAAGTACTCTCTTTTTAGGATTATAGCCAGCGAGGTATTTTTGTTGAATGGACCTTAATGCTTTTGCTGAAGCCGTATTACAGGCAAGAATAATAAGTGGGCAACCTTTTGAAAAAAGCCATTTAACTGATTGTAAAGTGTATTCATAAACTGTATCGAAAGACCGCGGGCCATAAGGCGCCCTTACATTATCGCCCAGGTAAATAAAATCATGTTCTGGCAGCAGATTTTTAAATTCCTTTAAAATAGTGAGGCCACCATATCCCGAATCAAAAACGCCAATCGGAGCTTTATTCATAATAAAACAAAAATAACAAAGCCACTCCGTTTAAAGAGTGGCTTTGGAAATAAAATTTTTAATTAACTATGGTTTTGCCGGCGCAGCTGTCGATGGTTCTTTTAAACCAAGTTTCTTTATCACTAATGGCCCAATATCACCAGAAGGAGGCATTACTATCAAAGCCTCTTTTGGCATAATATAAGTATAGCCATTTTCTTTTGCTACAGCTTCTATAGCGGCCTGTAGTTTCTTTTGAATTGGCGCTGAAAGTTCTTGCCTTTTTTGTGAAAATTGATCCTGGATCCTTTGGTTTTCACCAGAAAGCTCCTGTTGTTGCTTTTGAAGGTCGCCTCGTCTTACTTCCTTCATACTTGGGCTCATGGTAGCAGAATCCTTTACAAATTTTGAAATGGCATCAGTCAGTGCAGCACTTTTATCCTGTGCATTTTGATAAAGGGATTGTTGGTACTGGTCAAGCTGTGTTTGAACAGTTGCTGCTTCAGGCATTAATTGTATAATTTCATCAGCACTTATGTAGCCAATTTTTTGTGCGTTTGTTGTCGTAGAAAATCCGAATATTCCTGCAGAAATAAAGAGGATCGTTAGAAATTGTTTCATTTTTGTTTTTATGGTTTATTTATTAAAGTGTTTAAAAATATAGTTTCGGCTGCATGCCATTTTCTGTTTTACAATTATTTAACACCCATTTCATTCAGCACATCATCGCTCTTGTCCAGTTTTGGGTCGGCAAATATAACGGTAATTCCATCACTTTTATCCAAAATAAAATCATATAATTTTTCTGCCGCCAATTTTTGGATTGCATTATAAACCCTGTCCTGTATTGGCTTTATCAATTCTTCTCTTTTCTTAAAAAGGTCTCCCTGGTATCCAAACCTTTGCCGTTGTAGATCGCGTACTTCTTTTTCTTTGTTAAAAATTTCATCTTCTCTTTTTTTCTTAAGGTCATCACTTAACATTACTTTTTCAGCGTCATAATCCTTATACATTTTATCTAATGCAGCAGATTTTTGATCTATTTCCTGTTGCCACATTTTGCTGAATTGATCTAATTTTTGTTGGGCTTCCTTATATTCAGGCAATTTGCTTAAAATATACTTAGAATCTATCACAGCGTAGCGTTGGGCAATACTGTTGCCTGCTAAACCAAAACACAAGAAGAAAATAAAAAGTAACTTTTTCATTCTAATTTATTTTTATTCAATGATAAATTTTTCTCAATTTAGAAATTGATCCTGACAGTAAAGCAACAAATATCTGTATTTTGTATTTTATTATTGATTTGATTATTCAGGTTCCTGCCCTAACATAAAGGTAAATTTAGCAGCGCCTTTTAATCCGGTAGTAGGGTTTATTCTGTCGAGCCCAATACCGTAGTCAAAACCAAGCAAGCCAAACATAGGCAGGAAGAATCGTACTCCCACCCCCACAGACCTACGCAACTGAAAAGGATTGTAATCTTTAAAAGAAAACCAGCCATTTGCCGCTTCAAAAAATGCAAGCCCATAAATGGTACTGCTCGCGCTCGTACTGAATGGGTATCTCATTTCCAAAGTGTATTTATTGAAAATAGTAAAAAAGTTTGTTGCCTGTGTTAGGTCAGGATTAATTTTTGGGTTTGAATTATCATAAACCGGGTAACCTCTCTGG
>Ga0134126_10003194_pt1 | contig 20495 bp, 21 predicted proteins | sample KB31752_FD_96881 | JGI IMG/M metagenome (GOLD analysis project Ga0134126, IMG submission 96881) | Terrestrial soil microbial communities with excess Nitrogen fertilizer from Kellogg Biological Station, Michigan, USA - KB3-175-2 | ecosystem: Environmental > Terrestrial > Soil > Unclassified ... | reverse complement strand
TCTCGGGATTCACGAGCACGACGTCGAACATGGGTCGTCCGGAAGCGATGTCGATAGGTCGGGCGGGAGGGTGCGCGCGACGGCCCACGCCTCGACGCGCCGCGCGCCGGCGGCGCGCAGAGCGTCGGCCGCGGCGGCGAGTGTAGCGCCGGTCGTCATCACGTCGTCGACGACCGCAACGCTCACCCCGGCGAGGCAGCGTTGGGCGATGAATGCTCCCTTCACGCTGCCGTGGCGCGAACGGAGCCCCTGAGTCGCCTGCGGAGGCGCGTCGCGCACGCGCTCGAGCCCGTGCGCGATCGGCAGCCCGAGCTCGGCGGCGAGTCTCCTCGCGATCTCCTGTGCCTGATTGAAGCCGCGGCTGCGCTGACGTGCCGGCGCGAGCGGGATCGCGACGAGCACGTCGGGCCACGCCGGTTGCGAAGCGCCGGAGCCGCGCGCCTCGCGGCACGCACGCGCGAGCGCATGCGCGAACGGCTCGGCGAGTGGCAGCCTGCCGCCGTACTTCAACTGCTGCAGCAATCGGTCGATGGGCCAGGCGTAGATCCAGGCGGCGAGCGCCGCGTCGAACGGCGGCGGAGCGCGCACGCAGGCCATGCAGATCCCGCCGTCCGGAGACGGCAGCGCACAGCGCGGGCAGGCGGCGCGCTGGCGTGGCAGCCCGCGCTCGCACGCGCCGCAGATGAGCGCACCGCCGGCGGGGGCCGCGCAGAGTACGCAGCTTTGCGGCAGCGCGCCGCGAGCCGCGCAGTGCAGGCCGCGGACGACCGACGCCGTGATCGCGGCGAGCGGGAGCGCGTCGCGGAATCGGCCGCTGTCAAATTCAGACGCCGATCCATTTGACAGCGTGCCATAGTGAACGCGACCCGAACGGTGCGTCTCCATGTCGGCAATCGTGCCCCGCCGGATCGGCCTTTGCCATCATCCAGACGTATGACCACACACGAAGCCGCCACTGCCGCCGTGAACGCGCCCGAACCCCGCACCTGCGCGACGCCCGCCCGCCGATCGCCTGCACCCGGCAGGCTCGCCGAGATCGAGGCGTTGTTCGACCTTCCGTTCAACGATCTGCTGCTTCGTGCGCAGCAGCTACATCGCGAGTTTCACGCGCCGAACGCCGTCCAGCTCTCGACGCTGCTCTCGATCAAGACGGGGGGGTGTCCGGAGGACTGCGGCTACTGCCCGCAAGCCGCCCGCTATCACACCGGGGTCGCCAGCGAAGCGCTGCTCGGCCTCGACGCGGTGCTCGCGGCCGCGACGAGCGCGAAGGAGCGCGGCGCATCGCGCTTCTGCATGGGTGCGGCGTGGCGCGGGCCGAAGGATCGCGATCTCGCCCCGGTGCTCGACATGGTGCGCGCAGTGAAGGAGCTCGGGCTCGAGACCTGCTGCACGCTGGGGATGCTGAAGGACGGACAGGCGCGGGCGCTGAAGGAGGCCGGGCTCGATTACTACAACCACAATCTCGACACGTCGCCCGAGTATTACGGCGCCATCGTATCGACGCGCGACTACGATGATCGCCTCGACACCCTCGAGCGCGTGCGCGAGGCCGGCATCGCCGTCTGCTGCGGCGGCATCGTCGGCATGGGGGAGACGCGCCGGCAGCGCGCCGCGCTGATCGCGCAGCTCGCGAGCCTCGATCCGCAACCCGAGTCGGTGCCGATCAACCATCTGGTCCAGGTCGAGGGCACGCCGATGCACTCGCGGTTCCACGGTGAGGCGACGCTCGACCCGCTCGAATTCGTGCGAACGGTTGCCGTCGCGCGCATCGCAATGCCACGCGCGATGATCAGGCTCTCTGCAGGTCGCCGCGAGCTCGGCGAGCCGGTGCAGGCACTTTGCTATTTCGCCGGCGCCAATTCGATCTTCCACGGCGAGCGGCTGCTCACCACCGGCAACCCCGACGTCGACGAAGACCGCGCGCTCTTCGCGAAGCTCGGGCTCGACCCCGCATGAGCGATGGGCAGCGCAGCGCTCGACGGGCTCGCGCAGGCGCTCGCACGCCGGCGCAGCGACGGCCTCGAGCGCGTGCGCCGTACGACCGAGTCGGTGCAGGGCCCGCGACTCTCCGTCGACGGCCGTGAGCTTCTTGCGTTCGCGAGCAACGACTACCTCGGACTTGCAGGCGCAACCGAAGTGATCGAGGCGGCGCGCGACGGTGCGCGCCGCTACGGAGCGGGGGCGGGCGCCTCGCATCTGGTCACCGGACACACCGCGGCGCACGCGGCGCTCGAAGCCGAGCTCGCGGCGTTCGTGCGGCCATGCGACGGCGCGCGCGCGCTGCTCTTTTCGAGCGGCTACCTCGCCAATCTCGCGATCCTGACCTCGCTCGCCGGCCGCACCGACGCGATCTTCGGGGATCGTCTCAATCACGCCTGCCTCAACGACGGGGCGCTCCTGTCGCGCGCGTCGTTCGAGCGCTATCCGCACGGCGACGTCGCTGCGCTCGAATTGCGCATCGAGGCGGTGCCGGCTCGCCGGCGCATCGTCGCCACCGACGCGGTGTTCAGCATGGATGGCGACGTCGCGCCGCTCGCCGCGCTCGCCGACGTCGCTTCGCGCCACGACGCCTGGCTGGTGATCGACGACGCGCACGGCTTCGGCGTGCTCGGCAACGGCCGCGGCAGCCTCGCCCACTGCGGGCTTGCCGGCGAGCGTATCGTCTACATGGGCACGCTCGGCAAGGCCGCGGGAGTCGCCGGCGCGTTCGTCGCCGCGCATCCGCTGGTGATCGAAACGCTGATCCAGACGGCGCGCCCGTACATCTATACGACCGCGTCGCCGCCGATGACCGTCGAGGCGTTGCGCGCGTCGCTCGCGCTGATCGCCGCCGGCGATGCGCGGCGCGCGCGGCTTGCCGGACTGATCGCGGCGTTTCGCGCCGGGGCGGCGGGGCTGCCGTGGAAGCTGCTGGCGTCACCGACGCCGATCCAGCCGCTCGTGCTCGGCGACGCCGCGACCGCGGTCGCGGTGTCGGAAGCGCTGCTGGCGCGCGGCGTGCTCGTGCCGGCGATCCGGCCGCCGACGGTTCCGGCGGGTACGGCGCGTCTTCGCGTTTCGCTGTCGGCGGCGCACACGGTCGCCGACGTCGCGGAACTCTGCTCGGCACTGCACGCCGTTGCGAGGGAGTGCAGCGCGTGAAGCGCGCAACGACGACCGTTGCCGCCGCGCCCCTCGCGGCAATACGCTCGCCGCAGGTTCACGTCGAGTCGGTCGGCATCGGCCCGCCGCTCGTGCTGCTGCACGGTTTCGCGCTGCACGGCGGCCTCTTCGCGCCGATCGTTCCACTGCTCGCTCGCCACATGCGCGTTCACGTCGTCGACCTTCCCGGCCACGGCTGGTCGGACATGCTGCGGCCTTACGATCTCGACACGATCGTCGACGCCATCGACGCGGCCGTCGCGTGGACCGATGCAAGCGAAACCGCACCGCCGGGCGGCGCCGCGTCGATGGCCGACGTGCCCCTTCACCGGCCGCCGCTCGTCGTTCTCGGCTGGTCGTTCGGCGGGCAGGTCGCGATGCACTGGGCGGCGACGCGGCCGGCGCGTATCGCGAAGCTCGTCCTCGTCGCGACGACACCGTCGTTCGTCGTGCGCGACGATTGGCCATGGGCGATGAGCTCCGACACGCTGGCGCGCTTCGGCGACGAGCTCGCGGTCGCCTGGCGGCTCACGCTGCAGCGCTTCCTCACGCTGCAGGTCCAGGGAAGCGACGAGGGCCGGCGCACGCTCGCCCAGCTCCGCACGCGCCTCTTCGAGCGCGGCGACCCGGCACCGGCGGCGCTCGCGGCAACGCTCGACCTGCTCGCGCGTACCGACTTGCGCGGCGAGCTTCCGGCGATCGCGGCGCCGGCGACGCTGATCGCCGGCACGCGCGATACGCTCGTCCCGGTCGGCGCGATGCGCGCGCTCGCGAACGCGCTGCGCCAGGCGACGCTGCACGAGATCGCGGGCGCAGCGCACGCGCCCTTCCTGTCGCATCGCGATGCTTTCTTCGAGGCGCTCGACGGCGTCGTGGTGCCAAGCGGCGCGGCGGCAGCGGGGGGCGGCGCCGATGGCTGACCGGCACGAGGCCAACCCGCGGGCCAGCCCGCAGGCCGATCCGCAGGCCAACCCGCAGGCCGATCCGCAGGCGGTCGATCCGCGCGCGGTGCGCGCCGGCTTCGCGCGCGCGGCCGCGAACTACGACCGTGCTGCGGCGCTGCAGCGCGAGATCGGGTCGCGGATGATGCAGCGGCTCGATGTCGTCAGGATCGCGCCGCGCGCGATCCTCGATGCGGGCTGCGGCACCGGCGAAGCGCTCGCCGAGCTCGCCGCGCGCTATCCGCACGCGCGTCTGTTCGGCATCGACTGCGCGTATCCGATGGTCGCATCGGCGCGGCGACGCAGCGACGCCGGCGCGTCGCTGCTGCGCCGGCTGCTGCGGCCGGTCGCGGGTGGCCTCGGTGGCGGGGCACCTTGGCTCGTCTGCGCGGACCTGCTGGCGCTTCCGCTGGCGCCACGCTCGATCGATCTCGTGTGGAGCAATCTCGCGCTGCAATGGGTGAATGACCTGCCGGCCGCGTTCGAGGGATTTCGCCGCGTGCTCCGCGTCGGCGGCCTGCTCTCGTTCACCACCTTCGGGCCCGACACGCTGCGCGAAGTGCGCGAGGCGTTTGCCGGGCTCGGGCCGGGCACGCACACGAGCCGCTTCATCGACATGCACGACATCGGCGACATGCTGGTGCACGGCGGCTTTGCCGATCCGGTGATGGACATGGAGAAGCTCACGCTGACCTACGCGACGCCGCAGGCGATGCTGGGCGAGCTGAAGGCGATCGGCGCGACCAACCGGACGCTCGGCAGGCCGCGCGGCCTCACCGGCAGGAAGACCTGGGCCGCGATGCTCGCGCGTCTCGAAGTACTGGCGAAGGACGGGCGCATTCCGGCGACCTTCGAGGTGGTCTACGGGCATGCCTGGAAGGCCGAGCCGACGCGGACTCCCGAGGGCCACGCGATCGTCACGCTGATGCGCCCGGGCGCCGCACGATGAGCGCCGACAGCGAGGGTGGCCGCGCGATGGCGCGGGGCGTGTTCGTCACCGGCACCGACACCGGCATCGGCAAGACCCGGGTCGCCGTCGCGCTCGTCGCTGCGCTCGCTGGGGCGGGGCTTCGCGCCGTCGGCATGAAGCCCGTGGCCGCGGGGATCGACGCCGGCGCCGAGGTCAACGAGGACGTCGCGGCACTCGCTGCCGCCGGGAACGTCGATGTACCGCTCGCCCTGCGCAACCCCTACGCGTTCGGCGCGGCGGTCGCGCCGCACCTCGCCGCCCGCGACGACGGTGTGCGCATCGACATCGACGTCATCGCGCGTGCGTTCGTGACACTCTGCGGCTGCGCCGACGCCGTCGTCGTCGAGGGCGCGGGCGGCGCGCTGGTCCCGCTCGGTACGGGCAGCGACATGCTCGACGTCGCGCGGGTGCTGCGGCTGCCGGTGCTGCTCGTCGTCGGCATGCGTCTCGGCTGTCTCAACCACGCGCTCCTCTCGGTGCTCGCGATCCGCGCGCGCGGCCTCGAGCTCGCCGGGTGGGTGGCGAACGAGCTGCCACCCGGCATGCCTCGATGCGCGGACAACGTGGCGACCCTCCGCGCTGCGCTCGGTGTTGCGCCGATCGCAACGATTGCGCCGGATGCGCCGTTCCGGTTCGATTCCGCGGCGCTCGCGGCACTGAAGTGGCGCTGATCCGTGCTAGTATCGGCAGGGTTTGCGCTGCGCGCTCGCGCGGCGCCGACCGTATTTCCAGGACAGAATTCCGGGACAGAAACGACATGCGCCGGGCAGGAATGGACCAGGGCGGCACCGGCTTAGCCGCAAGCGGGGAGAACATGGTGGGGACAGTAAGGGGCGGCGCGCGCCGTCGTTGGGTCGCGACGCTCGCCGCCGCATTGCTCGTGTTCCCGGGCATCGCTTTCGCGGACTGGGCATGGAACTTCCAGCCACCCGCCTCGCCGATCGCCGACCAGATCGAGCACCTTCATGAGCTGATCTTCTGGATCTGCGTCGTGATCTTCGTCGGCGTGTTCGGGACGATGTTCTACATCCTGATCAAGCACCGCAGGTCGGTCGGGCACCAGGCGGCGCAGTTCCACGAGAACACCACGATCGAGATCGCGTGGACAGTGGTCCCGTTCCTGATTCTCGTGTTCATGGCGTGGCCCGCCACCAAGGTCGTGCTCGCGATGCACGACACCTCCGCGCCCGACATGACGATCAAGGTCACCGGGTATCAGTGGAAATGGAACTACGACTACATCGACGAGGGCTTCAGCTTCTATTCGACGCTCTCGACGCCGCTCGACCAGATTCAGAACCGCCAGCCGAAGGACCCGCACTACCTGCTCGAAGTCGACAACCCGCTCGTCGTTCCGGTCGGGGAGAAGGTGCGCGTGCTGGTCACCGCCGGCGACGTCATTCATTCGTGGTGGGTACCGGCCTTCGGCCTCAAGCAGGACGCCATTCCCGGATTCGTCCGCGACACGTGGTTCAAGGCCGACAAGGTCGGGACCTTCCGCGGCCAGTGCGCCGAGCTCTGCGGCAAGGAGCATGGCTTCATGCCGGTGGTCGTCGAGGTGAAGTCGAAAGACGACTACGCGAAGTGGCTCGCCGCCGAGAAGCAGAAGCTCGCCGCCGCGACCGAGAACCCCGACAAGGTGTGGACGCTGGACGAGCTCGTCGCGCACGGAAAGCAGGTGTTCGACGGCAACTGCGCCGCCTGCCACCAGCCGACGGGCACCGGCAACGCCGCGATCGGAGCACCCGCGCTCGTCGGCGACAAGGTCGTTCTCGGTCCGGCACAGCACCAGATCGACGTCGTGCTGAACGGCCAGACCAACGGCGTTCTGCAGCATCCGCCAGCGGGCGGCAAGATGCCGTCATGGGCGCAGCTCTCGGACGTCGACATCGCGTCGGCGATCACCTACACGCGCAACAGCTGGGGCAACAAGGCCGAGCAGAACGTCGTCCAGCCGAAGGACGTCAAGGCCGAGCGTAAATAGGCCGGAAGGAGTCGAGATGAGCAGCATCACACAGCCGATCGGCGGACACGGAGACGCGGCCGGCGGCCACGAGCACCACCCGTCGGGGATCATGCGTTGGATCACGACGACGAATCACAAGGACATCGGCACGATGTACCTGTGGTTCTCGTTCACGATGTTCCTCGTCGGGGGCGTCTTTGCGCTCACGATCCGCTCCGAGCTGTTCGAGCCGGGCATGCAGATCCTGCGTCCCGAGCGCTTCAACCAGCTCATCACGCTGCACGGGCTCATCATGATCTTCGGCGCACTGATGCCAGGCGCCGTCGGCTTCGCCAACTGGATGATCCCGATGCAGATCGGCGCGCCGGACATGGCGTTCGCGCGGATGAACAACCTCAGCTTCTGGCTGCTGCCGCCGGCGGCGATCATGCTGCTCCTCGGCCTCTTCGTTCCCGGCGGTGCGCCGGAGACCGGCTGGACGCTCTATCCGCCGCTGTCGATCCAGCAGGGCATGGGGATGGACCTCACGATCTTCGCGATCCACATCATGGGCGCGTCGTCGATCATGGGGTCGATCAACATCATCACGACGATCCTCAACCTGCGCGCGCCCGGCATGACGATGATGAAGATGCCGCTGTTCTGCTGGTCGTGGCTGATCACCGCCTACCTGCTGATCGCCGTGATGCCGGTGCTCGCGGGCGCGGTCACGATGCTGCTCACCGACCGCCACTTCGGCACCTCGTTCTTCGATGCGGCGGGTGGCGGCGACCCGGTCCTGTTCCAGCACGTGTTCTGGTTCTTCGGCCACCCCGAGGTCTACATCATCATCCTGCCGGCGTTCGGGCTGATCTCCGAGGTCATCCCGACCTTCTCACGCAAGCCGCTGTTCGGCTACGCGTCGATGGTCTACGCGCTCTGCGCGATCGCGATCCTCTCGTTCCTCGTCTGGGCGCACCACATGTTCACCGTCGGCCTGCCGGCCGCGGGCATCCTTTTCTACATGTACGCGACGATGCTGATCGCGGTGCCGACCGGGGTGAAGGTGTTCAACTGGCTGGCGACGATGTGGAAGGGGTCGATCACGCTGGAAGCGCCAATGCTGTTCGCGCTCGGCTTCCTGTTCCTCTTCACCACCGGCGGCTTCACCGGACTGATCCTCGCGATCCAGCCGGTCGATGTGCAGTTCCAGGACACCTACTACGTGGTCGCGCACTTCCACTACGTGATGGTGGCGGGGACGCTGTTCGCGTTCTTCGCGGCGACCTATTACTGGCTGCCGAAGTGGACCGGCCACATGTACAACGAGACGCTGGCCAAGTGGCACTTCTGGGGGTCGTTCATCTTCTTCAACGTGGCGTTCTTCCCGATGCACTTCCTCGGTCTCGCCGGCATGCCGCGCCGCATTCCCGATTACGCGCAGCAGTTCACGAACTGGAACCAGGTGTCGACGGTTGGCGCGTTCGGCTTCGGGCTGTCGCAGTTGATCCTTCTGTACGTCGTGGTGATGTGCATCCGCGGCGGCAAGCCGGCGCCGGCGAAGCCCTGGGAAGGCGCGACGTCGCTCGAGTGGACGCTGCCGTCACCGGCGCCGTATCACTCGTTCCCGACCCCGCCGGTCGTGCAATGACGACCGCAGGCGCCGTTCGCGTGCCTCAGGAAGACGACTTCGAGGCCCGGCGCCGGGCCGCGGCCCGGCGCACCGGCTTCGGGCTGCTGCTCGTCGCGCTGATCTTCTTCTTCGGCTTCATCGCGTCGAGAGTATGGCTGTCCTCCGACGTGTCGATGGGAGTCGTCGGCGCCGCCGTCGTCGTGTTCGTGATCGTCGCGGTCGGGCGGCACCTGCGAAAGTGAACGAGCGCGCGAACCGGAGGCTTCTCGTCAGGCTCGCGCTCGTCGCCGCCGCGATGTTCGGCTTCGGCTACGCGCTCGTTCCGCTCTACTACACGGTATGCGATGCGCTCGGCCTGCGCGACCTCGGTCGTCCTGACACGGTCGTCAGCACGCAGGTCGACGCGACACGCACGGTGCGCGTCCAGTTCGACACCAATGTCCGCAGCATGGGATGGCAGTTCACCGCGCTCGAACACACTGCCGAAGTGCACCCCGGCGCGGTGGTGCAGGCCGTGTTCCGGGTGGTCAATGCGAGCGGGCACGCAGTCACCGGGCAGGCGATCCCGAGCTACGCACCGCGTCTCGCAGGCGGGTACTTCCGCAAGGTCGAGTGTTTCTGCTTCCAGCGCCAGACGCTCGGACCCGGCGAGACCCGTCTGATGCCGGTGGTCTTCGTGATCGATCCGGCGCTGCCGCGCGACGTCGCGACGATCACGCTTTCCTACACGTTCTTCGAAGTCGAGGGCGCCGGCAATGGCCAGACCGGCGCTTGACACCGACCGGCGCGCGGCCGGCAATCCGATCAGGAGCATCCGATGAGCGCAGCGACGCAGGGCGCAAAGCCCTATTACTTCGTACCGCAACCGTCGCCGTGGCCGATCTTCGGCGCCTGTGCGCTGCTGCTGATGGGCACCGGGGCCGCATTCTGGTTCAACGGCTACGAAGCGGGCCCGTGGATGTGCCTCGCCGGCTTCTGCGTGCTGGTCTACATGATGTTCCACTGGTTCGGGCGCGTGATCGACGAGTCCGAGGGGCGCCTCTACAACAAGAAGGTCGACATCTCGTTTCGCTGGAGCATGAGCTGGTTCATCTTCAGCGAGGTGATGTTCTTCGGCGCGTTCTTCGGCGCGCTGTTCTACGTGCGCAACATCTCGGTGCCCGATCTCGGCGGCGGCACGCTGACGAGCCATTTCCTGTGGCCCGGCTATGCCGCGCAGTGGCCGACGGTGGGCCCGTTCCTGAAGGACGTGTTCACGCCGATGAAGGCGATCGGCATTCCGCTGCTCAACACGATCATTCTCGTGACGTCGGGCGGCACGCTGACCATCGCGCACCATGCGCTGAAGTCCGGTCACCGCGGCGGCCTCAAGTTCTGGCTGTTCGTCACGATCGTGCTCGGCTTCTCGTTCGTCTGCCTGCAGGCCTACGAATACCACCACGCCTACACCGAGTTCAACCTGAAGCTGTCGAGCGGAGTCTACGGGTCGACGTTCTTCATGCTGACCGGCTTTCACGGTTTTCACGTGACGATCGGCGCGACGATGCTGACGGTGATGCTGGTCCGCGCGTTCCGCGGACATTTCGACGCCGAGCACCATTTCGCATTCGAGGCGGCCGCGTGGTACTGGCACTTCGTCGACGTCGTCTGGCTGCTGCTGTTCGTGCTCGTCTACTGGCTCGTCTGAGCGGCGACGTCCGCGTCTTCGGCGCGGTGGCGCGGACCGCTGCCCGCTTCGCCCCAGACCGGCGGCGCGGGCCATTGTCCGCTTCGCCTCACACCGGCGGCGCGGGCCGTTGCCCGCTTCGCTTCGGTGGCGCAGGACCCGTCGCCGGGCGGGTCCCGGCGCCGCTTCGCGAGGTGTGCGCCCGGCAGATGCCTACGTCAGTGCAGTGCTCGCCGGCGCCACCCGCCTGCGGCGACTGCGCCACAGGCGCTGCGCGGGCAATGGCCCGTGCCGCACGCTTGCGACGAATGCGCAATGCGCGCTTCGCGGACAATGACCCGTGCGGTGCGCCGAACGCGCGCACGCGGCCACCGGCGAGCGAATGTCAGGTGGGATGCAGCCAGCCCATCCACCACGAGACGACGAGCAGGACGATGAGCGTCATCGACAGCCCGACGCGAATCGCAAGCGTGATCACGACGCGATTGCCGCGACCCTGATCGCGGTACAGGAATACGAGCGCGGTGAACAGCGCGCCGACGATCGCGACGAGGAAGATGATGACGACGACTTTGATGGCGCGCTCCCGCTGCGTCCGAGTGTAGCACCGGCATGAGTGAGCCCGACGCGCGCACCGCGCACGCCTCCCGGAACGCCGGCGCGAAGCAGCGGCGGCCCGCGTGGATCCCGACGGTTGCCGCGCTGATCGCCGTCGCGCTGTTCGTCAGCGCCGGCAACTGGCAGCATCGGCGCCTGCGCGAGAGCGAGGCGCTTCGCGATCGGATCGCGGCGGCCGATCGCGACGAGATGGTCGAGCTTCCGCGTGAAGTCACTGACTGGGGCGCGTGGCGCTTTCGTCATGTTCGCGTCTCCGGCGCCTTCGACGCTGCAGGGCAGATCCTCGTCGACAACGTCATTCACGACGGTCGCGCCGGCTTCGACGTTGTAACGCCTCTCGAGCTCGACGACGGGCGGCGGGTGCTCGTCGACCGCGGCTGGTTTCCGCTCGGCGGGTCGCGCGCGAACCTCCCGATGCCGCAGCCACCGCCCGGACGGGTGACGCTGCGCGGCCGGATCGATATCCCGACCGAGCACTACCTCGAGCTCGGAGGACGCAAGGCGCCGGCAGGAGCGCTGTGGGAGCACCTCGATCCGCAGCGCTACGCGGCCGCGACCGGAACCGAGGTGCTGCCGATCGTGGTCGATGCGCAGGACGATGTCGCCGGCGAGGGGCTCGTGCGCGCGTGGAATCCGCCCGACTTCGGCATCACGATGCACGAGGGCTACATGCTCCAGTGGTACACGTTTGCGGCGATGGCGGCCGGCCTGTGGGCGTGGTTCACGCTGCGTCCATGGTGGCGCGCACGTCGTGCGCCGGTCGCGGCGCAAGCACCTCGCAAGGAGAAGCGACGATGACCGACGAGCGCAGCACATCCGGGCGCGGCGGCGGGACCGACTCCCGCACGCGGCGGCAGATCGCGTTGATCGCGCTCATCGCGATCGCGCCGATCGTGCTCGCGTGGGCTGCCTACCACTTCTGGCCGCGCAGCGAGCGCACCAACTACGGCGAGCTCCTCCCGACACGGGTGATGCCGCGTATCACCGGCGAACGGATCGGCGGCGCGCCCGGGACGTTCGACACCGATGCGCTGCGTGGGCGCTGGCTCGTCCTCTACGCCTCGGGAGGGAATTGCGACCGGAGCTGCGAGGAGGCGCTGTACGCGACGCGGCAGGCGCGCACGCTCCAGAGCGCCGAGCGCGACCGCGTGCTCCGGGTGTGGCTCGTCACCGATGCCGCGCAGCCGGAGCCGCGGATCGCCCGCGAGCATCCGGATCTCGAGATCGCGCGCGTGTCGCCTGCGGCGGTGGCGAGGTTGCCGCGCGGAAGTGGCGCAATCTACCTCGTCGACCCCCTCGGGAACATGGTGCTCGCCTGGCCGGTTGCGCCGGACATCAAGGCGCTCGCGCACGACCTCTCGCATCTGCTGCACGCGTCGCAGATCGGCTAGCTACACGCCGGAGCGCCGCGCGCTGCGGCGTGGCGATGCTTGGCAGTTTCGCGCGCGAACCTGCCGGCTGCGCCGCGGCGTCGCCGGTCGGCGCACAATCGCTTCGCCGACGCTGACGCCGGACTTCGAAGCGGAGCGACAGCGGACCGGTGCGATCCAACGACTACCCCCATGGAGGCATCATGTCGCACTACATCGACGCCATCGTCATTCCCGTTCCCCGCGCCAACCTTGACACCTACAAGCGGATGTCGACGGAATGGGGCAATGCTCACCTTCGACATGGCGCCCTCTATTACTCCGACTCGATCAGCGACGACGTTCAACCGGGCAAGCTCACGTCGTTTCCGCAGGCCGTGAAGCTCGAGGAAGGCGAGGTCATCGCGCTGGCGTGGGTTGTCTACCGAAGCAGGGAGGATCGCGATCGCATCGGCAAGGCGGTCATGGAGGATCCGCAGCTCAAGGAGTCGATGGATCCGTCGAAAATGCCGTTCGACGGCAAGCGCATGTTCTGGGGCGGCTTCCAGAGCATCATCGGACTCGCGGCAGGTCAATAGACGGACGCCAGGCACGTGCCCGCGCTCTCCGCGCGAAGGCAGTTCCGGCACGACGCCGCGCCGCCGCGCTTTGCGCCACCGAAGCCGAGCGGGCGATGCCGCATCCCGCGCAGCGGCGGAAAGTCCGCGCAGCGGCGGGCATCGCGCGTTCCCCGGCACTGAGGCATGGCGCCTGCGCTAAAATCGGCCTGGAAGCCGAACGCACCGCGCACGTGCATTGCGCGCTGAACGCCCCACACCGTGACCACCGCCGCCTACACGCAACTCCGCGCCCGCCAGTTCTTCGCGCTCGCGAAGCCGCGCGTGGTGTCGCTTATCGTATTCACCGCCGTGATCGGCATGTTCCTCGCCGTGCCAGGGATCCCGCCGGCGGGCCCCGTCACTTTCGGCACGCTCGGCATCGCGCTCGTCGCGGGTGCCGCGGCGGCGATCAACTGCCTCGTCGAGCAGAACATCGACCGACTGATGCGACGTACGAGTTGGCGCCCGCTCCCGCAGGGCCAGCTCACGTCGGCCGAAACGCTCGCCTTCGCGGGCATCTTCGGCGGCGCCGGTCTCGCCATCCTGTACGTGCTCGTCAACCCTCTGACGATGTGGCTGACCCTGGGAACCTTCGTCGGCTATGCGATCGTCTACACGGTGCTGCTGAAGCCGGCGACACCGCAGAACATCGTCATCGGCGGCGCGTCGGGTGCGATGCCGCCGGTGCTTGGCTGGGCTGCGGTCACCGGGCACGTCCCGGCCGAGGCGCTCCTTCTGTTCCTGATCATCTTCGTCTGGACTCCGCCGCACTTCTGGGCGCTCGCGCTTTATCGGCGCGACGACTATGCGAACGCGCGATTGCCGATGCTCCCGGTCACCCATGGCATGCGCTACACGCAGTCGATGGTCGTGCTCTACACGGTCGCCCTCGCTGCGGTGACGCTGCTCCCGTACGCGGTGAGGATGAGCGGGTTGTTCTACCTCGCATCGGCGCTCGTCCTCGGCGGCGTTTTCATCGGCTATGCGCTGCGGCTGCGCGTGGCCTACAGTGACGCCCTCGCACGCAGGACCTTCCGCTACTCGATCGTCTACCTCGCCGCACTGTTCTCGGCGCTCCTGGTCGATCACTACCTGCGCCTTCTGTGAGCGCGTCGTGAGAGCGTTCCCGCGGGCGGCCCTTGTCGCCGTGATGCTCGTCGCGCTGCTCGCCGCGGGGTGCGCGAAACAGGGTCCGAAGTTCGAAGCCTCCGACATCACTGGTGCATCGTTCGGCCGCGATTTCGCGCTGCAGGATCCGCAGGGCAGGACGCGCACGCTCGAGGACTTCCGCGGCAAGGTGGTCGTGGTGTTCTTCGGCTACACGAATTGTCCCGATGTCTGCCCGGCGACGCTCGCGGCGCTCGCGCAGGCGATGAAGGAGCTCGGCGCCCGCTCCGACCACGTGCAGGTATTGTTCATCACCGTCGATCCCAGTCGCGACACCGCGTCGCTGCTCGCGAAATACGTGCCGGCGTTCGATCCGCGCTTCGTCGGCCTGCGCGGCGACGACGACGCGACGGCGAAGGTCGCGAAGGAGTTTCACGTCATTTACCAGAAGGTTCCCGGCGCGACGCCGGGAAGCTATACGGTCGATCATTCGGCCGGCAGCTACGTCTACGATCCGCAAGGCCGGCTGCGCCTGTATGTCGCCAACGGGCAGGGTCCCGACGTGTTCGCGCACGACATCGGACTCCTGCTCGGTGCACGGTCGTGACTGGCGCGGGCCCGCTCGACGCGGCGGCGTGAGTGGCGCAGGTCACTGTCGCGGACGCGCTGAAGCGCGCTGAGGAGGCGATGCGGCGCGGCGACCTGCGCGCCGCACGAGCCATCCACGGCCAGGTGCTGGCCGCTTTTCCGGACCATGTACCGGCATTGCTCGATGCCGGTGACGCCGCGCTTGCCGACGCCGACTTCGCGGCCGCCGAGCGCTGCTTCCGGCGCGCCGCCGGGCTCGACCCCAAGCGCATGTCGCCGGCGATCGGGCTCGCGCAGGCGCTCGCCGGGCAGGATCGCTACGCCGAAGCCAGGGTCGCGCTCGAAGTGCCTCTCGCAGCAGTCCCGCCGAGCCGCGGCGCACTCGCCGCGGCCGCCTGGGTCGCGAACCGCGCGCGCGATTGGCCGCAGGCCATTCGCTGGTGCGAAGCGGGACTCGCGCGTGCGCCGCACGACGCGACGCTCCTTGCGCTCCTCGGCGACGCCGCGCTCGGCGCCGGTGACGCGGCCTCGGCGCGACGGGCCTACGAAGACGCGCTCGAGACCGACCCCGCGCGTCGCGATGCGCGGGCCGGGCTCGGCATCGCGCTGCTCGACGCCGGACTTCCCGAACGCGCCGGTCGCGAGCTCGAGGCGGCGATTGCGCTTGGGCGGCCCACTCCGGGACTGCTCGCCAACCTCGGCACGTCGTGGCAGGCGCGCGGCGATTACTTGCGGGCGGAAGCGTTGTTCGCGCGCGCCGTCCAGACGGATCCGCACCTCGTTCCGGCGCTCGCCGATCTCGTCCATTGCCGGCAGTACCTGTGCATGTGGGAAGGCATCGCCGCGCTCGAAGCGCGCCTCGCCGCGACGCTCGACGACGCGCAGGCCGATCCGCGCATCTCGCCGTTCATCGCACTCGCTCTTCACTTCACGCCCGCGCAGCAGCTCGCCACGGCGAGGCGTTGGTCGCGCGCGATGCTTCCCGCGCCGGCGCCTCGCCCGACCAGCGCCGCGCCTGAGCCTTCGGCTGACGTCCCCGCGGCCGTCGCCCGTTCAGGTGCGCCGGCGTCGCTCCGCGACCGGCTGCGCATCGGCTACCTGTCGCCGGACTTCCGCGACCATCCGACCGGGCGCCTGATGGCGGGCCTGTTCGAGGTGCACGACCGCCGCCGCGTCGAGGTGTTCGGCTACAGCTACGGCAGCGCGCAGGACTCGCCGCTGCGGCGCCGCATCGCCGCGGCGTTCGATCACTGGCGCGACCTCGGAACGAGCTCCGATCGCGCGATCGCGCAGGCGATCCGCGCCGATGCGCTCGACGTGCTGATCGATCGCAAGGGGCACACGCAGGGTGCGCGGCTGGCGCCGCTCGCCGAGCGACCGGCGCCGGTGCAGCTTCACTACATGAGCTTCCCCGCGACCCTCGGTTTCGACGCGATCGACGGACTGATCGCCGACGACATCGTGGTTCCTGCCGGCGAGGATGCGCTCTACCACGAGCGCGTATTCAGGCTTCCGCGCTGCTACTTTGTGACCGACGGATCGCGCGCGCCACCGGGGCACGCGCAGCGCTCCGAGCACGGATTGCCCGAAGGATCGCTCGTTCTCGCGAACCTGAACCAGAGCTACAAGATCGCGCCGGAGGTCTTCGCGATCTGGATGCATACACTGCGCGAGGTCCCGGACAGCGTGCTGTGGCTGTTCGCGACGCATCCTGCAGCAATGGCGAACCTGCGAGCCGAAGCGGAACGCCTTGGCGTTGCGGCCGAGCGCATCGTATTCGCGTAGCGCGTGGATCACGACGTCCATCTCGCGCGGGTCGGCTGCGCCGACCTCGCCGTCGATACACTTCCCTACGGCTCGCACACGACGGGGGTCGACGCGCTGTGGGCCGGTGTGCCGTTGCTCACGTGTCGCGGAGCGACATTCGCCGGACGCGTCGGTGCGAGCCTCGTGACGGCTGCGGGCTTGCCGGAGCTCATCACCGGGAATCTGGAGCAATACGCTGCACGACTCGTCGAGCTCGCGCGCGACCGCGACGCCCTGCGCGCGATGTCCGAATCGCTGATTCGCGGCCGTGCGACGCTGCCGCTGTGGGATACCCGTGGCTTCGCTGCGGATTTCGAGCGCCTGCTCGAGCGCGCGCACTCGGAGCTCACCGCTGCGGGCTGACGGCCCTCGATGCCGTCTGCTTCGACGGCCGCGCGTCAGCCGGCGCGCCGCCGCTCGATCAGCTCGATCTTGTAGCCGTCGGGATCCTCGACGAAGGCGATCACCGTCGTGCCGCCCTTGACCGGCCCCGCCTCGCGCGCGACACGGCCGCCGTAGCGCGGTGCAGCGTTGCGGACCCGATCGCACGCTGCGGCGGCGTCGTCGACCTCGATCGCCACATGGCCGAACGCGGTGCCGGGCTCGTAGTGGTCGACGCCGTGGTTGTACGTGAGCTCGAGCACGGCACCGTGCTCTTCGCTGCCGTAGCCGACGAACGCGAGCGAATAATTCTGCTCGGGGCGCTCTGTCCGGCGAATGAGCGTCATGCCGAGGACGCCGGTATAGAAATCGACCGCGCGCCCAAGGTCGCCGACGCGCAGCATCGTGTGCAGGATTCGCATTGCGTGAAGCTCCCCGTGGGCCGAGCGCGCGGTGGCGCTCAGATTTCGATCATCTCGAAGTCTTCCTTGCGCGCCCCGCACTCGGGACACGACCAGTTCGGCGGAACGTCCTCCCAGCGGGTTCCCGGCGCGATGCCGTCCTCCGGGGCACCAATTTGCTCATCGTAGATGTATCCGCAGATCAGGCACATGTATTTTTTCATCGTTCGGGCGAAGGTACGAAGATTGCGTGCGCTAGAATGTCCAAGTGTAGCAATCCCTCGTTACGACGCGGCGCGGTGCGGCCATGCCGCGCAGCCATGTCCGATCCGACCGGCCCCGCGTTGCCCCCGATCGTTCTCGCCTTCGCGGCCTCCGACCCGTCCGGCGGAGCCGGGATCCAGGCCGATCTGCTGACGCTCGGCAGCATGGGCTGCCACCCGCTGTCGGTCATCACCGCGCTCACCGTGCAGGACACCACCGGCGTTGAGGGCGTGCTCGCGATCGACGCAGACTGGGTCACCGACCAGGCGCGCGCGCTGCTCGAGGACAGTGCCGTCGATGCGTTCAAGATCGGCGTGCTCGGCAGCGTCGACAACGTCGTGGCCGTGGCGGAGATCGTTTCGGACTATCCGGACATTCCGCTCGTGCTCGACCCGGTGCTCGCGTCGGGCCGTGGCGACGAGTTCGCGAACGACGATCTCGTGCGGGCGCTGCGCGACATGCTGCTGCCGCAAACGACGATCCTCACGCCGAACAGCGTCGAGGCACGAAGACTCGCCGCGAAACACGACGAGGAGGAACTCGCGCTCGCGGTGTGCGCGAAGCGCCTTGTCGAAGCGGGTTGCGAGTACGTGCTGATCACCGGGACGCACGAGCCGACGCGCGAGGTCGTCAACACGCTGTACGGCAAGCGCGGCGCGGTGCGCAGCGATCGCTGGCCGCGGTTGCCGCACAGCTACCACGGCTCCGGCTGCACGCTCGCCTCGGCGATCGCCGCGATGCTCGCGAACGGCGCCAGTGCGGCGGACGCGGTGCGCGACGCGCAGGACTATACCTGGCACGCACTCGAGAAGGCGTATCGGCCCGGGATGGGGCAGTACGTGCCCGACCGTTTTTTCTGGGGCCGCGAGGAGGACGACGACGAGGCCGGCGAGGAGACTGCGCATGTCACCGGCGGCCACTGACACGCCGCACCGCGGCGCCGTGCTTCCGCATCGGCGCGCCGCGCAGCTAAGCGGCCTCTATGCCGTCACGCCCGACGAGCCCGACACGGCGCGCCTGTGCATGAAGGTCGCCGCAGCGCTCGCCGGCGGAGCGGCTGCGGTGCAGTACCGCAACAAGGGCGCGGCGGCGGCGCTTCGTGCCGAGCAGGCGCACAGGCTCGCCGCGCTGTGTCGCGCGCACGGCGCCCTCTTCATCGTCAACGACGAGCCCGAGCTCGCCCGCGCGACCGGTGCCGACGGCGTGCACGTCGGCGACGCCGACGCCGGCCTTGCGACCGCACGGGCGGTCGTCGGTGACGGGTGCCTCGTCGGCGTCTCGTGCTACGGCGATTTCGAGCGTGCCCGGCGCGCGCGCGACGCCGGCGCGGACTACGTCGCATACGGAAGCTTCTTCGCGTCGTCGACGAAGCCCGGGGCGGTACGTGCCGACGGGTCGGTGCTGGCGCGTTCGCGCGCGCTCGGTATCCCGGTGGTCGCGATCGGCGGCATTACCGCAGCCAACGCGCGCAGTCTCGTCGATGCTGGAGCCGACGCGGTCGCGGTGATCGCCGATGTGTTCGCGCGCGACGAGGCTGCGGCCGTCGAGCGTGCCGCAGCGGCGATCGCGAAGGTCTTCGCCGGCCGCAACGACGCGCTCTTCGAGCGCGCGCAGCGGGTGATTCCCGCCGGTGTCAATTCGCCGGTGCGCGCGTTCCGCTCGGTCGGCGGCACGCCGCGCTTCTTCGTGCGCGGCGAGGGCGCGTACCTGTGGGACGAGGACGGCCGCCGCTACATCGATTACGTCGGCTCGTGGGGCCCGGCGATCGTCGGGCATGCGCACCCCGACGTCGTCGCCGCGGTGCAGCGGATCGCGGCGCGCGGGCTCTCGTTCGGCGCACCGACGTCGCTCGAAGTGGATCTCGCCGAGACGCTCGTGCGCCGCCTGCCGTCGCTCGAACTGGTCCGGCTGGTGTCGTCCGGGACCGAGGCGACGATGTCGGCGCTGCGGCTCGCAAGAGGATTCACCGGACGCGCGAAGATCGTCAAGTTCGAAGGCTGCTATCACGGCCACGCCGACAGCCTGCTCGTCAAGGCAGGCTCCGGCGCGCTCACGTTCGGGCAGCCGTCGTCGGCGGGCGTGCCCGAGGCGATCGCCAACGAAACGATCGTGCTCCCTTACAACGATCTCGCCGCCGTCGAGCGCGCGTTCGTAGCCGATGGTGACGCGATTGCCGCACTGATCGTCGAGCCGGTCGCCGGCAACATGAACCTCGTGCGGCCGGCGCCGGGTTTTCTCGAAGGGCTGCGTCGCGTGTGCAATCGCCACGGTGCCGTGCTGATCTTCGATGAAGTGATGACGGGTTTTCGCGTCGATGCGCGCTCGGCGCAGGGACTCTACGGCGTTACGCCCGATCTCACGACGCTAGGCAAGGTGATCGGCGGAGGCATGCCGGTCGCGGCATTCGGCGGCAGGCGCGCGATCATGGAAAAGATCGCGCCGCTCGGCCCGGTCTACCAGGCGGGAACGCTGTCGGGCAACCCGGTCGCGGTTGCGGCCGGGCTCGCGACCCTGGCACGCACCGAGGCACCGGGATTCTACGAACGACTTGCAGAAGCCGCGCGCACGCTCACCGAAGGACTCGCCGCCGCCGCGAAGCGTCACGGCGTCGCGTTCGCGGCGCAGGCGGTCGGCGGCATGTTCGGCATCTACTTCGCGCCCGAGCCGCCGTCGAGCTACGCCGCGGTGATGGCGTGTGACCGCGAGCGCTTCAACCACTTCTTCCACGCAATGCTCGATTCGGGGATCTACCTCGCCCCCTCGGCCTACGAAGCCGGCTTCGTGTCGGCGGCGCACTCGGCCGACGACATCGCCGCGACGCTCGCCGCAGCCGATGCCGCGTTCGCCGGAATCGGTTGACCGCCGTCGCCGTCCGGCGACAAAACTTCCTGCAAATTTGCACGCAACTCATTGCCGGACAACGGATTTTTCTGATCACCCCGCAGTTTCGCGTGCTATGATCGCCATCCGACCGGAGCGCTCGATCCATTGAATTCCCGCTCGATCCGTTGATTTCCGAATCCGAAACCGCCATCGCTTCGACTCCCGACGCCGGCGTTGCGACG
>Ga0134126_10003192_pt1 | contig 20497 bp, 16 predicted proteins | sample KB31752_FD_96881 | JGI IMG/M metagenome (GOLD analysis project Ga0134126, IMG submission 96881) | Terrestrial soil microbial communities with excess Nitrogen fertilizer from Kellogg Biological Station, Michigan, USA - KB3-175-2 | ecosystem: Environmental > Terrestrial > Soil > Unclassified ... | reverse complement strand
TCGGGCTCGGCTTTACGGCGTTCAAATGCACACGGGAACGGGTCGTGCTCGCACTCTGGCTGTCCACTCCCGCTAGAGAGCTGTTCTTTGCCGCAGTCACAAGCTTGGCAAACTGGTCCGGCTTCGCGTATCGCGTAGACCTCGCGGCTTCCACTGTCGCCCTAGCCATCAGCATAAGCATGTTAGTTTCCGCGGCGAGCGCCGCAGATTACTGGGCGAGGCGCCAATGTCAGAATATTCCCTGATGCCAGCTTTTAGGCCTTGGCAGCTTTTTTGACCACCACTCTTTTATCGCGGGAGGATCGCTGCTTTCCGCAATTTTGATTTCCGGATGGCTCGACGCCACGATTCTTAAGGCCAAGGGGGCGGCTGTCGCGACCTGGTTTACTGCGCTTTGCGGGCTATCTCTGTGGATTGGGTTGCCGGGAACCCCGTTGCGGCTGTCGATTGCATCGGGGGTATTCGCATGTGGCACGGCCGCCCTCGTCGCCTACTGTCGGCGACAACGTGCCACATAGCGACCGCGAATAGTCCGAATGCAGCGCATCCGTCACAGGAACCGGTCGCGAGCCGATTGGGATTCCTGTGGGCCAGGAAGGATCAAGAAAATTCAAACTGTGCCGCGCTGAAGGCCGCGGCGCTACGTTTAAATCTTAACCCCGCTGGACTGGGGGCTATTTCCAGCCTTCGCGGGCGCGCAGGGCGGTGATGTGGGCGGTGTGGTGGCGTCCGTGCCAGGCGTAGATGCCTAGGGTTTCGTCGAGGGTCATGGGGCCGCGTTCGGGATGGACCAGGGTGCGGGGCCAATCGGTGGGGGCCATGGAGCGGAGCAGGAGCACCCATCGCTCATGTAGATATTCGAGGAGGCGGAGGGAAGGCTCGACGGGCGCGGATTTTCCGTCCGGCGTTTCCGCCCAGAGCGCCTCTTTGTAGGGCTTGATAGTGGGCTGGTCCTCCGTGAGGGCCAGCTTGAAGCGGACGAAGGCGTTCATGTGGCTATCGGGCAGGTGGTGCGCCACCTGGCGGACGGTCCATCCGCCGGGGCGGTAGGGCGTGTCGAGTTGGGGGCCGTTCAAGCCTTGCAGGGCCGCGGCCAAGTTCGCGGGGGTTTCGGCGATGGCGTAGATCATGGCGCGCCGCTGCTCGTCGGTGGGATTTTTGGTCAGCGCGAGCTTGCCGATTGGGTACCGCAGGTCTGCGTCCATGGTGGGTTTCTCCTCGATTCGATTTTTCGCGGCGGCGGAATTTGTTTGCCCGTCTTCAAAATGGGCCCGTCGGGTATATGGATTCTATCGCGCTATTGGCGCCGGGGGCGAGTTCGGCGCCTCGCGAAGTCTCTATGCCGCGCTGAAGTCCCGCCAAGTAGCGGGCTGGCCGCGGCGCCACATTTAAAACTTTTAGCCGGCGGCTTGGCCTTTGGCGGCTAGGGGTTCGTCGAACAGGGCGCTTAATTGGGCGGCGGTACGGAGCATGTCTGCCACGCACCGCTCGATCAAGGCGCTATCGCTGCCGAGCATCACGATGCGAAGGCGCGCGGCGGATTCGGCGATGGCTTCGCGCTCCGCTCTGGGGAGCGCGGCGGCGCGCTGATCGGCGAGGCGATTGGTGATCGCCTGCAACGCGTCTTCAGCGAGCGAGCGGGCCTCCGCTAGTTCGGGAGCGGCGTGCTCGTCGCGATGGTCGAGGCCTGCCTGAATCATTTTTTCGATCTCGGCGCTCGTAAGGCAGCAGAGGGGCGGACTTCGACTGCCCGCCATTCTTCGGCGTTGCGGCCGGGCGCGAGGACGTGGAGAATGCCGTTTTCATCCATTAAAAAATGGGCTTCGATGGAGGCGGTTCGAGCCGGGGCGCCCGCGGCGCGCGACTTCGCGACGCTCAAGCGAATTCGGGCGAGCGGCGCGACCGCGGATAGAGGCGTGCCTGGGGGGCATTCGCGCAGGGCAAGTTCGCATCGCGAGCTGCCACGCCGCAGCGCGAAGGAGCGCCGCGCGGCCGCGGGCAAGGGCACATTGCGCGGAATGATTTCCTCCGCCGGGCCGGAAGCGGATGTGGCGGATATCGCAAACGGCGCGACGTCGCGCAGGGTGCGCTGAGATCCGCTTTTATCGAGGCTGGCGGCCCAGAGCGCGCCGCCGAGGGCGACGCTTTGGCCGGTTTCGACAATGGCGCGGGGCTCGCGTTCGAAGGCTTGCGCGAGGACGCGGCGCACGAGGGGAATGCGCGTGCAACCGCCGAGGAGGATCAACTCGTCCAGCGCGGGGGCTTCGACGCCGGCGCCTGCGAGCGCCGTCGCGGCGCAGCGGGCCGCGCGTTCGACCAGCGGCGCAATCACGGCTTCGAGGTCCGTCCTTGATATGACACGAACGTAGAGGCCCGCCTTGCCGAGCGGATAATGCACTTGCGTCTGGTGCGCGGCCGAAAGCTCGTGCTTGGCGCGCGCCAGCGTCTTTCGCAATTCGTGCAGGGCGTCGCGGCGCTGGGAGAGATCAATGCCGAAGTCGCGGCGGATTTCGGCGCATGCCATCTCGGTAAGGGCTTCGTCCATATCATCGCCGCCGAGCCGCGGATCGCCGGCGGTGGCGAGCACTTCGCAGAGCGGGCGGCCTTGCGCATCGGCGGCAAGCTTGATGAGCGAGACGTCGAAGGTACCGCCACCGAAATCGCAGACGGCGATGGTGCCTCGCCTTTTTTGCAGCGTGCCATAGGCGAGGGCGGCGGCAGCCGGTTCGCTGGGGAGCCACACCTTCGAGAAGCCGGCGAGGCGCGCGGCGTCGCGCGTGGCGAGGCGTTGCGCCTGGTTAAAATTCGCCGGGACTGCGATTGCCGCCATGCCCAGCGGGCGGCCCAAGGCCATTTCGGCCCAGGTTTTTAGCTCGCGGAGGATGATGGCGGCGATTTCCGGGGTGGCGCATTTGCGCTCGCCGATGCGGATGCGCGCGGCGCCGGGTCCGGCTTCGACGCGGGATTGCAGGGCGGGGTGCTTGCTCAATTCGGTGGCGGTGCATCCCAGGAGCCGCTTGGGCGAGGCGATGGTCCGCTCGGGATGCGCGACCAATTGGCGGTGCGCGGGGCCGCCGACCGCGAAGCGGCCCTCGGAATCCATTCCGACCACGGAGGGGCAGGAGGCAGAACCCTCGGGGCCAGTGAAGCATTCGGGCAGCCCGGTCTTCGGGTTTACCCAGGCAACTAGGCTGGAAGTGGTCCCCAGGTCAATTCCGACTACGGGCTCCATGCGCGCTCCCCGGAGAGGGATCCCTCGGTTGAGGTTGCGGTGAACCTGAGTGTGTGTCCTAATTTTTGCGCGCCCGTTCCCGACGTCTTACCGATGCGCCGGACTCGGTCTCGCCATTTCGTAGAAGGGCGAAAGTTCGCGCAACTTCCGCACCGTTTCCACCACGCGTCCGGCAACGTAATCCGCTTCTTCTTCGGTGTTGAACCGGCCGAGGCCAAAGCGAATCGAGCTGTGCGCGAGGTCATCGCTGACACCGATGGCCTTGAGCACATAACTGGGCTCGATATTGGCTGAAGTGCAGGCCGAGCCGCTCGACACGGCGATATCGCTGATGCCCATCATCAGGGATTCGCCTTCGACGCCCGCGAAGCTAATGTTGACGTTGTGCGGCAGGCGATGCTCGAGCGAGCCGTTCACTGTGGCGCCGTCGAGCTGGCTGAGGATCGCGTCCTTCAAGCGATCGCGGAGGGCGCCGAGGCGAATTGCCTCCACCGCCATCTCGCTTTGCGCGAGCTCGCAGGCCTTGCCGAGGCCGACGATTCCCGGGACGTTGAGCGTTCCCGAGCGCATGCCGCGTTCGTGGCCGCCACCGTCAATGAGGGCGGCGAGCTTCACGCGAGGGGCTTTGCGCCTGACGTACAGCGCGCCGACACCCTTGGGGCCGTAAATTTTATGACCGGAGATCGAAAGCAGGTCAATGCCGTCGCGCTGGACATCTACAGGGACCTTGCCGATGGCTTGTGCGGCGTCTACGTGAAAGAGAATGCCGTGCTCTTTTGCGATGCGGCCGATTTCCTCGATCGGTTGCAAGACGCCAATTTCGTTATTGGCGTACATGATGGAAATGAGGATGGTGCGCGGGGTGATGGCGCGGCGAAGGTCGTCGAGGGGGATGCGGCCGTCGCGTTCGACCGGCAGGTAGGTTACGTCGCAGCCGTGCGCGGCAAGCCATTTGCAGGAGTCGAGCGTCGCCTTGTGCTCGGTGACTTGCGTGATCGCGTGATTGCCCTTTTCCCTGCAGGCCTCGGCGGCGCCCTTGATCGCGAGATTGCAGGATTCGGTGGCGCCGCTGGTGAAGATGATTTCTTTTGGGGACGCGTTGATGAGGCGGGCGATTCGGCCGCGGGCCGCCTCGACGGCTTCCTCGGCTTTCCAGCCGAACTCGTGGTTTCGGCTGGCGGCGTTGCCGAAATGCCGCGTGAAATAGGGCAGCATCGCTTCGACGACGCGCGGGTCCGCGGGCGTGGTCGCGTGATTATCCATGTAGATTGGAAGTGTGACGCCCATCGTGGTTTTCCGCGGCGCGGCCACCGCCGCACGCCCTCGTGCGGAGCTACTTTTCAATCGTAGCTCTAGGTTACTGCGAAGTCAAAAGGCGAAGCGGCGAATGGCGGCGGGCGGTCGAGTTGGCGGCTGGGAAGTTGCGTCAGCGGGCGAGCGGAAGAACGCTGAGGCCATGGGAAGCGACGAGGAACCAGATCACCTGGAACGAGTTGTAGCTTACGTGGAGCAAGTAGCTCGAGGTGACGGTTCGCGTGGCGGCGCGCGCCCAGGTGAGAATGATTCCGACGACGATGAGCAGCGCCACTTGCAGCCAAGCGAATCCCAATTGGGAGCCGTGCAGCAGGCCGAAGACCGCGCCGGTGAAGAGCACGCTTGCCAGGACGCCGTAGGTCCGCGCGACGACCGGATAGATATAGCCGCGGAAGATCGTTTCCTCGACCAAGGGGGCGAGGAGCACGGCGACCGCCATGAAGAACATGGCGGTGGTGCGGCCCTCGAAAACCATCTGGATCGGCAGGGCGCGCCGCGGGGGAAAGGCCGAGGAAGCGAGCGTGACAAAAATTTGCAGGAGAAAGCCGCCAGCGATGTATCCCAGCCAGACCAGCGGGCGCGGAACCGAGACGGCCTGGAGCGCTCGCCATCCTATGGCGCGCCAGAATGGGGAACTGGAGCGAATTCGCATTTGCGCGGCGAGATAGCCGAGGAGAATCGCGTAGAGCAGAACCTGGGTGCAGATGGCGAACAGGGCGGCATCTTCGCGCGTGTGCTGGATGCGCGAGGGGCCGATGCCGAAGGCGCCGAAGACGCTCACGAGGATCATGCTGGAGACGAGTATTCCGCCGACGGCGATGGCGACGAGCAGCAGCAGGTCAACCCAATCCCAGGGGACTTGCAGATCGAGCGGGACGTCGCAAGTGCGCGGGGGCTCGGCGCTGGGTGCGGCATCCGCGACGGTGGGGGAAGGTGCTTCGGCGGCGGGGCGCGCGTTATTTTCGTCCGGATTCATTTTTCGCCTTGTGCGCTTGCGAGAGAGGGTGCGGCGGACGCGCGATCGGGCGCGGGGGATGCGGATTCCCTCGAGGGGGAAAGCGCGCGCGCCAGAATTTGGCCGGTGTAGGATTTTTTCGAGCGCGCCACCTGCTCGGGCGTGCCCTGGGTGACGATGCGACCGCCGGCTTCGCCGCCTTCGGGGCCGAGGTCAATGATCCAATCCGCCTGCTTCATCACGTCCAGATTATGCTCGATGATCAACACGGTGTTTCCAAGGGATACCAGACGGTTGAGAACGTCGAGGAGTTTTTTTACGTCGTCGAAATGGAGGCCGGTGGTTGGCTCGTCGAGGATATAGAGCGTGCGGCCGGTCTGGCGGCGGGAAAGCTCGCGGGCGAGCTTGGTGCGCTGGGCTTCGCCGCCGGAAAGCGTGGTGGCGGATTGGCCGAGTTGGACGTAACCGAGGCCGACATCGGAAAGCGTCTGGAGCTTCTGCTGGATGGAGGGAATATTTTCGAGCACCTTGAGCGCCTCCTCGATGGGCAGATCGAGAAGATCGGAGATCGAATAGCCCTTGTAGCGCACGGCAAGCGTCTCCGCATTGTAGCGCTTGCCGCGGCAGACTTCGCAGGTGACGTAGACATCCGGAAGGAAATTCATTTCGATGCGGCGTTGCCCATCGCCCTGGCAGGCCTCGCAGCGGCCGCCCTTGACGTTGAAGCTGAAGCGCCCGGGCTTATATCCGCGCTCGCGGGATTCCGGCAGCATGGCGAAAAGCTCGCGAATGGGGCCGAAAACGCCGGTGTAAGTGGCGGGATTGGAGCGCGGGGTGCGGCCGATGGGGGCCTGGTCAATTTGAATTACCTTATCAATGTGCTCGATGCCTTCGATGGCGCGATGCCCGGCCGGTTTTTCCATAGAGCGATAGAGATTGGCGGCGAGCGCGCGGTACAGAATATCGTTGACGAGCGTGGATTTGCCGGAGCCGGAGACGCCGGTGACCACGGTGAGAAGGCCGAGGGGAAACTGCACGTCAATATTTTTGAGATTGTTGCCGTGGGCACCCAGAATCGCTAGCGATTTACCATTGGGGGCGCGGCGCTGCGGGGGCACGGCAATTGTGGCGGCGCCGCTGAGGTAGCGGCCCGTGAGCGAGGCGGGATTGGCGGCAATTTCGGCCGGGGTGCCCGCAGCGACCACGTAGCCGCCCGCCTTGCCGGCGCCGGGGCCGAGATCCACGACGTAATTTGCGCGGCGAATGGTTTCTTCGTCGTGTTCGACGACCAGCACCGTGTTGCCGAGATCGCGGAGCACTTCCAGTGTGGTGAGCAGGCGGCCATTGTCGCGGGCGTGGAGGCCGATGGAAGGTTCGTCGAGGACATAGAGGACGCCGCGAAGGCGCGAGCCGATTTGCGTGGCGAGGCGAATCCGCTGCGCTTCGCCGCCTGAAAGAGTGGCCGCGGATCGGTCGAGCGTGAGATAGCCGAGCCCGACCGCCAGCAGAAAATCGAGGCGTTCGCCGACCTCGGCCAGCGGGCGCGAGGCGATTTTTTCGTGGCGGGCGCTGAGCTGCGCGCGAATTTTCTCCGTGGCGGCGCGAGCGTCGTTGAGCGCGAGCGCCGTAAAATCCGCGATGGAAAGGCCGGCGATTTTCACGGCGAGGCTTTCGGGCCGCAGGCGCCGCTGATGGCAAACGGCGCAGGGCGTGGGCGACATATATTGCGTGAGCCATTCGCGGTATTCGTCCGAACTGGATTCTTCGAGCGAACTTTCCAGATAGCCGAGCACGCCCTGGAAATTCAGGGATTTTGCGGGCCGCCCGTTGGCCGGATTGCCGCGCAGAATCAGATTCTGGGTTTTCACGGGCAGTTTTTCGAACGGGGCGTCCAGATCGAATTGGTATGCGGCGGCGGCCATTCGCAACGTGCGCTGCAGATTCGCCGAGCCCGAGCCAGGGCCAAGGCCGCCTTCGAAGAGCGGCTTCGTCCAATCCACCACCACCTTCGCGGGATCGAAATCGTATTTCGAGCCCAGGCCATGGCATTCGGGACAGGCTCCGTAGGGCGAATTGAAGCTGAAGGAGCGCGGCTCGAGCTGCGGCACGGAAATGCCGCAATCGGGGCAGGCCAGTTTTTCGGAGTAGACGTGTTCCTCGCCGCCGACGACGGCAATCGTTACCAGGCCGCCGGTGAGCTTCAGGGCCGTTTCGACCGATTGTTCGAGGCGCTGCGTGATGCCGTTCTTCAGAAGCAGGCGATCCACCACGATCTCGATGGTGTGATTCTTGCGGCGGTCGAGCGGCACGGGTTCGTCGAGATTGACGAGGGTGCCATCCACGCGTGCGCGGAGGTAGCCCTGCTTGGCGTAGTTCTCGAGTTCCTTTTTGTACTCGCCCTTGCGGCCGCGCACGATCGGCGCCAGCACCATCACGCGATCCTCCGGCTTTCGGGCGAGCACGGCCTGCACGATTTGTTCGGTGGATTGCCGCGTGATCGGGCGGCCGCAATTCGGACAGTGAGGCGTGCCAATGGCGCTATAGAGGACGCGGAGATAGTCGTAGATTTCCGTGATCGTGCCGACGGTGGACCGCGGGGAGCGGGTGGTGGTCTTCTGCTCGATTGCAATCGAGGGCGAAAGGCCTTCGACCGAATCCACGTCGGGGCGCTCCATCTGATCGAGAAACTGGCGCGCGTAGGCGGAAAGGGATTCCACGTAGCGGCGCTGTCCCTCGGCATAGAGGGTATCGAAGGCGAGGGAGGATTTTCCCGAACCGGACAGTCCGGTAATCACGGTGAGGGTGTTGCGCGGGATTTCGAGGTGGATATTCTTGAGGTTGTGCTGACGCGCGCCCCGAACGACGATTTTCTTCAAACCCATAGTAATTTCGAGCCCGCAGCCGCGCCCCCCTTGGACAGAAGGGGCACTCGCTACACTGTCGAAAATAAGGCCAGCGTAGCCTATGAACATAGCAAGCTGGCGCAGCAAGGGTCAAGACACGTTAGCGGTGTTTCGCGGAGGAGCTTCGCCGCGGCGCGCCAGGTCCGCCTACGCCACACACCGACTGCGGCGCGGCAAGCTAAGAAAATTCAAGGGAGCCACGGGCCCAATTCGACGAGGCGAGCACTCGGCGGAGGGCGCGCGGACCTTACATCGGCGTCGGTAAAATGCTGTAGACGCAAAATCTCCACCGCAAATTTTTCCGCGCGACGGGATTTTTTACCGGTAACGAGGGACACTTCCTGATTGAATTCAACGACTTAGAATTGGTTTGCCGCGTGCGGTAATGATGGGCGTCAGGGGAAGGAAAGCCGAGGATCCCTATAGGGGATTGAGGGCTGGGCCGGCTTCCTTCCCCGGGCCACTTCCGCCGCGATCCCGACTTTCACCTACCCCTCTTACATCGAGAGCGGTGGGGGTGCGTCCGCACCCGCCGAATCAGATAAGTATAAGGACTGAATCTGAATTGTGCGCGCGTTGTGCGCTGCCGAGGGCTATGAATTCAGCAGCTTGAGCGCCGCTGCGGCGATGGCGGGATCGTCGCCGAAGCCGGAGAGCCAGTGGATGCCGGGCTCGCGCCGGAACCAGGTGATCTGGCGCTTGGCGAATTGACGGGTGGCTTGCTGAATATGCTTGATTGCGGCGTCAATTGTGGCACGGCCTTCGATGACTTCGAGCAGGTCGGAATAGCCGATGAATTGAAAGGGCTTTGCGCGGCGGGATGAACCAGAGGCGGCGAGGGCGCAGGCTTCGTTAAGCCAGCCCGCGGCGATCATGGCTTCCACGCGTTCGTTGATGCGTGCGTAGAGCGCGTCGCGCGGCGGGAGCAGGCCGATTTTCACCGCGTGCCAGCCTTCGAGCGGCTCGCGCCCCGCGCCATACACCTCCGCAATCGGTTTTCGCGCGAGGACGCGGATTTCGACTGCGCGGATGAGCTTCTGCGCGTCGCGCGGTGCGATGCGGGACGCGGATTCGGGATCAAGCCGCCGGAGCAAACGGTGTAGATATTGTGCGCCGCGCGTTTCGGCGCGTTCGCGAAGGTGCGCGCGCAATTCCTCAGAGCGCGCGGGCGCATCCGCCAGCCCTTCGAGCAGCGCGCGAAGATAGAGGCCGGTGCCAGCGGTGAGAATGGGAATTTTGCCGCGCCGGCGGAGTTCGTTGAGGACTTCTATCGCGCGGCGGCGATAGTCCCCGGCGGTGAAGACGTCCTCGGGCTCGGCCAGATCCACCAGATGATGCGGAATTCCTTCACGTGCGTGGGGCGAGACCTTTGCCGTGCCGATATCGAATCGGCGATAAATCTGAGTGGAATCGCAAGCGAGGATTTCGCCGCCCAAGCGTTGCGCCAGATGCGTCGCCAGGGCCGATTTTCCGGTTGCAGTGGGGCCGAGGATTACGACGAGGCGCTCGACGGCCGTCATCCGCCGAATTTCCCGTAGCGCAGCAGCAGGATCAGCAGGACGAGGGCGGCAAGCAGCAGCGCCCCGGCGATTTGCGTTCGATTCGGCTTCACGGCGCGGTCACTGCGCGTACGAAGAATCAGGCTTTATATTGTAGAAGAAAACGAACCGCAGTTCGATATAGGGCCCTTTGAACTCGGAAGGCAGCGGCGGAAACGGATTCGACGCGCGAATCGAGGATAGCGCGGCGAGATCGAGCGGCTGCTTGCCGGAGGTGCGTTCGAGATTGGGTTCGTTCTGCGGCACAGAGCCATCGCGATTGATGCGAAAGGTGGTGGAGACGACTCCTTTATCGCCCATCCAGGCCGATTCCGGCATGATTGCGTACCAATTGCGCTTCACGGCCGCGATTACGCGCTGCATGTACGGGTTGAAATCCACGCCTTCGGTGGGCGTGAGAATCGAAAGGCCCGGCTGCATGCCGGGACCTCCCGTCGAGCCCGGCGTTTGCGGCGCGCCGCCCGGTGGGGTATAGACGCGACCCGAGTCACCCTGCCGAACCGCCTGCTGAATATCGCGCTGGAGCATTCGGCCCGGCGCTACGGGCACGCCGAGATTTAGCGGCTTGGTGGGCCGCTCCGGTTCGATGGGTTTGACCTCTGGGGCCTTGGGCGGAGGCGGGGGCGCTTCGGCTGCGGATTTGGGCGGTTCGGGGGCGGGCGTGGGCGCGGGGGCGGTCTTTGGCGGTGCGGCCTCTGGCACGGCGGGCTCCGGCGTTTTCTCCGTGGGCGCCAGGCGCTCGACGGCTCGCGGGCTGATACGCAGCTTCGGCGCGGGCGGCAGCGCGGGCTCCGGCGGCGTGTAGAGAAGATTCAGTTGATCGCGCGAAAGCTCGAGCTGGGCCTGCGTGGGTTGGCGATCGGGGAAGAGCCGGGGCGCGAAGACGATGACAAGGACGAGCGCCACGTGAACGCCGACCGAGATTATGCGCGTGGCGACATCGGATTTCGCCTCGCGCTTCGCTTCCGGCTCGATCAGCAGGTTGGGGCTGCCGGTGATGAAGACGTCCGGATCGACGAGTTCGCGGAGGGCGGGAGTCAGCTCCGGCGCGCGCGAAAATTCCCGCGCCTCTTCGGGCTCGACAGGCTCGACGTCGGTCGGAACCACCATGCGGGCGTCGAGCACGGCTACGGCGGCGGAATCGGGCCGCGAGGCGGCGCGTTCGAGGGGTATTACCGGCAGGCCGCGCGGCACGAGGGTGCGATCCGCCAGAACGCCCAGCGGCAGGTGCGCGGGAATTGCGCTGCGGCCATCGAGCGGCGGCGCGTCCGATAAATCCGGGGGAACGACGGTGCGGTCGTCCATATAGGTGGTTGTGCGGCGAGCGGGCTTCGCCGCATCGTCTCGCGAAAGCGGACGCACGTCAGTCGGAACAAGAATGCGCGGAATCATTAAGCTTCCTGCGGAGAGAACGCACTCAATTGGACGCGCCGCGCATGATCGAGGATGCCTGCCATTACGCGATCCGCCAATTCCAGGGCGCGGCGTCCGGCTGCGCCATCCACGGCGGGCGCGCGGCGCGTGCGCACCGAATCCAGAAAGGCGCGCAATTCGGCGCGGAGCGGTTCTTCGGGGACGGACGGCAATTTTTCAAAGCCAATCTCCGGCTGGCTCGCTTCGCCGGGCTTCACTCGAACCCGCAGCGCGTCCTGGCGGGTGAAATCGAGCGAGATATATTCGTGCGCCTGGAAGAAGCGCATTTTGCGCACCCGCTCGGTGGAAACGCGGCTGGCGGTAAGGTTGGCGACCGCGCCCGTCGTAAATTCGAGCCGCGCGTGCGCGATATCCACTTTATCCGTGATCACGGGGATGCCTACGGCTTTCAGGTCCGCGACGGGCGCGCCAACGAGCGAAAGAAGAATGTCGAGGTCGTGGATCATCACGTCGTATACGACGTCAATATCGAGGCTGCGCGGCGTGAAAATCCCGAGGCGGTGCACCTCGAAAAACATGGGCCGCGCCACGATGGGACGCGCGGCGGCCACGGCGGGATTGAAGCGTTCGACGTGGCCGACTTGCAGAATGCGGCCGGTACGCTCGGCGGCGGCAATCAGCGAATCCGCTTCGTCCAGCGATGCCGCCATCGGCTTTTCGACGAGCACGTCGTGACACGCGTCGAGCAGGGCGCAGCCGGCGCGCGCATGTTCCTTGGTGGGCACGGCGAGGCTGACGGCTTGCACGCCTTCCTTCGCGAGCGCGGCGCAATTCGGTATGACGCGCGTGCCAAATTCCGCGGCGACTTTCCGCGCGCGCTCGGGATTTGCATCCACGATGCCTGCAAGTTCGGCGCCTTCCATTTCGCGCCACACGCGCACGTGATTGCGGCCGAATTCGCCCGCGCCCACGACGGCTACGCGAATGCGCTCTCCGCTCATCGCTTCGGTTCCTGCGCCGCGGGTTTGGCGGGGGCGGCATCGGGGGCGAAGGCCTGAATCGCGATGCCGGCTTCGTCTGCCGCGCGAATCAGGTCGTCGCGCTCGAAGAGCAGCGTCTTACCGGCGTGAATGGCCAGCACGCGGGCGTTCGATTGGCGCATCACTTCGATGGTCTTGCGGCCGATCACGGGAACGTCAAAGCGCATATCCTGGCGGGGCTTGCTGACCTTCACGACGACGAGGCGCTCGCCGCCCGCGATGCGCGATGCCCGCTCGATTGTTTCGTCGGTACCTTCCATCGCTTCGATGGCGACGCAGGCGCGGTCGCGGACCACCACCGTCTGGCCCAGGTCGAGCGCGGCGATGTGGGCTGCCACGTCGCGGCCGTAGGCTATGTCCGCTGACTCCGCTTCGTCCGGGGCGCGGCGCGTGAGCACGCCGGGCTGGGCCAGCAGCGGGCCGAGGAATTTCGTGGAATCAACGAGTTCGATTCCCTCGTCTTCGAGCACACGCGCTACCGCGCCGATGAGCGAGTCGGTATTTTTCGAAGGCAGCGAAAAGAGCAGCTTCGCCAGCCGCCAGTCCGGGCGAATGGCGCTGAAAATTTTGTTGTGCTTCACCTGGCCGGCCATCACGGCGTGCTTCACTCCCTCGCCGTGCAGCAGTTCGATGGTCTTGCTCAGCTCGCCGAGGCTCACCCAGTGCAGGCGGCGGGCGGCGCGTTCGAGCGCCGGCGAAGCTTCCTCGCGGATGGCGATCACGGCCATTTCGATGCCGCGGCTGCGTGCGCCTTCGAGAACGAGGAAGGGAAAATCGCCGTTGCCCGCGATCAATCCCCACCCCGCCGGCCTGCTGGATTGCGTATCGCTCACAATTTCCCTATTTCGTCAGCCCGCGTTCGGCCGATTCGATGAACCGCACAATGGTTTGGACGTCCTCGGAGTGCGCCAGGGTTCCGCGGATTTTTTCGATGGCTTGCGAGGTGTTGAGCTTGGAGCGCAGGAGCAGGCGGTAGGCGGCCTGAATATCGGCGATGCGTTCGGCCGAAAAACCGTGGCGCTCGAGGCCGACGCTGTTCACGCCGTAGCAGCGCGTGTGGCGCGGGGCGACTACTTTCGAAAACGGCGGCACGTCCTGCGTAATCACGGTGTGCGCGCCGACGTAGGCATGCCGGCCGACGCGGCAAAATTGGTGGACGGGGCTGAAATTGCCGATGGTGGCATAATCCTCGACGACGACATGGCCGGCGAGCGTTGCGCCGTTCACGAAAATCGTGTGGTCGCCCACCTGGGAATCGTGGCCGATGTGCGCGTAGGACATGATGAGATTGTGGCTGCCGAGGCGCGTGGCGCCGCCGCCTTTCAGCGTGCCGCGGTTTACCGTGGAGAATTCGCGGAATTCGTTGGCGTCGCCGATTTCGAGCCAGACGCGCTCGCCACGATAGGTCAGGTCCTGGGGATCGCCGCCGAGAACGGCGAACGAGTACACGCGATTTTCGCGGCCCAGTCGCGCCGGCCCGCGCACGACCGCGTGATCTTCCAGCAGGCAGCCATCGCCGAGTTCGACTTCGCCGCCCACCACCGCGTACGCTCCAATGCAAACCCCTTGCCCGACGCGCGCCGCGGGGGAAACGATGGCCCGGGGATCAATCTGGTTCATCGCCCCTTCTCGGCCGGTTCCTTTTCGCGCAATTGCGGGCCTTCCGTTTCGATATCCACCATCTTGCACATCAGGATGGCTTCGGCCGCCAATTCGCCGTTCACGGTGGCGCGGCCTTCGAGCTTGCAGAAAGTCTTGCGCGATCCCAACACCTGGACTTCCACGCGCAATTGGTCGCCGGGCACCACGGGCCGGCGGAAGCGCGCGTTATCAATGGCGACGAAGTAGAGCAGCTTGTTGTCGCGGTCGGGCACTTCCTGGAGCAGCAGCAAGCCGCCGGTCTGCGCCATGGCCTCGATGATGAGCACGCCGGGCATGATGGGATTGCCGGGGAAATGGCCCTGAAAGAAGCCTTCGTTGATCGTGACATTCTTGATGCCGACAACGCGCTTCAGCGGCTCCATTTCCTCGATCGTGTCCACCAGAAGAAAAGGGTACCGGTGCGGCAGAATCTTTTGAATCCCGTTGATATCAAGGATCATTCGTTAGCCTCTGAAACTTTTGATGGGCCTGGCGTTCCTGTGCCGCCTGGCGGGTGCGAAATCGGGTGCTAATCCAGCCAATTCTATATGAACTCGCTTCAAGCCACAAAAGGGCGATAAACAAAGGCTCACTAGGCGGTGCGGCGCGCCTGCAATGGGGCACAAGGGCGGCACGCTGGGCACAAGCTACGCTGGCCTCCGGTGCTGCGAAGGGCGACGCGCGGTTGCAAAAACGGCGGGCGCTGCATACCCTCGTGCCATGCGAAAAGGGAAGAGTGCGCGTGGCGCGGCAACTGCGCGGCCGGAATTTTCTGGAATGTCCGACCTTCTTCGGTATTTGCGCGGCCGGGAGAAAGAGATAATCGCGCTGCTCGGGAAGTTCGTCGCATGCGAATCGCCGAGCGGCGATAAGGCGGCCGTGGACCGATTCGGCGAAATCGTCGCGCGCGAATGGCGCAGCCGCGGCGCGAGCGTTCACATCTTCCGGCAGCGCGAACGCGGCAACCATGTTCGCGCGGAAATATCGCCGGGCCACGGCGAGTTCGCCGGCGGCGCTGGGCAGATCATGGTGCTCGGCCATCTCGACACGGTATACCCCATGGGGACGATTCGCTCGATGCCGTTCCGCCTTTCGCGCGGGCGCGCCTGGGGGCCCGGAACGTTCGACATGAAGGCGGGGCACGTGATGGCGCTCTTCGCGGTGGATGCGCTGCGGACGCTGGGCGTTCAGCCCCGCAAGCGGCTGGTGTTCCTGTGGAACTCGGATGAAGAAATCGGCAGCGAGACTTCGCGACAGCTCATCGAGCGGGAGGCGCTCCGCAGCGACGCCGTGCTGGTGCTGGAACCAGCGTTGGGGCCCGATGGCCGGCTGAAGACGCAGCGCAAGGGCGTGGGCACGGCCGAACTGATCGTCAGCGGCCGCGCGGCGCATGCGGGAATCAATCCGCAGGAGGGAGTGAACGCCGTCCACGAGCTTGCGGCGCAAATCGTGCGGCTGGTGCGGTGGAATGATCCGCGGCGCGGCATCACGGTACAAGCCACGGTTGTTGCCGGCGGGACGGTATCGAACGTGGTACCCGACAGCACCCGCGCGGAAATAGATCTTCGCTATGCGCGGCTCGCGGATGCGCGGTTGCTGGAGCGCAAATTGCGCGGCTTGCGGCCGATCCTGAAGGGTGCGCGCATCGAGATTCGGGGCGGGATTACGCGGCCGCCGCTCGAACGCACGGCCGGCGTCGAGGCGCTCTTTCGCCGCGCGCAATCCCTGGGGCGCGAGATCGGCCTGGATTTGGGCGAATCGTCTACCGGCGGCGGCTCGGATGGAAGCTTTGCCGCAGCCCTGGGCATTCGCGTTCTGGATGGACTCGGGGCGGTCGGCGAAGGGGCGCACAGCCCTGGCGAGAATGTAACTATTCGCGCATTGCCGCAGCGTACCGCGCTGGTTGCAGGGCTCCTGGCTTCGGTTTAGTTTTTTTTGCGACGCGCGGGTTGATTCGACTATTGCCCGGATTCCCGGTGTAGATAGTCTATCGTCTGCTGCTGCAGGCCGGCGTAGGAACAGCGCAGCGCGGCGCGGAGCGCATCTTCTGCGGATGGCGCCGTTGCGATTGCCTCAATCAAGCGGTTGACGTCGCCGATGCCGCCATTGGCGATGATGGATTCCACTGTGGCAAGCGACCATTCGTAGTCGAGCGTTGCCGCATCCGGCGCGAACGCCATCCACGAGCCCTCGAGCGACGCAAGCTGCGGTTCTTTATTTTGCTTCGCAGCATCGAGCAGCGTGGCCGCGCCTGCCGCCGAACGCGCCCCTTCCATCCATTGCGCCAGGCCCTCTTGTAGCCACACCGGCGCACGCCCGCGCGATTTTTGTCCGATGAAGCTGTGCGTCAGTTCGTGCCGCAGGACGCGCGCGAGGTCCGGCGTCACGTCCGTGAGGCCTTGCACGGGGATGCGAATGCGGCCGTCGTTGAGTGCGCCGACCCATGCGGGTGCACGCGTGATATCCGCGAAGCCCTGATTCGTGTAGAGGATCACGGCGATTTGCTCGCTGGGCGTGTAGTCGAGCTGCGAAGAGAGATCGTTGAAATCGGATTCGAGCGCCCGCAGGATGCCGCGCGCCAGATCGGGCGCGGCGCCGCCGTAATATTTCAGCGTGAAATGGAGCGTTTCATTCTCGCGATAACCTTCTTCTTCGGCGGCGTCGCGCTTTGCTTTCGCAAGCGCGGTTTCCACCTCCGGGTCGGGATGCAGCTTTTCGGAGCGCTCCCATTCCTCGATGGCGCGGTCCAGATTGTTCGCGCCGTAGTACGCCCAGCCCATCATTTTGGAGACGGCGGCGGAATTGGGCGCGATGCGCTGTGCGCGTTCCAGCGGATCGAGCGCCGCGGTGAACTGGCTGCTGCGAAGATCGAGGACGGCGAGAGTGAGCAGCAGGCCGGCGTTCTCGGGCTGGAAGCTGATCGCCTGGCGGTATTGGTCCATTGCCTGATCGGTTTGTCCCTTGCCCGCGAAGAATTTTCCGGCCGCGAAATGGGCGGCTGCTGCGTCGGCCGCACCAGGGGAATTGGCGCCGCGCGCAGCGGAATCGAGCGAAGCCATATAGCCGAAGTCCACCGCGTCGCCATGAATCGCGAGCCGCGCGATTTCGTCGTACCCCGGCGGGGGCGCCAGGTCCGGCGCGGAGACGGGCGGCGGATCGGATGCCGCGACGCCAGAAGAAGAAGTGGAAGAATATGACACATCGTCGTGCTCGATGCGGGCGACGATCTCCCTCGGAATGCTCATTTCCCCGGCGGGCGTCTGGTAAGTGACCTGCCCGTTCTGCTCGCTCACGCTTAAGGCCACGATTCGCCGGCCGTTTTTGAGCAAGATGGTATCGGCGGACGCGGGGCAGGCGAGGGAAAGAGCCAGCGCGGGCGCAAGGGCGATAATCGCCGGAAGACGCATCCCCTGATTTTAGCAATCGTCGCAGGCGCGCTTTTGCAGCCCATCGGCTTCGTTGCCCTAAATGGCACAACCCCCTTCATCAGCAGAATCGGGCGAATCATCAGTGCCGAGCGACGGAATGGAAGACGATCACCAGGATGGCGACCGGGAAGCACAGGATCAGGAACGTTACCAGCCAAGCGGCAGGGCGGGCAAAATTGAACGTATAGCCGATTCCGAACCGCTTTTCGACGATGATGGCCGGGTCATCGGGATTTACGTAGAAGCAGCCCGCGCGCCAGCATTGGTCGGGCGTGCGATCGCCGGTCACTTTCCCTGAACCGGTAATATCTGGGCTCGTGCCAGCGGCGGTCAGGTTGGCGCCGCCTTGGCCTGTGTGGATCAGAATTCCGATCAGAACGGCCATGAAGCCAAACGTTCCGAGCATGAATGGAAGGATGCTCGGCGCCTGGTTGATATTTCCGCGGAGCGCCGTGAAGGGGATGCCATTGAAAATTAGTGCAAAGAAATATTCCATCGCGATCATGCACCCCACCTGCACGCGGCGGAAATGCGCCTCGTTCTGCGCATCGGAGCCGGTGGAGCGAATCTGGCGCGTCCAGTGCAGGATGGCGAAAGCTAAAATCTCCAGGAATGCGCAGACGAGCAGGCCGATCAGCCAAAGGCCATAGATTCCCGCGAAGGACCGCGTGGCCCATCCATTTGGCCGGCCATCGAATCCCCAGTGAATCGGAAAACGTTCGGGAATGCGGTACCAAATCAGTTGAATATAGATGGCGGAGGCGGCCAGGATCGCGAAGGGCCCGAGTTGCAGCAGGGCGAAGCCGATGCCGCCGGTGCGCCGCGGGACAAGCGCGGCTTCGCGATGCGAGTCGGGCACCCCGGCATGCGGCAGCGTTTGCCGCCGGGCGCGCAGAAACGCCCATATGAATGCCACCACTTGCCAGCCCACTCCAACCAGCGCAACAAGCGGTGTGCGCGCGGCGATGGCCAGGCCCGCGATCCCGGCCCCAACGGCGGACTGGCTCCAGACGGCGATGCGAAATCGCCGGAGGATCCCCCGGCCCTCCGCAGTTCCGCGAAACTCGGGATTCACCGTGACCGCGAAAAAGATGTCTCTGCGCGAGATCCGGGGCAGAACATGAAAAAGGATCGCCGACAGCAGGATCGAGCCTTCGAGCGCCAGCGTCACCGCGAGAAGAATCGAGTCGTGAGAATTCATGGATTGCCGGCCCCGTGCTTTCGGGGGCTTTCCATCCACGATGCGACGTCTTGAATCACCTGCTGCTCCACGTGCCCCGGCTTGGCGTAATCCTGGGGTGCGGCTAGCCCTGTCCCTGGCATCGAACTGGTCGTGAACAGATGGGTAAGCGCCGGGTAGAATTTGAAGGTAGCGTTCGAATGCCCTGCCAGAGCTTGCTTCCAGCCGTCGTAGTCCGCTCGCGTAACCTGGTAATCGCGGCCACCCTGCAGGACCAGGATTGGGATTTTTAGGTGTGCGGCGACTTTCGCCGGATGATAATCGCGCAGATCCAGGAAATATGAAGCAGGCGCCCGCGTGCCGGCGAGCTCGACGGTCTGACCTTTGGCGAGTGCGGGGCTCTCAATCGCTTTGGCATCGTTTTCGGCCTTCGCGATTTGCGCGTTGGCCTGATCGGCGGGAAGGCCCGATACTGCCGCGAGGTAGCGCATTTGATCTACTACAATCTGCTCCATGGGCCGCGTGTTTCCCGCCATTATGATCAGGCCGGCGATCTGAGCATCGCCGTCCGCGATGCGCGGGGCGAGGTATCCCCCCAGGCTGTGGCCGAGCAGGCAGATTCGGTTTCTATCAATCTCCGGTTGTTCCGCGGCCAAGTTTACGGCGGCGCGGGCATCGTCAATGACTTCGTCATTGACCGTTAGTGCCTGTGGATCGTCACTTGATTTGACTCCATATTGTTTGGTTCGCTTCACGTACCGCAGCACCGCTATCCCACGGCTCGCAAGTCCCCAGGCCAAGTCCTTGAACGGTTTGTTTGGCCCGATCGTTTCATCTTCGTCATGCGGTCCTGAGCCTTGTACCAGCACCAGCAAAGGGAATGGGCCGGTGCCGTTGGGGACCGTCAGGGTGCCTGGCAAGTTCCAATGCAGGAACGTGATGGTGACGGGCCGCTCGTGGAATTCACTGGGATGCGCGTAGGTTGGCGGCGCCCATTCCGTAGCTTCCTGATGCGGAACGAAGCGGAGTCCCGCAATCCGGCCATCCGGATCAAACGCGACGATGGCATCAAGGGTTGCACGCTGGAAGGAAGCGACGAGTGTTACGACCTGCCATCCCTGCATCTGCTGCGCACTGGTGTGTACAATGCTCTTGAACCCGCCGGCTTTGGCCGTCAATTGAGCCCAGGCCTGGGCAAGGCGGCCCGAAGGGAGAGCCGCTGCCATGGCCGAGTTGTACTGCGCCTCTACTTTCGTAAAATTCCCCGCGGCGATTTCCTGCATCACCTCGGAACCGTGGGACTGAGGATCCGTGGCGCGCGTCTGTGCCCGAAGCGAAAACGCGCACAGAGCCAGACAGATAGCATAGGTTGCAACAATTTCGCGTACGCGTATCAATTGCTTCCCTTGGCTGGAGCCCAATTCCTGACGTCGCGAGCGTGGAGCGCCAATTGGCGCGCGATCGCGCTCGGCGAAATGCCTTCGGCGGCGGCCTTGGCCAGCAGGCGGTTGAGTTGCGTTTGGAATCTGCGGCGCGCCTTTGCGCCGGGCGCCGCCGGTTTTGCGCGCTGCACCACGCGAACGCCGCGTCCGCGCCGCAGCTCGAGCCACCCCTCGGCGGCAAGCACGCGGTAGGCCTGCGCGACCGTGTTGTGATGCACGTTCAAATCGAGCGCCAGTTGCCGAACGGTGGGCAGGCGCCAGCCCGGCCCAAGCTGCCCGGAGACGAGAAGCGCGCGAATTTCCCCGGCGATCTGCTCGTAGGCAGGCGTTTGCGAGGAGACGTCAATGCGAATGTGCGGCGCGGATTGCATTGTATGCTGTACGTGTACAATGTACAGAGACAGTGGGCGATTGTCAATTCCGCCGCGC
>Ga0134126_10003191_pt1 | contig 20497 bp, 7 predicted proteins | sample KB31752_FD_96881 | JGI IMG/M metagenome (GOLD analysis project Ga0134126, IMG submission 96881) | Terrestrial soil microbial communities with excess Nitrogen fertilizer from Kellogg Biological Station, Michigan, USA - KB3-175-2 | ecosystem: Environmental > Terrestrial > Soil > Unclassified ... | reverse complement strand
GTGATAGCGCCAATGGACTGGACATTCTGCTTGTCAAAGACCGGCTTGAAGGTAGTGGCTCCGTTAATCGACTTCCACACGCCGCCGCTGGCTGCGCCGACAAAGACCGTAACTTTTCCGTTCTCATCCACGCCATCAATCGCGGCGATGCGTCCGCTCATGGTGGCGGAGCCAATGTTGCGGGCCGTAAGTCCGGAAATGGTTCCGGCATCAAATTTCACCGGCCGGGGCTGCTGGGCTTGAGCAGCCGGGAATGCGAAGGTCAGGGCGCCGAATACGCAGGCAAGCCGGAACAGGCTACGAAAGTTGGCACTCACAGTCATAAAGGGAATGAATCCTCTCTCAGGAACTTTGTTTCCGGTCATTTCGCCGGCGTGGTCTGCGCAGCGGGCGTGGCTGGCATCTTGAAATCACTGTCCGATACAGGAACGTTGACTTCGAACTTTTGATAGGTGATTTTGGCGCGCGCGTCTGGATTGTTCTTGGGGCCAACTTCAAGCGAAAACGGGTACATGACACCATCTACCGGCTTGTACGATCCCAGCAAAGTCACACTCTCACGGACCGACCCGCGAATGAACTGCTGCCGCTCGATCTGGATTTCCAGAAATGTATCGGGATCAAGATAGTAGTAGAGGATGTCCCCGTTCTTCAGGGTCACTTTAAGCTTGTAGGCGTCGTCGCCATCCACCTGGTCCGTTCCCAGATATTCAATCTTGTTGCCTTTCGCGGCGGCGTCAACCAGCGGGCCATCGAAGTCGGCGTCTTCCACCAGCTGCCGGCTCTCGTCGTCACCCATAAGTTGTGGGTCTTTCTTTCCACCAAAGGGAGAAATCTGCCAGGCGGAGGAGCCATCATAGGCCTGGATACGGGTCATCCCCTGAATGGTAATAGTTGTACGTACAAACGCCGGACGTTTGCTTTCCGAGCCGACGACCGCCTTAAAGCCGCCGGCATCAAGATTGCCGGTAGAACGAAGGCTGTTGATGGCTTTTATCTTCTCCATACCGCCACGCGCCTGGATATTCTTGGCAACCAGTTCTTCGGCGGTTTGAGCGGAAACGCACAGAGAAAGCGACAAAACACACATCACAATTCCCCGGATTGTGATCATGAAAGGCTCCTTTGGAAAATCGAATGACCTAATACTCGATGATGGCTGGTTATTTCGTCAGACAGAAATATAGTTAGACGGTCGAGAATCCACTTTGTTATATCACTTTGGCCAATTGCGGCAATTTTTTTCGCCATGCCTGGCGCGAATTGCCGGCGCAAAATGCTAATGCGTGGCCACAACAGGCGCCACGCATGTAAAGGTTGAACGCGCTTACTACTGGTCGTCTTCGTCGTCCTGATCACCGGCTCCCGCTCCTGCCGCTCCTGCTCCCGCCTTGATCTGGACGGGCGCACCGGCGAACAGCGTGCTGGAACCATGTTCTGCGGCGTTTTTGTTGAAAGCCGCAACATCAGTGTTCAGGAAGTTATTGAACTGCTGCAGCTGGGTTTCCAGTTCCTGGCGAACCTCAGTTGCTTCCTGGATGGCCAGCTCGCTGGGCGCTTCGCCAAACGGGCCGATTACCGCGCGCATAGCGCTCTGCAAGCGGCTGTTGAAGCGCTGCAGGTAGTGAATGTCATCGGAAGCTCCGGGCTGGATCTCCGAGTTATACAGCGGTTCCTGAATGGACATGATTTTCTTGTCGAGCGCTTTGGCCTGATCGAGCACGGGTTTGTATGACGTGTTCACAACCCCGCCCTCCTGATCAGGACTCAGCAATTCTTCAAGGCTGCCGATTTGCTTGTGCAGGCTGTTGAGCCGGTTCAAGGCCTCATTCAGGGCAGAAGCTTCATCTCTCAACTCCAATCCCAGCTTCAACTGGGCCTGCAAGGCTGCAGGGTCAAGCTTGAAGCGCGGATCGGTCTCAACCTGCGCTGTCTGCGTTTCTGTTTTGCCATTCACGGTTACCGAAACTTTGTAGCTTCCCGGGAGCACGGCCGGACCCTGGCTGGCGTCGAAGAAGAATTCTTCCTCTTCACCTTCGCGCGGAGGCAGGAAATTCAGCTTCTTCGGTCCGTCATAGCGCAGGTTCCACGCGGCCCGGTTCACGCCGGCCTTCGACGGCCCAAACATTGTGTGTATGACCTGGCCGCTGCTGTCGGCAATGGTGATCTTCACCGGTGTTTCATGCTTCTTGTGCATCTCCGGAGAAGGCTTGATTTCGGCGGGTAGATAGTAGGAGACCACGGCTCCCGTCGGCGGGTTCGGAGCAACGTAGCCGCCGGATGCAAATCCGTGCTTGTTCCACATGTGCCAGTTCACGGCCGGTGCAACGGGGAAAAGATGGAAGCCGCTCCTGGCAAACTCGCCGCCGGTTTCCTCAAGCGGCGTGATGTCATCCAGCACAAACAGGCCGCGGCCATGTGTGGCGACGACCAGGTCGTGACTGGCCTTGACGAACTTCACGTCATAGATTGGCACAGTGGGGAAGTTGGATTTAAGAGCGGTCCAGTGGCCGCCATCATCGGCCGAATAGAAAAGGCCGGTATCGGTGCCAAGGACCAGGAAGCCTTTGCGGTTCGGATCTTCGCGGACTACGCGCGCAGGATCGTCGGCCGGAAGCCCTGCCGCGATGGAAGTCCAGCTCTTACCGCTGTCATGGGTCTTGAACGCGTAAGGCTTGTTGTTATCGACTTCATGGAAATCAACCGCCACGTAAGCGCTGTTCGCGTCGTGTGGTGAAGCTTCAATCTGCTGGATGCGTCCCCACTCGGGCAGGCCGGGCATGGCAGAGGTCACGTTGTTCCAGTGCTCGCCGCCATCGTGCGTGACCTGCACGACGCCGTCATCGGTTCCCACCCAGATGGTTTTGGGATCGACCGGCGAAATGGAAATGGACAGGATGGCGTCAAAGGTTTCCGCACCGCTCATGTCCAGAAACACCGGGCCGCCGCTGGAAATCTGCTTGCTCTTGTCATTGCGAGTCAGGTCCGGGCTGATCGGCGTCCAATGTGCGCCTCCGTCCGTAGAGCGGAAGAGCACGCTGCCGCCGAGATAAATCTCGTTCGGATCTTTCTGCGAAACCGCAATGGGTGAAGTCCAGTTGAAACGGTATTTCAAGTCCGAAGGCTTCTTGGATGACACGCCTTCGAGATACGGCCGAACGAAGCTGGACCGGCCATTCTCCGAGCTGACGCGCTGAATGAAGCCGTTCTGCGAATCAGCGTAGATCGTGTGCTCATCCTTGCCCGGAGCAGGAACGGCATATTCGCCGTCGCCACCGACCACGGTGTACCAGTCAAACCCGCTGATGCCGCCACGGCTCAGATTGTTCGACGGGCCGCACCACGCGTTGTTGTCCTGAAGGCCGCCGCAAAGATTGTAGGGAGTCGAGTCGTCCTGCGCGACCATGTAGAACTGCTCGATCGGCAAGTTGTCGAGATAGCGCCAGGTGCGCGCGCCGTCTGTGCTGACGTAAACGCCGCCGTCGTTGCCGTTGATCATGCGGTTCGGGTCCTGAGGATCAATCCACAAAGCGTGATGGTCCACGTGAACGCGCTGCGAGGTGACGCGCGCCGTCTTGCCGCCGTCATCAGAGAGCATGATGTTGAAGGAAAGGAAATAAATCCGGCTTTCATCGTTCGGGGCCACCTGAAGCTCGCTGAAGTAGAAGCCGCGAGCGGCGAGCGCGTGATTGTTGCTCACCATCTTCCAGTGGTCGCCCAGGTCAACCGAGTCGTACAGCACGCCTTTTCGGTTTTCCACCAGCGCATAAATATGGTGGGGGTTGCTGGGCGCGGCAGCCAGGCCGATGCGGCCTGTGGCTTCCGTGGGCAGTCCGTCTTTCAGCTTCGTCCATGTGGTTCCGCCGTCAACGGAGCGGAAAATTCCGCCACTGGTGCCGCCGTCATCCAGAGTCCAGGGATGGCGCTGCACGCGCCACATGCCGGCGAACAGCACCATGGGATTGCCGGGATCCATCACCAGCGAGCTGGCGCCCGTCTCTTGATCAACGAATAAAACCTTTTGCCAGTTCTTGCCGCCATCCGTGGTGCGAAAAACGCCGCGCTCGGCGTTCGGTCCCCATGCATGACCCAGAACACCAACCACAACAACGTTGGGGTCGCGGGGATCGATCACGATGTTGGAGATCTGGCCAGCATCGCGCAATCCCATGAACTTCCAGGTGGCGCCGGCATCCGACGAGAAAAACACGCCTTTGCCGGTAATCACATCATTGCGGATGTTTTTCTCTCCCGTGCCCACCCAGATCAGGTTGGGATTGGAGGGCGCCAGAGCGATGGCGCCAATCGAGGACGTGGACTCTTTCTCGAAGACCGGCTTCCAGCTCAGCCCGCCGTCCTGGGTAGCGAACACTCCGCCGCCCGCGGCGCCCGCATAATAGATGTTGGGCTTGCCCGGGATGCCAACCACGGCAGTGACTCGCCCACCGCCCACGGCGGGACCCAGGTTGCGGAACTTCATATTCTCCAAAGGATCTTTGCTCTTATCGTTCTTGTCTTGATCAGCAGTGTCTGCTGGCTTAGCCGATGCAGTCTCTTCGGGCTTTTGCGCATGCTTATCAGCGGCCTTGGTTTTGCCGGTTTTTGAATCGCGCAACTGCTGGCCCTGAGCAACCAGCAACGTGCTGCCGAGCGCAATCGAGAGACAGAAAAGAAGGATGGATCGAAGGAATGTGGTCATAAGACTCTCCATACAGGAGTTAGGTAGGCTGACCGCGTAGCATACAGCAAAGACACACCCTTTGTACAAAACAGGGTTCGTGCTGAGAGCCTGTCGCAATCCGACCACGACGATCGTTCCGGGATCTACCAGGGTGAAGCAGGCCTTCAAGCCGATGCTCTATAAATGTGTCATCCTGAGGACCTGCATTTGGTCCGAAGGATCTGCTCCGCTGCTGCTTCGCGTGAGCCGCGAGCCACAAGAGGAGATCCCATTTCCAAGAGGGTTTTTCTCCGCGTCTCCGCGCCTCCGCCGTGAGACTGGTTTTTACCGCCCGATCAGATCGCAAAAATCAAAACCCGCCGTTTCCGGCGGGATTGAGTGGGAATTAAAGACGAAGCGCGCTACTTCCGATTTGCAGCCGGCTCCGGATTCTCCAGTGACTTCGGATCTGACAGGTTCTTTGGTGACTCCTTCTGCAACGAGGAAACCATCGTTTGTCCCGCAGGAGTAGCGCCCACCACATGTCCGAAAACGATCTCGCGGGCGGTTACTTTGCGGCCATAGACTTTTTCATTGGCGCTGTTGTCGGCACGAAGAGTGGAACCGTCGAGCGATATGCCTGCAAAGAGTCCGCGCGACCGCGAGTAAGTCAGGATCTCGGCGCGCATGGTGGCATCCGTGGCAGCCTGAGCATCGCGGCCTTTCGGTCCGGCAGCGGCGGAAGCATCGGCGCCCAGCTTAACTTTGCTCTTCAGAATGGAGTTGATGCCCTTGGGATTGACGACGAGCAGAACAAAGTCTGTAGACTGGCCACCCAGCTGAAAGCCAATGTTCGCGCCTTCGAGGGCCATCATCGAGGGCGGTCCCCACGGTCCGGTATAGCTTGCTCCGCTGCGGCAGGACATGGCGCCCCTCCCGTAGTTGCCGCCGACGCCGATCGCAAACTTCTTTACCGATGGGAAGACCACCACGCACTCAGCGCGGTCGAGCCAGTATCTGGGCAAGCCGTCCGGCATGCCGATAATCTCTTTCAGTACTTCTCCGGCGTTTTTCAGCCGGTCCGCCTCATGGTCCTGAGAAAAAACGGATGTTGACAACGCGACGACGGCGAGTAAGGTGAGCAGTTTCTTCATGTTCTGGTTCCTCGAGAGCTTTAAGACCTGCAACAAAGCTTACCGGGACAAATGGCCGGAATGCAAACGGGCATTGACCTTAAGGCGATTGGCTCGGTAGACACCGAAACCCGGCTTCGCTAGACTTGCATTCATCCGTTCACACCAATTGGGGTATGCGTAGGGAAGGGAAAATTGCGCTCCGCGCCTGCCCAATCCGATTACCTGTTAACTTCCAGCACGTCTTTATATCTAAGGCGATTTATCTTTAAGAACTTTGCATTCCGGAACATATCCCACTGTTGGCACGTACCGATGAGGCATGAGCATGGAACTGAAGATCACCAATCTTTCCAAGACGTATAAAAACGGAGTCAAAGCGCTCGACAACGTTTCCCTAACCATTCCTACGGGAATGTACGGCCTGCTGGGACCGAACGGTGCCGGCAAGTCCACTCTGATGCGAACGCTGGCCACGCTCCAGGAGCCTGATACCGGTAGCGCTTTTCTGGGCGACATTGATGTCCTCAAACAGAAGGACGAGGTTCGCCGCCGTCTCGGTTACCTGCCGCAGGAGTTTGGGGTCTATCCGCGCATCTCCGCCCAGGACATGCTCAGCCACCTGGCACTGCTGAAGGGAATCACCAACGCGCGCGAACGCAAAGATGTGGTGACCGCCATGCTCCAGCGCTGCAATCTGTACGACGACCGCAAGAAGGCCCTCACGGGATTCTCCGGCGGCATGCGCCAGCGCTTCGGCATCGCGCAGGCGCTCATCGGTAATCCACAGCTCTTGATTGTCGACGAGTCCACCGCCGGCCTTGATCCCGGCGAGCGCAACCGTTTCTACAATCTGCTGGCCGAAATCGGCGAGCAGGTGATCGTCATTCTTTCCACTCACATCGTGGAAGACGTAATGGATCTTTGCACCAACATGGCCATCATTCATCAAGGCAAGGTGCTTTACCAGGGCGAGCCGCAAACAGCCATTTCCCAGCTCACAGGCCGCATCTGGCACCGCACCATCGAGAAAGCCGAGCTGGCCCATTACGAGCAGACTTTCCGTGTGGTCTCCAACAAATTAGTAGGCGGACGCCCGTCTCTCCACGTTTTTGGCGAACAGCCCCCAGGCGACGGCTTTGTTTCCAGCGAGCCCGATCTTGAAGACGTGTTCTTTACCAAAATACGCAACTGGAACTAAGGAGGCACTCATGTTCTGGCGTATTACATGGTTTGAAATTACCTACTGGCTGCGTTCCAGGATGCTGTGGGTGTTCTTTGGCGTGATTGCGCTCATGGTGTTTGCCGCGGTGAGCACCAACAACGTGCAGCTGTTCATTGTGCTGACCAACACGCATCACAATGCTCCGTTTGTCATCAGCGGCTATTACGGCTATCTCAGCCTGTTCGTTCTTCTGATGGCTGCGGCTTTCGTGAATTCAGCCGCTCTGCGCGATTTCCGCTTCAATACCAATCAGATTGTCTTTTCAACGCCCATGCGCCGCCGCGATTATCTGCTCGGACGCTTTATTGGCGCGACCCTGGTGTCAGCCATTCCCATGCTTGGCGTCTCGGCCGGGATTCTGTTAGCCAAGTACATGCCCTGGGTTGACCCAGTTCAGTGGGGGCCGGTGAGCTGGACAGCGCACCTGCACGCCATCCTTGTATTTGCATTGCCGAATGCCCTGATCATCGCGGCCATCCTCTACGCCGTTGCCGTCCTCGCGCGCAATGAAGTGATGCCGTTTATCGCTGCGCTGGTACTGCTGATCGGCTACATCGCGGCCGGGGTGCTGCTCCAGGACCTTCGTCACGAGCAATTCGTAATCTTTGCCGATCCGTTCGGGATCCGCACGTTTGCGCTGACGGCAAAATACTGGACCGTGGCCGACAAAAACAGTATTCCGGTCGCGTTCACCGGATTGATGCTCTTAAACCGCTTGCTCTGGGCATCAGTCGCGGTCCTGGTTTTCGTTTTCGCCTATTTCCGTTTCAGCTTCTCAGAAAAAGCCACCAAAGCGCGGCCGGTGGAAGTCGACTCTCAGGCTGCTCCTATTGCCGTGGGCCGGCCTGTGTTGAATCCCAACGTTCGCTCATCGGCATGGGCTCAGTTGGTCCAGTCGCTCAAAATCCACATTCGCGGAGTGCTGGTTAGCGTTCCATTCATCATCGTGATGCTGGCAGGCGGGCTTAACTGTCTGCTGGCGCTCATGTTCAATGCCACCGAAGGATATGGCAACTCGACTTTGCCGGTGACCTACTGGGTGATCGACCTGATCCGCGGCACCCTTTATCTCTTCATTATTGTGGTCATCACCTTCTATGCCGGTGTGCTTGTCTGGAAAGACAAAGACGAGCGCATGGACGAAATTGTGGATGCCAGTCCCATTGCGGAATGGGTGTCCTACGCCGCACGCCTTATCGCCCTGGTCGTGATGGTGATGTTGATTCAGTTGGCATCACTGGTTTCCGGTCTCGCCGTGCAGGCGTGGCATCACTATGATCGTTTCCAGCTTGGCCTCTATGCCCATGAACTGCTGGTCCGCGATTTCTCGCTCTTCCTCCTGCTCGCCGTTCTTGCCTTCTTTATTCATGCGATCTCGCCCAACAAGTATGTGGGCTATGCTGGCTATATTGCCTTCCTGGCAGTGAATGCATTCGTGTGGCGGCCATTGAATGTGGCCACCAATCTGGTTCAGTTCGCCGGCACGCCCAACGTGGTTCACTCAGATTTCTTCGGCGATGCGCCCTATCGGTCATCGTGGGACTGGTACACGCTCTATTGGCTGCTGTTCTGCGGCATGCTCGCAATCCTGACAGTAATGTTCTGGCCTCGCGGCAAGCAGGACCGCTGGTCGGGAAGGCGGCGCAATGCAGCGCAGCGTTTCCATGGTGGCTGGATTTCTGCTTCCGTGCTCTGTCTTGTTGCGTTTGCTTCAACCGGTGCGTGGATCTGGTACAACACCGCCGTGATGAACCGGCTGGTTGGTCCCAAGACTCTACAGCAACGCCAGGCTGATTACGAAAAGCAGTACAAGCAATACGAAAAAACGCCCCAGCCGCGTGTCCGGAATGTGAAGTACGCGATTGATATTTATCCCAAGTCGCGCAACATTGTGATGCGGGGTGAACAGGTGATTCAGAATCCCTATCCGCAGCCGCTCACAGAAATTCACTTCACTCTCGATCCCAACTACGACACGGATATCGATATTCCCGGAGCGTCGCTCAGTAAAGATGACAAGAAGCTGTATTACCGGATCTACAAGTTCGATCAGCCGTTGCAGCCCAATGAAAGCCGCACCATGCACTTTACGGTGAAGAGCAAGAACCACGGCTTTGAAAACGAGCTGAGCACCGTGGAACTCGTGCAGAACGGGACGTTCTTCAACAATACGATTGGGCCCATTATCGGCTATACGCGCGGGCGCCAGCTTACCGATCCCAATGACCGCCGCAAGTACGGGCTGAAAGAAGTGGACCTGATGCCGCCCCTCGAGCGCAATTGTACGGACGATTGCCGCGAAAGCTATCTCGGCGGCCATTCCGATTGGGTGGACGTGGATACCGTGGTCAGTACTTCATCTGACCAACTCGCCATTGCTCCAGGTTCGTTGCTGCGGGAGTGGCAGGAGAATGGGCGGAACTACTACGAATACAAGCTCGATCATCAGGCGCTCAACTTTTATTCATTCATGTCGGCGCGCTATGCGGTGGATCGCGAGGACTGGAACGGCATCAAGCTGGAAGTCTATTACGATCGCGACCATCCCTGGAACGTACCGCGCATGATGAATTCGCTCAAGAAATCTCTCGACTACTACACCAAGAATTTCGGTCCTTACTATCAGAAAGAGGCGCGCATCATCGAGTTTCCGCGCGTGGCCCGCTTTGCCCAGGCATTCCCCGGGACCATGCCTTATTCAGAGTCCATCGGGTTTATAGCCAACATCAACAAGCCCGACGACATTGACATGGTCTTTTATGTGGTGGCGCACGAGATGGGACACCAATGGTGGGCTCACCAGGTGGTCGGCGCTGACATGGAAGGCGCTACGCTCTTGTCCGAAACCATGGCGCAGTATTCCGCACTGATGGTGATGGAGCACGAGTATGGTCGCGACGCCATGCGAAAATTCCTGAAGTATGAAATGGACAACTATCTGCGCTCGCGCGGTGCCGAGCGTTTGAAAGAACGCCCGTTGCTGACCGTGGAATCAAACCAGGGGTACATTCACTATCGCAAAGGCAGCGTGGTTCTCTACTATCTCAAAGAGATGATCGGCGAGGAAGCCGTGAATCGCGCATTGCGCAAGGTGATCCATCAATACGCTTACGCGCCTCCTCCGTATCCAACGTCCTACGCTCTGGTGGATGCGCTCAAAGAAGAAACGCCTCCCGATCTGCAGTATCTGATCAAAGATCTTTTCGAAGACATCACCATCTTCTCCAACCGCACACTTTCCGCGACGGCTCAGAAGCGTGCCGATGGCAAGTACGACGTAATCATCAAGGTGGAAGCCCAGAAGTTCAAAGGTGATGCCAAAGGAAATGAAACCGAGGTGCCGGTCAATGACTACATTGATATTGGCGCGTTCGCCAAACCTGGCAAGGACAAAAAGTATGGCGATACTCTCTATCGCCAGCGCATCCACATGACGCAGAAAGATGCGACCTACACGTTTGTCACTAATGCAGTGCCCGATAAAGCCGGAATCGATCCGTTTGCTCTACTGATAGATCGCGTTCCTGATGACAACACAAAGACGGTCACGCTGGAAAAAGGCATCAGTTCGGCGCGAACGCAGGCGGCTTCCGCAGGCGGTCAAGCTGGGCACTGAGCAACTGAAATTGCTGCCAATAAAACTACGGGCTCCCGATGATCGGGAGCCCGCTTAGTAGATGGTTCAGTGTTATTGCACGTTCGCGAGCACTGATGAGCTGGAGTTCAGCGTGAAGGTGCAGCTCTTCGCGCTTCTGCCACCGCTCGAACATGCTCCGGACCAGATTGCCGACCGGCCGTTCGAGACCGTCAGGGTGATCCTGGTTCCGGGATTGAACGATGCTGAGCCGGTGCTTGCCACAGGGGCGTTAATCCCTGCCGGACTCGACGTGACTCGTTCACCCTGCCTTCCGCCTACGGTCACGCTGAGCGGAACAGTTGTCACCGGAGCCGGAGGATTCACCGTCAGCGTGGCTGAGCGCGTGACTCCGCCACCGGACACTGAGATGGTGACCAGCGTCTGGTTGCTGACCTGCGGCGTGTTAATGATGAATGAACCGCGCGTGCTGCCCGCAGGGATCATGACGGTGCTGGGAACCGTGACCGCGGGATTGCTGCTTGTGACCGAGAAGATCTGGTCGGTGCTGGCAGCAGAAGCCACGCTTACGATTCCGTTTGAACCGGCGTTGCCCGTAACAGCTGCCGGGCTGAGAGTGAGAGTGCTTGGCTGTCCCTGCGGCGTCAGCGTTATCTGCGTTTGCACGGACTGGCCATTGTAAGTCGCCGTGATTGTGACCGGCGTGCTTGCGGAAACATTGCTTGTCGGAATCGCGAAGACAACGGACGGGCTGCCTGCTGCAACGGTCTCCACGGCTGGAACTTGGGCTGCCGGCGAACTGCTGCTGAAGCTGATGGCAGCGCCGTTTGCCGGAGCCACACCGTTCAGCATTGCGATAGCCTGCACCTGCACTCCGCCGTTGAAGGTGGTGGGCGAAATCGAGAGTGACTTCAGTGTAGGCGGCATCACCGTAAGCTGCGCCGATGCGGTGCCGGAATTGAGGTTGGCTGTGATGGTGACCGGAGTCTGCGCAGTGACTTGTCCCGCCTGCATCTGGAACTGCATCCATGCCGTGTTTCCGGGCATGGTCACAGTCGCCGGCACGGGCGCCGCGTTCGGATCAGAGCTGGTCAAATTGATCACCGATCCACCTGCTGGCGCTGCTGTGCTGAGTTGAATCTGTACCCATGTGGCATTTCCGCTGTACAGCGGACTGCTGGTGAAGGCCAAAGATACGGGGGCTGCCGGAGCCTGGCTTACGGTGAATGTTCCGCTCGCGGACCACTTGGTCACGGCAGCAGTGGTGGCGGAAGCGTCGCCCTGATGTGAACGTACTCGCCAGAACTTTGTTCCCGGCGTGAGCGAAAGCTCGGTGCGGCTGGGATTATTGAGCTGCGGAGCGTCTTCTTCAATGGACTGGAAGCCGGAATCCTTGGCGATCTCCACCTCGTAGCCGCTCGGCTGCGGGTTGGGAACATCAGTCCAGGTCAGCGTGATGGGCAGCGTCAGCGTTCCACCATTCGCAGGCGAGATCGGCGATGGAGGCGCGGGCAGCGGATTGCTGTAGAACACCGAATAGGTGATTACGTTCGATGGCGCGCTCCTGACACCATTTGCATCCACGGCAAACACGCGGGCGAAGTAAGAGCCCTGGTCGGCTGTTCCGAATGAGTAAGTGGGATTCGGAATATTATTCATCTCAAAGCTGGTGCTAACGGGGAAGCTTGAGTCGGTGGAAGCCTGCAACACATAAGTGGCAGCTTTTGGAACAACGTTCCAGGTGAACGTCATGATTTCGAATGGATGGAACGTTGAATAACCCTTGGTGGGATTCATGGTTGGCGGAGCCAGCGCTCCGGCGCCTGCTCCCGTGATGGTGAAACTTCTTGCCGCAGACCACGCGCTCTGTACGAAGTTCCCGTTCACCGATTGCACGTGCCAGAAATATGTACCGGCAGCAAGGCCGCTGACTGTGTCCTGCGTGGCTCCCATGGTTGAGTTATGAGTGGCAACCGTGGAGAAAGTTGATGAGGTGCTGACCTCCCAGTTATAGGCAACAATGCCGCTCGGGTCCGTCACTGCCGACCATGAGATGGTGGTTGGTGAAGTAACACTAGCTCCTGCCGCGGGCGAAACCAAACTCGGCGCCGGCGGCGCCGCAGCAAAAGCGGCAGTCGCAAGGGTGAAAAGGAAGCACAGCGACAGCAAAAAACTAAGGGTGGATGAAAGGCGATTCTTCATGCGTTATCTCCGTGTTCGTCCAGGACGACGGATCATCGGCACGGGATAAATGATCAGCCTGAGTCCCGAGTAGTCATTGCCAAATCCGGAAGCAGCTCAGTCTAGAATCCGAACTTTGCAAACAGGGTTGAGACACGGCGAGGTTTGTAGCGGAACAGGCTTGGATTGTTCAGATTAAAGAAAATTAAAAAACGATTGGAAACACGTTAAAACTTTCAATTCGTAAATTCTCGACCCGCTTGTGCCTGGGAAAAGTTGTGGAGATGGACAGAGCAGCTTGTTCAGCAGCTCTCGTGGAGGCGGTTCGGAAAAGGAAAGCGGGTGCAACTTTCGCACCCGCCTTCGTCCGTGTCGAGCCTAAATAGACTCGATCAGTGATTGATCGTCAGATTGAGATTGATACTTGCGGTTTGTGATCCGCTCGTAGCGGTGACAATGAGCGTCGCCGCAGTCGGAGGTTTTACTGATGGTGAAGGCGTGGTGTTGTTTCCTCCTCCGCCGCATGCCGTGAGTCCTCCAATAACAAACAATGCCATCACAGCCAGTACTGCCTGTGTGCGCTTTTTGCGGAGGCCCGTCACCATTCCCATGACCACTCCGGCAAACACAAACAGCGTGGTTGGCCTGAATGGCGGCGGCACGGAACTCGCATTCTGCGTTCCAGAAACAGTGACCGTGATGGGCACGCTGGTTGATGTCGAGCTCAGGTTAACGGAAGCTGGATTCACCGTGCAGCTAGTTCCCGCTGGTGCTCCGGCACACGTGAGCGCCACCGAGCCAATGAAGCCTTGCGATCCGAGCGATATATTGTAAGTGGCTGTCTGGCCTGCCTGGACGGTAGCCGAGGTATTCCCACCGTTGCCGGACAAGCTGAACTGTGGTGTTCCCGCACCTACGACTACGGTAATCGGAACAGCGCTTGCTGTTGTGTAGGTTCCGTCTCCTGAATACGACGCGCTGATGGTGTGGGTACCCGGCGTGAGTGAAACCAGAGCGGAGGCAGACGGGGTGGCGCCCGGACTGCTGGAAGCGATGGTTACCGCAGCTCCCAGTGGTGTTCCGCCTTCCGAGAACTGCACTGTTCCGCTGGGCAATGTTGGTCCTGCATTCTGCACCACGGCAGTCAGCAGGGCTGATGATGCGCCGGCTTGAGCATCGAGCGACATTACCGGTGTGGCCTTGGTCACAATCAGCGTGCCATTCACTGAGCTGGCGGTATAGTTGCCAAGCTTTGCAGACGGATCAAGCAGCGACGGAACGATTGGGTAAGATCCAACCGCACTGGCAGAAGTCGCCAATGTTGCAAATGTGGCCGTGATATTGTCTGCATTCTTGAGTCCGGTGATCGTACCGGTCAACGTCGGGTTCGCGCTGCCGTAGGGCCGAGTTGCATCAGCAGCGGTTACGGTGAGAGCCGCAGGACCAACTGTCAGCGTGCCATTGTTGGAGGTCACACTGTAATTACCTAGTTTCCCCGCCGGGTCTGCCAGCGAAGCAACGATGGGATAGGTTCCAACGCTGCTCGCCGGTCCAGCACTGCTGAAAGTCGCGCTGATGTTGTCGGCGTTTCTCAGCCCGGTGATTGTGCCGGTGAAAGCCGGATTAGGATCGCCGTAAATGCGGCTGGCGTTCGCAGCGCTTACCGTCAACGGGGCCGGAGCAACCGTCAGAGTTCCGCTGGATGCAACTGTGTAGTTCGTCAGCTTTGATCCGGGATCGCTGAACGTTGGAACGATGGGATAAATTCCCACTGCGCTCGCCACGTCGGCGGCGGTTGAGAAAGTAGCAGTGATTGCGTCGCCATTCCTGAGTCCGGTAATCGTGCCGGCGAACGCAGGATTGGCATCGCCGTAAAGACGTGTTGCATTATTGGCTGCAACGGTCAACGGCGCAGGGTTGATGGTCAAGGTTCCGTTGCTGGAGGCAACGGCATAATTGCCCAGCTTCGCTGTGGGGTCAGCAAGCGAAGGCACAATGGGATATGCGCCCACTGCGCTGGCTGCATTCACCGCAGCAGCGAAGCTTGCAGTGATGTTGTCACCATTCTTGAGGCCTGTAATGGTGCCGGTGAAGACTGGATTAGGATCGCCATACAAACGGCTGGCGCTTGCGGCCGCGACTGTCAGGGGCGCTGCGTTCACCGTGAGCGTACCGTTGTTGACAGTTACGCTGTAATTGCCCAGCCTGGCTGCTGGATCCGCGAGTGTGGGAACGATGGCAAAGCTTCCCACCGCGCTCGCTGGCGTTGCAGCGCTGGCGTAGGTGGCAGTGATGTTGTCCCCATTCTTAAGCCCGGTAATGGTTCCTGAAAACACCGGGTTAGCGTCTCCATAAATGCGCGTTGCATTTGCGGCGGCAACATTCAGTGCGGCGGCGCTGACGGTTAATGTGCCGTCGGCGGACGTTACGCTGTAGTTCCCGAGTTTCGCGGTTGGATCAACAAGCGTCGAAACAATGGTAAATGTCCCCACTGAGCTTGCCGCCGTGGCGGAACTGGCAAAGGTCGCCGTGACGTTGTCGCCATTCTTAAGGCCGGTAATCGTCCCGCTGAAGACCGGGTTCGCATCTCCATAGGCGCGGGTTGCGTTAGCAGCGCTTACCGACAACGCTGCCGGAGTTACAGTCAACGTGCCATTGTTCAGGCTGACTGTGTAGTTGCTGGCCTTTCCGTTCGGATCTACCAGGGTTGCACTGAGGGGATAAGATCCCACCGGACTGGCTGCTGTTGCCGTGCTGGTATAGGCCGCCGTGATGTTGTCGCCGTTCTTGAGGCCGGTAATCGTGCCGGCGAAGGCCGGGTTTGGATCGCCATAGAAACGGCTTGCATCGCCGGTTGTGACCGTCAGGGGCGCGGTTGTGACGTTGAGAGTGCCGTCGGTTGACGTCACTGCATAATTTCCGAGCTTTGCCGTCGGGTCAACCAGTGTGGCTGTGATGGGATAATTTCCCACGACGCTGGCCGGCGTGGCTACGCTGGAGAATGTCGCAGTGATGTTGTCGCTATTTTTGAGCCCCGTAATCGTGCCGGTGAAAGCTGGATTCACATCACCGTACAGCCGGGTGGAATTTGCTGTTGTCACACTCAAAGGCGCCTGATTTACAGTGAGAGTTCCGTTAACAGAAGTCACGGAATAGTTGCCGAGCCTGGCTGCTGGATCCACCAGGGTTGGCGTGATCGGATAAGTACCAACCGCGCTGGCGGCCGTCGCTGCACTGGCGAATGTGGCGGTGATGTTGTCATTATTCCTGATACCCGTGATAGTTCCGCTGGAAGACGGATTCGGGTCACCATATAGCCGGCTGGCATTTGCTGCAGTCACGGTCAATGGCGCAGGATTGATTGTGAGAATCCCGTTTGTCGAGAGAACGGCATAGTTCGCGAGTTTCCCAGCCGGATCTGACAACGTGGAAGTGATGGGGAACGTTCCCACGGAACTGACTAAATCTGCTGCACTGGCAAAAGTAGCTGTGATGTTGTCTCCGTTCTTGATGCCGGTAATCGTGCCTGTAAACGCTGGATTCGGATCGCCATAGAGCCTGTTGGCATTAGCCGCAGTGACAGACAGCGGAGCGGGACTCACCGTCAGCGTGCCGTTGTTTGAAGTTACCGTGTAGTTGCCGAGTTTTGCTGCCGGATCCGCAAGAGTGGGCACAATCGAGAACGGCCCTACCGAACTAGTCGGATCAGCCGCGCTGGCATAAGTTGCCGTTATATTGTCTCCGTTTTTAATGCCGGTGATTGTTCCCTGGAATGCCGGGTTGGCATCACCATACAGCCGCGTTGCGTTGGCGGCGGTCACGCTCAGCGCCGCAGGAGTGACCGTGAGGATACCGTTGTTGGTGGTAACCGTGTAATTGGTTGCAGCTGCCCCCGTCAGGCTTGCCACGATTGGATATGTTCCTACCGGGCTCGTTGCATCCGCGGTACTGGTGAAGTTCGTTGTAAAGACGTCCCCATTCTTCACTCCTGTAACTGTGCCGGTGAATGCGGGATTCGGATCGCCATAAGCGCGGCTGGTGCTTGTGGCTGTGGCCGAGAGGGGAGCGGGTGTGATCGAGAGTGTTCCCGTGGAACTGATGGAGTAGTGGCTGGCGACAAATCCGGAGCCAGGAATTACAGTTCCTGTGATGGGATACGTTCCAACAGGGCTCGTTGCGAGAGCCGTGGTCGAAAACGATGCTGTGGCCTGGTCACCCGACTTAAGTCCTATGACCGTGCCCGTGAACGCCGGATTGGGGTCACCGTACAACCGGCTGGCATCATTCGCTGCCAGCACTAACGGCGCCGGATTGACAGTCAGCGTAGCGGGAACAAAGACAAAAGAATAGTTCGTGGCCAAAAGCGTTCCGGTCGAGCAGCTGATGGGGAAATTGCCCGGAGGAGAGTTCGTTCCGGCTGAAGTGCTGCAATTGGCGGTGCCGCTGACTACTGCTACAGTCTCGTTATTTACAAATCCAGTAATCACATAGGTGAAAGCTGGATTTACATCGCCAAATAGCTTCGACGCATTCTGGACGGTCACTGTCAACGGAAGCTTGTTGACCGTGAGGATGGATGTTCCGCTGGAAGCCAGGAATTGCACATCGCCGCCGAAGGTGACGCTGACTCCCGTTGGGTAGGTGCCCGCATTGATGCCCACAAGGCTCACATTTGACAGCGTTGCGATTCCAGAGGCATTGGTGATGGCTGTTCCCATCACCGTGCCATTCAGAGAGAAGGTGACTGTCCGCCCGGCCACTACGGAGCCATCAAGAGTTCTGGTGAGAGTAGCCGACAGGTTCGTTGTACCGAAATAGTTCCCCGTTGCATTGGCGACATTGAACCTGCTCGCCGCAGCGGGCGCGGATACCGTGACCGAAGTCGAGGAGGAATTATCGGCCGGGTTCGGATCCACGGCCGAAGCATTGCTGACGACTGAAGTGTTGCTGATGGTCGACTGATTCAAAAGGGAGGCGAGTGTAGCAGCGACAATCGTAGCGGTCCCGGATTGTCCGCTGGCCAGTGAGGCAAAGGTGATCGTGCGGTTGAGCCCGTTGCCCTTGTCGCAGACTCCGCCGCCCGTTGCGGCGCACGATACAAAAGTCATGTTGCTGCGCGGCAAGAGATCATTGATTGAAACCGATGACGTGGCCGGACCATGGTTCGTAATGGTAATCGTGTAAGTGAGTTGATTACCCGCAGTCACCGGATTGGGCGATGCTGCCTGTGAAATGGAGAAGTCTGTATGCGCGCAGCTCCGCGGTGGGAAAGCGGCCACGCCTTGAACCTGCCCTGCAGAGGTAATCGGATTGTCAGCAACCAGAGTGGGAGCGGTGCCAGGGATGATGTTGAATACGGCGAGGCCAAACGCATCGTCTGCCGCATAGAGGAACAATCCGGAGTTGTCGCTGGATAGTCCCGCGGGCACATGCCCGGCAGCGATGTTGAACGACCCAATGCTTGAGATCGTGCCGTCAGCGTTGACGGTAAAAGAATTCAGATCGCTGCTGCCCTGGTTGCTCTGCAAAAGTATGTTGTTATCCGGGGTCAGGAAGACAACGTTGGAATCAGATCCTGTCGCTGAGAAAGGGCTGCCCGCGATTGGAGAGAGAGAGCCGGTAGCACCCACACTCCACGCATCAGTGATGGATCCGGTTGCGCCTCCTTCACCTGCGTAAAGCAGCGTGCCGTCACAGTTGAATTCAAGGCCCCCAATCAATCCAGTGCCGGTCCTTGGGAACGGAGAGCCTGCAACCGCGGTAAGGGAGCCATCGGACGCGATGGTAAATATCGAGACGCTCAGCTGATGAGATACCGCGAGGAATCTACCGTCTCCGGATATCTTCATGCCCGCCATGGGAGTGAGTAGTCCGGACAGGCTCGTGGCTGGAGTCAGCACTCCGGTAGTCGCCGCGACATTGAATGTCTTGATCGTGCCGTTGCTTGACGCCATCAGGAAATTCCCATCAGGGGTCGCAGCCAGCGAGATGCCCGCGCAGGCATCAGGGGTTAGACCGCTCGCGAATGGCGAGCCGGCAACCGCGGTCAAGGCGCCGGTGGTCGCGTTGATGCTGAATACGCTGATGGTCTGGTCTCCGGAATTCGCGACAAATAGAAGATTGCGTGAGGGGCTTACCGTGATGCGGTCAACTGCGGCACACAGTACATTCGCGCCGGCGCCGCCTGTCGAAAACGGAGAGCCTGGCACAGACGTCAGTACGCCTCCGGCATCCACCGCAAACGCTGACACGCTATTTGTGGTCGCGGTGCGGTTGGTGACATACACAAAATTCTGGGCCTGCAGCATGACTGGTGATGCCAGCGCCAGCAGCAGTGCTGTAAATGTTATGGTCCGGAGTGTTGCGGCGGAATGCCTGTTGCCGGCTGTGCCGGATTTGGCGAGACTTCGAGACGTACGCATGCCTACCCCTCCCAGGGTTTATGTGTTCGGCAAGCTGATCCGTCTTGATGTTGTGTTCTTCCCGGAAGGGAAAAATGGTCCAGTCTGGAGCTGGATTACCTGTCCTGGCTTAGTAACCAATGGGGCCCGAGGCACGATGGCAGCGTCTGAGTCGCTACACACGTGCCGCAATCCTCTTGTACCTTTAAGGAAGTGTCACAGCCTGAGATGGCTCTGCACTACTGCACCACAATCCGTGCTTATGATTAGCAATGGATTAAAACGCGATTAGATTTTCCAATATCGGTGCATTCTGCCTTTGGCAGGGACGCCCGAACATACCTTACGGACAACCTGCTTTGTTAAACTTTTCTGGATGGCAAAAATATCGTATTTCGAATGTTCCAAGTGCGGTGAACATATAAACCCCGATCAGCCGCAGACGATTTGTCCCAAAGACGGCGGCTCTCTCTATGTGCGCTATGATCTGGCCGCGCTGAAAGGCAAATTCACGCCCGACTCGCTCAAGGGCCGCGTCGCCAGCATGTGGCGCTACCATGAAGTCCTTCCCGGCGATCAGCCGGTCACATTGGGCGAGGGCTTTACCCCCATGCTTCGCAGCCGAGGCAATGCCAATGTTTATATAAAGGATGAGGGCCTGAACCCGACGGGGTCATTCAAGGCTCGGGGACTCTGTGCAGCTGTGACCATGGCGAAGCAGTACGGTCTTAAAAAGCTCGCTGTTCCTTCTGCCGGGAACGCCGCCAGCGCTCTCGCAGCTTACTCCGCCGCGGCGGGAATTGAAGCCAACATCTTCATGCCGAAAGATGTTCCTCTCGCGAACCTGGTGGAATGCAAATCCTATGGCGCCAAAGTCACTCTGGTCGACGGACTGATCTCTGATTGCGCGCGCCTGGTCAATGAGCGCAAGCAGGCCGAAGGCTGGTTTGATATCTCCACGTTGAAGGAGCCATTCCGCGTGGAAGGTAAGAAGACCATGGGGTATGAGACCGCCGAGCAGTTGAACTGGGAACTGCCTGACGCCATTTTTTATCCCACCGGAGGCGGCGTGGGCCTCATTGGCATGTGGAAGGCCTTTGACGAAATGGAGCAACTTGGCTGGTTGAAGACAGGCAAGAAGCGGCCCAAGATGGTTGTAGTCCAGGCGGCAGGTTGCGCACCGGTGATCAAAGCCTGGAATGAGCACAAACCTGTTGCAGAAGTCTGGCAAAATGCGCACACGCTGGCGGCAGGACTGCGCGTGCCCAAACCTTATGCCGATTACATCGTTCTCGATATCGT